>Ga0209902_100544_pt1 | contig 37053 bp, 35 predicted proteins | sample FECB27metaG_FD_188304 | JGI IMG/M metagenome (GOLD analysis project Ga0209902, IMG submission 188304) | Cyanobacterial communities from the Joint Genome Institute, California, USA - FECB-27 (SPAdes) (version 2) | ecosystem: Environmental > Aquatic > Thermal springs > Hot (42-90C) > Microbial mats...
GTTTTCGGTGCGCCGGCCGAGCGTCATCCCGGGCTTCGGGATCACGCTCGGCTTCACGCTCGTCTATCTCTCGCTGATCGTGCTGATCCCGATCGCCGCCCTGGTGCTGCGCGCCGGCGGCCTCGGCTTCGAGCGCTTCTTCGAGATCGCCACCGACCCGCGCGTCGTCGCGGCCCTCAGGGTGTCGTTCGGCACCGCGTTCGCGGCGGCGATGGTCAACGCCGTCTTCGGCCTGATCGTCGCCTGGGTGCTGGTGCGCTACCGCTTCCCCGGCCGCAAGATCCTCGACGCCACCGTGGACCTGCCGTTCGCCCTGCCGACGGCGGTCGCCGGCATCGCGCTCACCGCGCTCTATGCCGGCAACGGCTGGATCGGCCAGCTCTTCGAGCCCCTCGGCATCAAGATCGCCTATACGCCGCTCGGCATCGTCATCGCGCTCGTCTTCATCGGCCTGCCGTTCGTCGTCCGCACGGTGCAGCCGGTGCTGGAGGAGATCGACCGCGAGCGCGAGGAGGCCTCCGCCACCCTCGGCGCCAATCGCCGCCAGACCTTCTGGCGCGTCGTGCTGCCGACGCTGGCGCCAGCGCTGCTGACCGGCTTCGCGCTCGCCTTCGCGCGCGCCGTCGGCGAGTACGGCTCGGTGATCTTCATCGCCGGCAACATCCCCTACGTCACCGAGATCGCGCCGCTCCTCATCGTCATCCGGCTGGAGGAGTTCGACTATGCCGGCGCCACGGCGGTGGCCGCGGTGATGCTCGGCATCTCCTTCCTGATGCTGCTCGCGATCAACCTCATCCAGGCCTGGGCGCGACGGAGGTTCGGCGATGTCTGACCGTGCCGCGAACACCTTCCGCTCTCCGATCTCCGAGGCCCCGTGGGTGCGGGTCGCGCTGATCGGCGTGGCGCTCGCCTTCCTGGCGCTGTTCCTGTTCCTGCCGCTCGTCTCGGTGTTCGTCGAGGCGCTCCGGCGCGGCGTCGGGCCGGCGCTGGCGGCGCTCGCCGACCCCGACGCGATCGCGGCGATCAAGCTGACGCTGCTCGTCGCCGTGATCGCGGTGCCGATGAACCTCGTCTTCGGCGTCGCCGCCGCCTGGGCCATCGCCAAGTTCGAGTTCCGCGGCAAGAGCCTCTTGATCACCCTCATCGACCTGCCGTTCTCGGTCTCGCCGGTGATCGCCGGCCTCGTCTTCGTGCTGATGTTCGGCGCCCAGGGCTATTTCGGCCCCTGGCTTGCCGAGCACGGCATCAAGGTGATCTTCGCCATCCCCGGCATCGTGCTGGCGACGATCTTCGTCACCGTCCCCTTCGTCGCCCGCGAACTCATCCCGCTGATGCAGGAGCAGGGCACGCTGGAGGAGGAGGCGGCGCTGTCGCTCGGGGCGAGCGGCTGGCAGACCTTCCGGCGGGTGACGCTGCCGAACGTCAAGTGGGGCCTCGTCTACGGCGTGCTGCTCTGCAACGCCCGGGCGATGGGCGAGTTCGGAGCCGTTTCGGTGGTGTCCGGCCACATCCGCGGCCTGACCAACACGATGCCGCTGCACGTCGAGATTCTCTACAACGAGTACGACTTCGTCGGCGCCTTCGCGATCGCCTCGGTGCTGGCCCTTCTCGCCCTCGTCACGCTGGTCGTGAAGACGCTGCTCGAATGGCGTTTCGCCAACCAGATCGCCGCCGCCACGCGCCGGCACTGACCCCGACATCGCCGAGGGCCACCGCATCATGGACATGATCGCAGATCAGACTTTCGCCGGGTCCTTCACCGGGTTGCCGGGCCACGGACGGGCGAAGCCGATGGACGTCCGCGTCGAGAGCCTCACCAAGGAGTTCGGCACGACGCCGGCCCTGCACGGCGTCAGCCTCGACGTGCCCGGCGGCGAACTCGTGGCGCTGCTCGGCCCCTCCGGCTCGGGCAAGACGACGCTTCTGCGCATCGTCGCCGGCCTCGACGCGCCGACTTCCGGCCGCGTCATGTTCGGCGGCGAGGACGCGCTGCAGCGGACCGTGCAGCAGCGCAACGTCGGCTTCGTCTTCCAGCACTACGCGCTGTTCAAGCACATGACGGTGTTCGACAACATCGCCTTCGGCCTGACGGTGCGCCCCTCCGACCGGCGGCCGACGAAGGCGCAGATCCGCGAGCGCGTCGAGACGCTGCTCGACTTCGTGCAATTGCCCGGCCTCGGCAAGCGCTACCCGATGCAGCTCTCCGGTGGGCAGCGCCAGCGCGTCGCGCTCGCCCGCGCGCTCGCCATCGAGCCGCAGGTGCTGCTGCTCGACGAGCCGTTCGGGGCGCTCGACGCCAAGGTGCGCAAGGACCTGCGCCGCTGGCTGCGCGAGGTGCACGACCGCACCGGCCACACGACGCTGTTCGTCACCCACGACCAGGAAGAGGCGATGGAGCTCGCCGACCGCATCGTCGTGATGAAGGACGGCCAGATCCAGCAGGTCGGCACGCCCGACGAGATCTACGACCGCCCGGCGACGCCCTTTGTCTTCGACTTCATCGGCCAGTCGGTGCGGCTGCCGGTGACGGTGCGCGGCGGCAAGGCGCTGCTCGACGGCGACGTGCTGCCGATCATGCTCGGGCGCGCGCAGGACGGGCCGGCGCTCCTGTTCGCCCGGCCGGACGACGTCGCGCTCGCCGGGCCGGAGGCGACCGGCATCCCCGGCCGCGTGCGCGCCGTGCGCCGCACCGCCGGCCACCGCCTGATCGAGATCGCGCTCGGCCGCGACAACCACCTCGTCGAGGTGGCGGTGCGCGCCGCCGACGCCGTCAGTCCCGGTGAGCCGGTGACGGTGGTGCTGAAGTCGTTCCGGCTCTATGCCCAAGAGGCCCGCGCCGCCTGAGCGGCGGCTGACGAGGCTCGCGCCGCCTGTGCGCCACACGACGACGGCCGCGCCGACTGGGCGGCGCTTGACGGCGGCCCGCCGGCGCGGCAAGCCATCTGCTCTCACGAGGCGAGGGGGCAAGCCATGGCGAGCACGGCGGGACGACCGATCCTCATCGTCGGATCGACGGGTCAGGTCGCGCGGGCACTGGTCGAGCGGGCGGCGCGGCACGGCATCGCGGTCATCGCGCACGGTCGGCCGGTGCTCGACCTCGAGAAGCCCGCCGGGCTCGGCAGCGCCATCGTCGACATCCGCCCCGCCGCGATCATCAACGCCGCCGCCTACACCGCCGTCGACAAGGCCGAGAGCGAGCCGGAGCGCGCCTTCGCGATCAACCGCGACGGCGCCGCGGCGCTGGCGCGCGCCGCCGCCGTGCTCGACGTGCCGTTCGTCCACATCTCCACCGACTACGTCTACGACGGCGAGAAGCCGGCGCCCTATGTCGAGGACGACCCGACCGGGCCGGCCGGCGTCTACGGCCGCTCGAAGCTCGAGGGCGAGCAGGCGGTGCGGGCGGCAAGCCCGAAGGCGATCATCCTGCGCACCGCCTGGGTCTACAGCCCGTTCGGCAACAACTTCGTCAAGACGATGCTGCGCCTCGCCTCCGAGCGCGACCGGCTGCGCGTCGTCGCCGACCAGATCGGCTCGCCGACCTCCGCCCTCGACATCGCCGAGGCGATCCTGGCGATCCTGCCGAAGCTCGAGCCCGACCGGCCCGAGGCCTGGGCCGGCACCTACCATCTGGCCGGCGGCGGCGAGGCGAGCTGGTGCGAGCTCGCCCGCGCGACGGTGGAGATCGCCGCCCACCACGGCCGGAAGGCGGTGCCGGTCGATGCCATCACCACGGCCGACTACCCGACCCCGGCCCGTCGTCCAGCCAACTCCCGCCTCGACACGACGCGGCTCACCGAGGCCTTCGGGGTGCGGCTGCCGCCCTGGCGCGACAGCCTCGAGCAGACGGTGGCGCGGCTGTTGGCCGGCGCCGATTGACCCGTTTGGCGTGAAGAGGGGCCCGGCGGCGCCGAAAGTAGCGGCAGAGCTGAGAGAACCCCGCATTCCATCTCAATTTTGCCGCGGCTTGACCCTATCCGCCGATCCATGACGACACCCGCCGCTGCCCTCGCCGGCTCCGCCCGCTCCGCCGCTCGCGCGCCCTACCATTGCGCCGCCTGCGGCGAGCCGCTGTTCACCCGCGCCTTGGCGTGCCCGCACTGCGGCGCGCCTGATCCGGTCGTGGCGGAAGCGCCAGCGGCGACGGATGTTTCGGCCGCGCATCTGCCGGCGGTGGACGTGCCCGAGGCGGAGCCGCCGGCGGCAGAACGCCCCATGCCCGCCGACGTCCCGCAGATCTCCGCTGCTCCCGAGGTCTTTGCTGCTCCAGAGGTCTCCGCTGCCGCGATCGAGCCGCCGTCCGATTTCGTGGAAGGCGCTGCCCCTCCCGCCATCGCACCCGAGCCCGGCTATGCCGAGCTCGAGCCGGTGGAGGCGGACGTCGCAGGCCCGGCGATGCCACGCGCGCCGCGGCCGCCCACGGGCTCGTCGCGTCTCGACATCGCGCCGGAGCCCTACGAGGACGACCTCAGCGATTCCCGCGATCTGGTGCTGGTGCCCGAGCGCGGCGGCCGCACGATCATGCTGCCGGAGCCGCGCCGGCGCGGCCGCCTCGTCGGCGTCGTCGTCGCCGGGCTGGTGGTGGTGGGCATCGGCGCAGCGGTGCTGTTCGGCTGGCGGATGCTGTCCGGCCCGGACGCCGTGGCGGCGCGCGAGATGACCGTCGACACCGCCTGGACGGACGTGCCGCTGGACGCCGGCGCCGGCGAGTGGGTGGTGACGGCCGATGCGCCGTTCCGCATCCGCGTCGACGGCGCCGTCTACACCGTCGGTAACCAGAACGGCATCGCCATTCCGCTCGACGGCCGCGACATCGCCGTCCGCGCCGTTTCCGGCGCCACCAGCGTGACCTTCACCCGCCGCTGAGCCTCCCGCCGGAGCGACGGCCCGCCCGGCTACACCTGCGCGGCGACGCGCAGGCGATGTCTCTCGGTCCGCGGCCTTTGCTTGGCGACCTGTCGCTCAGCGACCTCATCCAGCGACCTGGCGCTCAGCGACCCTGCTGCAGGCAGGCGCCGTAACCGTCGCCGGCCGTCGCCGGACAGCTCGACAGGGCCGCCAGCCGGTCGACCGCACCCTCCAGCCGCTCGCGCAGCGCCGAGTTCGACTGCGGCAGCGCGAAGCGCTCGTCGGAGGCGAAGTCGGACACCGCCGCGTCGTAGGCCTGGCGGGTCGGCTCGGCCGACGTTTCCGGATCGAGATAGCGCAGCATCCGCAGCATCCGCACCACGTCGGGATCGGCGGTCGTCTCGACCTCGACGGCGCTTCCCTGGTCGCCGCCGCCGAACGGCATGACGACGCGGGCCGTCTGCGTCTCCACCGGCGTGGCGGGGGCGGGGGCCGGAAAGGTGGCGGCGGCTTCGGCCGGCGCCGCGGTCGCGGCCGGCGGCACATCGCCGGCGACGTCGTCCTCGTTGGCGGCCGGTTGGCCGTCAGCGGGAGAGAGCTCCGGCAAGGGCTCGGTGGCCCAGACGTCATCGGCGCTGCCGGGCAGCGGCTGGGCCGTCGCGACGTCCCGGCGCGGGGCGATCTCTTCACCGGCGGCGACGTCCTCGCCACCGGCGCCGATATCGTCGCCGGAGGCGATGTCGTCGGGGTCACCCGCCACCGGGCCATTGTCGATGAGCGGCGGATCGAAGGGGGAGGGAACCGCATCCGAGCCGGCGATGCCGGCCATGGCACCGGCGTCGCCGGGGCGGGTCGGCGGCAGCGGCGGCGGCGCGGCGCGGCGCATCGCCTGCGTCTGGGGCTGCGCCTGCGACTGGGCGCGCGGCGCACCCTGGAAGGTGCCGGCCATCGGGGCACCCGGCGCCGCCGGCCGCTGGCCGACGACGGTGTCCGGCTCGAAGGCGACCCACTGCCCGTTGCGGCGGCGGCAGCGCTGGCCCTCGACCGTCACCGCGCCACGGTCGGGCCGGGCATAGGTGTAGCGGAACGAGCGGCACGGGTTGCGGCAGCCGACGCAGGGCAGGCCGGTGCGGCGGTTGATGGTCGGATAGGCGGTGACGTCCAGGGTGGAGCGCGACGGCAGCCCGACGCGGACCGGCAGCAGCGGCGGCTGCGACTGCAGGATGCTGTAGAGCTCGCTCGCCAGCGCGCTCTGGTCGTCCGGCAGCACCGCACCGGGCGCCGACCAGTTGCCGCCGCCGCGCGGCCGCTCCGACAGCACCACCTCGTCGTCGAGGACGACGTCCTGGGCGGAGACCGGCGGCGAAGCCAGGGCGGCGAAGGTGAGCGCGAGCAACACGAGCAGCAGGGACGTCGGACGACGCATCGTTGGGGTTCCGTCGGCAGCAGGACAGCGCGCGGGATGACGCGTCCGCACCCGCCTCCTGCACCGCGAATCCGGCGGCGGCATGGCGTGCGCGCGGCGGGCCGGCGTCAGCCGATGCGCAGGCGCGCCCGCGCCGGCAGCCGCGCCAGCAGTCGCAGCAGCACCGGGCGCGGGAAGGCGACGCAGCCGGCGGTGGCCGAAAGGCCCGGCCGGGCGCAGTGCAGGAAGATCGCGCTGCCGCCGCGGGCGGTGCGCGGCCGCAGATTGAAGTCGAGCACCACCAGCACGTCGTAGAGACCGTCGTCGCGGCTGAGCTCCTCGTGCGACGCCGCGCACGGCAGCCGGACGGCGCGGTTGTAGCGGCCGTCGAACGGGGCGTCGCACCAGCCGTCGTCGCCGCGAATCGCCCTCAGCGCCAGGGCGGCCCGCGGCCGGGCGAGGCGATCGTCCCGCCACAGGGCGGCGATGAGCGGCAGCGTCGCGCGCGGCGTCGCGCCGTCGCCCTCCCGCTTGATGGCGCGGATGCCGGTGCGGCCGAGCGCACACGGCAGCACCGCGCCGGCGAAGGCCGCCAGTCCCTGGCTCGGCCGGCCGGGACGCGGCCTGACGACCACCGTCGCCGGCGCGCGCGCCCGCCGCACCCGCGGCCGCGGCGTCAGGGCGAACGCCGGCAGGCGTGGTCCACAGGAAGCCGGGGGCGGTGTGCCGGAGCGGGTTGAACGCATGCGGTAAAAGCAGTCATCTTTGCTGGAGATAGAGGTTGTCGCATACACTGCCGCGCGCGAGTCGGGGAGGCCCGTCACGCGGGCCGGCCGCAGAGCCGATCCTGATGCCCGGGAAGCGGGGGGAGAGCGTGAGCAAGACGCGGACGATCCTGATCGTCGACGACGAGCCGGAGCTCGCCAACGAACTCGCCGAGCAGCTGGCGCTGACCGACGAGTTCGTCACGCTGCTCGCCGATACGGCGGCGGCGGGCATGAAGCTCGCGCGCGACGAGCGCGTCGATCTCATGCTGATGGACGTGGGGCTGCCGGACCTCGACGGCCGAGAGGCGGTGAAGCTGTTGCGCCGCAACGGCTTCAAGGCACCGATCATCGTGCTGACGGGCCACGGCGGCGAATCCGACACCATCCTCGGCCTGGAGGCCGGGGCGAACGACTATGTGACGAAGCCGGTGCGCTTCAACGTGCTCTTGGCGCGCATCCGCGCCCACCTGCGCCAGTTCGAGCAGACCGAGGACGCCACCTTCAGCATCGGCCGCTATGTCTTCCGCCCGAGTGCCAAGCTGCTCGTCGACACCCGCGGCAACAAGGTGCGGCTGACCGAGAAGGAAACGGCGATCCTGAAGTTCCTCTATCGCGCCGGCGAGAAGGCGGTCGGCCGCGACGTGCTGCTGCACGAGGTGTGGGGATACAATTCCGGCGTCACCACCCACACGCTGGAGACCCACGTCTACCGGCTGCGCCAGAAGATCGAGCGCGACCCCTCCAACGCCGAACTGCTCGTCACCGAGGACGGCGGCTACAAGCTGATGCCGCGCTCGGCCGGCGAGCCGGCGACGGCATGAGCCGTCTCGCGCCCCCCCGTCGCCTGCCGGCGCCACCCGCGCGCCGGGACAGGCCGGGATGAGCCTGTCGAGCGATCTCGCGCTGCTGCGCCTCGCCCCGCCGTTCGCCGCGCTGTCCGACGAGCAGTTGCGGCTGGTGGCGTTCTCGGGCGAGCGGGTGTCCGTGCCGGCGGGAGGGCTGTTGATCGAGGCCGGGCAGCCGCCGCCCGGCGCGTTCGTCGTGCTCGAGGGGCTGATCGAGGTGCGCGCCGCCGGCTGTCGCGCCTCGCAGCCGGCGGGTCCCGGGGCGATGGTCGCCCAGCTGGCGCTTCTGGCCGAGACCGATATCGTCGACGAGGCGCGCGCGACGCGCCCGAGCGAGGTAATGCTGGTGCGGCGGGCGGTGTTCCGGCGCCTGCTCGAGGAGTACCCTGAAGCGGCCAGCGCCTTGCATGCGCGGCTTTCGGCCGACTTCCTGCAGCTCGGTGCCGCCGTCGCCGGCGTGCGCGAGAGCCTCGCGGAGCCGCCCGGCTCCGGCGAAGCCTGAGCATTTGCCTCACCACACCCAAAGCCGATGGAAGGCGCGTTGATGTTTCCCGACCGGCTGACAGCAGGATACCAGGCGTTCCTGCAAGGGCGCTTCTCCAGCGAGCGCACGCGTTACGAAATGCTGGCCGAACGGGGCCAGCGCCCCGAGATCATGGTGGTCGGCTGCGTCGACAGCCGCGTCTCGCCGGAGGTCATCTTCGACGCGGCGCCGGGCGAACTGCTGGTGGTGCGCAACGTCGCCAACCTGGTGCCGCCCTACGAGGCGGACGCCGATTCCCAGCACGGCACCAGCGCGGCGCTGGAGTTCGGCGTGCAGGCGCTGAAGGTCAAGCACATCATCGTGCTCGGCCACGCGCTCTGCGGCGGCGTCCGCGCCTTCGCCGACGAGCAGCAGCCGCTGTCGCCCGGCGACTTCATCGGCCGCTGGATGTCGCAGATCGCGCCGGCGGCCGAGCGCCTCGGCCCGCGCACCGGCCAGAACTTCCACGACTTCCTGCGCCGGCTGGAGTTCGCCACCGTCGACCTCGGGCTGCGCAACCTGATGACCTTCCCGTTCGTGCGCGCGCGGGTCGAGGCGGGCGAACTGCACCTGCACGGGGCGCTGTTCTCGGTCTCGTCCGGCCGGCTTCTGGTGCGGGAGCCGAAGACCGGCCTGTTCCAGCCGGCGGCGGACGGCGAGCGCGCCGGCTCCCTGCTGCGCTGCACCTGAGCCGGCGACCGCCGGACGATCCGCCGCGACCGCCTGCGAGTGTCGCAGCCGCCGGCCCGTCGGCGCGACATCGCCGTCGGCGGACCCTCCGGTGGGCGAACACCGCATTCGCGTGGCCATCGAAACCAGAAGCGAAGCGTGGACCTTGTCCTGGCGCGCGCCCATTCGGTGCGGGCAGGGCAAGCGCGCCGGCATGAAGCCGATCGCGGAGTGCACCTATCGCCGTAGACCAGACGTCGAGGCGCTGGTTTGCACCCGCGGCCGCGGCTTCATTGGCGTGGATCGCCGAGCGGCTCCGGTGCGCACGGTATGGGTTGCGGCGAGTGGTGGTGCTGTACGAACCGCTGGCGATGAGAGGAACAGCGTGGGCAGTGGAGTGGTGATCGCATGTAAAATGCGATCCGATCCCATCGCCAAACGAGCGCAGACGCGTCGATGAAGACGTGTTGCCCGCCTCCTCATGATGTCGAAATCACTATTCCGCCAGATCGACTTCTGCCCCTTGCAACCGGCACGTGAGGCGCCGACCATGGCGACGGTGCGAGAGCCACGCTCTACGCACGGCAGTGCCCTATAGGGGGAGCTTGTGTAAAATGGCGGTTGTCAAAGCTGTGGCACTTTCCGCACTCGTCGTGGCGGCTACACTCGTTTCGTCCACCGGCTATACCGCCGAGCCGGGACCGACGGAGGCGGCTGTTCCCAGCGGAGCCATCACTCCTCCGCGTCCAACGCTTGTTTGGAACAAGGTAGCTGGGGCCACCCAGTACCAACTGCAGGGCCAAGATCAGCAAGGCCAGAAAGTGTTCGCGACGAAAGTTCCGGCAGCAGACGCCCGCTGCGCTTCACGCCCCTTCTGCCGCAGCCCGACCCCCGAGCCGTTCCCCTTCGGGCCAAATAAGTGGCGCGTTCGCGCGGGCAATGGTGACGGGTGGGGGCCTTGGAGCGAGTGGGCGGAGTTCTGGGTGGGCGGGCCGGCGGTTGCTCAAGGCGATGTCGTGTTCAGATTTCCAGTCGTTCCGGGGCCTCAGACCGTCACTAGCCTGACGATTGTGGTGCCGGAGCGGGGCGCCGTCAGTGTCACCAGCCAAGGCTATCTTGAATGCACGCGAAACAACACGCCTAGCCGTTACACCGCGGTCACCTTCGTGATCACCGACGATCCCCAAGACTTAGCGGTAGGTGTGAATCGGCATGGGTACGTCGGCTTTGGTCAGCCGATGGCCGTTGATCAAAGTGCCAGCTTCAATCTGTCGACGACAAGAGTTTTTAGGGTTGGCTCTGGAGTGAAGACATTCTACTTGCGAGCCAACGGTTTCTCTGTGAGCTCTAGCAACGACGACTGCAGAATTTTTTCTGGCTCGCTAACGGCGGAATTCTTCCCCTACCTCATGGAGCAGGTGGAGGCTCCCGCAAGCGCGGGTGAATCGGATGCTAGCTCGGGGGGGGCGTCAACAGCCAGCAGCCGCCCTTAGGGACTTCTCCCACCTGCATCGGCCGGACGGCACCGTCCGCCGCCGGCAGCGGCCACCACGTTGGTGACGCCAGCAACGATCGGGTGGTTCGTGGGGGCGGTGGGTGCTTTGGCCGGCCGCGAACTCGCGCTCTGGCCCTCGGTCGCGCGCCCGCTCAACGTAGACTGCGCCGCGATGGGGCGATCCGCCTGCATTTTGCGACAATGTGCGCGCGCGAGGCGGGTTTTCCCACGCTCTTACGCTAGCACGTCGTCGTCGGGCAGGGTGGTCGGGGAAATTATGGTCGGAGTGGCCGGATTCGAACCGACGACCCCCTGACCCCCAGTCAGGTGCGCTACCAGGCTGCGCTACACTCCGATCCGCGACACTCCTATCGGACCGCCACCGTGGCGGCAAGCCGGCAATGTCGGGGCGCTCCCGCCTGTGCCCCGTCGTCTGCCCTCGCAGCGGGCGCGGGGCATCGGGCCGCGGCTTTCACGGCGGGACGGCGCGGCGTATTCAAGAGGCGGGTGCGCCGCCGTCGCGGTGCCGGCGAGCGCGGAGGACGCGATGTCGACGGTCGGGTTCGGACTGGACACGGGTCTCGCGGCCGAGCTCGACGCGGCGGTCGCCGACCTGCGCGACCGTGTCGTGGCGCGGCTGTCGGCGCTCGTCGCCGAGGACAGCACGCTCGGCCGCGAGGCCGGCGCGCAGGCGCTGATGGCCGACGCCTTCGCCGGCCTCGGCCTCGCCGTCGATCGCTTCGAGGTGGATGCGGAGGCCCTGGCCGACCGGCCGGGCTTCTCGCCGCCGGTGCACGACCACTATGCCGGGCGCGACAATGTCGTCGGCGTGCACACGCCGCGGGGCACGGCGCAACGGGTCGAGGGCGGTGGGCGCTCGCTGATCCTCAACGGCCACATCGACGTGGTGCCGCCCGGGCCGGCGGAGCTGTGGGCGAGCCCGCCGTTCGTGGCCTCCGTGCGCGACGGCCGCCTCTACGGCCGCGGCAGCGCCGACATGAAGGCGGGGCTCGTCGCCAACATCACGGTGCTGGAGGCGCTCTCGGCGCTGGGCTTGGCGCCGGCGGCACCGGTGATCCTGCAGTCGGTGATCGAGGAGGAGTGCACCGGCAACGGCGCGCTCGCCTGCCTCGCCCGCGGCTACCGCGCCGATGCGGCGATCATCCCCGAGCCGTTCCACCAGTCGCTGATGACGGCGCAACTCGGCGTCATCTGGATGGGCGTGCGCCTCACCGGCAAGCCTGCGCACGTGCTCGACACTTCGGCCGGCGCCAACGCCATAGAGGCGGCCTACGCGCTGTTCTCGCGGCTGAAGCGGCTGGAGGCGGCGTGGAACGAGCCGGCGGCGCGCCACCCGGCGTGGGCCGGTCATCGCCATCCGGTGAACTTCAACCTCGGCCGCATCACCGGCGGCGACTGGGCGTCCACCGTGCCGTGCGAGGCGGTGATGACGGTGCGCGTCGGCTTCTATCCCGGCACGCCGCTCGCCGACGTGCGCGCGGCGCTGCAGGCGGCGGTGGTCGCGGCGGTGGCGGAGGAGGCGGGGCTCGCCGGCATCCGCGCCGAGGTGACGTGGCGCGGCTTCCAGGCGGAGGGATGCGTCGTCGATCCGCAGTCGGACCTGATGGCCGGTCTCGCCGACGTCCACCGGACGGTCACGGGGGCCGAGCCCGCCCGGCTCGCCTCGACGGCGACGACGGACGTGCGCTTCTTCACCCTCTATGGCGGCATGCCGGCGACCTGCTACGGCCCCGTCGGCGGCAACCTGCACGGCATCGACGAGTGGGTGTCGCTCGACAGCCTGATGGAGGTCGCCCGCGTCCTCACCCGCTTCACCGCCGCGTGGTGCGGGCTGGAGAAGCGCTGAGAGCCGTCGGACGGGTGGCCGTCACCAACAGGTCTGCCGGCCATACCAGTGCCTGCGCAAATGAAAACGCCGGCCCCAGGGGGCCGGCGTCGGTCTCGCAAAGGCTGGTCGGGAGCGATCAGCCGCCGCGGCGCGGCGCCTGCAGGAAGGCCATGCCGCCGATCTCGGCGGAAGCGCCGGCACCGGCGCCGTCGCGGCTGCGGCGGTCGTCGCTGCGGCCGCGGGGCTGCTGGCCACCCTTGCGGGGGCCGCGGCCTTCGCCCGCACCGGCGGCCTGCTTCGGACCGCCGCGGCGGTCGTCGCGCGGACGACCCGGGGCGCCGGCGCTGCGCTCGTCGCGCGGCTTGTCGGCCCGCGGCGCGCCGCGCTGCTGCTGGTCGCTGCGCTGGCCACCGCCACCGCCGGCACGCTGGCCGGAGCGACCCTGCGGGGGACGCCCGCCGCCGCGCTGGCCACCGCCACGACGGCCGTTGGTCTCGGTCGCCTCGCGGGTCTCGAGCGCCTCGCCACCGGCGATGCGGCGGTCGGCGGTCGGGATCTGCTGGCGCGTCAGCTTCTCGATGTCGCGCAGGAACGCCCGCTCCTCGGCATCGCAGAAGGAGATCGCCACGCCCTCGGCGCCGGCGCGCGCGGTGCGGCCGATGCGGTGGACGTAGGATTCCGGGATGTTCGGCAGGTCGAAGTTGATGACGTGGGTGATGCCGTCGACGTCGATGCCGCGGGCGGCGATGTCGGTGGCGATCAGGATCGGCGCCTGGCCGGAGCGGAAGCTCTCGAGAGCCTTCTCGCGCTGGTTCTGGCTCTTGTTGCCGTGGATGGCGACCGAGGCGATGCCTTCCTGCTCCAGGCTTTTGACGACCTTGTCGGCGCCGTGCTTGGTGCGGGTGAAGACGAGCGCGCGGGCCGGCTTCTCCTCACGGATGACGTCGCCGAGCAGCGCCCGCTTACGGCCGGTCTCGACGAAGATCACCCGCTGCGCGATGCGCTCGGCGGTGGTGGAGACCGGCGTCACCTCGACGCGAACCGGGTCGCGCAAAAGGTCGGCGACGAGCCCGCTGACCTCGCTCGGCATCGTCGCCGAGAAGAACAGGCTGTGGCGCTCGCGGGGCAGCTTGCCGGTGATCTTCCGGATGTCGCGGATGAAGCCCATGTCGAGCATGCGGTCGGCTTCGTCGAGCACCAGAACCTCGGTCTTGGAGAGATCGAGGGTGCGCTGGTCGAGGTGGTCGATCAGCCGGCCGGGGGTGGCGACGAGCACGTCGACGCCGCGGGCGAGCCGGTCGGTCTGCGGCTTGTAGCCGACGCCGCCGAAGATCACCGCGACGCCGAGCGGCATCGTGCCGGCATAGGTGCGGAAGCTCTCGGCGATCTGGCTGGCGAGTTCGCGCGTCGGGGCGAGCACCAGCACGCGGCAGGTGCCGCGGGAGGGCTTGCGGGGGTTGGCCGCCAGGCGCTGCAGGATCGGCAGGGCGAAGGCGGCGGTCTTGCCGGTGCCGGTCTGGGCGATGCCCAGCAGGTCACGGCCGGTCAGAAGATGCGGAATGGCCTGCGCCTGAATCGGCGTCGGCTTGGTGTAGCCCTCGGCGGCCAGCACCTGGAGGAGGGCGGGCGACAGGCCGAGCGTGGCGAAATCGGTCAAAGGAAGTCTCTTCTCGAATCACGGGCGCGGCGCCCGCCACGAAGGTGACGAGCGATCGGCGCCGCGGGTGGCGAACGCCCCGCGTGACTTGGGCCATTCTGGAAAGGTCTTTCGGGGCGTCTCCCGGCGAATCGGCATCCAGAAGGACGCTCGTTCACGCGGCCGGGGCGCACGTGCCGCCATTGGCGACGTCGCTGAGATGCGCCCTGACGCGGCCGAAGTCAAGGTTGCCGCCCTGCGGCGATCTCGACGGCGCCGGGCGATCGTGCGACGATTCGCATCCCAGTGCCGCCGCCGAACCGAGCCCGCGCCCCGCGATGCCAGAGCCAGCCCAACAGATCGAGGCGGATCACCAGAGGGCGGCGCTCCTGCCGGCGTTTTCGTTCGCAGGGGCCGCGGCCCTCGATCTCGTTTCCATTCCCGTCTGGGTGCACGACCGCGAGCGGGAGAGCAACGTCTACGCCAACGCCGCCGGCCTGCGCTTCTGGGGCTGCGACAGCATCGAGGAACTGGCCGCGCGCAGTCACGCCGACATGTCGCAGACCTCGCGCGCCCGGCTCGATGCGCTGTTCGCGCGGATCGAGCGCGGCGAGCGGCTGGTCGACCGCTGGACCTTCTATCCGCTCGGCCAGCCCGTCACCGTCGACGGGACGATCTCGGGCGTCCGCTTCGCCGACGGCAGGCTCGGGATGCTCTTCGAGGCGGCGCCGAGCGCCGTCGATCCGTTCGACCGCCGCGCCGCCGAGGCGATGCGCTATGCGAGCGTGCTCGCCACCCTCTACGACGACGACGGCTGCGTGCTCTTCCGCAACCCCGCGGCGGCGCGCGCCTACCCGGCCGACGATCACCGCTTCGTCGACCGCTTCTCCTCGCTCGTCGAAGCGGTGGCGACGTGGAAGCGGCTGCGGGCGGGGATGCCGGTCACCGCCATCGTCGGGGTCAACACCACCGAAGGGCCGCGCTGGCACGGCCTGGATGCGCGCGCCGTCACCGATCCGGTCACCGGCAAGCCCTGCGTGCTCGTCAACGAGCGCGACGTCACGGCGCTGAAGTCGGCAGAGGCCGGCGTCGCCGAGCGGGAGCGCCGGCTCTCCGAGGCGCAGCAGATCGCCCGGCTCGGCGACTGGCGGCTCGACGTCGCCACCGGCGAGACGCGGCTGTCGGCCCAACTCGCGGCGATGTTCGGCTTCGGCCGCACGACGATCACCGCCGAGCAACTGCGGACGCTCCTCAACGACGGCGACGCGCGTTTTTCCGCGGCCCTCGACCGCGTCACGGCGCACGGCGGCGGAGCCGAGGCGGTGTCGCGCCTGGAGCTCGCCTCCGGGCGGCATCGGCACGTCTGGACACGCTTCGCCGCCCGCCGCGACGAGGCCGGCCGCATCGCCGAGGTCGTCGGCGTCGCCCGCGACATCACCGAGGAGGTGCGCGCCCGCGAGCGCATCGACTATCTCGCCATGCACGACAGCGTCACCCGGCTCGCCAACCGGGTGCGCTTCGGCGAGGCGCTGATCGAGGCGATGCTGCGCGGCAGGGAGAAGGGCGGCAGCATCGCGGTGATGGATCTCGACGGCTTCAAGGAGATCAACGACCGCTACGGCCACGACGCCGGCGACGCCGTGCTGGTGGAGATCGGCCGTCGCCTGTCGGCCGCCGCGCGCCCCGGCGAGATCGTCGCCCGACTGGGCGGCGACGAGTTCGGGCTGATCTTCGGGCCCGACAGCGCCGAGGCGGTGCGGCAGCGCGTCGACGCCGTCCTCGAGCGGGGCGTGGCGCCGGTGGCCGTCGACGGCGCCCTCGTCACCGTCGGGGCCAGCATCGGGCTCGCGACTTGGCCGGGGCACGGCGACGGACCCGAGACGCTGCAGCAGAACGCCGACCTCGCGCTCTATTCGGCCAAGCTCCACGGAGGCGGCAAGGCGGTCGTCTACGCGCCGGAGATGCGGGCCGCCCGCGACGCCCGGCGGTGGGTCGCCGTCGAGCTGCCGGATGCCCTGCAGACCGGCGCCATCGAGGTGCACTATCAGCCGATCGTCGCCCTCGCCGACGGGCGCCTGGCGGGGTTCGAGGCGCTGGTGCGCTGGCGGCACCCGATGCGCGGGCTGGTCCAGCCCGACGACTTCGTCGCGCTCGCCGAGGCCGCCGGGCTCGGCGCTCCGCTCGGAAGCCACGTGCTCCGGGAGGCCCTGGAGCAACTGCGCCTCTGGCTCGACGACGGGCTGGAACCGGGCCGCCTCGCCGTCAACCTCGGGGCGGGCCACCTCACCGAAGGCCGGGTCCGCGACGACGTCGTCGAGACGCTCGAGCGCCTGGCGATCCCGCCAGAGCGGCTCGAGCTCGAGGTGACGGAGAGCGTCACGCTGCGGCCGCGCGCCGGCGGGGTCGTCGGCACGATCGGCGCCCTGCACGCCCTCGGCGTCTCGATCGTGCTCGACGATTTCGGCACGGGCCAGGCGTCGCTGACCCATCTCAACCGCCTGCCGGTCGACCGGGTGAAGATCGACCGCTCGTTCGTCGCCGATGTCACAGAGGATCGCCGGGAGGCGGCCATCGTGCGGGCGATCGCCGCCCTGGCGCGGGAACTCGGCATGTCGGTCGTCGCCGAGGGCGTCGAGACGGCCGAGCAGGCCGCCCTCCTGCGGGCGGCCGGCTGCGAGTTCGCCCAGGGCTTCCTGTTCGGGCGCCCGATGCCGGGCGAGGTGGCGGCCGCATGGATGCGCGAGCGCATTCACATCGCCTGAGCGGCGCGGCAGGCGGCAGGACCGGGTGCCAAGAGCGGGCGCCAGGACCGGGCGCCAGGACCGGGCGCCGCTGCTGGCGTGTGCGCTGCCTCAGCCGCAGCGTTTCACCCAGGTGTCGAGGTCGAGGCGCTTGAAGATCATCGACACGCCGGCCTTCTTCGCCTGCTCGCAGGCCTTCGTCTTGTCGAAGCGCTTGCCCTCGTCGTCCCAGCTTTCCGGGTAGTCCGCGTCGAAGGCGGGCTTGCCGGCGGCGACGAACGGCTTGGCGTCGCCGCAGAACTTGTAGAGCGCGCAGTCCTCGAAGAGGATCGCGTCGAAGTGCGGCTCCAGCGTCTTGGCGAGTTCGGGCACGTTCTTCTGCATCGGCTTCAGGCCGAGCCGGCGCGCCTCCGCCGCCAGCGCCTCGGCGTAGCGGATGGTGTCGGACTTGCGGATGGTGAAGCCGGTCTTGTTCTCGTAGGCGTCGAGATTGTCGAACTCGACGAACTCGAAGCCCTTGTCGAGGCACATCTCCAGCCGATCGACCATCAGCGGCAGGAACACCTTGTAGCGCCGCACGTCGAGCCAGCGCTCGCCCTCCCACTCCGGGTAGCGCTTGCCGATGAAGGGCTTGCGGCCGGCCTTGATCTGCTTCTCGTTCAGCGCCTCGAAGGCCTTGCGGTCGGGCCGCCAGTTCTCGATCGTGCCGACCGACAGGTAGCACCAGGTGCGGATGCCGCGCTTGCCCGCATCGACGACATAGCGCTTCGGCGTGTCGAAGCCGTCGAGGCCGAGGAAGGCCACCGCCGGCGGCGGCGACGGCAGCTTGTCGGCGCCGATGATCCAGTCCCAGGTCGGCAGCGCCGCGGCGCCGGGAGTGGACGCGGATTTCGCCGACGCGGCCGGGGTCTCGGGTCCGGCGGCGGCCGGGACGGGCGACAGGGTGGCGGCGGCGAGGGCCACGGCGACCATGGCCGCCAGCGGCATCGCCGCCCGCCAGCGCCGGGCCGGCGCGGCGACGGAGGCCGCCGGCGCGAGCTCCGTCCGCACGTCGGCGAGGGCCCGCTCGAGTGCATCGGCGAAGAAGCTGTACTCCACCATGCCGATTACGGCCGCGTCGTCGGCGGGTGCGGTCGGTGTAGCGACACCGGCCGGCGCGCGCGGCTCCGCGACCGGCGTGTCGCCGTCGAAGGCGGCCAGGACCCGGCTGCGGGCCCGGCCGATGACGTCGGCCGCGTGCCGCGAGCGCGGCATCGCCGACAGGCGCGCGGCGACGCCATCGATCAGCGTCAGGAAGGTGGCGATCGTCTCCACGTGGGAGACCAGCCGGACCAGCCCCTCGGTGGCGCGAAAGCCGAGTGCCGTTTCGTCGTTGAGCCGCGGCAGGCGCTCGCGCAGCGCGTAGGACGCGACCGCGAGCGTCGCCGGGGTGTCGGTCGCTGCGGGGGTGGCGAGGGTCGTCGCAGGCATGGGACAGTCCTCCGTGCCCGCCGGCCACAGGCGCATGAACACCGTCCGGCAGCGGGCGAGATAGGCGCCGATTTCGGCTCTCGTCGGATCGGCGAGTGCCACCGGTAGCACGAAGCGGGCGCAGACGAGGGCGGCGGCCGCTCCGATGGCGGTGTCGTAGAGCCGGGCGATCATGCCGGCCGCCCCCAGGCCGCTGATCAGGTGCAGGCCCAGCAGAACCGCGAAGGCGACGCAGGCGCAAGACACGTCATAGCGATCACGCATGGTCAGGAGCGCCACCGCCATCGCCGCGACCGCGAGCGTCGCCCCGACCGCCACCGCGCCGCCGATGGTGAGCCCCACGACCATGCCGGCGGCGACGCCGACCACCGTCCCGGCGAGGCGGGTGCGCGCCCGCGCCACCGTCTCGCCGAACGAGCTCCCGAGCACGAAGGCGACCGTCAGCGTCGCCCAGTAGCCGTGGTCGAGACCGAAGCCGAGATAGATCGACGTCGTCACCACCGTCGCGACGAGGCCCTGCACGGCGACGCGGGTGGTCTGCAGCATGCCGGTGCCGGTGCCGGCTCCTGCGGCGATCGCAGCCGGCGGAGCGCCGGGACGGGGCGGCGCGGGCACCGCCGGCACGTCGAGCGACGCGGCGACGACGGCGATGCGGGTGACACCGGCGAGCGCCACCAGCAGCCGGTCGCGCGCGTGCGTGTCGATGTCGGTGGCGCGTAGCAGCGCCGTCTGCGCCACCGTGATCGCCCCGCCGCAGGCCGCGTGCGCGGAGGTGGCGGCGCCCGGTCGCACCGCCTCGGCCGCCGCGCGGAGCGCCGCAGCGATCGCCGCGCGGAGGGCCGGGTCGGCGCTGCCCTTCGCGAGCGCTTCGGCCAGCCGCTCGCCGATCAGCTCGCTGGCGATCTCGAGGCGATAGGTGGCACCCTTCATCGCCTGCACGCCCTCCTCCCGCTCCGGCGCCTCGCGCAGGGCAGCGATGGCGGCGCGGCGCAACCGCCGGCGGCCCGTCGCGGCGGCGGCGAGGGCGGCGGCCGGCCAGGGAGCGCCGGTCGCGAAGGCGGCGGCGAGGTCGGACAGCGCCGCCGCTGCGGCCATCCGGTAGGCGGCGACGGAGGCCTCGAAGGCCGGGACGGCGAGTGGACGCCACAGGGCGAGGCGCACGGCCACCGCGACGGCGGCACCGCCGGCGGTGGCGGCGGCGAACCAGACCGCCTCCTCCCGGGTGGGCGTCGTCGTCGCAACGATGAGGGCCATCTCGAACAGGGCGATGCCGGCGTTCTGGGCGTTGCGTCCGAACCGCCGCACATAGAAGGACAGGAAGGTGAGCGGCACCAGCAGGATGGTCAGCACCTCGGCGGCGAGGGCGTCGCCCGCGCCCCCGAGCAGTGCCACCAGCGCGATGTAGCCGACCAGCACCGCCGCGAGGCGGACCATCGCCGACGCCTCGTCGCGACGGCGGCCGGGGACGAGCAGGAACAGCAACGTGCCGGCGGCGAGGCCACAATAGAGCGGCAGCCCGACCGGCTGGCCGAGCCCGAGGGCGGCGTCGGCCACTCGCCCAGCGAGGATGGCGAGCGTCACGGCGATGACGAAGTGCAGCGCCCGGTGCGCGTCGATGCCGCCGGGATCGTACTCGTCCAGCCAGTCGAGCACCGGCTGCGCCGCGGCCGGCAGGAAGCGACGTCCCCAGCGGATCATTGCGACGACGCGGCGGCTGACAACGGGCTCCACCTTCGGTTAGAACGGCGGCGTTCCGCGAACCCTCGGCGGCGGGAGCGGAGGCACCAGGGCGCGAAGGGTTGCCGCATGATCGTCTCGCACCAGCACCGCTTCATCTACATCAAGACGAAGAAGACCGCCTCGTCCAGCATCGAGGCGGCGCTGTCGACGGTGTGCGGCCCCGACGACGTCATCACGCCGACCACCGAGGAAGTGACCGACGCCTTCGAGGGCGAGCGCAACGCGCAGAACTTCCGTCTCGACCACCCGCTGGTGCCGAAGCGTCCGCTGATCAAGCGGCTGCTCATGCGCCCCGAGCGCTACTACCACCCGTCGATCGGCTACTACGAGCACATGCCGGCGTGGCGCGTGAAGGCCTATCTCGGCGACGCGGTGTGGAACAGCTACTTCAAGTTCACCTTCGAGCGGAACCCCTGGGACCGCCAGGTCTCCTGGTACAAGTACAAGACCCGCAAGCTCGACCGGAAGCCGACGTTCGGCGAGTTCATGGACAACACGCGGCGCGCCTTCGTCAACAACTACGAGCTCTATTCGATCGGCGGCGAGGTCGTGCTCGATCACGTCGGCCGCTACGAGAATCTCGCCACCGAGTTCGAGGCGGCGATGGAAAAGCTCGGGCTCGCGGGGCGCGTCAAGCTGCCGGTGCTGAACACCACGGCCAAACCCGCCGCCGCTGATGGCGAGGTCCGCTACCGTGGCTTCTACGACGACCGCCTGCGCGCCACCGTCGCCGACTGGTACGGCCGCGAGATCAAGGCTTTCGGCTACGAGTATTGAGATGGCGACGTCAGCGCCCGTTGCGTCGCGGCGCTATGGGAGCAGCGGAACGCTCAACCGGTCGGCCGCTGTGCGGAGGGCGCCATCGAGCGTCGCCAGCCGTCGCCGCGAGCGAACCGCCAACTCGAGATAGGTGGCGTCGTAGGCCGTCAAAGCATGTTCGCGGGCGAGGGCCGGAACGGCATCGAACGCCGTCGAGAGACTGGTCTGTTCGATTGCGATCGGCAGGCGGGCGATTTCCCGGAGCCTGAGGCGAGAGTCGTCGGGAGACAGTCGGCCGCGGCGTTCGCCGCTGCGCGTCATGTTGGCGACTTCCAGGAGCCATAGCGAAGGGGCCACCGCCCCGTCGGCGAGCAGGAGGTCGAGGAGATCGTCGCCGGCCGGCGACTCGTCGTCGAAGATCCATCGTGCCGCGATCGAGGCGTCGATGACGAATGCGGTGTCGCGGAACGGCGCCACGGAGTGCGCTCCCGTCACTACTCGCGCCCCTCGTCGCGCAACTCCCTCCAATCGATTCCGCCGAGCGTCGGTCGTGGCATCGCCCGCAGCCGCTCGACCGCCTCTCGCGCATCCGCATCGGCTTCCCCCTCCATCGCCACCAGCCGCGCCACCGGCTTGCCGCGGCGAGTGATGATCACCTCCTCGCCGGCGGCGGCGCGGTCGATGAGGGCGGCGAGGTGCGTCTTCGCCTCGAACGATCCGACGGTCGTGGACTTGGCGGGGCGGGGTGCCACGGCGGCGTTCTCCAACTGGTTTATCAAACTAGTTTAGTCGGGCGCCCGCGACCGTGCAACGATGGTCCTGGCTGTACCGGACGAGCGGCTGGCGGCCTGCTCGGCAGCGACGACGGGGTATCTGCGGCCCTCGGCGGCGTCTTCAATGCCCGGTACTGTGCCGCGCGCCGCCGCCGAGGCCCGCTTTTCATTGCCCGCGGCGGCCCGATCGCCTAGAACGGCGCCGACCTCTTCCTCAGCTCTCGAAGGCCTCGCGACACCCATGGCGCGCCAGTTCATCTATCACATGCACGGCCTCTCGAAGGCCTATGCCGGCGGCAAGAAGGTGCTCGACGGCGTCAACCTGTCGTTCTACCCGGACGCCAAGATCGGCGTGCTCGGGCCGAACGGCTCGGGCAAGTCGACGCTCTTGCGCATCATGGCGGGCACCGACAAGGAGTTCACCGGCGAGGCGTGGGTCGCCCCCGGTGCCACCGTCGGCTACCTGTCGCAGGAGCCGAAGCTCGACGAGACGAAGACCGTCCGCGAGAACGTCATGGTGGGGGTCGCGGCCAAGCAGGCGATCCTCGACCGCTACAACGAACTCGCCATGAACTACTCGGACGAGACCGCCGAGGAGATGGCGAAGCTGCAGGACGAGATCGACGCCAAGAACCTGTGGGACCTCGACAGCCAGGTCGAGCAGGCGATGGACGCGCTGCGCTGCCCGCCCGGCGACGCCGAGGTAGGCCCCTTGTCCGGCGGTGAGCGCCGCCGCGTCGCGCTCTGCCAGCTCCTGCTGCGCCAGCCCGACCTCCTGCTCCTCGACGAGCCGACCAACCATCTCGACGCCGAGACGGTGCACTGGCTGGAGAACCATCTCCGCGAGTATCCGGGCGCCATCCTGATCGTCACCCACGATCGCTACTTCCTCGACAACGTCACCGGCTGGATCCTCGAGCTCGATCGCGGCCGCGGCATTCCCTACGAGGGCAACTACTCCGCCTATCTGGAAAAGAAGGCGAAGCGGCTCCTGCAGGAATCTCGCGAGGACGCGGCGCGCCAGAGCGCGATTTCCCGCGAGCGCGAGTGGATCCAGGCCTCGCCGAAGGCCCGCCAGACCAAGTCGAAGGCCCGCATCCAGGCCTATGACGAGCTTCTCAAGCGCAACGAGGAGCGGGTGCGCTCCGGCGAGGCGCAGATCGTCATCCCGCCCGGCCAGCGCCTCGGCGACACCGTCATCGAGGTCGATCACCTCGACAAGGCCTATGGCGACCGGCTGCTGGTCGAGGGCCTCTCCTTCAAGCTGCCGCCCGGCGGCATCGTCGGTGTCATCGGCCCGAACGGCGCCGGCAAGACGACACTGTTCCGCATGATCACCGGCCAGGAGGCGCCCGACGCCGGCTCGATCAAGCTCGGCGACAGCGTCCAGCTCGGCTATGTCGACCAGTCCCGCGACGCGCTCGCGCCGAACAAGACCGTCTGGGAGGAGATCTCCGGCGGCAACGAGGTGATCGCCCTCGGCAAACGCGAGGTGAACAGCCGCGCCTATGTCGGTGCCTTCAACTTCAAGGGTGCCGACCAGCAGCAGAAGGTCGGCAACCTCTCCGGCGGCCAGCGCAACCGGGTGCATCTCGCCAAGATGCTGAAGTCGGGCGCCAACGTGCTGCTGCTCGACGAGCCGACCAACGACCTCGACACCGAGACGCTGGCGGCGCTGGAGGAAGCGCTCGAGGATTTCGCCGGCTGCGCCGTGGTGATCAGCCACGACCGCATGTTCCTCGACCGCCTCGCCACCCACATCCTCGCCTTCGAGGGCGACAGCCACGTCGAGTGGTTCGAGGGCAACTTCGAGTCCTATGAAGAGGACAAGAAGCGCCGCCTCGGTCCGGACTCGGTGATGCCGCGCCGCATCAAGTACAAGCGCCTGACGCGGGCCTGAGGCGGCTGCAGGGCGCCGCCGCGCCTTGCGGCTGCGGTTCGATCGACTATCCTCGGCCGTGGCGAGGAGCGATGATGGTCGACGTCGAGACTCTTGTCCTGGAGCATCTCCGGCCCCTTGGGTCTGCCGTCGATGATCTGCGAGCCGACATGCGGGAAGTGAAGTCGCGCCTCGGTAGGCTCGAAGCGCAAAGCGCGGGCCTCATGGGACGCCTCGACCGTGTCACAGACAGGATCGAGCGGATCGAGCGCCGGCTCGACCCGATCGAGGCGTGAAGGCCCTGTCGGTGCGTGCGAGCCTGGTGTCGCTTGCCGCGGTGCTAGCCCTTTCCAGTGTGCCCGCTGCCTCCGCCGTCGAGGCGCCGCCGACGGTGCTCAGCTGCGACGAGGTGATCGCCTTCTCCGGCCGCTGGCTCATCGCCGGCGAGCCCCTGACACGCATTGTCGTGACGGGGCCGGTCACAGGTCTCGCGGCCGAGGGGGACCGAGGCTACACGTACATCTGCTCCGTTCCCGGACAGCGTGTGGTCTGCGTCGAGCAATCCGTCGCAGGCCTCTCGATCGGCGACATCGTCACCGTCGAGGGGGTCGTCCTGCACGGCCTCGATACCGAGCTGTGGCTCGACCCGTGCGGGGCGATCCTGCGCAAGTGATGCCCTGAGCGGAGAGTGCCGATGAGCGCCTGGTCCCCGTCGCTTTACGTGAAGTTCGAGGACGAGCGCACCCGGCCCGCGGCCGACCTTCTCGCGCATGTTCCTCTCGACAGCGCACGACGGGTCGTCGACATGGGCTGCGGCCCCGGCAACTCGACGGAGCTCCTCGCCGCCCGCTTCCCCGATGCGACGGTGACGGGCATCGACTCGTCGCCCGAAATGCTCGCCGCCGCCGCCAAGCGCCTGCCGACACTCGCGTTCGAACAGGCCGACCTCACGACCTGGATGCCGGCCGAGCCCGTCGACCTCCTCTACGCCAACGCTGTCTTCCAGTGGGTGCCGGACCATCTCGCCGTGCTCGTGCGCCTGATGGGAGCGCTCGTGCCCGGCGGGGTGCTCGCCGTGCAGATGCCCGACAATCTCGACGAGCCCTCGCACCGCGCCATGCACGCCGCCGCCGAGGCGGGACCTTGGGCGGAGAAAATCCGCGCCGCCGGCATCGGCCGCGAGCGCCTGCCGGCGGTCGAGGCCTACTACGACGCCCTGAAGCCGCACGCGGCCCGCGTCGACCTCTGGCACACGCTCTACCAGCACCCGCTCGCCGGCGTGCCGGCGATTGTCGCGTGGCTCAAGTCAACGGGCCTGCGTCCCTATCTCGCGCCGCTGAGCGAGGCGGAGGAACCGGCCTTCCTCGCCGACTACGCCCGGCGTCTGGAGGAGCACTACCGCCCGCGCGTCGACGGCACCGTGCTCCTGCGCTTCCCGCGCCTGTTCATCGTCGCCGTCAGAGCGTGAAGAGGCCGGCCGCCGGCGGCGGCGGTGCATCGGCGGCGGCGAGGAAGTGCGCGATGGCGTGCTGCGTCGGCTCGTCCCACAACAGCGGCGCGTGACCCTCGTCGGCGACGGTGTGGACGGTGAGGTGCGGGTGGCGCGCCGCCATCTCGGCCACCGTCGCGGCCGACAGGATGTCGGACAATGCGCCGTGGATCACCATTGTCGGCACGCTCGCCAGCGCCTCGAAGGCCGGCCAGTACGGCGGTATCGGCTTCTCGGGGTCGAAGGCTCGGAACGCGTCGCCGATCTTCGGGTCGTAGGAGAGCACCGGCCGGCCGTCCGCGTCGTGGAAGAGCTGGCGGGCGAAGCGCCTCCAGCCGGCGGCGTCGAGGGAGGGAAACATCTCGCCCTGCGATGCCTGCAGCGCCGCCGCGGCGGCGTCCCAGTCGGCCGGCGGTGCGACGCCGACATAGCCGGCGATGCGGAGGAGGCCGGCCGTCTCGATCACCGGGGCGATGTCGTTGAGGATCGCCGCGGCGACGAGGCCGGGTTTCGTCAGCGCCAGCACCATCGTCACCATGCCGCCGCGCGAGGTGCCGAGGATCGCCACCCGGTCGATGCCGAGGGCCGCGAGCCCGAGGGCGGTGTCGTCCGCCTCGGTCGCCGGCGTGTAGGTCGCGACCGGTGCGTGCGCCGAGCCGCCACGGCCGCGGAAATCGAAGCAGACGACGCGGCGCGGCGTCGGCCCCGACGACAGCGTCGCGGCGATGGCGTCGAAGTCGTCGGAATTGCGAGTGAGGCCCGGCAGGCAGAGCAGCGGCAGCCCCGTCGCCGCGTCGTCGCCCCACATCCGGCCGGAGAGCGTCAGGCCGTCGCGGCTCTGCCAGGAGATGGAGCGCCATCGGGCGGGCTGCGGCGAGGCTGCCGGTGCGCTCGTCGCGGGCCGCTCGCGGTCGCCGGGTTGATTCGCCATGGGGTGCCTCCGCGGAGAGGATGGATGCCCGGCGCCGGTGGGAGGCGCCGAGGGGTGCGGGCGAAGCATCGCGCGGCAAGCGGGCGCCGTCGAGACGGGTCTCCTCACTCGCGGAGGAGACGTCTCGTCCCTCACGCGGGAGACTTTGATGCGCGCCGGCGACACACCGCGCGGAGAACGATCCGCGAGCCGCCTCCGCGGCTTGCCGACCTCCCGCCGGCCGTCCTATAGCTGGTGCAGCGTCGCACCCCGGAGGCCCTTGATGACGACCGCGAGCCGCTCCGCCACCCTGATCGATATTGCCTGGCCGGAGACCGCCGGTGTGCGGGCCTTCCGCTTCCTGGCGCTCGCCGTCGCCGGCAGCCTGCTCCTCACCATTTCGGCGAAGATCACCGTGCCGTTCTGGCCGGTGCAGATGAGCCTGCAGACGTTCGCCGTCATGGCGATCGCCGCCGCCTTCGGCTGGCGGCTCGCGGTGGCCACCGTCCTTCTCTACCTCGCCCAGGGTGCTGCCGGCCTGCCTGTGTTCCAGGGCACGCCCGAGAAGGGCATCGGCCTCGCCTACATGGTCGGCCCGACCGGCGGCTACCTCCTCGGCTTCATCGCCTGCGCGGCGATCGTCGGCCACGCCGCCGAGACCTGGGCGCGCGGCTCGATCGTCAAGCTCGGCGCCGCGATGCTGATCGGCGACGCGGTGATCTTCGCCCTCGGCCTCGCCTGGCTCGGCACGCTGCTCGGCTGGGACAAGCCGATCCTCGCCTGGGGCCTCACGCCCTTCCTGCTCGGCGACCTCGTGAAGATCGCGCTCGCCGCCGTCGCGGTGCCGACCGCCATCGCGGCGCTGGAGCGCCTGCGCGGCCTCTGAGGCTTGGCGCCGGCTCCGGCCGGCCCCTCTCGCTTCTCCGGCGCCGGCCCCGGCCGGCGCCTTGTCCAGCGATCGACCGCCCGGGCGCCCGCGTCCGGGCGCCTTTCGTTCAGCGACGTCCCGCGGAGTGACCCTCATGTCGGATTTCCAGCCGCTCGGCATCTCGCCCTTTCCGCGCTTCTCGCACATCGCGACCTTCATGCGGCTGCCGCACGTGCCGCTCGACGATCCGCGCCTCGACGAGCTCGACATCGGCCTGATCGGCGTGCCGTTCGACCTCGGCGTCACCAACCGCACCGGGCCGCGCCACGGGCCCCGCCAGATCCGCGACCAGTCGGCGATGATCCGCCGCGGCCACCGCGTGCACGGCACCTATCCGTTCCAGCAGGCGAACTGCGCCGACGTCGGCGATGCCGAGATCAACCCGGCGAACCTCTTCGACAGCCTCGCCAAGATCGAGGCGTCGGTGGGCAAGCTCGTCGCCAAGGGCATCCGCCCGCTGTCGGCCGGCGGCGACCACCTGATCTCGCTGCCGCTGCTGCGCGCCGTCGCCAAGGACCGGCCGGTCGGCATGGTCCACTTCGACGCCCACACCGACACCTGGGACAGCTATTTCGGCGGCGAGAAATACACCCACGGCACGCCCTTCCGCCGCGCCATCGAGGAGGGCCTCTTAGATCCGAAGCGCGTCATCCAGATCGGCATCCGCGGCTCCGTCTACGACCTCGACGACGATCGCTGGGGCCTCGAGCAGGGCATCCGCATCATCTACATCGAGGACTATTTCCGCATGGGGCCCGATGCGGTGATCGAGGAAGCCCGCCGCGTCGTCGGCGACGGGCCGACCTACCTCTCCTTCGACGTCGACGGCATCGACCCGGCCTTCACGCCCGGCACCGGCACGCCGGAGGTCGGCGGCTACACGCCGGCGGACGCGCAGAAGATGCTGCGCGGCCTGCGTGGCATCGACTTCGTCGGCGCCGACGTCGTCGAGGTGTCGCCGCCGTTCGACCAGTCCGGCAACACCGCACTGGTCGCCGCCAACCTGATGTTCGAGATCCTCGCGCTCCTCGCCGATCGGGTGGCCGCGACGAAGGGCTGAGGCCAATACCCCTCCGCAGTCTTTCCCGGCCTTGTGCCGGGAACCCATGCGGCGCCTGCCCCACGCCACTCCCTTGGAGGTTTTCCCTCCTGGCAAGCGAATGGGTTCCCGGCACAAGGCCGGGAATGACCCCGAGGATGGAACGAGGGTCGCGCGCCGGAGGCGTCGTGTGCGTGGCGGCGGGTAGGTTCCCGGCACAAGGCCGGGAATGACCCCGGATGGGGGGCGAGGGCAGCGCGCCTCACTCCGGCTGCGGCGGCGAAGCGAGCTGCGGCGGCCGCCGAGGGGCTTGTCTGCCCCCGGCACCCGATCAACCCGCGGCCATCAGTCGTCATGGTGGCGCCGCGATCTGCGTGTTGTGCTCCCCCGAGGCCGCGTCGATGGCCGCCCCCTTTTCCACGGAGCCTCCTCCATGAAGTCCGTCGAGCTGTTCATCGAACGGCTGCTGATGGCGAGCCGCTGGGTGCTCGTCGTCTTCTATCTCGGCCTCGCCGCCGCCCTCGTCGTCTACGCCGTCTCCTTCATCGCCAAGTTCGCCAAGATCGCCGGCGCGGTCTTCGTTCTCAACGAGGCCGACATGATCCTCGCCATGCTGGCGCTGATCGACGCCGCCCTGGTGGCGAGCCTGATCGTCATGGTGATGCTCGCCGGCTACGAGAACTTCGTCAGCCGCATCGACCAGGCGGCGGCGAACGCCGAGATCGCCTGGCTCGGCAAGCTCGATGCCGGTAGCCTGAAGATCAAGGTCGCCTCCTCGATCGTGGCGATCTCGTCGATCCACCTGCTGCAGGTCTTCCTCAACCTGCAGAATTTCTCGTCGACCCAGCTGCTCTGGGCGACGGTGATCCACCTCACCTTTGTCGTCTCGGCGCTGATCCTGGCGATCCTCGACCGCATCGTCTCCTACGGCAAGGACAAGGGGGCGGTGGACAAGACGGCGGTCTGAGGACGCGCCGCCTTTCCGGCGCCACGCCGCGAACGATGCGCCGCCGGACCGCGTTGCCGATGCTGGGGAGGGGCGGGCGAGGAGGTCGCTTTCGATGATGACGCTCGACGGATCCTGCCGCTGCGGCGCCGTGCGCTTCCGCATGAAGAGCCACGCGCCGCAGCCCTACCAGCTCTGCTACTGCTCGATCTGCCGCAAGACCGCCGGTGGCGGCGGCTTCGCCATCAACCTGTCGGCGGTGGCCGACAGCCTGGAGGTGAAGGGCCGCGAGACGATCGGCGTCTACCGCGCCGAGATCGACCGCGGCGGCCATTGCGAAACCAGCACCGGCGAGCGCAACTTCTGCACCCGCTGCGCCACCGCGCTCTGGCTCTACGATCCGACCTGGCCGGACCTGATCCACCCGTTCGCGTCCGCCATCGACAGCGACCTGCCCGTGCCGCCGTCGCGCACCCACCTCTTGCTGCGCTTCAAGGCGTCCTGGGTGGTGCCCGACATCGCCGATGGCGACCTCGCCTTCGACGACTATCCCGAGCAGTCGATCGAGGACTGGCACCGCGAAAAGGGGCTGTGGCTCGACTGAGGACGGGCGGACGCCGGCGGCTCCACGGACGAGACGCCTCATCCGTGGCGGATCTTGTCCTCCGCCGAAACGACCTCCGCCGCAGCGGCCGGCTCGTCGGCGGGGAACCGCTGTGCGAACACCTCCTTGCAGGCGAACAGGCCGTTGAGGGCGGCCGGGAAGCCCGCATAGATGGCCATCTGGATGATCACCTCGGTGATCTCCTCGCGGGTGAGGCCGACGTTCAGCCCGGCCTCGATGTGCACCTTCAACTGCGGCGTGGCGTTGCCGAGCGCCGTCAGCGCCGCGATGGTGGCGATCTCGCGGGCCCTGAGGTCGAGGCCGGGCCGGCTATAGATGTCGCCGAAGGGAAACTCGAACACGTAGGTGGCGAAGTCGGGGGAGACGTCGGCGAGGGCGGCGATCACCCGCTCCCCGGCCTCGCCGTCGATCTCAGCGAGCGCCCGCTGCCCGCGCTCCAACCGGCTTTCGCCGCCGTTCTGGTGGTGTCGCATCGGCACGGTCCATCCTCTCGTTGTCGCCGGCATAGCCGGCGATCTTGGCGTCGAGGACGAGAAGGCACGCCTGCAGGTCGGCCACATGGGCGCGCACGCCGGCGCGATGGTCTTCCAGCAGGCGACGGCGGTCGGCCGCCGTGCCGTCGCCCTGCTCCCTGAGGGCGGCGTAGCGCAGCATCTCCCGGATCGGCATGCCGGTCGTCTTCAGGCGGCCGAGAAACTCGATCCAGACCAGGATGGACGCGTCATAGTCCCGTTGGTGCGATCGGTCCCGGTCGGCGGTGGGCAAGAGCCCGATGCGCTCGTAGTAGCGGATCGTATGGGCCGACAGTCCCGTGCGCCTGGCGAGTTCACCGATCTTCATGAGCACCTGTCTCGTCACGACGCCGAGGAAGCTACGGGTTCGAGTGCACTCTAAGTCAAGGGCCCTTCGGTGGCACCGGGAACGTGCCGGTAGCGACGGCCTCAAGCCGCTCCGCGCGCCTCGCCTTCCCGCTCAGTGTGGCGGCGGATCGGCCAGAGCGCGCCGATCCGGTCGGCGGCGAGGCGGAGGGTCGGCGTGATGGCGGCGGCCCGGTCCGGCGTCATCCGGGCCGAGGGGCCGACGACGATGATCGAGCCCACCGTGCCGCCGCCCGTCGCCGTATCGACGACCGCGACCGCCACGGCGTTGACGCCGACCGACGCTTCCTCGAAGGCGGTGGCGTAGCCCTCCGCTCGCGTCTTTCGCAGCGCCTGCAGCAGCCCGTCCACGGTCTGCACGGCGTTCGGGCCGGTCTCCGGCGGCCCGCGGAAGCCCTGCGCCAGCACCAGCCGCACCGCCTCCTCGTCGGAGAGCGTGGCGAGCCAGGCCTTGCCGGCGGCGGTGGCGTGCAGGATCGCCTGGCGGCCGAGATTGCCGTCATAGCGCAGGCCGTCGCGGGCGCCCTGCGCCTCCGCCACCCAGGTCAGCGATCCCTGCTCGACGACGGCGAGACGGGCGAGCTCGCCGGTCTCGTTGGCGAGCCTTCTGAGCTCCGGCATGCAGACGTCGCGCAGGCCGGTGGCGGCGAGGTGGCGGAAGCCGATGAGGGCGAGCTTCAGCGTCGCCACATAGCGCTGGCCGAGCGGCTCCTGCTCCATGTAGCCGCGCTCCACCCAGACCTGCAGCAGGCGGTGGGCGGCGGGCTTGGCCATGCCGGTGCGCTCGGCGATCTCGCCCAGCGCCAGCGGCCGCTCGCTCGCCTGCACGAGCTCGAGCACGTCGATCGCCCGCTGCAGCTGCACCGACATCAGGCGCCGCCCCCGCCGGTGGCCCGCCGGCCGAACAGCCCGCCCAGCCGCGCCATCGCGCCGCCGCCGACGAACAGCGTGGCGAGGCACAGCACGATCAGCGCCACGGTGATCGGCCGGGTGGCGAACTCGACCGGGTCGCGGGCGATCAGCACCAGCGCGCGGCGGAAGTTCTGGTCGATCATGCCGCCGAGGATGAGGCCGAGGATGAGCGGCGCCATCGGATACTTCATCTGCCGGAGGAGGAAGCCGAGCACGCCGAACACCAGCATCACATAGAGGTCGAACAGCCGCTGCGACAGCGCGTAGGGGCCGAGCAGGCACAGCGTGAACACCACCGGTGTGAGATATTCCTTGCGGATCTTCAAGACCATCAGCAGCGGGCCGGTCATCACCAGGCCGAGGATGGCCATGGCGATCGAGGCGAAGACGAGGAACCACACCATCGCGGCGACGAAGCCGGGGTTCTCGATCATGATCATCGGGCCGGGGCGGACGTTGTGGATGAACATCGCCGCCAGCAGCACCGCGGCCGGCGCGGAGCCGGGGACTGCGAGCGTCAGGGCCGGGATGATGGCGCCCGGCAGGGCCGCGCTGTTGGCCGTCTCCGCCGCGATCAGCCCCTCCCGCGTGCCCTTGCCGTAGGCCTCGGGTGCCCGGCTGGCGCGCTTCGCCGCGGCGTAGGCGATCCACGCCGCGACGTCCTCGCCGACGCCGGGGATGATGCCGACGGCGGTGCCGATGACGTTGGAGCGCATCACCGTCCACCGCGCCACCCACAAATCGGCGAACAGCGACAGCACCGGCACGTTGCGGGAGGTCTTCGGGGCGACGCGGGCGCTGCCGGCGGTCAGCGAGACGATCAGCTCGGTGATGCCGAACAGGCCGACCATCGCCGGGATCAGCGCGATGCCGCCCGACAGGTCGGCGCTGCCGAAGCTCAGGCGGTCGTAGGCGTGGAAGCTCTCCTGGCCGACAGCCGCGACGAGCAGGCCGACGAAGCCGGCGATCCAGCCCTTGATCGGATCGTCTGCCGCCGTCATCCGCCCGGCGATCAGGATGCCGAACAGCCCGAGCAGGAAGTACTCGTAGGATCCGAAGCGCAGCGCCGCCTCCGACAGGATCGGCGCGATCAGCCAGAGACACAGCGCCCCGAACAGGCTGCCGACCAGGGAGGCGACGGTGGCGAGGCCGAGCGCCCGGCCGGCCTCGCCCTTCAGCGCCATCGGAAAACCCTCGACGGCGGTGGCGGCGTTCGCCGGCGTGCCGGGGATGTTGAGCAGGATGGCGCTGCGGCTGCCGCCGTAGATCGAGCCGACATAGATGCAGACGAGCACCAGGATCGCCTGCTCGCCGGTCATCGAGTAGGTGAGCGACACCATCAGCGCGAGGCCCATGGTGGCCGTCAGGCCCGGCAGGGCGCCGATGACGATGCCGGCGAGCGTCGCCCACAGCACGTTGAGAAGCGTCGTCCAGGTGAGAAGCGCGGTGAGGACTTCGAGCATGGCGTCGCCGGTGTCGCGGTGCGGCCGTCAGGGCAGCCGCACGAGGAAGATCGTCTCGAAGACGAAGGGAATGGCGAGCGCGGCGACCGCCGTCACCAGCGCCACCGCGCCGAGCTGGCGCAGGCGCTGCGGCGCCGGCACCCGCCAGTCGAGGAAGGCGGCGGAGAAGGCGAGGCAGAAGCCGGCGACGACGATGCGGAAGTCGGCGTGGCCGGCGGCGAGCACCGCCGCGGTCATCAGCGCGAAGCCGCCGAGCGTCCGCACCACCGCCGCCCGCTCGAACACGGGTGCGATTGGCAGCGCGGCGGCCATCGCGTCGCTGCGCAGGCGGCGCCGTGCCCGCAGCGCCAGCCGGGCACCGGCGACGGCGATGAGCACCCCGACGGCGGCGGGGAAGATCCCCGGTGCCGTCAGCGGGTCGGCGCCGCGCTCCGCGAAGGTCGGCATTGCCCACGACAGGGCGATGGTGGCGAGGCCGACGAGCGCCAGAACGGTGCCGGTGGCGAGGTCGGCCGTTGCGAGCGGCCGCCCCTCCATGTCGTTCATCATGGCGAAGCCCTTTTTTGGCTCTGGGCTACTCGGCCGTCGGCCGGGCGATGCCGAGGGTCTCCGGCGACACCTTCGCCTGGTTGCGGTCGAACAGCCCCCACGCGGCGGCCGCCACGAGCGGGCGCGCCTCGTCGACCGCCACCGTGCCGGCGACGGGATGGACCCCGCAGCCGCGCGTCTCGCACAGGCTCGCCAGCGCCTCGGAGTTCGACAGCGTCTCGACCCACACCTTCGACAGCGTCTCCACCACCTCGGGGGGAGCGCCGGCGGGCAGGTAGATGCCGACGAAGTTCTCCGACGGCGGCAGCTTCGGAAGGTCGTCGGTGATCGCCGGGATCTCCACCGTGCCGATCTTCAGCGGGTTCCGGCCGATCACGGCGAGCGGCTTCAGCCGGCCGGCGCGGATCATCTCGGCCTGCTCGATGGCGAGCTGCGTCGTCGCCTGCGCCTCGCCGGTGACGGTGGCGAGCACCGCCGGATTGCCGCCGTCGTAGACGATCTGCTTGGGCGTGATGCCGGCCGCCGTGGCGATGGCGTTGAGGGCGACGCCGCCCGACGAGTTCGGCCCGACGGTGGCGACGAGGAAGTTCTCGGGATCGGCCTTCACCTTCTCGACGAAGCCGGCGACGCTGTCGACGCCGGCGTCGGGGTTGACCGACAGCACCGAGGCGATCGAGGCGATGATGAAGGGGTGCCAGTCGTCGAGCTTGGTGTCGAGCATGCCCATGACGCCGTAGGTGCCGAGGTCGCGGACGCCGCCGGAGCCCCAGGTGTAGCCGTCCTTCGGTGCGTCCATGACGGCGCGGGTGCCGATCGAGCCGTTGGCGCCGGGTTGGTTGACGACGACGATCTTCTGCCCGATCGCCTTCTCGAGGTCGGTGGCGGCGACGCGCACGACCAGGTCGGTGACGCCGCCGGCCGGGTAGGGGACGATGACGGTGATCGGCTTATCCGGCTTCCACTCAGCGGCGGCCGGCAGGGCGAGGGCGGTCGCCGCGAGCGCGGCGAAGGCGAGGGTGGCGATCGTCTTCATGGCGTGTCCTCCCGTTGTTTTTTAAAAGACTTTTGTCGCTAGCCCGCCCTTGCTGAGCGGTTCTTGCCGTCTTCGAACCCTCCGGTGCGCGATCGCGCGACGGACGGTGGCTCAGGCGGCCTTCGCGCGGCGGGCCTCCTCGAGCAGGGCCATGAAGGCCCCCATGTAGTGGCCGTGGTCGTGGAAGGTGCGGCCCGAGACGAGGTTGCCGTCGATCACGCAGGGGGCGTTTTCGTAGATGCCGCCGCAGATTTCGAGGTCGAAGCGGCACTTGGCGACGGTGGTCATGCGGCGGCCGCGCACGCAGTCGGCGCGGGCGGGAATCTCCACCCCGTGGCAGACGCTGGCGATCGGCTTGTTCTCGGCGAAGAAGTGGCGGGTGACGCGGATCAGGTCGGGGTCGTCGCGGATATATTCCGGCGCCCGCCCGCCGGAGAAAAAGATGCCGACGTGCTCCTCCGGCCGGATCTCGGAAAACGCGACGTCGGCGGTGATCTGGTAGCCCTCCCACTCCCGCGTGATCGTCCAGCCCGGCCGCACCTCGTGCAGCACCATCTGGAACGTCCGTCGCTCTGGCCCGGCCACCACCGGCCGAAACCCCGCCTCCTGCAGCCGGTAGTACGGATAGAGCGTGTCGACTGTCTCTGACGCGTCGCCGACGATGATGAGCACGGAGGGAGCGGATGAGGACATTCGGAAGTCCGTTTGTTTTTTGAACGCCGTTTCAGATTGAAGGGGAGGGGCGGGGGAGTCAATGGGGGGATGGGGAGGGATGAGGAGTTGGGGCTTCGCGGGTCCTGGCCGAAGCTGCCGAGGCCTTGGTCTTCTTGACTCGTACAGGATATTGTACATATAAGGGCAGCTTGAAGGAGAGCCGCCATGGACGTGATGACCTACTCGGACGCCCGCGCCCAGCTGAAGGACGTCATGGATCGGGCGATCAATGACAAGCAGGAGATCGTCGTCACCCGTCGGAAGGGGGAGGCGGTGGTCATCGTCTCGCTCGATGCGTGGAGCGCGATCAACGAGACCCTTCACCTGCTGTCGAGCCCGCGTAACGCGGCGCGCCTGCGCTCCTCCATCGCTCAACTCGATGCCGGCAATGGCCGGGAACGCGAGCTGCCGGAGTGAGGCTGATCTTTTCGGATGAGGCCTGGGAGGATTATCTCCATTGGGCTGAAAACAATCCGAAAATCCGCGATCGCGTCAACGAACTGATCAAGCAGTGCCGGCGCACCCCTTTCGCCGGGACAGGCAAGCCGGAGGCGTTGCGCGGCGACCTTTCCGGCTGGTGGTCGAGACGGATCTCGCACGAGGACCGCATGGTCTATCGGGTCGCTGGAGCCGGCGACCAGCAGAGCCTGGAGATCGCGCAGCTGCGGTTTCATTATTGAGCGAGGTCTCTGGAAGGATCAGTTCCATCGCGTAGTTGTGGATGGGCACGCCGCGCACCTCGAAGTCACGTCGCGCCAGCACGGTGAAGCCTTTCCGCTCGAACAGGCCGCGGGCGAGTTCACTCGCTTCCACATGAAGCCGGCGTGGAGTGCCGCGAGATGCGGCATCCGCGACGAGGCCGTCCAGGATGGCGCCGGCCACGCCCTTTCCGGCCGCATCGGGCCGGCAGTAGAGGTGGTCGATGTGGCCGTTCGCCTCCAGGTCGCCGTAGCCGACGACGTCCCCTCGCGCGTCCGTTGCGACGAGCGTGAGCCGCCCATCGGAGGCGCGGGCGTGAACCACGGCGGGATCTGCAGGCGCAGGCGCCCACGCCTCGACCTGCTCCTGCGAGTATCGGCGCGGACCCAGCTGCCTCGCCGACTCGAAGTACAGCCTCGCCATCTGCGCGGCATCGCCTGGCTGGTAGCGGCGGATGGCGAACGCGAACGCCGGTTTGCGCATGGTCGGCTGGTGCCCTGAGATCCGGAGTGGCGACCGCCCAGGGGCTTGGGGTTGGGGGCGCTCCGGCAAGGACGTCACGGTCCGTGTGGCTTGTCCGAAGTCAAGCCGCCGCCGCCCCCAAGAAGGCCTCCGCCCCCGCATTGACTCCCGCCGCCGGATGGCTTTTGATCAGGAACAAATAGCGAACACATGAGGGGTCGAGCCGTGCCGGCGTCCCGGGTTGCGGACAGGTTGGCGTTGCTGCGGCGTCGCATCGAGGAGATCGAGCGCGCGCCGGGCGGCGTGCGCAAGCCGCGCGTCCGGGAGGGCGACGGGGCTCCGGGGGAGGGGCGCCAGCGCTCCGGCCCCGCTGCTGCGTCGCTTCCGGCCGCCCGCGACGACGCGCCGTGGCCGGTGGCTGGCCAGGGAGGCGGAGGTGGCGAGGACCGCGAGGCGGGAGAGGGCGGCGCGGCTCGCGCGGGCCCAGCGGTCACAGAGGGCCGTGTGGGCCGGGAGGACGGGACGGCGGCCGGCGGGACCGCCGCCAGCCGCGAGGTCGGCACCGTCACCCGCGGCGCTGGCCGCACCGTCGGGGCGCGGCCGCCGCTGGTGCTCGGGGCGGCGGCGGTCGACGCGGCGCTCGGCGGCGGGCTGGCGCGGGCGGCGTTACACGAGGTCGCGGCGGCGCGGCCGGGTGATCCGGCCGCCGCGGTCGCCTTCGCGCTCGGCGTCGCGGCGCGGGCGTCCGGTGCGCGCGGGCGGGTGCTGTGGGTGGTCGAGGGGGCGGCGGCGGGCGAGGCCGGCGCCCTCTACGGCCCCGGCCTCGACGGCTTCGGGCTGCCGGCGCGGCGGCTCGTCGTGCTCGCCGTGCGCCGGCCCATCGACGCCCTGTGGGCGATGGAGGAGGGGCTGAAGACGCCCGGCCTCGCCGCCGTCGTCGCCGAGCTTCTCGACGGCGCGGCGGCGGATCTGACGGCGAGCCGGCGGCTGTCGCTGGCGGCGCAGGCGGG
>Ga0209902_100545_pt1 | contig 37043 bp, 32 predicted proteins | sample FECB27metaG_FD_188304 | JGI IMG/M metagenome (GOLD analysis project Ga0209902, IMG submission 188304) | Cyanobacterial communities from the Joint Genome Institute, California, USA - FECB-27 (SPAdes) (version 2) | ecosystem: Environmental > Aquatic > Thermal springs > Hot (42-90C) > Microbial mats...
CGGGGCGCCTCGACCGGGGTGTTGCGGCTCAGGCGAGCAGCGACACCCGTCCCGTCGCGATCTCGTAGATACCGCCGACGACCTTGACCTTGCCGCCGGCGATCATCTCCGACAGCACCGGGGAATCGTCGCTGAGACGGGTCATCGCGTTGCGGACGTTCTGCGCGGTGGCGGCGGCCAGCAGATCGGACGGATTGCCCTCCATCGCCGTCTTCACGGCCGGCGTGATCTGGCCGATCAACTGCGGGAGGTGGCCCGGCAGCACCGCATTGTCCTTCACCACCTTGATGGCGGCGTCGACCGCCCCGCACGAGGTGTGGCCGAGCACCAGGATGAGCGGCACGCCGAGCACGGCGGAGCCGTATTCCAGGCTGGCGATGCCGTCGTCCGCCGCGACGTTGCCGGCGACGCGCACGACGAACAGATCCCCCGGCCCCTGGTCAAACGCGAGTTCCGGGGCGATGCGCGAATCGGCGCAGCTCAGGATGCTGGCGAAGGGATATTGCGCGGCGGCCCGCGCCGCGCGACCGGCCTCGAAGTCCTTGTCGGTCGGTTCGCCGGCGACGTAGCGGGCGTTGCCTTCGGTCAGGCGCTGCAGCGCCTCGTCGGGAGAAATGGCGTTCGGTGCCTGGGCAAAGGCGGGGCGCAGGAAGCCAGGGCTGCCGGCCAAAACGGCCGCACCGGCAAGAGCCGCTGCACCCGTGAGGAAGCCGCGGCGAGAAGCAAGGCGATGAGACGACGATCCACAGCGCTCACACATCTTCTTGTCCTTCGACATTGACGGCCGACCCCCGCCGGCGCCTGCACAAGCTTTCGACGGCGCGAGCTTAACCTCGTGCGCCGGGATTGCTACCCTAATAGACTGTGAACCGCGGCGCATCTCAGCGCTGACGCTTGCACACGCATCACGGGTCTGTGCATGACGGGTGAGCTTGAGATTGCCTAGTGTCGGCGCCGCGGGGCTGGGTTCGCCCGGGCTCGCCGCCCGGGGCGCGGGAGAAGTCGCATGGCCGACTGGATCGGGACCAATCGGAACGACAAGCGGACCGGCACGAACTACGACGACCGCATGTGCGCCCTGGAGGGCGACGATACCATGCACGGCCTCGACGGCGACGATCTGCTCATCGGCCGCGAGGGCGACGACCTCACAGTGGGCGACGACGGGGCGGACACCCTGTGCGGCAACGCTGGCGACGACACGCTGGAGGGCGGCGGCGACGACGACCTGCTGCTTGGCGCCGCCGGAGCCGACGTCCTCTACGGCGGCGACGGCGGCGATACTCTCGACGGTGGCAATGGCGCCGACAGTCTCTCGGGCGACGCCGGCAACGACAGCCTGTCGGGCGGCACGGGCAATGACCATCTGTCCGGCGGCGACGGCAAGGACACGGTCGACGGTGGCGACGGCGACGATGCGCTGTCGGGCGACGCCGGCAACGACAGCCTGTCGGGCGGCACGGGCGACGACGACCTGTCCGGCGGCGACGGCAAGGACACGCTCGACGGCGGCGATGGCGACGATGCGCTGTCGGGCGACGCCGGCAACGACAGCCTCGCGGGCGGCACGGGCGACGACAGCCTGTCCGGCGGCGATGGCGACGACACGCTCGACGGTGGCGATGGCAAGGACACGCTCGCCGGCGGCGACGGCGACGATGACCTCACGGCCGGCGACGGCAGGGACCGCCTGTCGGGCGATGCCGGCGACGACAGCCTGTCCGGCGGCAAGGGCGACGATACGCTCGACGGCGGCGACGGCGACGACACGCTGACCGGCGGATCCGGCCGCGACCTGTTCGTCGCCTCCGCCGGCACCGACATCGTGCGGGACTTCACCACCTCCGGCGCGGACGCCGACGTCATCGACGTGTCGGCCTTCTTCTCGTCGCTGGAGGAGATGGAGAGGCAGTCGGTGACCTGGCTCGTCGACGGCGAGACGATCACCTGGGTGATCATCGAGGCGAACGAGAACGGCCGTCCGACCCAGTCGCTGCGCATCCTCGACTACGACCTGTTCGAGGACGAGAACGCCGACGAGCACTTCCTGTTCTCGGGGTCTGGCGGCGCGACGCGCAAGGCCGCGCAGGGCTTCACGGCGAGCGCCGAGCTGAAGCCGCCGATGGATCTGCCGCTGCCGATCCGCATCGACCTGTCCGAGCGCAACGACGTCTTCGTCGGCACGGAGTTCGCCGATCGCGTCCGCGGGCTCGGCGGCGACGACAAGCTGACCGGCCGCGGCGGCGACGACAGCCTGTCCGGTGGTGACGGCCACGACACCCTCCTCGGCCTCGGCGGCGAGGACGTGCTGACGGGCGAGGCCGGCGACGACCGGCTCGAGGGTGGCGACAGCGACGACCGGCTGGACGGCGGCAGCGGTGACGACCGGCTCGCAGGCGGCGACGGCGAAGACCGGCTGGACGGCGGCAAAGGCAACGACCGTGGCTCGGGCGACGCTGGCGACGACGCGCTCGACGGGGGGGCCGGCAACGACACCCTCTTCGGCGGCGACGGCGGGGACCGGATCGACGGCGGCGCCGGCCGCGACGTGCTGTCGGGCGACGACGGCAACGACACCCTGAAAGGCGGTCTCGGCGGGGACACCGCCGAGGGTGGCGCGGGTGACGACCGCCTCGACGGCGGCAACGGAAACGACCGCCTCAGCGGTGACGACGGCAACGACAGCCTGTTCGGCGGCGCGGGGAACGACACGCTCTTTGGCGGCGCCGGTGACGACTCTCTCGTCGGCGACGTGGTCGGCGAGGGCAACGACAGCCTCGTCGGCGGGTCGGATGACGACACGCTGAAGGGCTTCCTCGGCGACGATACGCTGAACGGCGGCGACGGCGACGACGTCGCCAGCGGCGGTGCCGGCAACGATTCGATCGACGGTGGCGCCGGCAACGACCGGCTCGACGGCGCCGTCTGCAGCGACACGCTGTCGGGCGGCGACGGCATCGACATCCTGACCGGAGACATCGGCAACGACGTCCTCGACGGTGGTGCCGACGACGACCTGCTCGACGGTGGCGCCGACAAGGACCGGCTGTCGGGCGGCAGCGGTGACGACGCCCTGTTCGGCGGCGATGGCCGCGACCGCCTGGACGGCGGCGACGGCGACGACGTCCTGGTGGGAGGGAACGGCGACGACACCGCCACCGGAGGCGCCGGCGACGACCTGATCGACGGCGATGGCGATACCGCGCCGAACGACGCCGGTGGCAGCGGCGGCTCGGCCGCGGACGAGCCCGGCGACGACAGCCTTTCGGGCGGCGATGGCGCCGACACGATCACCGGCGGCCTCGGCGACGACACCCTGTCCGGCGACGCCGGGCGCGACTGGCTCGACGGCGGCGAGGACAGCGACGTCCTCCTGGGCGGCGGCGGTGCCGACACGCTGTCCGGTGGCGGCGGTGACGACACCGTCGAGGGCGGCGGCGGCGACGACTACATCGACGGCGATTCGGACGATCCGCCCAGTGGCGGCGACGACGTCAATTCCGGCCGTTCGGGCGATGGCCCGGTCGAGTACGTGCCGGGCGACGACAAGCTCTCCGGCGGCGACGGTGCCGACACGATGTACGGCGGAGACGGCGACGACACGCTCTCGGGCGATGCCGGTGCCGACTATCTCGCCGGTGGCGCAGACGACGACGTCCTGGCGGGTGGCGGCGGCGACGATGTGATCGATGCCGGTGCCGGCGACGACACCCTCTCCGGTGGCGATGGGATCGACGACATCTACGGCGGCGCCGGCGACGACATCTTCGTCGTCGAAGGAACCGGAACCGACTACATCAACGATTTCTCCACCGACGTCGAATCCGGCTCCGGAACCGACCAGATCGACCTCAGCGCCTACTTCAAGTCGTTTGAGCAGATGGTGGAGGTCGCCGAGATCGTCGTCGTCGGCGAGGCGTACACGACGGAGATCTATCTCGACGGGGAATTTCTCGTCAGTATCTGGGCCTACGACTTCTACGAGGACGGGGCGGCGGAGAGCCGCTTCCTGTTCTGAGGCGGCATCATCGGGGGCGGCGACGGCCGCCGTCCGGCCGCGGCGCCGTCACATCGCCGTCGCGTTTGCGCGGGACGCTCACCTGCGGTCGTGCGAATCGGGCACAAGCAGCCGCGACGTTCAACTGCGCAGGTGGTGCCGCAGCAGGAACATCGGCCGGGAAAGCCTGAATTTGTGCTTGGCTCTGCTTGCCGGAACCGCTATGCCATTTGGTGTGTTCCCCGACGGCATGTTTCGCCCTTCGGTCGCTCCGCACCAACGGAAGCGTCCGCGTCGGTGTACCGGCACGCGGTGCCGGTGCCGGCGCCCGGGCGAGGCGGCAACGCTCATCCCGAGCCGATGCTGATCCCGAGCAAAACGCTGGCCCGAGCAAGCGCCGGTCCGAACAACGCCGGTCCTGAACAACCGACTTTCCAAGAATTATGAAGCCTTTCGAGAGGAAGCATGAAGCGACAAGCGCGGCCGTTCGTGGTCGAGACCAAGCGTAGCCGCAAGGCGCCGACCAACCTGTGGGCCTCGACCCCGTTGCTGCAGCAGGAACTCGCCGCCGCCTCGGCGCCCGAGCCGAGGGCGGAGGCGATCTTCGCCGACCGGTCCAAGGATCAGGCGACGGAGCCGGCGCGCCGCATCCTGCAGAGCCTGATCGTCGAAGCGCCGGCGGCCGAGGCCGAGGCGGACGAGCCGGAAGAGCCTGCCGCACCACGCCGCCGCACGCGCCGCGACGGCGACGGAGACGGCGAAGGCGAGATGCGCAGCGAGCCCGCCCGCCGCGGCCGTCCGCGTCGCATCGCCGTGGCCGCCGAGAGCAACGACACCGTCGCTGAGGCGGTGGCCGCATCGGCGCACGCCGTGAAGGCACCCGCCGAGGCCGCGCCGCGCACGCGCAAGCCGGCCGCGCCAAAGGCGGCGAAGTCCAAGTCCACGGTGGCGGCAGGCGTCGTCGAGACGCCGGCGGCCGGTGCTCGCGAAGAGCCCGTCTCCGCGTCGCAGCGTCACCCGGCGGAGGCCGATGGCGGGCCCGGCGCGCGCGGCAGCCGAATCCGGGCGGCGCGCAACCCGGCCGCCGCGGCCCTGCTGCCGGGCGAGCGCTGGAAGCGCCGGCTGCCGCAGCGGCTCTGGTAGCCCCTGCCCGCCGCACGCCCGCCGACGCCCTACGCATCGCCCGCAGGCGATGCTCTCCGACCGCTCAAGCGTGTTTCTGGTCGGGGATGAAGGGCACATCGACGCCGGGGGCCAAAATGACGTAGGCGCGGCGCCAGGGCTGGTCGTCGACGAGCGTCCAGCTATGCCCGCCACCGGTGGTGTCTTCGGCAAGCAGGATATCGCCGGGGCGGATGCTGAAGTGCTCGCCGCGCCTCGTCACGAAGTCGAGCGTGCCACTCAGCGTCACGACGAACTGGCGGGCCGGCGCGTCGTGCCAGTCGAAGGTGCCGCCGGACTTCGTTTCGCGGAACGAGATGCTGGTGACGGGCACGTTGCCACTCAGGATGTCGCCGCGTGCCCCGCCGACGAGGTCGATCTTCCCTTCCTCGAAGCTGGAATTGCCGTCTTCGGCGGTCCAGATGCGGACGCAGCGGATCATCAGGCCCCCCTCCCTGCCTCTCCCGGCGTCATGTCCCCCGGACATCGCGTCGTCGGGGATATGCGTCGCTTTCGCCGGTGCCGGATCGACGCCGTCTTGGTAGCACCGGCGCGTCACCGGTGACCGCGCTGGCGACGCCCCACCGATGCCGTCTCGCCGCCGCCGCTCAAACCCGCGCGTCGGCGCCCCGCGCGGGATTGCGCCTGAGGATGGCGAGGTTGAGCGCGCCGGCGAACGTCACCCAGCAGAGATAGGGCACGAGCAGCCACGCCGCCCCGGGGTGGATCGGGTGGAACAGTGCGATCGTCGTGGCGATCGACAGCCACAGCAGCACGAGTTCGCCGAAGGCGAGGTCGATGCGCCGCATCCCGAAGAAGATCGCCGACCACGCGGCGTTGAGCAGGAGCTGCACGCCGTAGACGGCGAGTGGCAGCCCGGCGCCGGCGAAGCCCGCCTCCCGCCAGACCAGCCAGCCACTGACCGCGATCGTCACGTAGAGCACTGCCCACGCCGGCGCGAACAGCCAGTTCGGCGGCCGCCACGGCGGCTTGGCGAGCCGCTCGTACCAGTCTCCGGGACGGAAGAAGCCGCCACTCGTCGCCACCGCGAAATTGGCGAGGACGAAGCCCGCGAGCCCGAGACCCGACTGAAAGTCCATGCGTCCTCCGTGGCGCCGCCGCCGCGCTCCCCCACTGTAGTGCCGATCCCGCCCGCTGCAACGCGCGCCGTCCGGCCGCGGTTGCGCAAGCGGGGTGCGCAAGCGGGGGTGTGCAAGCGGGGTGCGACGGCCCGGCGGGCGCCGGCGACGCGATTTCGCCGCGTTCGCCGGCATGCTGTCGGCCATGTCGATGATCGTGAAGGTTCTCGCCGGCGCGCTGGCGCTGCTCGTCGCCGCTCCCGTCGCCGTCTCCGCGGCGCTCTACGCCTTCGGCGACGGGCCGGTGGACTGGCGCGCCGCCGACCGGTCGTCCGCCGGCCTGCTGCCGCCGGCGGAGACGAAGCCCGAGGCGGTGGTGCGGGTGTTCGCGGCCCGCACCGTGCGCTGGCGCGGCATCTTCGCGGTGCACAGCTGGATCGTCGTCAAGGAGCCCGGTGCGGCGGCGTACGAGCGCTGGGACTACACCGCCTGGGGCGAGCCGATCCGCCGCAACGGCTTCGTCGCCGACGGCCGCTGGTTCGGTCAGCTGCCGGAACTGGTGTTCGCCGCCGACGGGGCGGCGGCGGAGCGGCTGATCCCGCAGATCCGCGCCGCCATCGACGGCTACGCCCACCGGGCGCTCGGCGACTACCGCGCCTGGCCGGGGCCGAACTCCAACACCTTCGTCGCCGCCGTGCTCGACGCCGTGCCGGAGATCGAGGCGACCCTGCCGCCGACGGCGATCGGCAAGGACTTCCCCTATGACGGCCGCTGGCTGGTGCCGGCGGCGGCGGGGAGCGGCGCGAAGCTCCGCCTCGGTGGCTATGCCGGCCTCAACATCGGCTGGCTGGAGGGCATCGAGATCGTCGTGCTCGGCAGCGTCGTCGGCGTCGACCTGCGCCGCCCCGCCCTCAAGCTGCCCGGCCTCGGCCGCATCGGCGTCAGCGCCACCGCGCTCGCCGCCGACGGCAGCAGCTGAGGTCGGAGACGACCACCGCTACCGCGTCGCGGCGAGTGCCGTCTCGACCGCCATGCCGATCGCCAGGATGCGCCGGTCGGTGCCGCCGGCGCCGGCGATCATCAGCCCGACCGGCGCCGTTCCCGGCGCGTGGCAGGGCACCGACAGCGCGCAGCCGTCGAGGAAGTTGATCAGCGTCGGATTGCGCAGGATCAGCACGTTCGCCGCGCCGTACAGGCCGTCGTCGGCGACGAGGGGCGCGAGCGGCGGCGCCACCACCGGCACCGTCGGCAGCACCAGCGCGTCGAACGGCGCGATCCGCCGCTCCACGTCCGCGATCCACGCCGTGCGGGCGTGCAGCACGTCGACATAGTCGGCCGCCACCATCGCCGCGCCGCGCTCGATGCGCAGCCGCACGCGCGGGTCGTAGCGAGCGCCGTCGCGGGCAATGAGGGCGCGGTGCCAAGCCCACGCCTCCGCCCCCGGCAGGCCGCCGTGGGTGTTGATCCGGGCGAGGCCGGCGAACTCCGGCACGGCGATCTCGGTGACGACGGCACCCGCCGCCGACAGCGCCGACAACGCCGCCCGGAAGGCGGCGCCGACCGTCTCGTCGACGCCGTCGAGCACCAGCGTCGTCGGCACCGCGAGCCTCAGGCCGCGCAGGTCCGCGGGCTCCGGTGCCTCCCGCTCGTCGCCCGACAGCACCGCGTCGAGGAGGGCGCAGCACGCGACGCTCGGCGCCAGCGGGCCGATCGAATCGAGGCTGGTCGACAGCGGCAGCGTGCCGCGCGCCGGCACGCGCCGCGCCGTCGGCTTGAAGCCGGCGAGCCCGCACAGCGCCGCCGGAATGCGCACCGAGCCGCCGGTGTCGGTGCCGATGGCGGCCGCCGCCATGCCGTCGGTGACCGACACCGCCGCCCCCGACGAGGAGCCGCCGGGAATGCGGCCGGTGGCGCGGTCATAGGGGTTGAGCGGCGTGCCGTAGTGCGGGTTGAGGCCGAGGCCGGAATAGGCGAACTCGGTCATGTTGGTGCGGCCGACGAGCACGGCGCCGGCGGCGATGAGCCGGGCGACGATGGTGGCGTGGCGCGCGGCGGGCGGGGCGTCGGACAGCACGACGCTGCCGGCCCGGGTCGTCTCGCCGGCGATGTCGAACAGGTCCTTCACGGAGATCGGCAGCCCCTCCAGCGGCGAGCGTGCCGCCCCGGCCGCCCGCAGCGCGTCAGAGGCGCGGGCGGCGGCGAGCGCCCTGTCGCCGGCGTGGGCGACGAAGACGCGGGCGCCCTCGCCGTCGGGATCGCGGGCGCGCGCGACCGCCGCCTCGGTGAGCGCCTCGGACCGGATACGGCCGGCGGCGAGGTCGGCGGAAAGGGCGCTCAGGGTCTCGGGCATGGCGGGGATATCCGGTGGCGTCGACGGAGGACAGGCTTCCGCCCGTCTCATCGCATCCCCGCGCCCCGCCGTCACCAGCCGCATTGGCTTCGGCGCGATTCTCTACTCTGCGGCGGCCGGGGAAGCGGCGGCCGGGCCGTCGCTGGCCGGGCCTGGGATCAGGCGCTGGAAAATGGCGTCGTTGGTGGCGCGCCATGTCTCGTCCGCCAGCCACAGATAGTCCTGGTCCGGCATCAGTGGCACGGTCTTCACCTCGGCGCTCGGGATGCGCAGGTAGAAGCTGTTGCGCGCTTCGTTGACTTGCAGGTAGCGCAGCGGCACGACGATGCTGTCCTTGCCGGGAATGAAGAAGCCGCCCGATGCGACGATGACATAGTCCCAGCGATCCCGGGTGCCGATGATGACGTTGCGCACTTCGCCGACGATCTTGTCGTCGGCGCTGCGGACCTCGGAGCCGACGATCTCGTCGACCCGCAGGCCCGGGCCGAGTTCGTTGATGTCGATCAGGGGACGCGCACCCGGGGCGTCGCGGTTGCCGAGGACCTCCCCGCCCTCGTGCGTCTGCGGCTCACCGGCGGCGAGTTGCTCGTCCGCCTCGTCCTCGTCATTGCCGCCGAGCTCGCCCATCGCGGGCGCGGCGATCAACTGCCGGACGTTGCCGAGCACGCGCTCGCAATCCTCATGCAGGCCGTAGGACCAGAGCAGGAAGGCGGCGTCGCGCAGGGTGCGCAGATCGCGGACGAGATTGCGGTTCCGCGGATCGCGGAGCACCGGGTTCTTCAGCACGGCCTCTTCGAGCTGGGCATCCGAGATGTTGCACGCGGCATGGGCCGAGTTCACCCCGAGCGCGCAGAAGAGCGCCAGGGGCGCAGCGAGGGGCGCAACGAGCGACGTCAGCTTCATGTCAAAATCCGATCGGCAGAGTTTGGCCGACCCGGTGATGCCGCGCACGAACGTCTCCGGGAGACAGGGCGCAGGACATCGCAATCAGCCTTGATCAACGCAAGGCTGGGGCAAAAGTTCCGCCTGATGAGGCTGTTGCCGGTGGGACGCCGCTCGAAGGTGCGCCGCGAACTCTGTGCTCAGAGCGACGTCACGAAAATCAGGGCGAGCGTCAAAAAATTCGGAGGGAATGTCACGCAAGCATGGCTGGTCTCGCAGCCTTCACCACCTGCCCGGAAGGGCAGGTGGTGCCCAGGAGAGGACTCGAACCTCCACGGCTTGCACCACTGGTACCTGAAACCAGCGCGTCTACCAATTCCGCCACCTGGGCAACGGCGGTTCAGATACGGGGGCCCCGGGCGGTTGTCAATCGCGGCCGGGCGGCGGCGTGTGCGACGTGCGAGATGCGACGTCGGGAATCGTCGTCTGTCACACTCCGGCAACATCCCGAAGGTGCCCGCCGTGCTATGGGTTGAGGGCATGACGCCAACGGGGGGCCGTTGGGCGGTGGCATGCAGGCCGGGACGGCCGGTCGGGCGCAGACGATGCCGTACCGGGCACCCGGATCGGCGGGATCGCCAGGCGCGACGGACCGCCGATCGGACTGACCGCCTGGTCGGGGGATCACTCCGCCGGGCGGGATCAGATGGTCGGGTTTTCGCCCGGTCCGGGTATCGCCGGATGGACGGGATCGCCGGCCGGATGATCGTGCGGTGGCGGTCGGTGGTCGGACGGCAGGATGATTCGGGCGGATCCCGGCGGATCCGGTCGCGTGTGATTCTGGACGGGGACGGGGGCGATGGGGACGGACGGGGGGGCGGCATCCGGCGCTGACGACGGCCGCCCGCGCCTGAACGTCGGCCTGTCGGGCAAGCTCGTCGTGCTCACCGCGCTGTTCGTGATGATCGCGCAGGTGCTCGTCTACGTCCCCTCGATCGCCAACTTCCGCATCTCGTGGCTGCGCGACGTGCACGCCACCGCCGGCGTCGCGGCGCTGGCGCTCGCCTCCACCGAGCGGCTGCCGGACGCGCTCGAGGAGCGCCTGCTCGCCTCCACCGGCGCCATCGCCATCGCCCTCAAGGACGGCCGCCGGCGGCTGATGCTGACCCGCGACGCCGTTCCGCGGCCGGTCGACGCCCACGCCGACCTCGACCACATCACCGCCACCGGCGCCGTTCTCGACGCCTTCGACAGCCTGCTGTTCGGCACCGGCCGCATTCTGCGCGTCACCGGCCGCCTCGCCGGCTCGGCCGACCTCGTCGAGGTGGTGGTGCCGGAGGACGACCTCGTCGATGCGATGCTCGCCTATTCCCGCTCCGTGCTGCTGGTCTCGCTGGTGATCTCGCTGGTGACGGCGTGCTTCGTCTACTGGAGCCTCAGGCGCCTCACCGTGCGGCCGCTGCAGCGGCTCGCCAGCGCCATGAACCGCTTCGCCGAGGACCCGTCCGACCCGGAGCGGCTGATCGTGCCGTCGGACCGCCGCGACGAGGTCGGCGACGCCGAGCGGCACCTGCGCTGCATGCAGGACGAGATGCGCCGCACCCTGCACCAGCAGCGCCACCTCGCCCAGCTCGGCCTCGCCGTCTCGAAGATCAACCACGACCTGCGCAACCTGCTCGCCTCGGCGCAGCTGTTCTCCGACCGCCTCGCCGGCCTGCCCGACCCGACGGTGCAGCGCCTCGCCCCGAAGATCGTCCGCGCCCTCGACCGGGCCGTCGGCTACACCCAGACGGTGCTGTCCTACGGCGCCGTCAAGGAGGCGCCGCCGGAGCGACGGCTGGTGCGGCTGCGCGGCCTCGTCGAGGATGTCGCCGAGGTCACCGGCCTCGCGCAGCACCCGAGCATCGAGTTCGCGCTGATGGTGCCGCGCGACCTCGAGGTCGACGCCGACCCCGACCAGCTGTTCCGGGTGCTGCTCAACCTCGTCCGCAATGCGCTCGATGCGCTGGAGCGCGACAGCGAGCCGAGCCTGGTGCGGCGGCTGACGGTGTCGGCCGAGCGCCTCGGCACCGTCACCGTCATCACCGTCATCGACACCGGCCCCGGCGTGCCGGCGCGGGCGCGCGAGCACATGTTCCAGCCGTTCCAGGGTTCGACGCGGTCGGGCGGCACCGGCCTCGGGCTGTGCATCGCCGCCGAACTGGTGCGGGCGCACGGCGGCACCATCGCGCTCGTCGGCGGACCGCCCGGGGCGGCGTTCGAGATCACCCTGCCGGACCGGCCGGTCGACCTCGCCGCGGTGCGCCGCGCCGCCGGCCGCTGAGGCGGGCCGCCGGCCCCGCGGCCCCTCGCCATCCCCCGCTTTCCCGGCTACACGTCCCCGCGCGCCCGTGACCGCGGGCGCTCGTCCCGCAACCGGAGCCTTCGATCCGATGTCGTCCCCCGTGCCGACCACCGCTGCCGCCCTCGCCGACGCCTCCCTCGCCGCCCTCGCCGCCACGGCTCGCGCCTGGCCGTTCGAGGAGGCGAAGAAGCTGGTGGCGCGGGTGGAGAAACGCGGTGGCGGCGGCACGGTGCTGTTCGAGACCGGCTACGGCCCCTCGGGCCTGCCGCACATCGGCACCTTCGGCGAGGTGGCGCGCACGACGATGGTGCGCCACGCCTTCCGCGTGCTCACCGAGGATCGCATCCCGACGCGGCTCCTGTGCTTCTCCGACGACATGGACGGCCTGCGCAAGGTGCCGGACAACGTGCCGAACCGCGAGATGCTCGCGGGCTTCCTCGGCAAGCCGCTGACCGAGGTGCCGGACCCGTTCGGCGAGCACGCGAGCTTCGGCGCCCACAACAACGCCCGCCTGCGCGCGTTCCTCGATGCCTTCGGCTTCGAGTACGAGTTCGCCAGCGCCACCGACTACTACCGCTCCGGCCGTTTCGACCAGACGTTGCTCAAGGTGCTCGCCGCCTACGACGAGGTGATGGCGATCATGCTGCCGTCGCTTCGCGCCGAGCGGCAGGCGAGCTACTCGCCGTTCCTGCCGGTCTCGCCGACGACGGGCCAGGTGCTGCAGGTGCCGCTGGTCGAGCGCAAGCTGGACGCCGGCACGATCGTCTACCGCGATCCCGACAGCGGCGTGCTCGTCGAGGTGCCGGTCACCGGCGGCCACTGCAAGCTGCAGTGGAAGCCCGACTGGGCGATGCGCTGGGCGGCGCTCGGTGTCGACTACGAGATGGCCGGCAAGGACCTGATCGATTCGGTGAAGCTGTCGGCGCGCATCTGCGCGGCGCTGGGCGCCCCGCCGCCCGACGGCTTCAACTACGAGCTCTTCCTCGACGAGAACGGCGAGAAGATCTCGAAGTCGAAGGGCAACGGGCTGACCATCGACGACTGGCTGGCCTACGCCTCGCCGGAGAGCCTGTCGCTGTTCATGTTCCAGAAGCCGCGCTCGGGCAAGAAGCTGTTCTTCGACGTCATTCCGCGCAATGTCGACGACTACTATACCTTCCTGGCGAAGTACCACGAGGAGAGCCCGGCGCAGCAGCTCGAGAACCCCGTGTGGCACATCCACACCGGCACACCGCCGACCCTCGACCTGCCGGTGACGTTCTCGCTGCTGCTCAATCTCGCCAGCGCCTCGAACGCCGACGACCGGGCGGTGCTGTGGGGCTTCCTGAAGCGCCAGGACGCGAGCCTGTCGCCGGAGAACCATCCCGAGCTCGACCGGCTGGTCGGCTACGCCATCCGCTACTTCCACGACCGGGTGGCGCCGACGAAGCGCTTCCGCGTGCCGGACGAGACGGAGCGGCGGGCGCTCGAGGCGCTCGACGCGGCGCTGGCGGCGCTGCCGGAGGGCGCCGATGCCGAGACGATCCAGGCGGCCGTCTACGAGGTCGGCCGCGCCGTCTTCCCCGATACCGCCAAGCCGGGGCCGGACGGGCGGCCGGGGGTGTCGCTCGCCTGGTTCGCGACGCTCTACCAGCTACTGCTCGGCCAGGAGCGCGGGCCGCGCTTCGGCTCGTTCGCGGCGATCTACGGCGTGCCGGAGACGCGGACGCTGATCGCGGCGGCGCTCGCCCGCACCGACGGCTGAACCGGCCGGCCGGCCGGGCGTCGCCCCGCCTTGGTCGACCCGCTTCGGTCGCCTTGCCCTACTGGCCGGGCGCCGCCTCGCCGGGATCGTCGTCTGCGCCCGTGGGCGCGGCGACGTCCGGGCCGGTGCCGTCCGTCGCCGATCCTCCCGCGGCTGCGTCCGCCGCGTCGTCGTCGGGCTCGTCGAGCCCGACGGGCTCGGTCTGCCAGAGGCCGCGGTTCTCCGAGCGGGCGGTCTCGCCGAGGGCGGTGAGCGTCGGGGTGGCGGCGTCGGCGGGCGAGGCCCAGCCATTCTCGACCAGCCAGGTGGCGATGTCGGTGCGGCCGACCCGGCAGCGCACGACGCTGAGCCCGTCCGTGGCGAGGTCGGCCTCGCCGAGCGGCAGGCATTCCACCGCGCGGTGGCGGACGAAGCGGCGGAGCGCCGTGCGCGCCCGCGTGCCGCACGACCAGCGGTGGCCGGCCGCATCGCCGCATTCGGCGTCGGCGGCGGGCACGTCGACGTCGGCGAGGCGCAGCGTCCGCTCGCCGGCGACGAGGGTGCCGGCGTCGGCGACGACGACGCGGAAGAAGCGGCGCGGCTCAACCGGCGCCGGTTCCGGGATGACCTGCTTGACCTCCGGCGCCTTCTGCAGCCGCACGATCGGCCCGACCCGCACCGGGGCGCTTCCCGACACGATGCCGCCGCCGACGTCCCGCGCCGGGGCCAGTTGGTCCTCGACGACGACGTAGCCCTCCGGCGCGTCGAGCGCCGGGGAGGAGCCGGGTGCCGATGCGGTCAGGGCCGGGCCGGCGGGCAAAGTGGAGCCGGCCGGCGCAGCGCCGGGATCGGCCGGCACCAGCACCCGCGGCGCGCTCGCCGACGGTGGCGGCGTGGACGGCGCACGGGTTGACGGCGGGGTGGTCGACGGCGGCGCCCGCCCGGCATCGGGTGCGCCGGGACCGACCCGAACGACGGTCTCGCCACCCGGCGGCGGGGCGTCGCCGAGGAAGAAATAGCCGGCGACGGCGAGGATGACGACGCCGGCGAGGACCGTCGCGAGGATCTCGACCAGACCCCGCATCACACCGTCTCCGGCGGGGACCCGTGCGCCGTCACTGGCTCGCCCAGAGGATGCGGGCCATCCAGTCGATCTGGCGCGCCGGCACCGAGCGCGGCGGGTGGTCGGGGTTGAAGGAGTGCAGTTCGACCGCCTTCAGCGTCTGGCGGTGCAGGATCTTCACCATCACCTCGCCGTCGGTGGTGCGCACGACGACGCGGTCGTCGCGGCGGACGGCGGCGGTGCGCGAGACGATCAGCACGTCGCCGTCGCGATAGGCCGGCAGCATGGACTCGCCGCTGACCTCCAGCGCGAAGATCATCTCGCCGTCGCCGCTCGGAAAGGCGATGGCGTCCCAGCCGGTGCCGACCGGAAAGCCACCCTCGTCGAAGAAGCCGCCGGCGCCCGCCTGGGCGAGGCCGAGCAGCGGCACCGCCGGGCGCTGCACCGGCAGGGCATCCTGGGCGGGCCGGCCGAGCGAGAAGAAGCCCGCCAGGTCCTCGCCGGTGGCGTCGAGCACCTTGGCGATCGATTCCGTCGAGGGCCAGCGCGGCCGCCCGTCGCCGCCGATGCGCTTGGAGCGGTTGAACGTCGTCGGATCCAGCCCGGCGCGCTTGGCGAGCCCGGAGGGCGACATCCCGTGGCGGACGGCGAGGGCGTCGATCGCCGCCCAGACCCGGTCATGGGTGAGCATCGGCAGGCCGAGCATCGGCGGGTCTCCGGCCATCGCGGGCGGCGCACGGCGCAGCGGCGACGGCACGAGCTTCAGTGCGCGAGGAATTTATGCCTCACGCTCCCTGAGTTAACGCCCCCGGCGCCGCTTGTCCAGCGATCCGGCGGCGTTGCCGCAGCTTGTCGCCGACGATGGCCGGGGATAGGACGGGCGCAGAGTTCGAGGACCCTCGCCGATGACCGACGCCGCGCCGCCGACCATCTACAAGATCGTGCCGGCGGGCCTGTGGGCCGAGGCCGAGGCGGCCGGCCGCTTCGACGGGGCGGCGGTGGACGTCGCCGACGGCTTCATCCACTTCTCCACGGCGGCCCAGGTCGCCGAGACCGCCGCCCGCCACTTCGCCGGAGGGGCCGACCTGCTGCTCGTCTCGGTCGACGCGGCGGCGCTCGGGGCGGCGCTGGTCTACGAGCCCTCGCGCGGCGGCGCGCTGTTCCCGCACCTCTATGCGCCGCTGCCGTTCGCCGCCGTCACCGCCGTGCGACCGCTGCCGCTCGGTCCCGACGGGCGGCATGTTTTCCCGCAAGACGTCTTCCCGCCGGACGTGATCGCAGCGGGGGATGCCGGATGATCGGCCTCGGCTACAAGCTGGCGCGGCCGGCGCTGTTTTCGCTGACCGAGCCGGAGGCGGCGCACCGGCTGACGATCCGGGCGCTCGCGAGCGGCATCGTGCCGCCCTGCGGCGTGCCGGCCGACCCGCGGCTGGCGGTCGACGCCTTCGGCCTGCGCTTCCCCAACCCGCTCGGCATGGCCGCCGGCTTCGACAAGGACGCCGAGGTGCCGGACGCGCTGTTGCGCCTCGGCTTCGGCTTCACCGAGGTCGGCACGCTGACGCCGAAGGCGCAGGAGGGCAATCCGAAGCCGCGGGTGTTCCGGCTGGCCGACGACCACGCCCTGATCAACCGCCTCGGCTTCAACAATGGCGGCCACGCCGGCCGCGCCCGCCTGGTCGCCCGCCAGGGCCGGGGCGGCATCGTCGGCGTCAACGTCGGCGCCAACAAGGACAGCGCAGACCGGATCGCCGACTATGTCGCCGGCATCGAGCGCTTCGCCGACCTCGCCTCCTACTTCACCATCAACGTCTCCTCGCCGAACACGCCGGGCCTGCGCGGCCTGCAGGAGCGCGGCGCGCTGGAGGCGTTGCTCGGCCGCGTCGCGACCGCCCGCGACGCCGCGGCCGCGCGCCATGGCCGCCGCGTGCCGCTGCTTCTGAAGGTGGCGCCGGACCTCGACGACGCCGCCGTCGACGACATCGTCGCGGTGGTGACGGCGAGCGCCCTCGACGGGCTGATCGTCTCCAACACGACGCTGGCGCGACCGAAGCTCGCCTCGAGCGGCGCCCATGAGACGGGCGGGCTGTCCGGCCGGCCGCTGTTCCGCCGCTCGACAATCATGCTCGCCCGCTTCCGGCTGAAGCTCGGCGACCGGATGCCGCTCGTCGGCGTCGGCGGCGTCGATTCGGGCCCGGCGGCGTTCGCCAAGATCCTCGCCGGGGCGAGCCTCGTGCAGCTCTACACCGGCCTCGTCTACGAGGGCCCGGCGCTGGTCGGCGACATCCTGCGCCATCTCGGCCGCGAGCTCGACCGCCGGCGGCTGTCGTCGATCACGGCGGCCGTCGGGCTGGAGGCCGAGGCCTGGGCGGCGCGCGACCCGGAGGGCTGACCGCGGAGAGTGGTACTGCGCTCTCGTTCTCGTCCCCCCACTGTCCTCTCATGGGGTCATTCCCGGCCTTGTGCCGGGAACCCATGCGAGCTCACCCCGCTCGTGGAGGGGAATGGGTTCCCGGGACAAGCCCGGGAATGCCCCTGTGGGTGTGGCCAGCTCAGCCGATCTCGCGCACCAGCGGCAGCACCTCGCCGAGGTGCTCGACCTCGCGGAAGCGGGGGGAGTGGGTCGGCGCCTCGGCGTGCTCCAGCACCCAGGTCAGCGCATGCGGGACGAAGACGCCCCAGCCGCCCGCCTCGATCGCCGGCACGACGTCGGATTTCAGCGAGTTGCCGACCATCATCGCCCGCTCCGCCCCGTCGCCGTGGCGGGCGAAGACGCGGGCATAGGTCGCCGCCATCTTGTCGCTGACGATCTCCACCGCATCGAAGAACTCGCCGAGGCCCGACTGGGCGAGCTTGCGCTCCTGGTCAAACAGGTCGCCCTTCGTCACCAGCACCAGCCGGTAGTCGCCGGCGAGCGCCGCGAGCGTCTCGTCGACGTGCGGCAGCGTCTCGATCGGGTGGCGTAGCATCTCCCGGCCGGCGGCGAGGATCTCGCCGATGACCGTGGCCGGCACGCGGCCCTCGGTCACCTCGATCGCGGTTTCGATCATGGAGAGTGTGAAGCCCTTGATGCCGAAGCCGTAGTGGCCGACGTTGCGGCGCTCGGCGGCGATCAGGCGCTCGGTCAGATGGTCGCGCTCGGCGTGCTCGGCCAAAAGGGCGGCGAAGCGGTCCTCGGTCAGGCGGAAGAACTGCTCGTTCTGCCAGAGCGTGTCGTCGGCATCGAAGCCGATGGTGGTGAGGGTGCGGGGCATCGGGGCGGATCCGGTTCGGCCGCGTCGCCATAGCCGAGCGTGGACGCCTTGCCCACCCCTGTCGGCGCCACGCCCGGCCTTGGTTCTTGACGCCTCCGGGCGCGGTGCCTATAGAAGCGCGACTTCCGACCAAGGATCTGGCGACGTCAGGGCGCCGGCCGCTCGTTGCGGACGGCACGATAGCCCGAATTAACCGTCGCCGAAGTGACAAGAAGGTTGAGACCGATGGCCCGGCGCTGCGAACTGACCGGCAAGGCCGTGTTGACCGGCAACAATGTCAGCCACGCGAACAACAAGACGCGTCGGCGCTATCTGCCGAATCTCGTCAACGTGACGCTGATCTCCGACGCGCTCGGCGAGAAGGTGCGGCTGCGCATCAGCGCCTACGCGCTGCGCTCGGTCGAGCACCGTGGCGGCCTCGACGCTTTCCTCGCCAAGGCGAAGGACAGCGAACTCGGCCCGCGCGCGCTGCTCGTCAAGAAGCAGATCGCCCGCAAGGCGCTGGCGGCCTGAGGCAGACGCGGGTGCGGACGGTGTCCTCGCGGCCCTCCGCTCCCCTCTCCCGGCCCGGTGCGGCGATCGCCGCCGCCGCCGCCATGGTGGCGGTGGTGGTGGCCTCGAACGTGCTCGTGCAATATCCGGTCGACGGCAGCGTCGGCCCGCTGGTGCTGGCCGACCTTCTGACCTGGGGCGCCTTCACCTACCCGGTCGCCTTCCTCGTCACCGACATGACGAATCGCTGGCTCGGGCCGAGCGTCGCCCGCCGCGTCGTCTATGTCGGCTTCGCGGTGGCGGTGGCGCTGTCGATCTATCTGGCGACGCCGCGCATCGCGGTCGCCTCCGGCACCGCCTTCCTGGTCGCGCAACTCCTCGACATCAACGTCTTCAACACGCTGCGCCGCGCCACCTGGTGGCAGGCGCCGCTGATCGCCTCGCTGCTCGGCTCCGTCGTCGACACGGCGATCTTCTTCGGCACCGCCTTCGGCCCCTTTGGCCTGCTGATCGGCCCGGACGATCCGTTCGCGGTGGAGTACGCGCCGCTGTTCGGGATCTTCGCCACCGAGCTGCCGCGCTGGGTCTCCTGGGCGCTCGGCGACCTCGCCGTGAAGCTCACCGCAGCGGTGCTGCTGCTCGCCCCCTACCGGGCGGCGATGGCGGTCTTCTTCGCGCCGCCCTACGAGCCGACGCGCGCCTGAGGCACCGGGCGAGGGCTCCACGCCCGATGCAGGCCTGCCGCCTATTCCACCAGCCGGAAGCGCAGGAGCAGCGTGCGCTGCAGGAACGAGCGGTTGTCGTCGGAGACGAGGGTGAGCACCGTGCCGCCGGCGTCGGTGTCGACCGCCATCCCCTCCATGTTGTCGATCGCCTGGGCGAAACCCGCCTCGATCAGCACCACCCCGTCGAGCACCGCTGCGGGCGTGATGGTGTCGGCGGCGATGCGGCGGATGCGCATGCCGATGCCGTCGCCGAAGCCGAATCGCCGCTCGAGCACGAGAAGGTCGCCGTCCGGCAGGAAGCCGGCATCCGTCAGCGCGTAGTTGCCTAAGCCGGCGAGCGCGATCGGCTGCCACCGGCCGCCGTGGATGAGGCCGCCGGGGATCGTCTCCCCCTCGGCCGCCGGTCCCTCGGCGAAGACCAGCACCGCCCCCGCCAGCGGCCGGCCGGCCGGCACGACGGCGAGCGCCTCGCCGCGGCTGTTGCGCCCCGCTCGCGCCAGGGCCGGCGGATAGGCGGTGATGCGGGGGGCGGTGTCGAAGGGCGGCGCGTCGCCGTAGACGGCGATGTGGCCGGGCGTCTCGAAGGAGACGAGCACCTCGCGGCCGCCGTCGGCCCGCGTCCGGACCGCAATCGCCTCGGCATCGCCCGGCTTCTTGCCGCGGATCGGCTGGCCGTCCGGCCCGGCGAGACGGCCGACGCGGGCATCCGTCAGCGCCACCGGCGCGCCGCCGTCGTCGACGGTGACCGTCGCCGTGATCCAGTCGCCATAGTCGGAGATGGCGAGGAGGCGCCGGCCTCCGTTCTCGGTGACCACGCCCGACAGGCCGCCGAGGCGGGCGTCGGCCGACGTCAGCGAGACGCCGCCGAGCCATTCCAGCGCGCCGAAGCGGGTGACCTCCGGACGCGACGGGTCGAAGGCGGCGATCGGTGCCGCCCGCACGACGATCGGCTCGTCGGCGGCCGCGACCGATGCGGAGGCGAGTGCGACGGCGAGGGCCGCCGTCGCGGTTCGCAGCACGCCGCTCAGCCCCCGTGCGCCTTGCGGCGGGCGCCGAGCAGGCGGAGGCGCAGCGCGTTGAGCTTGATGAAGCCCGCCGCGTCCTTCTGGTCGTAGGCGCCGGCGTCGTCCTCGAAGGTGACGATCTTCGACGAATAGAGCGAGTAGGGGCTGTCGCGGCCGATGACGATGACGTTGCCCTTGTAGAGCTTCAGCCGCACCGTGCCGGTGACCATCTCCTGGCTCTTGTCGATCGCCGCCTGCAGCATCTCGCGCTCCGGCGAGAACCAGAAGCCGTAATAGATGAGCTCCGCATAGCGGGGCATCATCTCATCCTTCAGGTGGGCGGCGCCGCGGTCGAGCGTCAGGCTCTCCATCGCCCGGTGGGCGACGTGCAGGATGGTGCCGCCGGGCGTCTCGTAGACGCCGCGCGATTTCATGCCGACGAAGCGGTTCTCGACGAGGTCGAGGCGGCCAATGCCGTTCGCCTTTCCGAGTTCGTTGAGCTTTGTCAGCAGCGTCGCCGGCGACAGCGTCTCGCCGTCGATCGACACGGCGTCGCCCTTCGCAAAGCCGATCTCGACGATCGTCGCCTTGTCAGGCGCGTCCTCGGGCGAGAGCGTCCGCTGGAACACGTAGGGCGGCGGCTCCTCGGCCGGGTCCTCCAGCACCTTTCCTTCCGAGGACGAGTGCAGCAGGTTGGCGTCGACCGAGAACGGCGCCTCGCCGCGCTTGTCCTTGGCGATCGGGATCTGGTGCTTCTCGGCGAAGTCGAGCAGGTCGGTGCGCGACTTGAACTCCCAGTCGCGCCACGGCGCGATCACCCGGATCTCCGGCTCCAGCGCATAGTAGCTGAGCTCGAAGCGGACCTGGTCGTTACCCTTGCCGGTGGCACCGTGGCAGACCGCGTCGGCGCCGACCTTTCGGGCGATCTCGATCTGGCGCTGGGCGATCAGCGGCCGGGCGATCGAGGTGCCGAGCAGGTAGACGCCCTCGTAGAGCGCGTTCGCCCGCATCATCGGGAAGACGAAGTCGCGGACGAACTCCTCGCGCAGATCCTCGACGTGGATGTTCTCAGGCTTCACGCCGAGAAGCTCCGCCTTCCTGCGGGCCGGCTCGAGCTCCTCGCCCTGGCCGAGGTCGGCCGTGAAGGTGACGACCTCGCAGCCGTAGGTCGTCTGCAGCCATTTCAGGATGATCGAGGTGTCGAGCCCGCCCGAATAGGCGAGGACGACCTTCTTGACGTCGCGGCTCACGCGCGGCTCTCCGTGTCGGTCGCGGGGCCACCCCGCGGGCGGCCGCACTCTAGTCGCCGGCGGCGGGGAAGCAAGCGGGAGGGGTGACGCGTTTGGGTCCGAGTGGACGATCGGGGCGCTGTGTTTGCGGGTCCCGGAGCGGCGAGGACGTCTCCGATCCGGTCGCGTTGGCGATTAGGCGCAGTGTGGGTACCCTGACATGCCCCTCACGGGCACGGGTTCATGTGCCGCCTGTGGATCGCGTCGATCTTCGCCTCGAGCTCGGGCGTGATCGTCACGTCGGCGGCGCCGAGGGCCGTCTCGAGCTGCACCATCGTGGTGGCGCCGAGGAGCACCGTCGTCGTGAACGGCCGCGACATCGCGAAGGCCAGCGCCATCTGCGTGGGGTCGAGCCCCGCCTCCGCGGCGAGGTCGCAATAGGCGGCCACCGCCTCGGCGGCGTGTGGGCCCTGGTAGCGCTGCTGGCGGTCGAACAAGGCGAGGCGTGAGTCGGCGGGCCGGGCGCCGTCGCGGTACTTGCCGGTGAGGAAGCCCTGGGCCAGCGCCGAATAGACGACGAGGCCGACCTTCTCGCGCTCCGCCACCTCGGCGAGCGAGCCCTCGAAGGTGCGGTTCACCAGGGAATAGGCGTTCTGCACCGAGACGATGCGCGGCAGGCCGGACCGCTCGGCGGCGGCCAGCCACGTCATCACGCCCCAGGCACTCTCGTTGGACACGCCGATGTGCCGCACCTTGCCGGCTTTCACGAAGTCGGCGAGCACGGCGAGTGTCTCCTCGATCGGCACCTCGTCGGCGGCACGGTCCGGTACGCGCCAGATCGTCGGGTTGGAGCCGAAGCCGGTGACGATGCGGTCCGGCCAGTGCATCTGGTAGAGGTCGACATAGTCGGTGCCGAGCAGACGGAGGGAGCGCTCGAGCGCCGCCGTCAGGTTCGCCCGGTCGAGCTTCGCCGGGCCGCCGCGGAACCAGCCCATGCCGGTGCGCCCGACCGCCTTGGTGGCGACGAGCACGCGGTCGCGGCCGCCGCGGGCCTTCAGCCACGAACCGATGATCTCCTCCGTCCGTCCCTGCGTCTCCGGCTTCGGCGGGATCGGGTAGAGCTCGGCGGCGTCGAACAGGTTGACGCCCGCCGCCACCGCCCGGTCCATCTGGGCGTGGCCCTCGGCCTCGGTGTTCTGTTCGCCGAAGGTCATCGTGCCGAGCGACAGCGCGCCGACGCGCACGTTTGTGCCACCGAGGAAGCGGGTTTGCATGAGGTATCCGGTGTCAGGAGGGGGGAGGCCGCGCGTCAGGAGGCGCCGACGCGGTCGAGAAGCTTTTCCACCGCCGGCAGGATGCGCTCGACGATGACGGCGACGCCGGCCTCGTTCGGGTGGATGCCGTCGGGCTGGTTGAGGGCGGGATCGGCGGCGACGCCGTCGAGGAAGAACGGATAGAACGCCGCGCCGTGACGCTCGGCGATGGCGGGGAACAGCGCGTCGAAGGCCTCGCCGTAGGCTTCGCCGAAATTGCGCGGCGCGCGCATGCCGGCGAGCAGCACCGGCAGGCCGCGGTCGGTCAGGCGGGCGACGATCTGGTCGAGGTTCTCGGCCGTGCGCGCCGGATCGGTGCCGCGCAGCATGTCGTTGCCGCCGAGCTCGACGATCACCGCCTGGGCGTCCGGGCCGACCGACCAGTCGAGCCGCGACAGGCCGCCGGCGGTGGTGTCGCCCGACACGCCGGCGTCGATCACCGTGACGTCGCGGCCGCGCTCGCGCAGCGCCGCCTCGAGCTTCGCCGGAAAGCCGCCGCCCGGCGGCAGGCCGTAGCCGGCCGTCAGGCTGTCGCCGAGGACGACGAGGCGCACCGGTTCGGCGGCGGCCCGCGTCGCCACGGGCGGGGCGGCGAAGGCGCACAGCGCGGCGAAAAGGATGGCAAGGCGTCTCATGCTCGCTCCAACTCCATCCCCCGCCACCAAAGGCCAATGGCGGGCGATCTGGAAGCCGCCACGCTAGAGCCCATATCACCGGGGCGGTATGTAGGCCACCGCACCGCCCACGGCGACCTCCCCACCGCCGCCGGCGACCATTTGCGCCACTGGAGACGATCCCGACGATGACGCGCGACGCTCACCGCCCGGCGGTCGAACTCGAAGGCCTGCACCTCAGCCTCGGCAGCGGCGCCGCCCGCGTCGACGTGCTGAAGGGCGTCGACCTGACGATCGAGCGCGGCTCCTCCGTCGGCATCGTCGGGCCGTCCGGCTCCGGCAAGTCGACCCTTTTGATGGTGATGGCGGGCCTCGAGCGACCCGACCGCGGCCGCGTCGTCGTCGCCGGCGAGGATTTCGGCAAGCTGTCCGAGGATGGCCTCGCCCGCGTCCGCGGCCGCTCGATCGGCATCGTCTTCCAGTCGTTCCACCTCATCCCGACGATGACGGCGCTGGAAAACGTCGCGGTGCCGCTGGAGCTCGCCGGCCGCGCCGACGCCTTCCAGGTCGCCACCGCCGAGCTTTCCGCCGTCGGGCTGTCGCACCGCCTCGACCACCTGCCAAGCGAGATGTCGGGTGGCGAGCAGCAGCGCGTCGCCATCGCCCGCGCGCTCGCCCCGGCGCCGGCGCTGCTGCTCGCCGACGAACCGACCGGCAATCTCGACGCCGACACCGGCACCGCCATCGTCGACCTGCTCTTCCGCATGCAGGCGGCGCGCGGCACGACGCTGGTGCTGGTGACCCACGACACGGCGCTCGCCGCCCGCTGCGGCCGCACCGTGCGCGTCGCCTCCGGCGTCATCGCCGACGCCGGCCTGACGGTGCCGGCGTGATCGCGGCGGAGAGCCACCGATGACCGTCGTTCCGAGCGAGGCGGCGCCCGCCGCCGGGTTCGCCACCGCCGATGGGCCGCTCGCCCGCCTTGGGCTCGCAACCCGGCTGGCGATGCGCGAACTGCGCGGCGGCCTCGCCGGCTTCCGCATCTTCATCGCCTGCATCGCGCTCGGCGTCGCCACCATCGGCGGCGTCGGCTCGCTCGCCCGCGCGCTGACCGACGGCATCGCCGCCGAAGGCCGCACGATCCTCGGCGGCGACGTCGAGGTGTCGCTCATCCACCGGGAGGCGAGCCCCGAGGAGCGCGCCCTCCTCGAAGGCCTCGGCCAGCATTCGACGGTGGCGACGCTCAGGGCGATGGCGCGGCTGCCGGACGGCGCCGGCCAGGCGCTGGTGGAGGCGAAGGCGGTCGACGCCGCCTATCCGCTGGTCGGCGCGGTGACGCTCACCGGCGGCGGACCGCTCGCCGACGCGATCACGCCGCGCGGCGACGGCTTCGGCGCCGTCGCCGACCCGGAGCTCTTGTCGCGGCTCGGCATCGCCGTCGGCGACGTCGTCGAGTTGGGCCGCACCCGCCTGACCATCACCGACACGCTGGAGACCGAGCCCGACCGGCTGTCGGGCGGCATCGACTTCGGGCCGCGCCTGCTCGCCTCGCAGGCGGCGCTCGCCGCCTCCGGCCTCGTGCAACCCGGCAGCCTGGTGCGCTGGAACACCCGCATCGCCCTGCCCGGCGAGGCCACCGACGAGCGGGTGGCGGCGGTCGTCAAGGAGATCGAGACGTCGTTTCCGAAGGCCGGCTGGCGCGTCCAGGCGCGCACCGAGGCGGCGCCCGGCCTGACGCGCAACATCGAGCGCTTCGCGCAGTTCCTGACGCTGGTCGGCCTCACCGCGCTCGTCGTCGGCGGCGTCGGCGTGGCGAACGCGGTCGCCTCCTTCGTCGACCGGAAGCGGCCGGTGATCGCCACCCTGCGCACCCTCGGCGCGTCGGGCGACCTCGTCGTGCTGATCCACCTCATCGAGGTGATGGCGATCGCCGGCGTCGGCATCGCCATCGGCGTCGTCCTCGGCGCGGTGATCCCGCCGGTCGCCGGCGCGCTGCTCGCCGGCATCTTGCCGATCCCGGCGCTGAACGGCGTGTTTCCGCAGCAGCTGGCGCTCGCCGTCGTCTACGGCCTGCTGACGGCGCTCGCCTTCTCGCTGTGGCCGCTCGGCCGCGCCCACGACGTGCCGCCGACGACGCTCTATCGCGACCGCGCCGGCAGCGCCGCGACGCGGCCGCGCCGCCGCTACATGATCGCGACGGCGGCCGCCGCCCTGGCGCTCGCCGGCATCGCCGTGCTGCTCGCCGGCGACCGCATCGTCGCGGCCGCCTTCGTCGGCGGTGCCGCCGCCGCCTTCCTGCTGCTGCGCGGCGTCGCGGCGGGGGTGATGGCGCTGGCGCGCCGGGTGCCGCGCAAGGGTGCGCCGGAACTCCGCCTCGCCGTCGCCGCCATTCACCGCCCGGGCGCGCTGACGCCGACGGTGGTGCTGTCGCTCGGCCTCGGGCTGACGCTGCTCGTGACGCTCGCACTGATCGACGGCTCGCTCCGGCGCGAGCTCACCGGCCGGTTGCCGGAACAGGCGCCGAGCTTCTTCTTCCTCGACATCCAGGACCGCGAGGCGGCCGCCTTCGACGCCTTCCTGAAGGAGACCGCCCCCGAGGCGACGGTCCGCCGCGAGGCCATGCTGCGCGGCCGCTTCGTCGCCCTGAAGGGCATCGCCGCCACCGACTATCCGGCGCCGCCGGAAGCCGAGTGGGTGCTGCGCGGCGACCGCGGCATCACCTATTCGCCGACACTGCCGGGCGGCTCGACCCTGACGGCCGGCGAATGGTGGCCGGCCGACTATTCCGGGCCGCCGCTCGTCTCCTTCGCCGAGGAGCCGGCGCGCGAGCTCGGCCTGAAGATCGGCGACGACATCCGCGTCAATGTTCTCGGCCGCGAGATCGAGGCCAAGATCGCCAACCTCAGGACGGTGGACTGGCAGAGCCTCGGCATCAACTTCGTGCTGGTGTTCTCGCCGAACACGTTCGCCGGTGCGCCGCACACTCACCTCGCGACGCTGGCGCTGCCCGACGAGGCGGTGCCGGCCCGCGAACAGGAGATCCTGGCGGCCGTCACCGGCGCATTCCCGACCGTCACGGCGATCCGCGTCAAGGACGCGCTCGACGCGGTGAGCGGTCTCGTCGAGGACCTGGCACTCGCCGTGCGCGCCGCCGCCGGCGTGGCGCTCGCCGCGAGCGTGCTGGTGCTCGCCGGGGCACTCGCCGCGAGCCACGCCGCGCGCATCCGCGAGGCGGCCATCCTGCAGACGCTCGGCGCCACGCGCGGCCGGCTGGTGACGGCCTTCGCGCTCGAATATCTGCTGCTCGGGCTGTCGACGGCGATCTTCGCCATCGCCGCCGGCAGCGCCGCGGCGTGGGCGGTACTAACCCTCGTCATGGACATCCCGTTCGCCTTCGATCCGCTGACGGCGGCGGCGGCGGCCCTGGTGGCGCTGGTCGTCACCGTCGGCCTCGGCCTGGTCGGCACCTGGCGCGTGCTCGGCCACAAGCTCGCCCCGGCGCTGCGCGATCTGTGATCGCCGCGCCGCGCCCCCGCTGTTGCGCGGCACGGCGATCCGGGCGAACCTCGGCGACGGGACATTCACACGAGCGACCGGTGCAGCGGAGCGGGCGGCGCAGTCACCATGGCAGACTGCAATTCCACCTTTCTCGACCTCGTCGCCTCCCCCCTCCTGTGGCTCTCGCAGGCGGGTGACGTCGCGCTCGGCCTGAACGCCGCCGCCAACCGCCTGCTCGCCGCCGGCCGGCCGCCGATCGCCCTCGAGGCGCTGCTCGGCGAGGCCGCCGCGGCCGTCCTCCGCGACCGCCTGCCGACGCCGGGAGCGGCGGCGCCCCGGGAGATCGACATCGACAAGCCGACGCCCGGCGGCACCCTGCACCTTCGGCTGTCGATCGATGCGGTTCCCGAGGGTCACCAGGGCTGGCTGGTCGGGCTGGAGCGCCGCCGCGAGCCGGGGTCCGACGCGGATGCCGGTGACGCCTGGCACGCGACGCTGCTGCAGGTTCTCGACCAGCTCCCCGTCGGCCTCGAGATCTACGACGAGACGCTCATCGAGCTGTTCTGCAACCGGGCATCGATCGCCCTCTTCGGTTACACCACCGAAGAGATTGCCGGTCTCGACGCGTGGTGGGAGGTCGGCTACCCCGATCCGGAATATCGCTCCGCGGTGCAGCGGGAGTGGCAGGATGCGATCGCCCAGTCGCGACGCACCCAATCCGACGTGCTGTTGCGCGACCTGATCGTCGCCTGCAAGGACGGCAGCCGCAAGTCCGTGCAGCCACGCTACCGGGCGATCGGCGACCATCACGTGCTGGTCTACTGGGACATGACCGGTCGCCGGCGCCTGGAGCGCGAGCTGCGACAGGCGGCGGAGACGGACATGCTGACCGGCGTCTGCGACCGCCGGCGCTTCTTCCTGGAGGCGGCCGCCACCCTCGCCGAATGCGCTGAAGCCGGGCGGCCGCTGTCGCTGCTGATGCTCGACGTCGATCACTTCAAGGCGATCAACGACCGCTTCGGCCACGCCGGCGGGGACGAGGTGCTGCGCACCGTCGCGCGCCGCCTGGTCGACGCCGTCCGCACGGAGGACCTCGTGGCGCGCCTCGGCGGCGAGGAGTTCGCCGTGCTGCTGCCCGGTCTCGACGAACCGGCGGCCAGGACGGTCGCCGACCGGGTGCGTGCCGCCCTCTCGCGCTGGCCGATCGAGGTGGGCGGCGACAGGCTGACGGCGCGGGCGAGCGTCGGCGGGGCCGCCCGCACGGACGCCGACGAAAGCATCGATCACCTGCTGGAGCGGGCGGACCGGGCGCTCTATGCCGCCAAGCGCGGCGGCCGCGATCGCGTCGCCTTCGACGACCCCGGCGCGGTCCGCGTGCGGAATGCAGGCCCCGGCCGGAAGGGCGCGGCTTCCGCGGAGCGCAGGCCTTGAGCCCGCTGGGCGCGGCGACGCTCGCGGACTGGATCGCCCGGATCGCCGCTCCCGTGGCGATCCTCGATCCCGACGGCGTCTGCTGCGTGGCGACGAACGCGGCGGGGCGGCGGCTGCTCGCCATCGCCGACGCGACCGCTCCGCCCTGGCGCCTCGACACGCTCGTCGGGGCGGCCGCGGCCGGTTCGCTCGCCATCCACCTGCGCGCCGAGCCGGTCGGGGGACCGGACGACTGGCTGGCGCTGCGCTGCGAGACGGCGGCGGGCGCCCGCCAGATCGCCGTCAGCCTGAAGCGCGCCGGCGACGCCTGGGTGGCGACGCTCGAAGACCGCACGCCCATCGCCCGCGCCGGCGGCGGGGAGCCGTCCTGGCGCGAAAACCTCGCCGCCATCGCCAACTGGCTGCCGGTGGGCATCGAGATCTACGACGGACGGTTCAACGAGCTGTTCGCCAACACGCATTCGCATCGCGTCTTCGACTACGGCGAGCATTATTTCGGCAGCCACGACGACTGGTGGGACCTCGGCTTTCCCGATGAGGCGACGCGGGCCGCCGCCTGGCAGGAGTGGCTCGACAAAGTCGCCGAGGCCCGCCGCAACCCCGGCACGGTGCAGGAATCGGAGTGGAGCGTGCGGTGCAGCGACGGCCTCGATCGCACGATGCTGTTCCGCTACCTCTTCCTCGGCGACGACTATGTCGTGACGTTCTGGGACGTCACCGAGCAGCGGCAGCTGGAGGCGGAGTTGCGCCGCCTCGCCGGCACGGACGCGCTCACCGGGCTGCTCAATCGCCGCGCCTTCCTGGAACGGGCGGCGCAGCTGTCGAAGCGGGCGGAGGAGCCGCCGGCGCTGCTGATGCTCGACCTCGACCACTTCAAGTCGGTCAACGACCGCTTCGGCCACGCCGTCGGCGACCGGGCGCTGCAGGTGGTCGCCGAGCGCTGGCGGCGGTTGCTGCGCGACAGCGACGTCATCGCCCGTGTCGGCGGCGAGGAGTTCGCGGTGCTTCTGCCCGGCACCGCGCAGGCCACCGCCGCCGCGGTCGCCGAGCGCCTGCGCGAGGCCATCGGCGACACACCGCTCGCGATCGGCGGACGCAGTCTGCCGCTCACCGCCTCGATCGGCGCCGCCGTCGTCGAGCCGGCCGACCACGACTTCGACGCGGTGCTGCAACGGGCCGATCGGGCGCTCTATGCGGCGAAGTCCGCCGGGCGGAACCAGGTGGTGTTCTCCGTCGCCCCGGCCTGACGGGCCGCGGCGGTGGATGCAGGGCGCGGACCGGGGCGCCAGGGGCCGGTCAGATGACCAAGTGTTCATGCCGCCGGACTTGTCCGCCGCGGCACTTGCGCCCATATTCGACCCGGACACATGGGCGGAGCTTCCGCCTTCACGCCTGTCCGCCGTCCCGGCGGGCATCCGAGAGGAGATGGAGTTCTCGATGTCGACCTTCGACCGCAATTCTTCCGCGCGCTACGGCGTGGGCTCGGTCCCATCGGCGCGGGCCGGGGCCGCCATCGACCAGGGCCTCCGGTCCTACATGCTCAAGGTCTACAATTACATGGCCGTGGGCCTGGCCATCACCGGCCTGGTCGCCTACGGAGCGTTCTCGATGGCCGTCGGCCCGCAGGGCCTGACGGCGTTCGGCGAGGCGATCTATCTCAGCCCGCTGAAGTGGGTGATCATGCTGTCGCCGCTGGCGGTGGTGTTCCTGTTCTCGTTCAAGCTCCAGTCGATGAGCGTCGGCACCGCCCAGGCGGTGTTCTGGCTGTTCGCCGCGCTGATGGGCCTGTCGCTGTCGTCGATCTTCCTCGTCTACACGGGGGCGAGCATCTCGCGGGTGTTCTTCATCACCGCGGCCTCGTTCGGCGCGCTCAGCCTCTACGGCTACACGACGTCGAAGAGCCTGTCGGGTTGGGGCTCCTTCCTGTTCATGGGCCTGATCGGCATCGTCATCGCCTCGCTGGTGAACATCTTCATCGGCTCGACCGCGCTGCAGTTCGCCATCTCGGTCATCGGCGTGCTCGTCTTCGCCGGCCTGACCGCCTACGACACGCAGCAGATCAAGGAGATGTATCTGGCGAGCGACGACAACACCGTGATGGGCCAGAAGGCGATCATGGGTGCGCTGCGCCTGTACCTCGACTTCATCAACCTGTTCACGATGCTGCTGTCGCTGTTCGGCAACCGCAACTGAGCTGACGCCGACCATCGCTGACGAGACAAGGGGGCGCGGCCGCACAGGCCGCGCCCTTTGTCATTGGGCGCCGCGCCGGGCTTCATTGGGCGTCGCGCCCGGCCCGTGCTGACCGTCCCGACGGGCAATCTGGCGGCGGTGCCGGGCCGGTGCTCCGGCCGGGCTTGCTCCATCGCCGTCGCTCGCCGCAAGCTCGGCCGGTCTCGAATCGGCAGGAGGCCCCCTCGCATGATGCGGCTGTTCACCGGCCTCGAGGTGCCCGCGAGCGCCGGCCTGATGCTCTCCACCCTGCGCGGCGGCCTCTCCGGCGCACGCTGGGTCGATCCCGAGAACTACCACCTGACGCTGCGCTTCATCGGCGACATCGACGAGCGCACCGCCGACGAGATCGCCGACGCGCTCGCCCGGGTGCACCGGCCGGCGGTGCCGGTGCGGTTCTCCGGGGTCGGCGCCTTCGGCGGCACGCGGCCGCACGCGCTTTATGCCGGTGTCGCGCCGGCGCCCGAGCTCGCCGAGCTGCAGGCCGAGCACGAGCGTCTGCTGCAGCGCATCGGCCTGCCGTCGGAGGGACGGAAGTTCACCCCGCACGTCACGCTCGCCTACCTGCGCGGCGCCCGCGCCGGCGAGGTGGCGCACTGGCTCGACCTGCGCGCCGGCTTCACCGCGCCCGCCTTCGTCGCCCCCCGCTTCGTGCTGTTCTCCGCCCGCTCGAACGTCGGCGGCGGCCCCTACGTGGTCGAGGAGGCCTATCCGCTGGCGGGGTGACGCGCAGGGGCCGCAGATCGGCCACCGACCGTCCCCGGGGGCGTTCAGGGTGCCGGCGGATGCCGCAGCGTCTCGACGCGGTCGGCGAGGCCCGGATGGGTGGAGAGCCAGCGCAGCCCGGCCGTCTCGCCGTCGCCGGTGAGGGCCTCGAGCAGGCGGGCGAGGTCGTTGGGGGAGCGCCCGGTGGCGACGAGCAGTTCCGTCGCCCGTTGGTCGGCGTCCGTCTCGAAGCCGCGCGAATAGGAGAGGTCGAGCGCCAGCGCGGCGAAACCCGTCATCTCGTCGAGCACCGCGCCCGGATCGCCGAAGATCACCAGCGTCGCCCCGCCGAGCCCGGCGGCGCGCAGGACGCGGCGCATGCCGTGGCGCTCCTCGACGTGGCCGAGTTCGTGGGCGAGCACGCCGGCGAGCGCGTCCGTGTCTGGTGCCTTCGCCAGCATTTCGTCGGTGACGACGATGATGCCGCCCGGCAGGGCGAAGGCGTTGGCGCCGAGGGCGCCGCCGGCCCGGAACACGAGCCGCGTCTCGGCCGGGTCGAGGCCGGCCGCGGCGACGAGTTCGTCGAAGGCGCGGCGGACGGGCTCCGTCTCGGCGGCCGTCGTGCGGCTCGGCGTGAAGGCCACCCGGTCGAGGGTCGCGAGGGCGTGCTCGCCGACGGCCGCATCGACGCTGTGCGGCACCAGCGTCACCGCGAAGTCGGCGGCGGCCGGCACCCCGAAGCGCAGCAGGGCGCCTGAGAGGAGCACCACGAGCACCAGCACCGCGATCAGCCGCGGATGAAAGCGCTCCCAGCGGTGGACGGCAGACGCGCTGCGGCGGCCGACCGCGGCGAGGAGGGCGTCGACGCCATCGTTGTCGGCAGTCTCGAAGGTCTCCCCGGAGGCGAGCGTGATGCGCCGCGGCACCCGGCCGACGCGGGGGGAGACGGACGACGCCGCGAGGTCCACGGCACGGGCCTCCCCGTCAGGAGCAACGGCGCGGAGGCACACGATTCCGTCGGCCGGAAGCAACAGTTCCGCCGGCTCGCTCCGCGCCGCCCCCGGCGGGAACAGCCGCCCCGCCACGCGCAAACCTTCAGAAGCCGACGTCAAAGCCTTCCATCTCGCCGAACTCGGTGGCGAAGCTCGAGCCGGCGTCGACGCGCCCGGCGACGAAGCCGTCGAGGTCCCCCACCGCCAGCACGCCAATCTCGGACGAGACGTAGCGCCACTGCCGCACATGCGCCCACGGCCGAAGCAGCCCGAGGGTCACGATCGTTGCGAGGGTACCGGAGACGACGATCCACGCATAGCGCATCCCCGAGAGGTCGCAGCGGAAGCCGTGCTCGGCGAGGCGCATCCGGCCGATCGTCTCGTTCTGCACCCGCGCGCGGTAGAACAGCACCGCGACGCCGATGAGGAGAATGGCGGTGAGCGGGAGCAGGCTCGCCGCGAGCTGTCCCGGGCTGCTGCGCTCGAGCGTGAGCTGCAGGCCGAGTGCGAGGATCGTGGAGAGGCCCATCAGGGCGACGATGAGGGTGCCCCCGAACAGCACCGCGCCACCGAGCGCCCCGTAGAGCGGCCCGAGGCGCGGGTCGGTCGTGAATTCCACACCGCCGTAGCTGTGGCCGCCGATGACGTAGCGGGCGCGCATCCGGCTCCAGACCGGCAGCAGCAGGCCGAGCGTCAGCGCGGCGGCGGCCGGCATCAGAACGAAGACGACGAAGGTACGGCCGTAGGTGCCGGAGAAGTCGAAGCGGACGTTGCGCCAGCTCGTCACCCGGGCGTTGAACCGCAGGCTGCGGTTGATGACCCACGGCATGACGAGGATCAGCGCCACCCAGAGGCCGGCATAGACGAGGGGCGCGAAGTGGCTCGCGAGGGCGAGAGCCACGAAGACGACGAAGGCGGCGGCGCGGCCCTTGAAGATCTGGTAGCCCGTCGCGTGATACTCGAACGCGTGGCCGTCGATGGCGGTGTTGCCGTAGAAATAGCGCTTGGTGCGGACCTTCGCCCAGGCGGACCAGACGCCGATGGTGACGATCGACAGCAGGATGTTGACGATCCAGATGCCGAAATATTCGCGCGCGTCGCCGCCGAAGGCGACCGGCAGGTCGCGCACGCCGCCGCGCGCCGCCATCCGCCGCTCGGCGTCCCCGACGATGATCGGCACGTCCATCTGCTTCCCCCAGCCGTCGCCAACTCTAGCAAAGGTTGTGGGGCGGCTGTCAATCCGCGGTTCGGCGGCGGTGCTGGTCGGCCGCGACGAGCCGGCGGCCCGGCCTCACTCCGCGGCGGAGCGGTCGGTGGCGGTCTCGGCCAGTGCCGCAGCCAGGCGGGCGAGGGCGGCGTCGCGGATGCCGAGGTCCTCGAGCGCCGCCACCGTCGAGAGCACGTAGTCGCGGTTGATGCCGGACTGGCCGATGCCCCTGGAGACGAGGGCGAACTGGCTGTCGTGGTCGAGGCGGCCGGCATATTGCGGATGGCGGCGGTCGGCGACGTAGGCGACGGCCTCGAGGCGGCGTGCCGAGCCGTCGAGCAGCGTCACCGGCAGGTGGCGCTCGAGATAGACGGCGGTCGCCTGCTCGCGCTCGCGCAGATAGGCGATCGTCGGCTCGCGGTGCTGGGCGTCGACGCGGAAGACGCGGCCGAGGCAGGAGCCGCCGCGATCGAGGCCGAGCACGAGGCCGGGCTGTTCCGGCGTGCCGCGGTGGACGTGCGAATAGATGCACAGCGACCGGTGGAAGCCGGCGAGACGCGCCGGCACCGCCTCCAGGAACGGAAACCCCGGCCGCCAGATCAGCGAGCCGTACCCGAACACCCACAGCTCGCCCATTGCGGCTCCGCCGGCTCCGTTTCCCGTCCCCGCCGCCTTCTAGCGCAGAATGGCGGCCGGCGGAATCGCCCGCTGGCGTCGCGACCCCACCGCCGTTTCGCAATCGCCGCCTTTGCAGCGTTGCCCGGCGCTCGCCGCGCCCGAAGACTGCCCCGCTGCCGGCGAGCATGCCCGCGAGGCATCGGCGAGCCTGCCCGCAAGGCATTCGGCGAATCTGCCGCGAGAGCGCCGGCGATGGCGCGTCATCGCGGTCCAGCCGGCGGGCCGGCCTCACCCCCAGCCCCACCCGGCTGCGCCGCTGCAGCGGCGACGACACCGGCTCGTCACATAATAATAAGACCCGCGGCCGGCCTGCAATAATAATAAGACCGTCTTCATGCATTAAACTTGCTTCTCTCGTCCATTATCTGCGCCGCAAGCCGAAACGACTACGATGACTTTGGGAAAAACACTGTCCATACTTTCGTCGCAGGGCGGGTGGGCGCCGATTCCCGGTTGATGACGGACGTCGCCGCGACGGTCCCATCGCCCTGCCGCGGCGAGCGTCCGGGAGAGACGCGCCGTGTCGGACCGGCCAATCCAGGCGGTCCGGGCTTCGGGAGGGACGACATGAATCTCGTGACGGCATTGGCGATCGTCATCGGCGTGATGGGCGGCATCGCGACGTGGCTGGTACTCGGGCCGCTGGCCATGCTCGGGCTGCAGATTTGGATCATCTTCATCGCCTGGGCGAGCTACTTCCACTGCGGCGGCGGCGAGGCCGGCGCCAAGGCGTCGCTGCCGGCGATGCTGTGGGGTGCCATCATGGGCACCATCGCCCTCGTGCTGGTCGGCCAGCTCGGCGGTGCCGGTGGCCTGTTCGGCGTCGCCGCGGTGGTCGGCATCACCGTGATCATCCTGATCCTCGGCGCCCACCTGCCGCTGTTGGCGGCGATCCCCGCCGGCGTCTACGGCTACGCCTGCGCGGCCGCGTTCGGGCTGCTCAAGGCGGATGCCGCCGCGCTCGGCTTCGACCTCGGCACCGGCGTCTTCACCACCACGGCGCTGTCGATCATCGCCGGCACGCTGCTCGGCTGGATCTCCGGCAAGATCGCCGGGGCGCTGGCCAAAGGCTGAACCGCCGCGCCGAGCCGGGCGGCCTCGCCGCCCGGCTCCGGTCGCCGCAGCCGCCCGCCGCGCCGCCGCAGCCTTCAGGCCGACAGGGCCGGTTCGCTCCGCCAGCGACCGTCCTGCCAGAGCGACGCCAGGCCCTCGCGATAGGTCGGGCAGGCGAACGCGAGCCCGAGCTCGCGCTTCACCTTGGCGTTGGAGACGCGCTTCACGTCGCCATAGAACGAACGCGCCATCGGCGACAGCTCCGCCGTCTCGAACGGCTGCTCGGGCGGCGGCGCCACCCCCATCATCTCCGCGGCGAGCGTGATGACGTCCTGGGGCGGCGCCGGCTCGTCGTCGCTGACGTTGAAGATGCCGCCCGCCCGGCGCTCCAGCGCCGCCGCGGTGGCGCCGGCGATATCGTCGACGTGGATGCGGTTGAACACCTGCCCCGGCTTGACGATCCGCCGCGCCGACCCCTGCGCGAGGTTGACGAAGGCGTTGCGGCCCGGCCCGTAGATGCCGGCGAGGCGCAGCACCGCCACCGGCACGCCGATGCGGTCCCCGAGCGCCAGCCACGCCTTCTCGACCTCGATGCGCTCGCGGTTGCGCCGGGTCGTCGCCCGGCATTCCGCCGTCTCGTCGATCCAGGCGCCGCCGTGGTCGCCGTAGACGCCGACGGTTGACAGGTAGGCGATGAAGGCGAGGTCGCGGGCGCCCGCGAGGTCCTCGGCGTGGTGGCGCAAGAGCGGGTCGCCTTCCTCGTCGGGCGGCGCCGAGACGACGAGGTGGGTGGTGCGGGCGAGGCGCTCGGCGAGGGCCGGGGTGGCCGCCGTGCCGTCGAAGGCGATGCCGTCGATGCCGGAGGCGGCGAGCGCCGCCGCGCGTCCCGGATCGCGCACCGTGGCGGCGACCGAGCCTGCCTGCGGCCGGAGCCGCCGCACGATCGCCCGCGCCGAGAAGCCGAGCCCCACCACCGTCAGGGCGCCGATCGCCGGCCCGTCGCGCGCCGACCCGTCTTTCGCCTCACCTTCCACGCCTCACGCCTCCTCGTGTTGCCCGAGGCCCGCCCGCCATTCGGCGGCGACCTCCAGATCGTCCTCGCCGGCGAGCGCGCCCGCCGCGGCCGCCGCGAACCGCGCCGCCGGCCACAGCCGCGACAGCGCCCACACCGCCGCGCCGCGCACCAGCGGCGAGCCATCTGCGAGCCGCGCCGCGGCCACCGGCGCCAGCGCCGGATCGGCGGAGTTGCCGATCGCCACCATGACGTTGCGCACGAAGCGGTCGCGCCCCGTGCGCTTGATCGGCGACCCCGCGAAATGGGCGCGGAAGGCGGCGTCGTCGAGGGCCGCCATCTCCGCCAGCGGCGGCGCCTCGAGGTCGGCCCGGGCGGACAGCTTCGCCTCGCGGCCTTCGGCTGCGAACTTGTTCCACGGGCAGACCATCAGGCAGTCATCGCAGCCATAGATGCGGTTGCCGATGCCCGACCGGAGCTCGCGCGGGATCGGCCCGGCGTGCTCGATGGTGAGGTAGGAGACGCAACGGCGCGCATCCAGCCGGTAGGGGGCGGGGAAGGCGTTCGTCGGGCAGGCGTCGAGGCAGGCGCGGCACGAGCCGCAGTGGTCGATTTCCGCCTCGTCCGGCGGCAGCGGCAGCGTCGTGAAGATCGAGGCGAGGAACAGCCACGAGCCGGCGCGGCGGGAAACGAGGTTGGTGTGTTTGCCCTGCCAGCCGAGGCCGGCGGCGGCGGCGAGCGGCTTCTCCATCACCGGCGCGGTGTCGACGAACACCTTCACGTCGCCGCCGGCGCGGGCCACCAGGCCGCCGGCGATCAGCTTCAGGCGGCCCTTCAGGATGTCGTGATAATCGCGGTGGCGGGCATAGACGGAGATCGCGCCGCGGTCCGGCTGCGACAGCGCCGCGAAGGCGCCCTCGCGCGGCCCGTAGTTGAAGGCGAGCATCGCCACGGCCTGCGCCTCGGGCCACAGCACGCGCGGGTCGGCGCGGCGGGCGGCGGTCTCGG
>Ga0209902_100546_pt1 | contig 37022 bp, 28 predicted proteins | sample FECB27metaG_FD_188304 | JGI IMG/M metagenome (GOLD analysis project Ga0209902, IMG submission 188304) | Cyanobacterial communities from the Joint Genome Institute, California, USA - FECB-27 (SPAdes) (version 2) | ecosystem: Environmental > Aquatic > Thermal springs > Hot (42-90C) > Microbial mats...
TTCTTGCCGATGTCGATCCCAAGGGTGGCAACGTACTGAAGCGGAGCTGTGGGCATGGCTCAAGTCCTCGTGCTGGGCGCCCCTGATGAAGGGTGCGCCGGTAAGCACGGCCGGTCCATCCCATTAGGAGACCTTCTCAGACGTGCGGGAGGATCACCTCACGCTAATTTCACGCAGCATACTCAAATTATTTTGGTGTGGCGCTTATGCTGCAATCGTTCACCTTGTGCTGCAAATCACATCATTCGTGGTGTGAGTCGGCTTTGTTCCTAAGCGCTTCCTGCTAAGCTCAGGTAACGTTAGAGCAGGTAAACTTACGATCGAGCCGGTCTCCATGTCTTTCCAATCCTTCAGGCTCCTGGCCGCCGCAAGCGTCCTGGCCCTGTCCCTTGCCAATGCACAGGCGCAAGCACCCATGCCGCGTCAGGCGCCCGCCGCGGGCGCCATCGTGGCGGCCAAGGGCGGCGAGGAGATGCGCTTCGTGCGCGAGGATCTCTGGCGCGCCGCCGCCATCCAGCAGAACGTCGTCGGCGGCGATACCCTGCGCACCAACGAGATCGGCAATCTGGCGATCCTGTTTTCCGACCAGACCCAGATCCGCGTCGGGCGCAACTCGACCCTGACCGTCAATGACGTGGCCTCCGGCCAAGTCGGCAACACCCAGCTCAGCCTCCAGGGCGGCACCATCTGGGCCCGTGCCGCCCGCGGCGGCTCGGGCATCGACGTCAAGACGCCGGCGGCGGTCGCGGCCATTCGCGGCACTGACTGGTCGCTGTCGGTGGATGGCGCGGGCAAGACCTCGCTGGTGGTGCTCGAGGGCGTCGTCGAACTCAAGAACCCACAGGGCGCCGTGACGGTGCGTCAGGGTGAAGGCGCGGTGGCGGCTGTCGGTCAGGCTCCCACCAAGTTCGTGCTCGTCAGCCCCAACGACCGGGAGCAGATGCTGTTCTACATGTCGATGCGCGAGGTGTTCATCAACCTGCCGACGACATCCCTGGAGAACAAGCAACTCGAGTCCGAGGGCGCCCGGGTCCGGGCTCTGCCGGCCGAAGCCCGCACGACGGAGGATTGGCTCATCCTTGCGGAGAGCCTGATGAATGCCGGTGACAGGCGTGCGGCCGCAGCCCCCCTGGCCGAGGCGCGCAGCCGCCCGATGACGAGGGCGCAAAGATCCCGTGCCGAGTACCTGGAAGCCCTCATGGCCGGGGCGGACCGCCGCTGGCAGGATGCGATCAGGCTGTTCGAGCGCGCGAAGCCGGGCCTCGATCCGCGCCGGCGCGGCTGGGCCGAATACGGCCGCTACGCAGCAGCTTCCCTCGCGGACCCGAAGCGGGTTCAGCCGGCCCCGAAAGTACCAGTCAGGGATCCCAGAACGGCGGAGATCAGCGCGTATCTCACGGGCTTCCGTCAGGATCTCAAAGCGGCTGCTGCCGAGGCCGCCGCTGCCGAAAAACGATTTCCGAACGATGCCGGGCTTGCCATTCTCTCGGCATCTCTAGCCCAGGACCTCGACCATCGCGCGGATATGTATGCGGCCTATGAGCGAGCACGGGCCATCGATCCGACCGATCCGAACGTGATCGCCTTCGGGGCGACGATCAAGGCGGATTACGCCCGCGACATCGACGGGGCTCTTGCGGATCTCTACAGGGTGGTGAAGACCGATCCGAATTTCTCGCTGCTCAACCAAATCGGCCTGCTCGAACAGAGCCGGGGCGCTTTCGTCGAAGCCGAGGCCGCCTTCCGTCGCGCGCTCGACATGGAGCCGCAGAACCCGATCCCCTATACCAATCTGGCCCTTCTCCTCCTCGATCAGAGCCGGGTGGAAGAAGCCGGCGCTCTCATCGACAAGGCCCTGGCGCTCGATCCGACCACCGCCTACACGGCCCGCGGACGCTACCTCCTGCAGAAAGGCAAGATGGCTCAGGCGCTCGGGTCCATGCTGGCCGGCTCCGCAGTCAATCCGGCCCTGTCCAACGACCAGGTCACTCTGGCGGACACCTATTTTCAGAACGGCGATTACGAACTCGCCCGGCAGACCCTCGACAACGCCGACCGGCTCGATCCCAGGGCACCCATCGTGCCCATTCTGCGCACGGCCTTCGCTCTCGATCTGTATCTCGCCGACGAGGCGATCCTTGCCGCGCGCGAGGCCCTGAAGCGCTATCGGGATCGGGGCGGCGATTATGCCGGGATCTCCGTCAGCAAGCAGACCGGCTCCTATCCGGTCGAGGCTTACCGCTTCATCAACCTGCACGATTGGGCGCGCTTCTATGCCGACCGCACCTTCGATCCGTTCGAGGCGCAGGGGTATTTCGACCAGGCGATCGCCAGCCGGCCGGGCCTGTTTCCCACGGAGCCGACCCTCGATGCTGCGGAAGGAACAGAACTCAACAGTGCGGCTCTGAACCTCTCGATTCAAGGATTGCTTCTCGATCCTCTGGCGGTTGCCGGCCGCATCGGACGCTACGATCCCATCCGCCGGCCTTTTCTCGATACCGAGATCGGGGGTGGCGCGATTGTGCGCGCCGGCCAAGTCGGCTGGCAATCGGGCGTGCTGGTCAACGGCTTCTCTAACGAACCGCTGCCGACGAGCTTCAGCCTGTCCGCGAGCGCCAACGAGGCCCGCGGCGATCTGAGTGCCGACAACGAGAGGGGACGGGGGATCACGTTCAGCCTCGGCACGGCCCCCAATGCCGCCGACCGGTTCATGTTCATGGGCTGGGCGAACGAGGGGCAGCCGGGCCTGACGGATGTCGACCGGCTTGACTACACGAGGCAGGTCGAGCGGGACTCGACCAGTCTCTTCGGAGTGGCCGGGTGGAGCCACACCTTCGGTTACCGGAATGTCCTCACGACTGCGGTGTTCGCGACCCGGAACGATACGCTCGACCGCGGGGAACTCTGGGATTATCGGCCGTTTCCCTTGACGCAGACCCTGTGGCAGGAGAAGCAGCGTGTGGATGGCGTCGTCGGAGCGGTGAGCCATGCCATCGGTTTCGGCGACTTCAATCTGCGCTATGGCCTTGAGGCTCAGGCCGGCAGGGTACGCTACAATGGCTACATGGAGATCTACAGGTACTTTTTTCCGGAACGGGAGGAACTGCCGCCGGAGGCGTCGGACTTCGACAGCCCGTTCCGTGGCGGCCACGCCTATGCCGATGTCCTGTGGCGCCCGAACGACCGGTTCGAGGCTCAGGCAGGCATCCATCGCACCTTCCTTGATTTGAAGGACGCCGCGCCCGATGTGTGGGCGTCACCCCGCTTCGGCCTCGGTGTTTCGCCGCTGGAAGGGCAATGGCTTAGGGCCGCCTATATCGAGAATGCCGATACCTTCCTAAGCTACACGCTCGCGCCGACGACGACGGTCGGGCTGATCCCCAACGATGCGCCTGCGAGCGGGCCGACGAAGAGCCTCGTCCTACGCTGGGATGCGGAATGGACGCCGCGGATCTTCACGGCCCTGGAATATCAGCGGCAGACGCTGAAGGACCTCAGCGTGCCCATCATCAACACCGTGGACAGCTTCAGCGGGATCGAGAAGGCCCGGGCCGAATGGCTCGCCGCCACGGTCAACGTGTGGCTCGGTCACGGCATCGGCGTCTTCGGCACCGTCGGCGGAGCGACATCGAAAATTCTGGCAACATCGGACGATCTGGAAGGAGCGGGTATCGGGGAGCCAGTGCCCTACATCCCGGAACGCTTTGCCCGCTTCGGAATGACCTTCGTCCATCCGAGCCGCCTGCGGTTCACCCTGACCCAAAATTTTATCGGCGAGCGTTCCGGTAATTATGACAACGACCGGCTGGAATCCTACTGGACGACCGATGCCGCGCTGACCTGGGAAGCGCCGGATAGGCGCTTTCAGGTCGGCCTGACGGCGCTCAACTTGTTCGACCAGAAATACGATTTCGGGTTCGACATCCCGGCTCCGGGCCGCACGGTGGCGGCCAGCGTGAAGGCGCGGTTCTAGGGCTACATCAACTTTGCCGTAAAACTCAATGCTGTGGCCAGGGATGTCCGCAGCGGTAACGCGCTCGGCCAAAGGTTAGTTCATCGAGGATGTCGTCAACATGCTGGAATGCCGTCCTATAGGGAAGAAGAGGTGAAGTCGCATCGCTGACGTTCGACGTGAGTCCTGCCACAGCAATATGTGTGGTAGCGGGCCAGCGTCCGGTCTTGGCACCAGGCGAACCGGCTCTGTCGCGAATTTTGGATGAGCACAGAAAGAGGACCATTTCGTCCGAAGTTCTTACGCAGCCAAGATGTTAAACTGTTCGGCGAGGGAGAGCTGTGAGCGACAGGCATATTTCGCCTGTCCTTTCCGCGTCATGTGAACCATCTCAATCCCACTCAGGATTACCCGAGCGGATGCCATCGACTTGAACCCGAGCATGGGCCGGATCCGCCGCTTGATCGCGCGGTGATCCTGCTCGATGCAATTATTCAGATAGGCACTTTGCCGGATCCGGATCGGCTTCAACTGACGTCTCGATCTGTCTTGGAGCCGGTCTATGGTATCGCAGCCTAGGATCGCTTCGCGATTGGTCTGGCTGCCGTCGATTACAATCCGCTCCGGCCGACCGTGTCGCTTAAGGGCCTTGCGTAAGAACCGCTCGGCCGCAGCGAGATTGCGCCGCTCGCTAAACCAGAATTCAACGGTGTCGCCGTTGCTGTCGCCCGAGCGATACAGATATATCCAACGCCCGCAGATTTTGACGTACGCCTCGTCCATGTGCCATATGTGGACGGCCCCCGCCTCGCAAGAAGATTTGTATATAGTTTGATCGGATCGCTTGCGGTCATATGTCCGGCCTGTTGTCGCGCTCGCACATGAACGCTGGCCAAGATGGGTTCCGCCACCCGAGTTCCAAACACTTTCGCGACCTCAAAGGGCCAGTGGCACATTCGGAGTGTCTCGGGATCTGGATCGATCGATCACACCATCTCCTCGTCACCTTGCAAGTTCCGTCATCGGCTCCGCACGAGGGCAGGTCATCGGCTCACCGTGCCGAGCCGCAATCTACGCCGCACCACCCGATCCGACGGGACCAATCCGCGCAGCGTAGTGCTCGCCGGAGACCATCAGCTTCCAGGCGATCCGGGCGATCTTGTTAGCCAGGGCCACCGCTGCCAGCTTCGGCGGCTTGCGCTTGAGCAGCGCGATGAGCCAGGGCGACGCCCTGGTCTGGCTCCGCTGAGCATGCCGGATGACAGCCGTGGCGCCGACCACCAGCACGCTGCGCAAGGCCTCGTCACCAGCCCGCGTAATCACCCCCAGCCGCACCCTGCCGGCGGTCGAATGATCCTTGGGGGTCAAGCCGAGCCAGGCGGCAAAGTGGCGGGCGGACCGGAAGGCCTCAGGGGCAGGTGTCTTCATCACCAGCATCGTAGCACCGATCGGGCCCACCCCGGGGATCTCGGCCAAGCGTCGGCTGCGCTCATCGGCGCGGTGCCAGGCCATCAGCTTGTCGTCGATCTCCTCCAACTGCGCCTGAAGGTGCGTGTACTCCCGCGCGTGGATCTCAAACAGCTCCCGCGCGAGAGCCGGCAGCGTGTCATCCTCTCGAATGCGCTCCAAGAGCGGCTCGATCTTCACCAGCCCCTTCGCCGCAACTAATCCGAACTCGGCCGCGTAGCCGCGGATCGCATTCGTCAGTTGGGTGCGTTGACGGATCAGCCGATCGCGCAGGCCTACCAGCATCAGGGCTGCCTGCTGCTCCGCCGTTTTGACCCGCACAAAGCGCATGCTTGGCCGGCTCATCGCCTCACACAACGCCTTGGCATCAGCCGCATCGTTCTTGCCACGCTTGACATATGGCTTCACAAATTGCGGTGCGATCATCTTCACCTGATGGCCTAACGCTTGCAGCAGGCGCGCCCAATGGTGCGAGCCGCCGCAGGCCTCTATCGCAACCGCGGTTGGCGGCAGCTTCGTGAAGAACGCCACCATGTCCTGGCGCCGCAGCTTCTTGCGCAGGACCGGCTCCTCGGCGGCATTCACCCCGTGCAGCTGGAAGACGTGCTTTGACGTATCCATGCCGATGCGGATAATCTGGTCCACGGACGGTCTCCTGTGTTTGAGCCTCTCACGACCTCATTCTGGCACAGCGATGCCGTAAGGGGGCCGTCCACCCCAACACCTCCCGGTGACGGCTCTCTTGCGCCGATTGAACTGCTCGAGCAGTTTGGGCGAGTAGCGCACAATCATCTGTGAATGGTCGCGTGATCGACCGAGATACCGCGTTCGGCCATCATCTCTTGCAAATTCCGAAGGCTGAGATTGTAGGCGAGATACCACCGCATGCAGAGCAGGATCAACGAGTGACCAAAATGCCTGCCCTAGAACATGCCGCCCTCTTCCCAGAAGCCCGGGAGGCTATAGCTGAAACTCCGAAACAAAACGTTTGCGACACATCCGGATTGAGAGGTGTTTAAATGTCGCCTTCTGGCACTTCTCCGAAGTACACCAAAAGTCTCTTTAGGACGGAGAACCAGACGTTTCTGAGGAGCAGGGGGTTGCCTGGTTTGACCCGCTGCAGACCTTCGGGCGCATCATGTCGCCTGCCCACTCGCGGCGGAGCGCGTCAAGCCGTTCAGAAGACGCGCTGGAGCCGGAGGGCGCGAGGCTAATCAAGGAGCAGGGGACCTGGATCTAGCCTGAGGCGGAGGGTCAGCGTAGAATTCCCGAGTGGGGCAACCGGATGCGTCGGCATGTCATGTGTCAGTTGTGGTGCCCGTCTCCCGGATGGGAGCCGGTTCTGCCATCAGTGCGGGGCACCGCAGCCCGTGCCCTGTACAGCTTGCGGCCACGCTAACCCGCCTGTTTCTCAGTTTTGCGGCTAATGCGGCGCGAAGCTCGGCCCTATGCACCAGAAGAATTTACCTCAACTCGCCTCGCCCGAGGCTTTGCCCCAACAGTCGAGTCCTGGTTTGGCGCGAGCAATCGCCGAGCGCCGTCTTCTGACCGTGATGTTCTGCGACCTCGTCGACTCGACGGCGTTGTCCACGTCCCGCGATCCAGAGGACCTACGGGAGGTGATCGCGACCTATCACGCCCGCGTCGCCGAGGTTGCGAGCCAGCACTCCAACTTCGTTGCCAAATATATGGGTGTGGTGAGCTTGAGGCGATTCATGCAGTGTCCTGATCGTGGCTACCTGGTTTGACTATAGGTAGCCGAAAATCGGAAACAGCAGGATACGTCGGGAGACGTTATACACAGAATAAGCGAATCAAATCAGGCACTTAGTATATTGCAGGCATCATTAGGACACGTGAGGAAAGCAGCGACACCTGTCTTTTAATCAGAGGGGACTAGGTTCGAGTCCCAGCGCGCTCACCGACAAGATCAAAGGGTCACCAGCACATTGAGACAAGCCTGGATCAGACTAGCAACTGTATAGCTACCACGATTTTCGGGAAGGGCTCATCTGAGTTTTGAGGAGAGAGGCTCTACCCCCTTCGTTGTCGTGCAATCGTGCAACGGCTCCTCGTGCCGGGGCGGTTCTGCCTAATGTTGGTATGGATCGGTTATGAGCTGAGACCTGGTGCAGCTCACCAGATGTTTGGGTCAGACCTGCCGCCAGACTGCCAAGAGGCTCTCAAGCGCGAGCTGTGGAAGCTGCATATCACCATCCTGGTGACAGGAGATCAGCGCTGAAGTCACACACGAGAGGGTGAGGGGAAAGGCTCCGTTCCCTCAAACCAGGCGTGGATTGCGGCCTCGCGGGCGGCCTGCTCGTCCTCAAAGCCACGGTCAGTGGGCTGTTCGAAGCCGCAGACGTGGCACTGAACAGCAGCCGCAAAGTTAAGTTCATCCGTAGCAAAGCTCAGAACGGACGCTGCGTCGCAGGAACACTGTGGACAGAACCTCTGGCCCATGTGGTTCTTCCTTTCCTCGGCGGTTGCTGCTGGTTGAGGTGAGAGTGGCGCATACGGAACCGCTTTCGAGCCAAGCAGTCTGCGATAAATTTGTGCAATGCACAATAAACAAGTTAGGATGTGGTGCTCGTCAGAGCGGGGCATAACGCCCTCGTTTGGACCTTCCATCTTGCTGCCGAGGATCGGGTCGAGCGATGCTCCGTCCTCGGATGCGAGCCCCGGCGAAGCCAGAATCTTTCTCAGTAGTGAAGGCTCAAAGGTGGTAATTCAGCACTTTGCTTCACCTACTCCCGTTTTGTGCCTGTCATTTGGGCCATGAAGATCTCCTGCATTTGCTCGAACCCTTTCAGGGTGGCGGGCAGCCAAGTTCTCAGCATGGCTTCAGGCTCCATAGCCCGAATGTTCGCGGTCATGCGGTCCTGCACCTCTCGCATGAGCTGCTCCTGCATCGGCTTCACGTCCGGCAGCCCCAGAAAGGCCCGGGCCTCCTCGGGCGTGCACTCAACATCCATGGTGATCTTCATCTGACATCCTACTCCAGCATCAACAGATGGGCTGCCGAACGGTGGTCTCTAATATCGCGGTTGAGGTCAACCAAATCGAGCTAGGCGGTAAAGTTGGTACTCGGATTGACCTCCGCCATCTTACTTTTCCATCACATACGTGCCCGGTGCATCCAGCAGAGGTGGATGCTTCGCGCTACCCATCGGCGGCGGTGCGCTCTTCCGACCAGATCGGGTTGAGAGCCATGCCGTCCAATCCGGCCACCAGCTCCCCTCATGACGGCTGGCGTGCTGCAGCCACTGCTCGGGATTGCTCTCTAGCGCACCATCAGTCTCCCAGGTCCAGTAGGCACCCTTGCCACCCGGTGGATTGATAATCCCTGCAATGTGGCCGCTTGAGGCGCGTACGAACCGCACGTTCCCGCCGAACAGCTGCGTGATGCGCCAGGCGGCGTCCCAGGGCACGATGTGGTCCTTTTCCGCCCCCACGGCATAGGTGTCCTGGTGAATGCGGCCGAGATCAATCGGCTCCCCCTTGAGCGTGATCTTACCCGGCTCGATCAGATTGTTCTCAACATAGGTGTTGCGCAGGTACCAGCTGTGGGCAGCGCGGGCCATCCGGGTGCCGTCGCTGTTCCAGTACAGCAGATCGAAAGCCGGCGGTTTGCTGCCCATCAGGTAGTTGTTGACCACATTGGCCCAGATCAGATCGTTCGAGCGCAGCAGGTTGAACATGTTTGACATCTCGCGGCTGTCGAGATAGCCGCGCTCCATCATCTGCTGCTCAATCAGGTCCACCCCCGGCTCGTCCATGAACACGGCCGTATCGCCCACGCGCGAGAAATCCTGCAGTGAGACCATGAAGCTGGCCGAGTTGAAGCGCTTGTCGCCTTTGGCCGCGAGGACCGCCAGCGTCATCGTCAGCAGCGTCCCGCCGATGCAGTAGCCCATGGCATTGACCGTGGGGCTGCCGGTGATCTCGCGCACGACATCGCTGGCCTCAAGCGGTCCGAGATCCATGTAGTCCTCGATGCCGATCTCATCCATGGAGGCATCCGGGTTCTTCCACGAGATCAGGAAGACGGTGAAGCCCTGCTCGACCAGGTAGCGGACCAGACTGTTCTTGGGCTGCATGTCGAGGATGTAGTACTTGTTGATCCAGGGCGGCAGGATCAGCAGCGGCGTCTTGTGAACCTTCTTGGTTGTGGGTGCATACTGGATCAGCTCCATAAGGCGATTGCGGTGGATCACCTTGCCGGGGGTCAGGGCAAGGTTCTTGCCTGGCGCGAAGGCCTCCGTGTCGACCATGCTCAGGCGCCCGGCTTGGAGATCGGCGGCCAGATTGGCGGCCCCGGCTGCAATACTGGTCCCGCCGGTCTCGACGGCCCTTTGAAGAGCAACAGGGTTCGACAGCAGGATCAGTGCGGGGCTCATGGCATCTACGAACTGCCGGAGGTGGAAGGTGATGCGATGCTGCTCGGCCTCGTCCATGTCATGCACATCGCCCTGCTGCAGGAGCCAGTCAGACGCGAGCAGATAGATCTGCTGAAGCGTGCGATAGACAGGATTGGCATGCCACTCGGGAGCAGCGAACCGCTTGTCTGTTGTGACAGACGATGGTCCATTCGCCGGCGACGCACCTGTGATATTGAGCCAGCGCTGTCCCGCCTCCTGCCACACGTCAACCGCGGAGCGCCAGAGATCCTGATTGAGATCCGCCACGGCCAGAGCTGCGTTGGGCTTCCGCAGTGAGCGCAGCCAGACGATGCGCAGAGCCCGGGCAATCTCAGCCCAGTCGACGGGCACGACTTCGCGCAGCGGATTGGCGTTCCACATCTGGTCGATGGAGCGGAGGGTGGGATCCTGTGACAGGCGCCTCTGGAGCTGATCGACACCTCCGGTGATAAGGTCCGAAGCGGGGTTGTCAGCTGTCATCTGCCACCACGTGGTGCTTGGATCAGCCAGGACCTTTGCCGGCGTGGACATCTGGTCCATCCAGGAGGCCCAGAGACCTAGCATAACATCAGGCCCGGGCACGTTCCCGCTTACGTGCGATTGCGTCTCGTCATTGTCCTCGCCGGCCATGGGCTTCCTCCAAGGTGACTTTGTGCTTTGAACTAATCTTCTCCGCGGGAACCCCGAAATGCCCATTCCTGCCCTATGATACAGCAGTCACAGAGCGAGGTGGAAGGAAGGGAGCTCCACGATTGATGTTTCCCTTGCGTCAACTACGAATGCGCGACCAACGTACAACGCACCAGCGGACTAGACAGGTTCATGTGAGTCAAGCCTATCAAGGCTACGCAAAGAGGTGCCTTGTGTTGCTCCTGCCGGGCCTCAGGTTGGTGAACTCATGCAATACTGACACGTTAGTCCGACAGCGCAGAGGAAGCAGGAGTGCAGTCATGGCCAAGCCTCAGGATCAGTTGACCAAGGGTGATAAGCCATCACTGAAGCCTGGAGATGCGGCTGAGCCCGGCACACTACGGACCGGCGAGAATGTCTGCCCCGACTGCAAGGCCTCGGGTCAGATTGAAAGCGCGCCTTATACTGCCTGTGGAGGCACAGGCAAGATAACCAAAGGAATTGGTGGCGGATAGAATATCCTGGGCTGCCTAATCTCTTCTGAACCACACTGATCAACGGCGATGGCGCTTACGCGCTTAGGCTCTATGTCACTCAGAAATGATTCTGCAGCAGCTTATGGGCTCCGTTACTGTACCTTGTGAGATGAGAAGCGCAGCGTCATGTCACATGATAGAGCTTGGGTTGAACAATTCCTTAGAGCTAGATTACGATCTTGGCCCTTCAACACATCCGCTTAGTCATTTCGGATCACACCAACAACGCCCTTGTTTTGGTACCAGCGGCTGGCTCCATCGTGAAGCGGGAGAAAGGTGTTGCGGGTGAAGTTTCCCGGTACTGTCTCGGCCGCGGCCGAGTGGACCTCGACCAACTCGTCATGGTTCGCGAAAACCGCATCAAGGATCGCATAAGCGAGGTCGGCTGGAATATCACGATGAGCGACCGCGAAGTTATAAAGCCCGACCGTCCCGTAGTTGCTCCTCAGGGACGGGTAGCTGCCAGCTCCGACAACAGAAGCCCCAAGTTCCGGCATAGCGAGACGCAAATCGAGGATCTGTTGCTGAGTAAGCGGAAGGTAACGGACCTTGCCCTTCCGCTCGAGATCGTTGAACGAAGGGAACGGAACGCCAGCGGCTACTGCAAGCGCGTCGAGAGCTCCAGCCTGAACCTGGTTCGCCAGTTCAGCCCAGTCACCATGGGCCAGCGAGGCATCAAATTTCAGAACCTTGAAGAACTCGGGAATGTAGGCTCCCGATGTGCCACCCTGCGGCCCGATGCCGACGCGCCTGCCGTTGAGTTCGCCGACAGAGCGGATGCCTGACTCCTCGCGGACCATGAACTGGAATGGCGTGTCGTACATAGGGAACAGAGCGCGCATCGTCCTCAGTTGTTTTCCTCCGGTCCAAGGAGTTGATCCGTTCCAGCCCTGCAAAGCGACACCAAGTGTGACAAACCCGATCTGGATCTCGTCTATCTCCAGTAAGAGGATGTTCTGCCCTGGTCCTTCTGTTGCTCGGGCTGTGACTGGAAGGTTGAGGGCACGGGTCAGAATGCGTGCCAGCCCTTCGCCATAGGCGTGATATGTGCCTCCCGGCGAGGCGGTGCCAATTGTCAGCGATGGCGGTCAATGCGGCTCTACTGCTGAAGCGGGCTGATGGACCGCAACCAGCACCAGAAGCATCGAGAGGATTTTTGCAGCGAGTCGAAGCATGAGAACCTTCCTCGCTTTCGCTGACGCAGTACCGGCTCAAAGTTAATTCGCACTGTCGGAAGATAGTCTCGCCTAAACGATCGGTATTGTGAAGCGACATTGTGAGCCAATCGTGTGAATTGGATGTCGGACAGCCTGCTCATTATCGCACGCTGTAGCTGTATGGCCTAGCTTATGCGTGACTGAGATTTTGTCGGCTAGCTCTGCCTGACTTCCTGAATGACTATGATGGGATAATATTCATGGCCAGTTTGAATGGGTGCAGGATATTACTCATTTGGGATTTCGCAACGGAACCCGCTAGCTGGGCGGCGCGCCAGAAGCCCGTTGATCCACCCCGCCGTAACTGTGGTCCGGCCGCGCGCATGTCGCATCAGCGTGGAGGCTCCCAACACCAGAAGCCGTCGCAGGTACCGATCACCCTGCTTGGAGAGGTGTCCCAACCGCACCTTGCCGCCGGTGCCGCTCTGCCGTGGCACCAGCCCGATCCAAGCCGCCAAGTGCCGGCCTGAGCGGAAGGAGCTCGGATCCGGGATAGTGGCCGCCAAGGCACTGGCGGTGATCAGGCCGATGCCGGGGATGGTCTCCAGGCGCTGGCTCAGCTCATTCGTGCGATGCCACGCCAAGATCTCCTGCTCAACCTGACCAATGCGGCCATGGACGTCCTCGATCTGAGCGAGAATCAAGCGGATGCAGCGCCATGCCAGCTCCGGTAAGGCCGTGCCGCGTGCCTTCTCAGCCAGCTCGATGAGCTTGGGAACGCTGGGAAGCCCATGAGGGGCGATGACGCCGTACTCGGCCAGGTGACCTCGTAGAGCATTGACCAGCATTGTCCGCTGCCGCACGAGCAGGTCACGAGTGCGGTGGAGCATGAGCGCGGCCTGCTGCTGGGGGTTCTTGATGGCCACAAAGCGCATGGTCGGGCGGGTCACCGCCTCGCAAATGCCTTCAGCATCGAGTGCATCACTTTTGCTGCGGTTGACATATGGCTTCACATAGGGCGCAGGCATGAGCCGGACCTCGTGCCCGAAGGCCGCTAGCTCTCGCGCCCAGAAGTGGGCGGTGGGACACGCCTCCATGCCAATCAGGGAGGGCGGCAAGCGCCGGAAGAAGCCGATGAGCTCACCTCGGCGGAGCTGCCGGCGGATCAGAACCTGTCCATCCTGGTCAATGCCGTGGACCTGGAAAACGTGCTTGGCGAGATCGAGACCAACAGTCGTGACAGGCATTGGAGCGGCTCCCTGTCTGGCGCTGAGGCAATCACCCTATCTCATTGGGCGCTGCCGGGAGCAGGCGCCGTCCACTCCATTATTTATGGAATTGTTAGGTGGAGAGGAGAGCCGTTCTGGGAAGCCCTCCTCCAGCTTGTTACATCCGGGCTGTGCCCTTCTCCATGAGCCTTGCACCCATGCCTTCGATATCGCCGCGGAGCCTCTCGTCAGGAACCGTTTCGGCCAGATGCGTGAAGGCAACGCCCATCGTGACAATGTCAATCGGATCGAACAAGGTCTCTCCGCGCTTCGGTGGCGGGAACGGCCACTTCCGGTAAGGCGGGCAGAGTTCGATGTCGTCGACAAACCGCGCCATGTAATCCTGGGCAGGTGAGCCGGACAGGCCTGCTATGTCGGTGATGTCCTGCAGGCGCGACACATGGTTGACTACCTCCTCGGCAAGCATGATCGAGAACAGTGCTTTCGGCGGAAGAGGCTGCGGATTGAGACTAACCATATCCGAGAGGTCTGAGACAGAACCCATGACCTTCCATGGTTCAGGGTGTGGCCCTAGGCGGTCCCTGATCCGCGTCAGGGTCTGGCGGATTACTGGATCCCAAGGGCCAGGGGGTTGAGGATTATCCGGGTCTGGCCGCCCCCCTGTGATGAACTCGGTGACCAGTGAGTGTAAGGCGCCAAACCTACTCTGGGCCTCAGGTGCCACTTGGGCTGCCTGGGGTCGGGTGCGAGTGTCGGTGTCCATGCGCGTGTCTCCGCGACGGTGCTAAGCCCCCAAGTTACTGTAGACCGTGGCAGGGATGATGCCTGTGCGGTGAAACACTCAGCGTAATTTCCGATAAGCCTGTGTGGACGGCGCCTGCGTGGCAAGGGTTTTGGCGTTTTGACGATCTGGTCGTGGGCAGCCATGTGTTCGGCCTTTGATGCGGCCTCATGATCGCGGGCCTTGATGAAGTTCGCCGATCAGGTCCCCAACATTTATGCTGCGTCAGAGCGCAACGGCTTATCACGGGTTTGCCTGATCCCCGGCTCGACCGCGTCATCACACCATCACCACCTCCACCAACCTTGCAAACTCCTCATCCGGCTTCTGGGGGCAGCTTATGCGGCCGCATCAGCCGGAGCGCGATAACCCTGGTGCCCTGCAAGACGGCTCAGGCGAGACGCTGTGAGCAATACGACCAGACTGCCACGCCCAAGGTTTTCGTGCATGTCGGGGTGCAGATCCTCAGCTTCTCCGGAGCGAAGAGAATATCCCGTCCCTGAGTGCTTGTGCAGTGGGCATCTGGGAAGGTGATCACGCGTGCATTGAAAACGCCTCCTCGCGTGAGCAGACTCTCCGAAATTTCAACTCTACGTGCCGGGTACATAGAGGATCCTCGGAGAGGTTCCACCCGATCTCGCCATTTAGTGGAATCAGCTCAGGCATCTCTCAGAATGGGCCGCAGGTTCTTTGGCTCATATATCTGGGTGTGACCTTCATCCTCCTCGTCCTCCCCCAAGAAGTGAGCCTCTTTCCGGTAACGTTCGATCAGACTTGGGTGAAGGTACTCGTTGATGGTGGGGAGATCATTTCCGTCGTCACCGACTGGATAATACAGTCGCTCGTTGGGCTTCACGTCGAAGGGCTCTCCACACACCCTGCGGTACGTCGGAGTCAGGCGGTCCTTCAACGACCAGCCCTGCCGCGACTCATGGTGCGGCGACAAGTGCGCATCATCGTCGATCTTGGGAAGCATCGTGTCGTCGAAACTTAAGCCGACTTCTTTTGCTTTCTCTGCCATCCAGACCAAGGGAATATCTGCCAGCCTTCGGTTCCGGTAGCCACCTCCCACGTCGGAATGGGCGCCGGCAAACCACACCTGCTCAATGGTTGCGCCCTCAGGTATCTTACCCGTCCACAAGGTTGGCGCGAATTCGTCGCGGTGTTCGTCGACCGCAAGGGCGTGAAACGCACGTTTGACCGATTTCGATGGCTCCGTATCATGGAACGCGTATTTCTGGCTCGTCAGTGAGCCCAGTATGGTGGTCGGCACACCGAGTGCCCCCACGGTGTCCCAGACACCTAGAAAGTCTATCGATACATGCTCATGACAATCGCTCCCGTTCTGACGGCAAAAATCTGCGGGCGAGCGAGCGCCGCCACCCCTGTAGTAAGTCCATGCGCTTGTGAGGTCACCCAGGCTTTGGCGCTTTAGGAGACCGCAGCAACTGATGAAGCCGGATAAACTGCGTGCTGTGAAGGCTCCTCGCGAAAAGCCGAATAGAAAAATCTGATCGCCGGGCACATAGTTCTGTGCCAGAAACATATAGCCCGAGCGGATATTTTCATCGACCCCCTTGCCGAAGGCGCCATCCACGATCTGCTGCAACGCCATCCCTGTCGACCCTACGCCCCTCAAGTAAAGAACGAGTTGGGGTGAGCCACCGTCCGGGTTGGCGCGAATGGCTCTTGCGATCAGCGCCACATTGGTTTCGGCACGCTCGCTGTCAGCGCTGTTCCAAGTCCCGTCAAAGCAGATAACAAGGCGCTTCATCTTAATGCTCCTGCTAAGGAATAAATCTCATCGGGCAACAGAAAACAGTGTGCCAGTGTCAGATCAGCGGCTGTTTGATTGCTGGTCCTTTTGTTCGGATACAGGATCCGGCAAGCGGGCGTGCGCGCGGCCCCATCAAAAGCTCACAAAGCCGAGATTGATCTGGTTGATTTTGCGCCTTGATCGTCTGAAGACACCAACTCCCTCGCGGGAGCCGTTATCATTCGTGTTTCCTTCTATCGTTTCAAGCGCCCCATTGTGGTGAGAGTCAACAAGTCCAACGTGGCCTGCGCCACCACCCGTGTCTATGAAGAACACCATGCCGGGACGCACCTTCGACGGATCCCTATGGGCGTCCCGCGCCCTGACGACCGTAAGGTCGTGGCGGCCATTGGTGACAGCATTTTGGCATGCCTGCCACGCCATGTGAACGCTCGCCTTCTTCGGGCAGGGATTCGGCATGCCGATCTGCCGCGCGGCCTGTTCGAAGCACCAATAGACAAAGCACATGCACCAAGCATGTCGGCCGGCTGGTGTCAGGCCAGCAGCCGTCACGTACTGGTCGACCCGAGGGCCGCGGTTAGATCCGAGTGGAAACTCCCGAACTCCAATTTCACGGGCGGCTATTGCGAGAACGGCCTCCGACAGGACGGATGCGGGAGCCTTCAGGATGTCTGGCCCCTTCTCCTGCCCTCGCACAGAAAGGGGGCCAAAAAGGGCGCCCCAGGTACTTGGCCCAACAACGCCATCGATTTCCAGAGGCTCCCCAGACAGATCGGCCGAACGTGCTTGGAAGAGCATGACTGCTCGTTCGGTGACCTCGCCGAAGTCGCCATCTATGATGCCGGGATCGAAGCCAAAATAAACCAGGCGCTGCTGTAAAGTTCGAACATCCTCATCATCCTCAATGCCAAAAACAAGATAGCGTCCGGGATAGGGTTTTACGTTCCTGGCAGCCGGCATGTCCGGCACTTCTTCGCCCTCGGGTCCATCGCACCAGGGAAAGGATTGAGTATGGTCCTGATCGTCATCCATCAACGGCTGAGCGCTAACAAACCTGGCAATCTCATTGTTTGAGTCGATCATGTGGCGGAGCATGGATAACCCTCCGCACTGTTGGCTCACTGCAATTTCCGAGAAGACACCGTCCTGAATATACTTTCCGCACGTGTAGATATTGCTGAAGCTCCAAAGATAAGGGCTTTTTACATGCGGGTACCTGTTGCGATAACCGAAGCCGTTGAAGCTTTCCAGGGCAAAGGCGATGTCCGGTACTGTCCATTGGCTATCCGATGCCCTATGCAACTTCTTCAACCGGACAGCATCTGCTGCGCTTTCAACCCATGTGTAAGACCGCTTTTGTCGCGAAGGACGGTTGGCCGGCACATGGAATGTGGGCCCTGTTAGGGGATCTCCATTGTGCAAGTGGCGGTCGAAGCGTCCGCTTGCTTCAAGGTTATGGATGATTGCGATAAAGAACCATGGGACACCGGTTTCTTGCTCTACTTGGAAATATCTTTCCCGTGCACCAGGCGCCATGATCCTCCTATAGATTCTATCGATGTCCTGCATCCGCTCGGGGCGGAGAGACATCCGTGAGAACAGTAAAGAATACTCGTTCCTCAATGCATCTGTGAGGGCCACTGGCATCAGACTGCTCCCTGTGGAGAACTGTCGGATCCTGACAGCAACTTAACCTATGACCCAAATATATGGTTAGAGAATACTTATCTGACGAACAGCTTGTATGGTTACGCCGAAATATCTACTCGACAGCATTGTTGGGTCTGATCTAGAGCGTAATCGACTAGCGCCGAATACAATAGTTCGCGAGATAAGACATGCCAATATCGCATTAGAGGTATGGTGTGTGATGGTCACGGGCGAAGTGATGCAGCCTTTGTGGTGGCTTAGCTGCCGGATTTTTTCTTCGTACGTGTAGGAGGTCGGTCCCACGCAGGGAGCCAGTTTTGGTTGAGCAGACCGTGGGCCGTTCTGCAATCCGTCTATCAAGAACGCACCAACTTGAGCCAATCGATTAGCTTGACCCGCTGGAGGCATTGCAGGCAGCATAAATTATGCTCGATCCTAAGATGCGGAAAGGACGGCTTCCCGGTTGGTTTGACTAGCATTGATCACGATCCTCTCGGGCCGGCCGTGTCGCTTGAGGGCCTCGCGCAAAAACCGCTTGGCAGCCGCCAGACAACGTCGCTCGCTGAACCAGAACTCGACTGTGTCGCCGTTGCTGTCGATCGCACGGTATAACTGCATCCACCGGCCTCAGACTCTGACGTAGGCTTCGTCGACATGCCATTTCGGGTTGACTGCCCGCCTGGGCCGTTGAACCGTTCCAGCAATTCAGGCGAGTAGCGAGTAACCCACCTGCGAACGGTGGCGTGATCAACGGGAGATACCCCGCTTCGCCATCATCTCTTCCAAATTCCGGAGGCTGAGATTGTAAGCCAAATACCACCGCACGCAGAGGAGGATCACCAATAGATCAAAATGCCTGCCCTCGAACACGCCGCCCTCCATCACTGACCTGAAAGAGCAGTAGCTGAAACTCTGAAGCAAATTGTAGTGACAGATCCCACCTTACCGCTCCACACCCGAGAGCGCCGCGCGAGCTGGTTACGATGGCGCCAAGCGCGAGAAGGGCTCCAAGTCACCACCAGCGAGAGCATGGATCTGGTCGATGTTCATTAGAGCTAAACGGGCGAGAAAGCAGCAGCGGCCCGTGAGCATGGGATCGAGTTGAAGGTGGTCAAGTTGCCTGAGGCCAGGCGCAGCTTCGTGCTGTTGCCGCGCAGATGGGTTGCCGAACGCTCTTCGCGTGGGCCACCCGCTATTGCCGTCTGGTTCGCGACTACGAGCGCTTACCTTGAACTCTCGCCGACCTGCATGTCGTTGCACTGGTCTGTGTTAGGCGAACCAGCTCCACTCGCGGAGGGCCGGTCGTGCGCTCACGGTCGTGTCCCTTGGGTAGGTGCGTCAAGCACGCGGTATGGCGCTGGTGCAGTGGGGTCCTCTAAAGTTTTGATAAACTCGATCAGTGCTTCGCGATCCTCGTGGTCTAGGCGTGCCTGCGAGGGATCTGGAAAGACGTGGCCTTTGTTCGAGTTGCCAGGTCGAGTCGTGTCGAACCGGAATAAGCGCGCCCGATCAGCTTCAGACAGTTCGGTCGCACTTGATACGAACCCTACTTTCAAAGGATCGAGTTCGCGACTGCCAACCCAGAATACTGCTGGCCGCTCTGCTTCCGGACTCAGGAGGTCGTAGAGCGTTGGCACTGATCCATTGTGAAGGTAAGGTGCCGTAGCCCAAATTCCGGCGAGAGGGCCCGCCTTGTAAGCCGGCGGTCCCTGCCACGGGTCCTCAGGTGTGCCATCTGACTTGAAACGGAAGCCAGCGTATTCGGCTTGTATAGCCACGCTCAGCCCACGTTCATCAAGATCTCGCTTGACAACCCCTTGGATAACTAATCCGAGCACACTCCCGGCGTGTTGCTCGTCTACGCCACCGAGATTGGGCGCAAGGCTTCCCGTGCGCGCGCGCCGTCCATAGAAATTCTGCAGCATCGTGGGATCGGTGCCGATTTTCTTTTGATCGACCATCCGCACGTCGATGAGACGACGCCCGACAATGTTGTCCTCGGCAGCCGTAAAGCGATATGGAACGCCACCATGGCAATTTTGGCAGTGCTCGATGAACAACTCGCGTCCCCGTGCATGTTTTTCCGTGTTAATCTGCCCCAACTGACTCTCCGGCCACACCGGCGCTTTCAATTCGGCGATCCATTTCTCAAGTGCGTGCAGGTTTGCCGTAAGCACACTCGAGCGGAACCGCTCCCTTTCGAGTCCGCTTAAAGCCACCTGCCCAAACACGCCCAACACTTCACCAGTGTTTCGGCCAATCGGGTTTACGGCGATGCCGTTCCACTGCACGTAGCGCTGCTGGGGTGTCGTCCAGAGGAATGGGTAGCTGACCGGCGCATTAGGGATGCGTGTATTTGCAGGCTCGCCGAGCGCATCAGCAGCGACTGCATTCAGGATGTGACCAAAGGCGTCCAGACGGGCATGACCATAAGGCTCTGGAGTCCAGTTGCCGGCGAGGAGCTTGCGATATCCGGCCGCGAATGCCTCGAGTTCCGGTCGCAGTGTTCGCAGATCGGTCGTTTTGAGGCGCCCTGCAAAGCGCTCGAACTTTCCAGGATCCGCCAAAGTTGCATCGAGAGCCTGGCCGAGCCGTGTGGTGAACGCCTGGAAGTCCGCGAGGCTTGGGCCGCCATCAACTCGAATGCGCTTGCCTTTCAGCGTCACCTCTCCTGTATGGCAGGCTGCACAGGTCAGACCTAGCCAGGGCCTCTCGGATGCCTGCGACGGCTCCTTGACGAAGCCTATTGGAAGCCCGTCCGGGTTTAGTGCGCTTGGTGCTCCCTCAGTGATGTACCCGAGCCGCTCGAGATGGGACGGATCGAGAAAGAGCCGTTCGCTATCCGGTTCTTCCAGTGCAAGCATCCACGAATAGGGTATTAATCGGGAACCCTGGGGTGTATAGTAGAATTCGCTGCGGCGCTCCGCGCTCCAGCCCTGATCGAGGTATATAATCGACGTTGCTTCACGGCTCAAGAGAGATGCCAGGGGAAGCGTAATCACGCCCACGGCCGTCAGTCCAGCCACTGCCCTCAACGACCGTTGCTTCATGAGACGCTCTCCCGATTTCGCCGTATGCCTGCACTAAGCCCTGGCAAGGTTAAACTGAGCTTAGTTCAAACGCATTCTAACGACGTACGTCTAGTACTCCGGCGCGCTATACTCTGGCGAGACAGATCGAGCGCGCACTGAGGCCTCGTACACCGCGCGCCTGAGACGATTGATGCCACCAAGAGGACGATGTTCAAGAAGCCCATGCCATGGCGAGAAGCTAAGTCTTTCGCATAGCTCCTTCCGCTCAGGCGTGGTGCAATCTTGAGGGGGAATAACGATTCTCGCGACTGTCACGAAGGGATGTTTCTCCTCGTCCCAGTCCACGCAGGCATCCTCTATCTCTGTTTCGATTGCGCCGGCGAGACTTTCCGCGCTTCGAACCTGAACCTGAAACTCGAACTCAATCTCGCTCCCGTCACCTTCGGTCAAGAGTTTATGCAATGCTTCTCGAAGGTAGTTGGGCTTTTTGACGAACTCCGCGACATCGCCCAGCAAGGGCGAGACCGGCTTTGCGGAGAACCTCATGACCCTGCCCTCGCCAAAGAGGAATGGCGCCGCGCCAAAATAGGAGTTATCGAGAGGGCTAAGTGGCGGAGGCTGATAGGCTGACGGTTTGGAGTTCGTGATGCGCTCAATAATGCCTGCAGTCCGAATGGCCCGCTGCGTGGTGGGATCAGACACCACAGGTTTGCCTTCCGGAGTCCTGCGAATCCTCTCGGCAAAGAAGCGTTTTGGGTTCTCGTTGTCCTCCAGAATGATCCGGCTGAGCGCTTCGTAGTCCTCCACGTTCGCGAACGCAAAGACAGGCTGATTGATCATCAAGAAGTCTTGGGTAAGTTCTCCATCCTTTGGCAACAAGCGGGAGCTGCTTACTCCCATGAGCTTCACGGCCATGCCGCGGCTGCCGTGACTAACGGCACCGGCCTCGGAAAGTGCCGAGTCCGGCGAGACAAGTGGCGCGGCGTTGGAGAAGCGGATCCAAGCCTCGAACTGCCGCCCCGGCTCTGCGAACACGCCTACTTGATAGTCATCAGCCAAACACTCATGAACTGCAAATCTAGCCCTCACGCAGCCATGGTCCTTTGGATGGACGCCTCGCAGAAAGCGAGGCCCATTCGTATAGCGTCTCTTCAGCTGCTCGCCTGTTAGCTCCACGATGTGGTCGATTTGCTCAGCCTCTCCATCCGGAACATGTTCCAATACGGTCATAGCTGATCTCCAGTCAGGGTATTCTACAGTCCCAAGCTGCTCCGTGACGGATTATCGTCCAAATACCTAGTCTATACACTTTCGAGTCTTGAGAAGGTTACACCTAGCGTTGAATTTGTCCAGCTTGAATGCATAAACGTGTCAAGATCCTTTATACTAATAATGAGTCTCTTTACGGTCGTGAAGCTGTTGCATTGCCTCCACTACAATGGCATCTCGATGGCATCGTCACATTAGCGGAATGGGATTGGGTGTTGCCGTATGAGGGGCCATGAAGAAGCCCCGTCCTGCATTGTACGCCCGCCACCGCTTTCCCCTGAGCCTGCGCATGGTCGAGAAGATGCTGGCCGCGCGTGGGATTGAGGTCAGCCACGAAACAGTTCGGCGCTGGGCTGAGACGTTCGGACGGGAATTTGCCAATCGCGTCCGCCGGCGCCTTCCTCGGCCAGGCGATTGCTGGCATCTCGATGCGGTGGTGATCACCTTGCAGGGAAGAAGCATTGGCTCTGGCGGGCCGTGGATCAGGACGGCTTTGTCCTGGATGTCCTGCTCCAGAGCCGTCGAGACCGCAAAGCAGCCAAGCGCCTGCTGCGCAAGCTGTTGAAGAAGAGCGCCATGGCTCCGCGGGTGATGGTCACAGACAAACTCGGGTTCTAAGGTGCGGCTCGCAGGGACATGGGCCTGGGCATCGCGCATCGGCAGCAGCTGATGCGAAGAAATTTTTCAACGCGCTCTGCGATAATCATGCCCATGCAAGATGACTGAATGTTTCTTAGCGCTCCAATCTGTGACAGATCTCGATGGGCTTTGTCAGCGCGCTTGAGGCAATTTGCACAGAACGGCTTCAATCCGGAAGACCTGCCTTGATCAAACCTTCCAAGTACCGGATTGCTCCCGGTGACGGCCGGTATAGTTTCCTGACTTTTCCTACATGGTAGTCCGGTTCATACGCTAACAACTGCTCTATTGCTCGATGAGCCTCATCAATGCGATCAAGATGAGCAAGACTTGCGATCAAAGGCCGGTAGCTTGCAGTCCAGGTATCCTGTTCGCTAATGGCTCGCTGAGCCCACCTGATGCTCTCGTCGTACTGTCCGTCCATACACAGCGCGACGGCCAAGCCGGAGAGCATCGCGACCATTGTCCGGTCGAAGGGGCTCAGCCGCATCGCAGCGTGGAAATGAGGTATCGCCTCCTGCTGAAGGCCCGCCCAGCAGCGGACCCATCCGCTCATGGTATAGGCGGGGGCGCAACTTGGGTTCAGGATGAGTGCGCGGTCAAGAAGGAACAGAGCCATATCCAGGTTATGGGCGAGATATCCGATCGCCTGCGCGGACATCCAAAGAACAGTCGGATCATCCCGCTCCCTCTCAACTGCGAGCCGGGCGGCTGCAATCCCCTCCTGACTGTGCTTGGTGACATCTTGGCTCCAGCCCTGTGCAATGTAGTAGACGTAGCACCAAGCCTTCAAAGCGTTCGGTTGCGCATAGCCGCGATCGTCGATTGTAATTGGCTCGAGTAGGTGCAGCGCCTCCTCGACGCTGTCCCGAGTGCCCTCATAGAACTTTCCGAGTGCCCGGAGGAACTGATCATAGGAGCTAAGTTTCTCAGGATGCGTGCGTTTGACCCTTTCTATCTCGGCGCGACGAAGATGGGGCTCAATTGCAGCGGCAACATTTTCTGTGATGGTGTCTTGGAGTTCGAAGACTTCCTGCACAGCGCCGTCATACCGGCCAGCCCAAATTTGAGTCTCGGTTTCCGCTTCGAGTAGACACCCTGTAATGCGCAGACGGCTGCCCGAGCGTCTCACGCTACCATCAAGAAGATAGCGTACGCCGAGATCGGCTCCTATGCGCCTTGGACTGACTGATGTTCCCTTGTAGATAAAGGTAGAGTCCCGAGCACTCACGAAAAGCCATTTCATTCGTCCGAGTGCTGTCAGGATGTCCTCGACAATGCCGTCCGCTAGATAGTCGGCCTCACGATCGTCGCTCAGATTTCGGAATGGCAGAACGGCGATAGAGGGCTTCTTGGGTAAATTCAGGAGTGGGAAAGGCCGGCCTTCCTGAGGCGCAGTATGCGTGGTGGATTGGGCGCCTCTTGAGGTGTAGACTTGTATGGGGCGAGCGATGTTCTTCAAGGCCTGCTCACCGCGATCCTCAAACCGGAGGCTTAGTCTGCCGTGTAACTCATCAAAAACTTTGGACGAGATACATAAGCTGCCCGGTGCGGCGATCTCCTGCAGACGGACCGCCACGTTGACGCCGTCGCCGTACAGATCCCCATCAGGTCCGCAAATGATGTCTCCCAGATTGATCCCGATCCGCAGCAGGATTCGCTTGTCATCGACCTCCGAGTTGGCGCGCTCCTCCAACTGGCGTTGAGCTTCGAAGGCGCAGATGACAGCCTCAACCGGGCTCACGAATTCAATGATCGCGCCATCACCCGTGGTCTTGATAAAGCGCCCGTGGTGTTTCCTCACGGTGGGTTCTGCAACTTCCGTCATGATTTTCTGCATGGCAGCGAGTGTCCCCACCTCGTCCCGCTCCATCATGGCCGTCGAGCCGACAACGTCAGCGACGAGAATCGCAGCAAGGCGACGTGGTCCTGCTGGAGAGCTGGCCACTGAAGACGTTGCTTGGCCTTCTAACATAACTCTACCATCAAACTGGCTCGCTTACGCAGACGATGCAGAAGGTCAGTAATGCTCCCCTACTATTAGGGGCTACTCAGTTGAAAGACGTTGGTTCATTGGTGACAATACAGTAGCGATCAAGCACTCTCAAGCTCAGTGTATCAGGATTATCCTTGGCGCGTTAGATAAACGTTTCTCCTGGCCCATGCCTTTCGGGAGGGAGTATGTGCAATATTGTATTGTCGGGAGGCGCATCGATACTGACCACACTGACCTGTCCCGTTGCGGCGTACCTCCAGTCGGATCCGGCGAAGCCATCCCTCGAGCCGGCTTTCTTGGGTCAGGGCTGGAGCGAAGACGACCAGACGCGGTTCCATACTGCTTCTCAGGGCTCGCAGTTGATGCCCTATAGCTGGCTCATCGCTCTGGAGAGGCCGGCCAGGGAAACGATGTTCCTAAATGATGAACCCGCCCGTTAAGAATATGTTCCTCGCCACCAATCAAGACTACGGAATGGGCGAAGTCCAATAGATTATCCCTTAGTTTCGTTTGTGACGACGACACGAAGCGACAGGATTTAATTAACATAACTTACGCCGAATGCCACTCAAACCAAGTAGAGATTAAGCAATCACGCCTGCAGATCGACGGCGATCCAGCCATCCCTGATGAGTTCGCTTTCATGGAGGGTTCTAATTGGCACCAGCCTGTGAGGCAGGCGGACACGACTGCGATTTTCTAGTTAGAGATTTTCAAAGCACTCACGTTGCTAGGCTCTTCGTATTCGAGAAGTAGTTCGGCTGCGGCTCAGTGCACGATTGGAGACCATTGTAATTTGCGTAATGCCTCAGCCCTGTAGGTGTGCCGTTTGGCACAGAGGGCAGTCGTGCATTTCTTTCATAGTGTTTCTGCGCTTCGACTAGGCGCTCATCGGAGGAGACACCCATGGCTAAGCAATATACTGTTTTGCGTGGTCTCAACCAATCCAGGACTAGGGAGCCATTCGCCGTCGGGCCTAGCCCAACCGGTCTTGAGGCGCTCATCGCCGCACAGGCAATCCCCCAAGTTGAAGTCAGGACCTTGAACAAGACAGAAGTCCTGGACACAGCCCGCGATCCCGAGGTTAAAGGGATCGCTCCAGTTATGCCCATCAAACTGATCGAACCCACCAGTAATGACGATGTCAGTGCCACTGCAGGTGATGCATGGGGAATCAGCGCCGTCCGGGCAGACGTTTCTGCGTTCACTGGCGACGGTGTGGTGGTGTCCGTGCTCGATACAGGAATAGATCCCAACCATTCGGCTTTCCAGGGCATCACTCTCGTCCAGAAGGATTTCACCGGCGAGGGTGACGGCGACGGTCACGGACATGGGACCCACTGCGCAGGCACGGTTTTTGGGCGCGACGTAAACGGGACCCGCATTGGTGTCGCTCGAGGAGTTAAGAAGGCGCTTATCGGTAAGGTGCTCGGAACGAACGGCGGCGGGGACTCCGACATGCTGTTTCAAGGCATTACATGGGCTATAGAAAATCAGGTTGATGTCGTCTCAATGTCGCTTGGCTTTGACTTTCCAGGATTCGTTGACCAGATGGTTTCAGACGGCTTGCCAGTACCGGCTGCTACATCCATTGCCCTTGAAGGGTATCGTGCCAATCTTCGCATGTTCGATGCTCTAATGCAGATGATCCGGGCGAGGGCGGCGTTCGGTCAGGGTACAGTGGTCGTAGCCGCGTCGGGGAACGAAAGCGAGCGCACGGCCCAGAAGCCGTATGAAGTCGCTGTATCGATCCCTGCAGCTGCTGAGGGCATCATTTCGGTTGGAGCCTTAGGAAGGGCGGGCAACGCACTGGACGTCGCTTCCTTCTCAAATACGTTTCCGCAGATCAGCGCGCCTGGCGTCGACATCATATCGGCACGCAAAGGAGGCGGTCTGATCTCCATGAACGGCACGAGCATGGCAACGCCTCATGTGGCGGGTGTCGCCGCCTTGTGGTGGGACTTTATGAGACAGTCTGATACCCCGGCCAATGCACTTGGTATCTCGTCCAAGCTGCTTGCAACTGCACGGAGTAATGTCTTCGCTGCTAATGTAGATCCTACCGATCGAGGTATGGGGATTGTCACTGCGCCTTAGTTGCATACCCTGAATCGGGTTTCACAGTTGCTGGGAATGACAGTTCCCAGCAACAGCATACAGGGTGCGCCGCGAAGATGCCTTCCGCTGGTTCTTAGTGAAAGGCAGGAGTAGGAGTTCACACGAGTAAACCTACCGTGCATAGTTGTGCTCCATCGCACTCAAATGTCTGTCCGGTAAACGATTGTATGGAAGGCCAGACGTGTTCGATACTTTGCATATCCTTAAAGAGTATTGCAGGACAAGCTTTAGCGTGCTAGGTTTGCTGACAGTTAGCCGTATCGTGTTACTTTGTGCACAGTAGTTCGTGAAACTCAAGCGGTGTGCCCAAGCCGATCGTAAGCGTCGGTCCAAAGACACGTCAATCAACTCATCTCCTTTAGCCGCTCTTCTTGGCTGGGAACAGCGTACCGGTGATCACACAGCAGTAGGGAACGAGAGCGGACTCTGCGTTGTGCGGTTCCGGATTTTGGGCATTTTTGACGCGGTAGCCTCCTGGACCGTGAACAGTAAGACCTATTTGTGAAACTCTCCCAGTGTCGAAGGTATATCACATCTCGCAACATGCTTGTTCCAAGTGGTCCTAATTCAAACTCACACGCAAGAATGCAAATTTCTTTCGGGAAGCAGTAGTACAACTCGCTCTAGATCGTCCTTTTGGAGAAGCTCACCATGACTGTCTTGTTTCAGACGCACAGTGGAAGAGAGAAGTTCGAGCCCCAAGAAGGTAGAGATGGAGCCACTCCGCGGGTTTCAAGCAACGTGCGCATCCGTGTTGCGGCTCCGCCGGCAGGAACCGATATTGCCGTCGATGAGCAGGCGGATTTCGGTTACTTGATCCCGCCGCTAGACGCCCCCGAGCATTATTTGCCAGAGACTGCTGAAACCCTCGGTGAACTCGATGAACTCGGCAACCTTATGGTTGACGCAGTCGAGCCTGAAGATGCTCCCGATGAAACATCGGCTGCAGACTCCACCATGCCTCCTGTTCTAACTTATTGGGGTCAGTTCCTCGATCACGAGCTAACTGCTCGAACAGATCGGGAGAGCATCATCACAAGTGTCGTCAATGCGCATCCTCCGGTGTCATCCTCAACAGTCGAAAGCCAGTTCCGAAATGCACGGACCCCACGATTTGATCTCGACAGCGTTTATGGCGGGTCACCTATCGGTCCAGGCGTTACAGCCGACGTCGTTACCGTCATTTCAGGCATGCGGCATCCAACGCATGTGAACAAAATGCGGGTTGGAACTGCCGTCGATCCTGGACCACTTCCTGACAGTTTTGATGAGCATCGCGATCTGCCGCGCTATGTCCAGGTCCAAGCCTCCGTACGCGATGCCGCCCTCAGACTTGCCCAAGCATCAATGAGCCAAGAGGAGTTTGAGAGATTTTCGTCTGAACTCGGCCAAAGAGCATTGATAGGCGACACTCGCAATGACGAGAACCTCGTGGTCGCGCAGTTCCATCTCAGTTTTCTCCGTTTCCATAACAAGGCTGTTGATTTCCTCGCCAGCCACAAGACAGGATGGCTGCCGGATTTTGCCTCAGCTCAAATGCTGACGCGGCTGCATTATCAGTGGCTCATTGTAGAGGGATATCTAAAGGGCGTTTGTGACCCTGCCGTAGTCGACAGAGTGGTTCAGGATCGCGCATCGCACTTTTTCAGGTTCAGAGCGGAATTCGATGCACGACGTCAGAACACCAGGCTCGGCAACGCGCTGCCGCTCGAATTTTCTGTGGCGGCTTACCGGTTCGGACACTCGATGGTTCGTGCATTTTATGACTACAACAAGAATTTTGGCCGTCCTGGTAGCGGAATCTTGCCGAATGCTTCACTCAACCTTCTGTTTGGGTTCACCGGCGGCGGCGGGAACATAGCTGGCGATAAAAAACTGCCCAAAAACTGGGTGATTGACTGGACCCGATTCATTGGGGTTGCGCCGCATGATTCATCTGACGGGCAGCCTGCACGGGTCGCACGCAAGATCGATACGGATCTCGCGCCTCCCCTTGGAAAGATGGTAAAAGAGGGCAATGACGAGGCGGACGTGCAATTGAAGACGCTGTTCAAGCACCTTGCGCGTCGTAATCTCCGACGGGGCTACAATTTACGGCTCGCGACAGGGCAAGCCGTCCATAAATATCTCCAGCAGCACGGCGCCGTAGAAACGGGTCCGATCACCGACGTCTCGACGATTTTCCACTCAAAGCCGTCATTGCGGGATTTCCTGAGAAACACTCAGTCGAGGATGCACCAGCGCACTCCATTGTGGTTCTACCTCTTGGCCGAGGCAGAGGCCGGCGGCGGAAACCGGCTGGGTGAACTCGGAAGCTGGCTTGTCGCATCGACCTTCATCGGCGTGCTGCTCGCTGACCCAGACTCCGCCCTCTCCCGAGGATTCACGCCGAGCCAAAGTCCTCTCAGAATGCCGGACAATGGCGAAATTGACTCTCTCGCCAAGTGGATGAGTTTCGCAAGAGTGATGCCATAGAGTCTAAATGGATCGCGGACCGAACCGGCAGCCTTAGGTCGCTTCGGCCGCGATTCAACTCTTGAAATCGCCCGCTGGCGAACTCTTTTCCGACTGTGAGATGATGTCCTAAGTCAAGGGGAGCCCGATGATCTTTGATGGGGATCTTCGCGTCGCTGCCGAGGCGGCACGGCGCTGGCGCGCGCGTGAGGCGCAGCGGGTGGGGCGCGAGGGCAAGTCCGTGGCGGACGTTGAGACGCCCCAACGCATTGAAGCCCGGCTCAAACGGCTTACCGCTGCCGCAACGGCGCCGTCCCAGGTCCTCAAGGCCGGGCCACCGCTTCCAGAAGCTCAGGTGCTACGCGCCATTGGGCTGGAGCGCACCATCGGTCATAGCGACTTCCAGGGAATCGCCTTCCTGGAATTGGCTCTGGCAGTGTCCCGTTTCGTGGGTCGGGTCAGCATTCGCTCCGCCCCCAGCCGCGGCGTCGGGTTTGGCACCGGCTTCATGGTGTCACCGCGTCTGTTGCTGACCAACAATCACGTCCTGCCCGCGCCTGGATCAGCGCAGTTCAGCGAGGTTGAGTTCGACTATCAGAACGACCGCGCTGGCCGCCCACTGCCGCTCGTGCCATTCGCGCTGGAGCCGCAGACCTTCTTCATGACTGACGTGGAGCTCGATTTCACGCTGGTTGCAGTCGCCGAGGGCTCGCGACAGGACACGCCCGCCCCTCTAAAACAATATGGCTGGTCACGCTTGATTGCTGAGGAAGGCAAGATCCTGATCGGCGAGCACGTGAACATCATCCAGCACCCAAAAGGCCAGTATAAACAGTTCGTCTCGCGCGCCAACGAGCTCGTCGACATCCTGGAGAGCCACCTCCACTACATCACCGACACCGAGCAGGGGTCGTCGGGGTCTCCAGTCTACAACGACCAGTGGGAAGTTGTGGCCCTGCACCACTCCGGCGTCCCGCGAATGGAGAACGGCCAGTACATAGCCAAAGACGGCCGCCCTTGGGACGGTCGCGACAGCGACGAAATTGATTGGATCGCCAACGAGGGCGTGCGGGTCAGCCGCATTGTCCGCCACATTGAGGTTCGCTCACTCGACCGTGACGCTGCCCGGTTGCGCGATGACCTCCTGAACCGTGAGCCGCCTAGCCCACTGGAAGCAGCCCAGATGGCGGCGCAGGCCGCCGACCAATCCAACGGACGGAGCAAGCTCGTGAGCATCGCCGCCCCAGCCCAGGCCAGAGCCGCCGCCCAGCCGGGTGGCACTAGCTTCACTATACCCCTTCATATCACGGTAGAGCTGGGCGCGCCGGAGAGTCCGCCCGCCGCCATAGCGGGTCCGGAGGAGCCGGCTACGGATAGGGGGCCCGCGCCGGCCGAGGCCCCTCCTGCGGCCGGCGCGGGCTCGCCCGAGCTGGTCCGCGCACTCGCCGAGCTGGAGGACGCTCAGAACCGGCCCTACTACGATGCCCAAGCGGACGACCGCGCCCGGGATCTCTACTATCGTGACCTGGACGGCAGCGCCGAACCGGCGGTGCTTTTCAAGGCCTTGCACGCCCTCCTGAGGCGGACTCACAAGACCGAGTTGCGCTACAAGCCAGCCCTCCACGTCTATCCCTGGGTGGACCTCCGGCCGGGCTCGCGGCCCAGTATTCGGAGTATCTATTCAAACAAGGGTTTCGATCCCCGCGAGCTAATCGAGGCGGACTTCCGCCTGGACACGGAGCGGGAGCGGCTGCGCGAGACGCTGAAGCGGGAGGGTGCCACTGCGCTGGAGAGCGCACTGGACCTACTTGAGACCAGCCTGCCGTACAACTGCGAGCACGTCGTGCCACAATCTTGGTTCGCCAAGCGGGAGCCGATGCGCGGAGACCTGCACCACCTTTTCGCCTGCGAGTCGCGCTGCAACAGCTTCCGCAGCAACACGCCCTACTTTGACTTTCCTGAGTTCCAGGAGGCAATCCGCAGCGAGTGCGGCAAGTCGGAAGCGCAGGGCTTCGAACCTTTCGCGGGGAAAGGAGCCGTGGCGAGAGCGACCCTTTACTTCCTGCTCCGTTACCCCGGTGAGATAGACGACAGCGCCAAGGAGTACAGCAAAAGCGACCTCGCTACCCTGCTGGACTGGCACCGGCGCCACCCTGTGGACGACTACGAGCGGCACCGGAATGCCGCAATTTTTGAGAAACAGGGCAATCGGAACCCGTTGATCGATCAGCCATCATGGGCAGAGCGCATCGACTTCGCTGCCGGATTGGGCCAGCGCGGCCAGGAGATCGCGGAAGTGCGGCCAAGCGGTGACGAGCCCGAGCGGCTGGACCAAGTCTTGCGCGTCATAGCCGCTCTGGACGCCCGAACTCCGTCCGCTGCGGCCTTGACTGAGGCTGCCGCGGACTTCGGGGCCTATGAGGGACTGCCGCCGGAAGTGGCGCTGCTGGACGAGGGTCGAACCGTGAAGCTCCTCAAACCTCTAACCTACGTCTCCGAGATCGGTGAGCGCTGGCCGGTAGAGGCTGGGGTGGTGGTTGACGGCGCCTCCATCCCTCGGGCCTTCTGGAGCCTGATCGGCGGCCCCTTCGAGGGACGCTATCGCAATGCCTCCATAATCCACGACCGCTTCTGTGATCTGCGTAGCCGCTCTTGGGAGGTGACCCACCGCATGTTCCATAACGCCATGCGTTGCAGCGGCGTGCCGCTTCTCAAGGCCAAGGTAATGTTCTACGCCGTGTACCGCTTCGGCCCGCGCTGGACGGTGGGGCAGGAGGCAACCGGCTCTGTCCTGACCTTCGAGAGGCGTGCGCCTACCGACGCCGACGCCCCCAGCCTGCTGGAGGATGCCCGGACGATCTATGCCGAGAACCCCTCTCTACAGGAGATCGAGGCCATGGCCGACGCCCGAGGCTGAAGGCGCTCGGCTCTGTCGCGAATTTTGGATAAGGACAGATTGGACTTGTCTCGGAAAAATGGAGAGCACTTCTTTGACCTAGGAGGACCTCCATGCCCCACACACGTTTTACGAAAGAGTTTCAGGATGAGGCCGTGCGGCTTGGTCCGGTTCAGTTCGAGAGGCTGGCCGGATAGACAGCAAAACGCTCTCCACTAAGACGAAGCAAATCCACGTCATGCCAGTCTCAAGTTACTGCAACAGTGCCGTTCCAGCGACACGTCCAACCCAACATTTGGCCGCAGCATCAACTCTTGGCTGGCAGGGTGGCGCCCAGCAGGACGTTCGCGGCGACCTGCGGCGAACTTGCATGCTGCGACTTGCGCCGGCGGGCCGCGATCTGGCGCTTGCCGAACAAGGACGCGGTCGCAAGGGCCAACAGCGACGCCGTGACGTTGACGGTGACAACGAGAATGATGAAGTCGAGTCCCTTGGCACCGTTAAACTGATAGTAGAGCCTCGCCATCGCATAGAACGCCGAGGCGAAGCCAACGACAAATACCAGGAGCCCTGCCGACGCGAGCGTGTTCACCCTGGCGACTGGATGGCCGAGCCGCCCGACATAGATGAGGATGATGAAGCACGCCAGGATCGGCACGAACGAGTGAAGAATATAGAACGGAACGTTCTTGATGATAAACTCGTACGCACTTCGCGCGATGTTGGCCTGGAAGCTGCCGAAATCATAGAGCGCCTGCGCAAAGTCATAGAGCACGACGATGAGGACGAGGGTCAGAATCAGGCCAGCATATTTTTCCAGCCCAACGACGACTTCTCCCTCCGCCCTGCTGTCGTTCTCATTACTCTCCCCTGCGGATTCCAGCCGTCGCGCCCACATAGCGAGCGTGATCACGCTCGCTATGAAAACGGGAACGGCATGCGACAGCAGGTATTGTGCCGTCTTCTGCAGGTCGTCAGGCCAGAAATCCAAGTTCTCACTTTGCAGGTTCACCGATGCGAACCTATCCAACATGGGAACCAGGAACCACAACAGAGTCATGCCGATCAGGCACAGGACGCCTCCCGCCAGATAGTCCGTCAGGGGTGCCGTATTCGTCGGTACCGTAACGCCGAGATCAGCGGCGAGACGCAACAGGCCCTTGCCGCCGCTCTCTCGGACTGTTGCCAGGGATGCGGCATAGATGAGTTGCTCAATAAGATTCTTCAGCTCCCATTTCGAGCCCTTGACGATGTCCTCAATCTGTCCGTCGTCGTTCAGCTTCAACCGGCTGATCTGTTGACGGTAGAACACGGTGTCGGCATAGGTGTCGATCCGGTTAAGCCAGTTGTCGCTCACCAGCTTCCGGAGTTCGCGCCCCAAGTCCTCCCGGTCGAGACTGCGGGCCAGAATTTGATTGGAGAAGAAGGTCGACGTGCCGACGACCCGCTTTGGCACCCCGATCCAGGCATGGAAGACGTTCCGCTGCATGTCACCGATCTTGGACAGGATCGGAATGGCGGGCTGTGTCAGTCCCATAAACGCGGCAGCTATGTAGAGAGGGAATGGGACCGATTTGACGAAAATTTCGGGATCGCCCTGAAGCCCGGTCACCTTGGCCCATCCGGCCAAGAGCCGCGGCGATGCAGCACAGAGCAGGAGATAGCCGAGGAACGTCGCCAGGAGAAAGGCCACCAGGCTGCCATAGAAGAGAAACCGTCCGGCGAAGTCACTGGCGCGGAGGTTCGGGATGATGGCTGATCGTGCACTGAACGACGGGTCGAGCGAGTTCAGCTCGCTAAACTTGGCAACCTGATAGACACAAAGGACAAACGCCCCGAACCAGAACTCCGCAGAGGAAATGAGATCGGACATGGTCTTGCTCTCTGCGTCCAATGATTATGGATAGTGTTGAAAAACACGGCCACTGCCATGCTTCGTGTGGTCAGCGCACCAGATGCTGGACCTGATCCGGCAGGTTGACTCTACTAAACGATCAACGAAACAGTGCTGAGGAGTTTTTCAACGAAATCTATGGGCATTGGCCGTTCGGACACTGCTGAGCATGGGCCGGATTCGTCGTCACGCCAACCAAAGCCATGGATCCGGCGAGAATTGACACCAAGCCAACAAACAGGACGACTCTGAACGGTTTCATGTTCGTGGTCTCCATTAATTGATTATTTATTACCACTTCCGGCTGTACTAAGCAAGTTGGGCGGCACCCTCAACTTTACGCTTTTACTTGCTCCTGCCAGTGTTTAGATTTCGATTTTGCCACACGTTTTCGATGGCTTAGGCCCGGGACAGTCATTTTGGCGAGAGGCGGCGATCTGTGGCACGGTCCTGGGCATGAGCACGTCATCCAATCTCTACCGTGGCTTCCGTTATCCGGCCGAGGTCATCAATCAGGCCGTCTCGTTGTATCACTGCTTCAGTCTGAGCTTGCGGAAAGTCGAACTGATTCTGGCGGCGCGTGGCATCGTGGTCAGCTATGAGACCATCCGGGCGCGGAGCCTGCGCTTAGGACGGACCTACGCCGGCATCGTCAACTTAACCGAAGAGTGACGTGGATTAAGCTATTCATGAGGCATGGAACCGATCCGTGCCCCTCGTTACGCCCGCCACCGCTTTCCGGCCGAAGTGATCAGCTACGCCGTCTGGCTGTACTTCCGGTTTCCGCTCAGCCTGCGCATAGTCGAGGAGTTGGTGGCGGGCAGAGGTATCGAGGTGAGCTATGAAACGGTGCGGCAGTGGGCGCTGAAGTTCGGCCAGAGCTTTGCCAACCAGATCCGCAGGCGCCTTCCTGCGCCAGGTGACAAGTGGCACCTTGATGAGGTCGTGATCAGCATCGCAGGCAAGAAACATTGGCTCTGGCGTGCGGTCGCCCAACATGGGATCGTGCTCAATATCCTGGTTCAGAGCCGCCTTAATGCGAAGGCGGCAAAGCGTCTGCTGCGCAAGCTTCTCAAGAAGCAAGGTTATCGCTCCACGCATGCTGATCACGGACAAACTAGCGAGTTACGCAGCTGCCAAGAGGGTCGTGATGCCTGGAGTGGAGCACCGGCAGCACAAAGGCTTGAACAATCGCGCTGAGAAGTCTCATCAGCCCACCCGCCGACGCGAGCGCATCATGAAGTGCTTCAAGTCGGCCAGGCAGGCGCAGCGCTTCCTCTCGGCTCAAGATCAGTTTCCAAACCTCTTCCGCCGTCCTGCAAACACCAAGGCTGCTGATCGTCGCCGGGCGCGTGCTCGGGCCTTTCAGGTTTGGACTGAGGTGACTGATGTCGCGAGTGCCTGATCTGATACTCCTAGATGGTAGACCTGTCTCAAGTCATTAAGTTGACGATGCCGGTTCGACAGTCCTGAATCGTTCGATGCGCCACGTAACAGCGGCTTCGTTCCAGTCCAAACGACAAACGGCGCTAGACCTTCGGGTAGGGGAGCAGCCGATATCAATCCCCAGAACGGAGCCACATACGTTTTGGATCATTCCGATGATCCACTCTGTAGAACGTCTCTCAGGCACTGTTGCAGTAACCTCGGCAGTATAATCCAGAGCGGCCAATCGAGGAGCCGCCCTGTTGTCTCTGTTCAAGCGCCGCCGTTTCCCAGTCGAGATCATCCTGCTGTGCGTGCGCTGGTACTGCAAGTACGGGATCAGCTATCGCGATCTGGCAGAAATGATGTCCGAGCGCGGTGTTAGCGTCGATCCGAGCACAATCTTTCGCTGGGTTCACCGCTATGCCCCAGAGATTGAGAATCGGGTGCGACCATACCAGGGACGTCGATCAGGCTCATGGCGAGTGGATGAGACCTATGTGCGAGTGCGCGGGCACTGGCGGTACTTGTTTCGAGCGGTCGATAAACACGGCCGTCTGATTGCCTCCATGCTGTCCGGCCGGCGTGATACTGGAGCCGCTTATCGCTTTTTACGCAAAGCTCTGAGGGTGGTGAGCGAATATCCGCCGTCCTCGATCACGACCGACAAACTGGCATCCTATCCGAAGGCCATCCGACGCTTACAAAGCGAAGGGCTGCTGCCGCAGGATGTCGAACACCGCACCTCGAAATATTTGAATAACATTATCGAAGCCGACCATGGGGCGCTCAAGCGCGTGGTACGGCTGACGCGTGGCTTCCAGACGATGAAAACCGCCGCCGCGACCCTGATGGGCTTCGAAGCCATGCGTATGATCCGCCGCGGGCACTGCATCCAGCGGAAACGTCAGGCAACAGGCGAAGTCCGTCTCATTAATCAACTCTTCGGTCTAGCAGCCTGATTGATCTGACCGACGGGGTTCGTTTTGCCGTTTCAAGTTACTGCAACGGTGCTGCTTAGAACAGATATGGGTGCCCAGGCTGAGATTGTGCTGATGCCAACCAGCCTCATACTTTCTTATGAGACGCCGACAGCAGACGGCTTGATCTACCTCAATTTGCCCGGGTGGCGGCCCGGTATGATGCAATAAAGGTCCCACCTTAAGAAGAACAACACAGCGGGACTGAGGAGAGGGGCGCTGAGGAAGTCAAGCGCATGAATTTTGCAGCACCTGTTGCTCATCTGTCTGTTTACGACGTGCCGTCCGAGTGGACCCACCGCGCCTATCTGGATGATGCGGGCTACCGGGCCAAGTACGAGGCCTCGATCAAGGACCCGGAGGCCTTCTGGGCCGAGGAGGCCAAGCGCATCCACTGGTTCAAGGCGCCGACCCGGATCAAGAACACCAATTTCGGCCCCGAGACCGTCTCGATCCGCTGGTTCGAGGACGGCGTCACCAACGTGGCCTATAACTGCGTCGACCGGCACCTCCACACCCGCGGCGACCAGATGGCCATCATCTGGGAAGGCGACGACCCGTCCGAGTCGAAAAAGATCACCTATCGCGAGCTTGCCGCACAGGTGAACCGCATGGCCAACATCATGCGCAACCGCGGCGTGGAGAAGGGCGACCGCGTCACGATCTACATGCCGATGATCCCGGAAGCCGCTTATGCGATGCTGGCCTGCGCGCGATTG
>Ga0209902_100547_pt1 | contig 36992 bp, 34 predicted proteins | sample FECB27metaG_FD_188304 | JGI IMG/M metagenome (GOLD analysis project Ga0209902, IMG submission 188304) | Cyanobacterial communities from the Joint Genome Institute, California, USA - FECB-27 (SPAdes) (version 2) | ecosystem: Environmental > Aquatic > Thermal springs > Hot (42-90C) > Microbial mats...
GCGCCACCATCCGATAGGAAATCCAGAATGTCCCTCGATTGGTCCTCAGACCTCAACACCCCCACCCCTGCCCCGCCCGCCGCGGAGGCCCGCATCGACCGTGCCGGCGGCCGTGTCTCGGTCGACGACAAGGCGATGATCAACTGCCGCGCCGACGTCAACCAGCTGCTGCCGCTCAAATACAAATGGGCCTGGGAGAAATACCTCGCCGGCTGCAACAACCACTGGATGCCGACCGAAGTCTCCATGCAGGCCGACATCGCGCTATGGAAATCGAAGGATGGGCTCACCGATGACGAGCGCCACACGCTGAAGCGCAATCTCGGCTTCTTTGCCGCCTCGGAAAGCCTCGTTGCCAACAACATCGTCTTGGCGATCTACCGGCACCTGACCAACCCGGAATGCCGGCAATATCTGCTGCGCCAGGCCTTCGAGGAGGCGGTGCACACCCACACCTTCCAGTACATCGTCGAAAGCCTCGGCCTCGATGAAGGCGAGCTGTTCAACATGTACCGCGAGGTGCCCTCGATCACCGACAAGGCGGCCTGGGCGCTCAACTTCACCCAGCACCTCGACGATCCCAGTTTCACCACCGGCACGCCCGACACCGACCGCGCGTTCGTGCGCGACCTGATCGCCTTCTACGTGATCTTCGAGGGCATGTGGTTCTATACCGGCTTCGCCCAGATCCTGTCGCTGGGGCGCCGCAACAAGATGGTCGGCATCGCCGAGCAGTACCAGTATATCCTGCGCGACGAGAGCATCCATCTGAACTTCGGCATCGACGTGATCAACCAGATCAAGGCGGAGAACCCGCATGTCTGGACGCCCGAGTTCCAGACCGAAGTGCGCGACATGATCAGGAAGGCCGCCGAGCTCGAAGCCGCCTATAGCCGCGACACCATGCCGAGGGGCTTTCTCGGCCTCAACGCGGCGCTCTGCGAGCAATACATGCACTTCATCGCCAACCGCCGCTGCGCCCAGCTCGGCCTCGCCTCGGTGTTCGGCGAGACCGAAAACCCGTTCCCCTGGATGAGCGAGGCGATGGATCTGAAAAAAGAGAAGAACTTCTTCGAGACCCGCGTCATCGAGTACCAGAACGGGGGCGCCCTGAGCTGGGATTGAGCCTTAAAGGGGCGCGTTGCCGCGATGCCTGCGCGCCCCTCTGACCGAGCCTAGAGCCCGCCGAGGATCAAGGTGTCTTCGGCCACCACCTCGACACCGTCGCCGCGGACCACGGTAACCTGGTAGGTGGCGCCGGGTTCCGGGATATCCGGCACGGTGAAGCTGATCTCGGTATCGGTGAAGCCGACGGCCCAGCAGACATGGACGCCTTCCTGCACCTCGCCGGGCCTCGTCCGCTCGAGCAGGATGGCCGGACGCAGATCCCTGGCGCGGAAGTGCCTGCCGCGGACGATGCCAATGTCGCCGGGCTGGAAACTCCCATCCCATTCGAAGATCTCGGGGTCGGGCAAGATGCCCGGAACCAGCACGCCTACAGCCGCCGATGGCGCCGAGGCGCTCGAGAGGATCGCCTTGCCGCCATCCTCCTTCGACCAGGCGACTGCCCTGTACCACAGCCGATGCTGTTCGGGCCGCGGCGGCGGCGTGTCCTCGAGCAGGGTCACGGCCGCATTGATCTCGACCGGCGCCGGCAGCAGACGCTCCATCCACCCGATTTCCGGCTGGCCCTCGCCCCCGATGAGGCGATGGATGCTGATGCGCCCACCGATATCGTCGGCCCCCGCCTCGACGCGCAGCTTCACCTTGCCGTCTTCAAGCCGGGCCTCGAGCGAGGGCGCCGCCGGCGGTCTGAGGCGCGGTACGGCATAGGCGAGGTAGCCCTCGCTGGTCGCCGGCCAGGCCGATTCAATATTGTTGTGGCCGATGGCGACCACCGTGATCAGGTGCAGCACCTTGCTGCCTTTGGGCAGCTCGAGCTCGTAACTGGTCTGGGTTGCATCGATGAGGTCGACGTTCACCCGCCGGAAGGCCGTGCGGCAGGGCGCTCCTGCCAGGTCCGCTTCCCGCAGGACCCGCAGCCGGTCAAGCAATGAGGCAGTCGTCTCTCGTGAGGGCTGGTCGAGCCGGATCAGCAACGCCGTCTCGCTGGCCTCGTAGACCGCATAGCCTGCAGCGCCCTGCGCTGGCGCCCAGCTCAGATGGACGCGGCTGATGCCCGATGGGTCAGGCAGCGACGCCCATAGCGGCACTTCGCTTGCCGCCAGGGCGGGCACCGGCGGTGGTTCCGGATCGATCACCTCGACCGATTTCGGCGCCGACCAGGGGCTGATGTTGAACCCCACGAGCTCCCTGGCATGCATGAAGGCCTGGCCGCGGCCGACCACCTCGTACCAGCGCCGGGTCACGCCGAAGAACTCGACGTCCAGCACCGTGCGCGCCCGATAGAAGCGAGTGCCGCTGCTGCCCAGAGCAGCATCCTGCTCGGCGCCGAAGGCGCACGGTGCGAACAGCGGGCTCAGCGCCGTCAGCTCCACGCCGGCGACCGGCGCGGGTTCCTGCGCGCCTTCCTCGAACTTGAAGGCGGCGCCAAAGACGCCCGAGCCGAGCACATCCTTGAACGCGCCGCTGAGCTCGATGAATTTCGGGCTTCGCTCCTTCCAGTCCCACGAGAACTCGACCACCAGGCTGCCGTCGGAACCGAGCTGAACCGATCGCAGTTCCGGCGCGCACGGCGTTTCGGGGGGCGAGGCGACAATGGTTTCGGCAGCGATGTCGGCCCAACGGCCGAAAATATCCCCGACGGCAATCTGGTAGTGGTAGCCGGGAGCACCGCTGGTCTGCCGACGGGGTATCCGGTCGACCGCCATGAGCTTGTCGTTACCCGGCGCCAGGCCCGCGGCCAGCGGCACATAGCCACCACCCTGCCGGCGCCGCAGGTTGAGGTATTCGAACACGTCTGGGTTGGGGACTGGCGCCTCCACGTGATACATTTCGCGCCGGACGATCGCATAGCCGCAGGCGAACCTGCTGGCAGCGTTGCCGATCGTATCCTGGGCGTGCGGTGGACGGTCCCACATAACATTGATGACATCCACCCCGAACGCATCGAGGGCCCTTCCCCGCTCCACCTGGAAGACGCGCGCCTCGAGCCCGGTCGCCGGATGTGGACGGGGCAGATCGTAACTGACGTCCACTATGTCCGCGAATTCGAGCCGGCGGCCCGAGAGCTCGTACTCGGCGGTGATCATGTAGCGGGAAAGCGTCTCGTTCCCGATCGGCGTCGCCGTGCCGAACCCCAGGGCCAGCGAGGCCCAGGGATCCGTCGCCGCTGCCAGGAGGGCAACGCGCCACGGATACCACGTACCGGACGACCGATCGGCAGCGGCCGCGAACGCCCCCTCCGTCAGGGCCCGAAGCTCAAATCGCTCCGGTGGCTTGACCGCGAAGCTGTGGTGCGGCTGACCCGAGGCCAGCATGTCCCGCAGCCCCTCTCCCAGCCGCCCGCGGACGACATCGTCGAGATAGGCGTCGCGATCGACGGGGGACCAGCCCTCGAGCGACGGCACGGTGGCATAGTCGAGCCGGTGGCGGGCCTGCTCGTAGGCCCCGTCCATGATCGGGAGGGAGCACTCCTCGATCAGCTCCCACATCCCGTCGTCATTGGCCAACTGGGCTTTGAGACCCGGCCGGTGATCGTTCTCATGATAGACGCGGAATGGACCGACGGGCATGCCGGCCTCGGGCTGCGTCATCCAGCGCAACTGGACGGTCGGCGTCTCGATCGCCACCTGTTCCGTCTCGCGGTAGAATTCGACGCCGGTTGCATTGAGCATGCCGTTGCGGCCCGTTGAAATGACCCTCATGGCCCCTGCTCCTGGCTGGGCTGGGCGAGATCGACGCGCACCAGCTCGAACGGTTGCGCCGCATAGGTCGTGCCCAGAAACGATGGCAGCCGCGCCACCTCGGCGATGAGTTCTCCCGCCTGTCCCGCCGGCGGGCGGATGAGCGTGCGCGTGCCGGACGTCGAGCGGACGATGTCCGCTGCCCGCTGGCAACGCACCTCGACCCATGGCCTGGCGACAAGCCGCGACTGCGGGTTCGCGGCACCGCCCTGCTGCGGCGTCCTGATCTGCCGCCAGACCGGCTCGACCGTCTCGATCAGCACGCCGGTTGGGCGGGCCTCGGGCGTTCCGAACGCTCCCTGCCAGATCACCGTCACCCGGTTGGCCGACCGATCCTGTTGCGGGTTCAACCAGCCCAGTGTGCGCAGGGCGGCCTCAAACAGGCTGTCGGCGACAAGGCCTGGCGCCAGTCCCGCAATCGGCGCCGTGTCGGAGGCAAACCAGTGCCCGATGGGCGCCTTTCGCACGTCCTCGGCCAATGCGCCCAGGCTGGGATAGCGCGAGGTCTTGAAATTGTGTCGCCGCGAGCGCGACTTGCCGCCCGCGACCAGTTCGAACACATACTCCGTGCTCGGCTCGAGCGCGTTGCGGATGATGGTCTGCGGGTGGCGGTTCTGCAGCGTGAACGGCACGCAGGTCAGTTGCGGCAGCGACGTCAGCATCGCCTCGAAAGGTGAGGAGATCACCGCCGGCACCAGCTCCATCAGCTCCGCCAGCGGGATACCTGCCGCGCCCGAAGGCGGGTGCTTGCCCGATGCCGCCAGCACCCTGACGGCGAGTTCGGCGTCATAGGCCTTGAACAGCTTGCCGACCCGCGCTGACGAAAACAGGATGGTGATCGGGTCGAGATAGAAAAAGGCTTCATCCTCGTTGGGCGCCGTGGCGAGCACCCATGCATCGATGTTGGCCGGCGGCTCCGTGTCGGTCTTGAAGCGATAGCTCTGCTTCATCGTCGGCGGCCAGTTTTCCGCCGCGATGTCGGCCGGACGAGGCGTCGCTACAGGCTGGTTCTTGTCGTTGAACGCGCCCGTTTCGGTGGTGTACTCGACCGTCACCTTGTATTCGGCGCCAGGTTTGAGCAGCACCTGCCTCGACGCATCGAAATTGAGCGCGCCGCTCACGGCCTCGATCTCCGTCGCCTGGCGCTTCTCGTCGAACTGGCGCCGCAGATACTCGCGCTGCGTCACGCTCTCGATGGCGACGAGCCCGAATGAATATTCGCGATACGCGTCTGTCCACCCGATCTCGACGGCATGGGGAACCGCCTCGGGATCGATCGGGCAGTCGAAATAGAGCAGCGTGCTTTCGTAGAAGCGCTGGCTCATGTCGGTGTTCATCTGGCCGCCGTCGAACAGCCGCGACGTCTCGGCCGCCCATGGCGTTCCGGCCTCCCGCCACTCTTCGGGCAACGCGGCGAGGTCGACGAGGCGCTTCGTCTCCATCCGGGTGCCATCGATTTCCCCGATCACGGCGCCATTCGCATCGAACAGGCGGAAGACCAGGTGCTTCACGTCGCCCTCCTGCAGATAGATCAGCCCGCGCAAGGTGCGGAAGCCTTCGCTCTCCAGCCGCAGGGAATTGGGCAACGACAACGACCGGCCGGGAAACCACTCCTCGAGCAGTTGGAGGACCTCTCCGTCCTCCGAACAGGGCTTCAGCTCCAGCCCGGTCCAGGGCGCCGCGATGGCGCGATTGCCCGCGCTGTTGCCGATCACCGTCGCCGGGGTCACGGCGAACAGCGTGTCGGCAACCGCATAGCCACTTCGCCAGGTCTCGCGCACCGTCAACTGGGTATAGGCCGGGGACGAGCGGGACGTACCCTGTTTGTCCGGCATCACCTGCCCCTCGAGCACCCAGCCTTTCGCCGAGCCACCCGGGTGCTGGCCCAGCGCCGTCCACAGCACCGGCCGCTCCTCGGCGACCGGCGTGCAGAGTTCGCCCCAGCGGCGGATGAGGTCCGTGCGCCTGACCTCCGACGGCTCGGACGCAATGGGCGCGGGGTCGATCGATGGCGTGAGCAGCGCCAGCTGCAGGTCGCTGCCATCGTCATACTCACCCGAAGGCGGGTGCCGATCCCACCAGGCGAGCGGCGCCGTCTCCTCCAGGTCTGCCGCGAGGTCAGAAATGCTCAGCGACTTCAGCCCATAGCGATAGAGCTGGCCGCCGCGCTGGATCCACTTGCCCGCAGCGATTGGCGTCGGCAGCGCCGTCTTCCCGAGGAACCTGAAATCGTCGGGCACAAAGGCGCGGCTCTCGAAATGGATGACCGGCACCGTGTCGATCGGCACCGACAGAACCAATGCGCCCTCCCCCTCCACCGCATCGCCCAGCGATGCATCGATCGGTCGGTCCGCCCCGGTGCCCTGAAGCAACGCCGGAGAGGCGCTCATCAGCGATAGTTTGCGGATCAGCCGGGGCGTCGGCGGCGGCACGGGCTCGCCTCTGCCGAACGACATCGTCACGCAGCCCTCGACGTCAAAGAACAGGAACTCGACCTTGCCGCAGACCGTCGCGGTGAACTGGAACGCATCGTGCGACAGCATCACCCTGGCTTCGGCCGATACGCCGATGCCCACGATGAACAGGTGCAGTTCCCCTTTGAGCGTGATGCGCCCGATGGCGAAGATCGACGGGGTGAAGTTGACCCCGAGGTCGACGCTGGCTGCCACCCGCGTATAGAGCCCGATCTCCTCTGCCCCCCACAGGATCGAGGCCCGCACCCCCGCGGCCACCGCAAACCCCGGGAGCGACCGCAGCGGGAAATGCCGGATGCCGTTGCCGCGGATCACGATGTATCCGTCCGCCTCGAACCGGTTGAGGAAGCTGATGCTGACCGGCACGCCCGGCGGCTGGTCTTCCGGAAAGCCGCCGATATCGAGCGCCCAGTCGGTGATGTCGCCAAAGCTGAACCGGGCGCTGGCCGGAACCCGCACCTTGAGCAGGCCGCCCCAGCTCTGCTCCGCCACGAGGCCGACCGCGAGCTGCTCCGGCGTGATCTCGACCGCTGCCAGGATGCTGCCCTGCGCGTCAAACCGCCCGCGTGGACTGAGAATATCGGCGCGCATCGGCAGCATGATCCGCGGCCCCGGCAGCTCGAGGATCAGCACGCCCTTGCCGTTGAACAGCAAGCCGCCCTCCAGCGTCCCGAGGGCTGCCCCGACGCCGAAGGCCAGGTTATCCGGATTGTCGCCGCCCACCGGCCGCCATTGCTCGGCGTCAGTTGGCCGGAACCCGGAATTGGTTACCCAATCGAGCGCCGTCTGACCATCATTGATGGCCGGCTCATAGCGAATGCCGAGCAGGCCTGAGATCTCGTAGAGCCCCAGGCCCGAATTGGCGATCGGCATCGGGACGGGCCAGCCCACGCCGATCGAGGCGTAAAGCGCCATCTGGCCGTTTCGGTTCGCATAGGCCAATTGGCCGTTCAGCCTGAGGCTGAGCGGCTCTGGCAGGAACAGGTCGATGCCGCCGACGAGGGCGTCGTCGCCGACCGACAGATAACCGCTGCCCCTGAGCGGCCCCGCATCGAGATGTACCGCCAGCGCCGAAATGCCGCCCTTCGCCCCTGCCCGGTCGATTTCGACGAAGGCCGTGGTGCGATCCACCGTCACGATGCCCAGGTTGAGCTTGGGCACCAGATCGATCTCGATCCGCAGCGGGTTTTCCTTGGCGACGCGCGCCCGGTCCGGTTGCAGCAGATCGCCCAGCGGCCCGTTCGGCACCTCGAAGGCGCTGGGATCGGAGAGGTCCAGGCTGAAGCCGCGCGTCGGGTCGAACACCGGCTGCAGACCGTCATCGCCCTCGAACGCCAGGCTGAAGCCGATGGCCTTCTGCCGCACCTTGAGCGGACGCCGGGTCTTGATCACCTTCATATCGAGATCGAACTCGGTCTCGATATCGAGAAAGAGAAAGGCTTCGGCACCGCCGTCGACCAGTCGCAACTCGCCGCCAAGCACGGTAACGGCGCGCGCCTTGAAGATCCCGGCCGCGACGATCGGCGTGATCAGCCCGGCGGTCGCCCCGACCTTGACCAAGCCGCTGGCGCCCGGTGCCAGCGCACCGGCAAACATCGGCGCGAACACCGCATAGGCGCCGGCGGCATCGCCAAGCGTCCCCGCCTTGGTGCGCCACAGGAAATCGCTGTCCCCCGCCCCCCGCAACTGCAGCGAGACCTCCCAGTGCGCCGGCGTCGGAACGAGGCGCGCCAGGTACCCGATCCTTTCGGGCGCATCGGGATCATCGCTGCCAAAGAACCCGGCGATCCGCTCGCGCAGCTTCACCTCTCCCGACAGTTCGAGCAGGGTGACGACGCTGTCGAGGAGGCGGATTCGCCCCTTGATCTGGTCGAGGAACGCCGGCCGTTGCGCCGGCTCCGACCGCGGCTCCAGTTGCGCCTCGCCGCTCAGCCCGGCATTGCCGCCGAGCCCGATCTCGAACCCGGCCGCCATGCCCTTCATGGCGAGCGCCGGTATCCCCGGTGGCGTCACGTAGATCCTGAGCTCCGGCACGACGATCTTCGGCGCCGCGCCCAGCTCGACCCTCCCCCGCTCCATGCCGATGGCAACCGCCTCGCCCGGCCCGACCACCGCCAGCGGCGGGGCCATCGTCACTTCGACGACGCCAGCCGGTGGAAACAGCGGATCGAGCCGCACTACGGCATCGAACCCCGGGATCACCAGGGTCAGGTCCGGGAACACCAGGCTGACGTCGCCGCCGGTCCGCCGCGGAGTGCCGTCGGCGTCCAGTTGCGCCGCGGTAAGGCCGGGCAGCGGCAGCTTCGGGGTCACGAGCTTTATCGCCACCTCCTCGCCGCCCGGAGCCGCTCGGATGGTGAAGTCGAGCGGCGCCGGCAGCGGCAGGACAATACCGCCCCCGCCATCGCCCTGCCTCGACACCTCGACGCCGCCGGACGTGAGCCCCAACCCGCGCGGCACAGCGAAATGTGCCTTGCCGGACCGCTCGCCCAGGGCATAGCCGGGCTCGGGCACCAGATCGGCAAGCAGCTGGCCGTTGCGCGACGTCGGATCTGGAGCGGCGCCGAACTGGCCGATCGCCTCCAGCAGGTTCTGCACCGCCATTTCGACCTCGCAACGTTGGATCAGCGGGCCCGAAGCAGGCCGGCCGCGCAGCTATTCTCGATGAGACAGTCCGTATGGGTCGGGATGCAATGGAGCTGGCCCCCGCAACATCCTCGCATCTGTTGAGTCAGCCATTGTGACGACGGCAGCAGCAGGCGCCTGTGACAACGGGCTGCCCGGATCGCATCGGCTGCTGCCTGCCGGTCAGAGGCATTCGTCGATAATCACGTTGCCGAGCGTCAACGGCACCCCGGCCTTGATCACCAGCGTCATGGTGTAGTTTCCCGCCGGCAGATTGAACGTCAGGGACCGGGTCACCGACTGGCCCGGCTCCAGCGAGTCGCAGATGAGCGCGTCGCTGCTGCCGCTCCCCTGGTCGTTGAGGTCAAACGTATCCTGGTACTCGCCCGACGGCTCATCGCCGACATTGATCTCCTGCCAGGAGACGGTGAAATCCTCACCGGCGCAGGGACTGACAGGATCGGTAACAAAGCTTGTCTGAGCATCAAGCACAATGGCTGCCGGCACGACATACCTCCTCGATGATTGCCCCTGTTCGGTGCGCTTCGGGATCAATAGTAATCGGTGCTGTCGAGCATGAGCCAGATCCCGGGCATCATCGCGCCGCCCGCGCCGACGCCGGTGCCCCAGCCGCTCACATTCTGGGCAGTGAACAGCGGATCGACCCAGCCTCCCGTTATGCTCATCAGCGAATAGCCCAGGGCAAAGGCGGCCCCCAGCGTCGTCAGCGCCGCATATGCCTTGTCGAGCTCGTTCGCCGAAAACGGTCGCCGACACTCGAGCGAGGTCCAGATATCGGGGATCGTGTTGGTGGCGAAATCGAGAGGGCTGGGCGACATGCCGCCACCCAGGCTGCCTCCCGCACCCAGCCCGCCGCCAATAAACAGGAACTTCGCGCGGACGTTGGCACTACTGCTCCTGAACTCGAAGCAGTAAATACCCCCAGCAACAATCACTGCCGCTCCCACCTGCGCGATCCCGACGCACTGCCAGTCTGCTGCCATCGCATCGTTACTCATCTTCACCCTCGCCGGTTCGGCATCAGCGCCAAAACTCCCTAACCTAACGCGGGCGTCGTATGGCGCGTCGGATACTCATCCGATACTGTGGCCTGAGGGCGCGTCACATCAGGTTGGCCATGGTGCATCGTTCGTCTCAGGGGAATGGAGGCGCGTCGCCGCTTTCGCGCGAACGCCTCTCGGACCTGATCGGGCAGATTTACGATTGCACCTTCAACCCCGGCCTCTGGCCGGAAGTGATCCACGCGGTGGGCGATGTCACCAATTGCTTTGCCGGCATGATCGTCGTCGCCGACCTGCAGGGGTCACAGCTCAGACTGGCGCAGCAGTGGAACTATGCCCCGGCGTGGCTTGCCCGCCAGCAGGACCATGAGGCCGAGGTCACCGAGCTCTGGAAGAAGTTCCTCGCCAGCCATCCTCACCTCGATGAGCCGGCGTCGACGCGGCGCGATCTGCCGGAAACTTACGACACCCGCTACTATGCCGAATGGGGCCGGCCGCAGGGCATCATCGACACGCTGCATCTGGTGGTGCTGCGCCAACCGCATCGGCTTGGCGAGTTTGGGCTGTCGCGTCACGAAAGCCAGGGCCTCGTCACCGACGAGGACATCGCCAGGCTGCGCCTGCTTGCTCCCCACATTCGCCGGGCCGTCACCATCAGCGACCTGCTCGACATGCAGAGCTTCGAGCGCCAGGCGTTCGGCGCCACGCTCGACAGCCTGGCCATTTCCGTCGTGATTGTCGCCGACGCAGGCCGCATCCTGCATGCCAACGACGCGGCGCGACACATGCTCGATGCCGGCTCGCCGGTCCTGCAGGCCGGCGGGTGCCTCGCGGCCCGGGATCCACGGGCGACCCAGGAGTTGCTCCGCGCCATCGCACTCGCACAAGCCGACGAGGCGACAATCGGCGCCGCAGGAATCGGCGTGCCGCTGGTGCAGGCCGATATGACGGCCGCAGTCGCCCATGTGTTGCCGCTGGCCCGAGGCGATATTCGCATGCGCATTGCGCCGCAGGCCATCGCGGCGGTGTTCATCGTGCCGGGCGGGTCGGCGTCACCGGCAGATCTGAGCACGGTCGCCCGCATCTTCGGGTTGACCCCCGCCGAGACGCGCCAGCTCGAATATCTGCTGGCCGGCGCCACGCTCAACGAGGCCGCCGCCGCGCTCGGCGTCAGCGCGGCAACGGCACGGACCCATCGTGAGCACCTGTTCGCCAAGACCAGCGTCTCGCGCCGTGCCGACCTCGTCGCTCTGGTCGAACGACTCGTGCCACCGGTCCGTCGCTAGGCCCCGCGCAAACGCCAGTGGGTGGCGGATTGCCTGTCGAAACGCAGCCACCAGGGGCACTCGCCCCCTCGATCAAACAATCCCACAACAATCGTCTGACAACGTCCCCTGAGACGACGGGGGCTCCATGAACACGCGTATGCTGGCCGGATTCTCTTTTGCCGGTCGCCGCGGCAACGTGGGTGTGGCACGACTCTGCTTGCTGGCGCTCTGCTCGGCCCTGTTGCTGGGGACCATGCTCTCGCCGGCCTCGGCCCAGAGCTTCACCGTCAGCAGCGGCTCGACCGCCGTCACCACGCGGACCATGACCGGGACCGGCAATATCGGGCTGATCGAGCTCGGCGGGACGCTGAAACCGGCGGTCGGCTTGGGCGTCAACATGACCGGCAACGAGCAGCGGCTCGACAATTTCGGCCTGATCGAGACGGTTGGCGCCAGCGCCTACGGCATCCTGTCGACGGGGCAGAACGCCAGCATCCGTAACGCCGGCACGATCGACACCTCGGGCAGCAACGCCAACGGAATTTACGCTTCGGGTGGATGGGCCGACATCGTCAATGACGGGCTCGTCCACGTCGATGCGGGATTCGGCATCCGCCTCGATGGCGACGACGCCACGCTCACCAACAACGGAACGGTCAGTGCCGACGGGTCTTCGATCGCCGTCTTGCTGTTCGGACACCACACTACCGTCATCAACTACGGAACCGTCCGATCGGCCGCCAGTAGCGGGGTCTCGGCCAACAATGATGGCTACATCATCAACTATGGCTCAGTGCTGACCGAGGGAGCCAGCGGGATTGGCCTCGCCGTCGGGCTGGGCGGACGGATCGAAAATTACGGCCTCGTCTCCACCACCGGAGATTTCGGCCAGGGGATGTTCAACAATGCCGGGGGCGATGACGGCATCTATGGCCATAACTATGGAACGATAGTGACGACCGGCCGGTCGGCCAGGGGCATCTATTGGGGCGGCAATAACGGCCACCTCCTCAACGCCGGTACGATCAAGACCAGTGGCCTGCGCGCGGCGGGGGTGCTGCTGCTGGGCAACGGCATCGTGATGGAAAACGACGGCTCGATCCGCACCACCGGAGATTCCGAGATTGGCATCGCTGCGAACGGCATCGAGGCGGCGCCTTTCGCCGATCATGCGCTGATCATCAATCGCGGTTCGATCGCGACGACCGGCATCGGCGCCAGGGGCATCCTGATCGAAGGCACCAATGCCACTATCGTCAATTCCGGCCGCATTGCCTCAGCGCAGTCGAACGCCATCGAGTTCGAAAATGGCGCCGCGCGCCTCGAGCTTCTGGCCGGCACGGCGATCGATGGGAACATCCGCTTTACCGGCACCGGCAACACCGTGAGCTTCGGCCCCGGCCTCAACGCCCGGATGAGCTTTATCGGCGCCGGAATGCCCGGGACAGTGATCGTCGGGGGCAACCCGGCGGTGATCACCGGCAACAGCATCGCGGTGCTCGATCGGGCCGGGTTCGCGCTCGCCGACGACATGAGCCTCGCCCTCCTCGGCTCCCTCTCGGGCGCTGAAAGAGGTTCCGGCCTGTGCGTCGGGGAAGAGACCGAGGCCGAATGCGGCGTCTCCGCCTGGCTCTCAGGGGTTGGCGGGTTCGATCGGCAAGCGGGCAGCGACGAGCTGGCCGGCTATGGCTATGGCCTCGGTGGGTTGGTCGCCGGCCTCGAGTTCAAGCCGGGCGACGGGCTCAGCGTCGGCGCCTTCATCGGCGGCGCAGCGGCTGCCGGCGAGGTTGCCGCGAGCCAGGAAACCAACCTGACCGGCGGCATCGTCGGGGCGCATCTGGGTTTCGCGCGGGGCAGCGTCTTTGCCGATTTCTACGCCGCGCTCGGCATTGTCGGCATCGACAGCCGCCGCAGCGTCGCCGACAACCTGGTTGACGGAGGCCTCGCCGAGGCGAGCGCCGAGACGGCGGGCTACGCCTTCACCCCAGCGGCGACGCTGGGGTTCAACCTCGATACGCCGCTGGGCGTGCTGACCCCCAGCCTCAGGGCCCGCTATACGCGGCTGGAGCTCGACGGCTACGCCGAGAGCGGCGCGGCCGACACCCTCGTCGTCGATGCGCGCACCGTGGAACAGGCCGAGTTGCGGCTGCAACTGGCGCTGACCCTCGCGGCGAGCGATGTGGCGACCACGACCCTCCGCGCCGGGCTCGACCTGACCCACCGCCAGAGCAGCGTCACGGCGGAACTGGCGGGGCAACCCATCGCCTTCGATCCGGGCAATACCGGCACGCGCTATGGCAGCTTTGCTGGCGTGGACTTCGCCTATCGGCTGGCCGATGGCGGAAGCCTCGAGGCCCGCTCGGAAGTCGCGTTCGACCCGACCGGCCTCTCCGCCACCGGGCAACTGGGATATCGCAAGCCGTTTTGAGGGCTCAGGGCGCCGAACGCTCTTCGGTCGCCTCGGCTTCGCCTTCGCGTTGCCGCAGTGCATACTCGGCTTCATAAGCCGCGGTGTGGCGGCGCTGCAGGCGCAGCCGGAAGGCGATGCCGAGGCAGAAGGCGCCGAAGCCCGCGAGGACCAGCGGCACCGGTTGGGCCAGCATGTCGACCTGGTAGAAGCCGCCATAAAGGGCGAGCGCCAGGGCCAGCAGCGAGACGGCGATCAGGCCATAGGTGAGGGTGGAGCCGTCAGGCTTAGGCGCGTAGCGCGTCGCCGCGGCGCGGGCATTGGCCTTGCGCAGTTTATCCGGCACGGGCGCTCCTCATCGGATGGACAGCCGGCGGCTGCCGGCAGGGCTCGAGCGGGCTCAGGGCTGCCGGTAGCGCAGCACGCGCGCCATCTCGGCGGCGGTGTCGCGCAGGCCGTTAGCCTTGTCGAGGATGTCCCGCGCCTGCTGGAGCGTCAGGCCAAAGGAGTTGGCGAGAAACCCGGCAGTATATTGCTGCTTGGGTTTGGTATCGTTCTGGTCGTCGCTCATCATGAGCTCCTTGGGTTGGTGTAGGGAATGGCGCCGGCCGAGAGCCGGGTTACTGGCCGACAGCTCGGCGCCACAGGCGCGGCGGCCCAAACACGCTGCGGACCACGCCGACCATGTCCTCCGGCAGAAATGGCTTGCCGAGCACCGGCACGTCCTCGAACTCCACCGGCAGGTCGTCATCCGCCGTGCAGAAGACGAAGGGGATCAGGCGGACGCGCAGCGACTGGGCGACCTGCAGCGCGGTATTGGTGCCGATGCAATAGTCGAGAACCGCCGCGTCGAAGGCGAGGTCGTCGATCAGGTGCAGGGCACCGGGGACCGCCTCGGCAAGGTGGACGACATAGCCGGCCTCGGTCAGGCAGGTTTCGATCAGCACCCCGGTTTGTGGGTCGTCCTCGAGGACGAGAATGCGCTTGGTCTGCTCGTCGCTCATCATTCATCCTCCTCGGGACCTGAGTGTCGAAAGACGCTTCGGCCGAAAGACTTGGGGGCGCTCAGTCTCCCAGCAGCCCCGGCGGCAGGGTGCCAGTGCGGAACAGCAGCTGCGGCTCGTCGTAGGTGTCGGTTTCCTGATCGATATTGGCCGAGTAGGCCCAGACGCCGGCGCGGGTCGGCCCCATGCGTTCGGCAGCGGCAATGGCCGCCTCCGGGCTTCTGGCCGGCTGTGGCATATCGGGATCGAGCTTCCGCCCCTTGGCCCTGAAGCCCTGGACGAAATACATCGTGGTCATGGCGAAACCTCCTCGAGAAACGCTGCATTGCAGGCGGTTATGGCGGTGCGACCGCGCTCGGCGCGCACGCACCGGCTGCTTGGTCGCGACAGGCGACAAAGCGACAACGTTGCAAACGAGGGGGACCAGGATGGCCGGCGAGCCGGACGATCAGAGCCAACGATGGCTGTAACGTTGCTCCTATATGGCGGCCGACGTCGGTAAAAACAAGGCGATGCGGTTAAAATAAAGAAACCGACATAGGCAGGTATTTTTCCGACTAATCCTCGGATGTACAAGTATTTTATGACATATACGTGTCCTGCGGAATAGATTGGACATGGCGTCGACAAGGGCGCATGAATGACGAGCTTTCCGCTGCCCAAGCTGATGTGTCGACGGATGTCCCATGATTTCATGCGGCGTCGGGCAGACTAAGGATTTTCAAGTGCTTCTGGAGATTTACGCCACGGGAGACCGCGGTGGAGCACGGGCGTCCGGTCCATCCCTGATTGTCGCTGCCGATAACGTCGCGGCGCTGCCGCGCCACCCGACGGGCAAATCCTGGCGCTACCTCGCCACCATTTCGGACAGCGACGCGCTGCTTGCCTCCCGTCGCGAGATCATCGAGGCGGCGCTCCAAAGCCATGGCTACTTTGCCAGCCGGTGGGCGCTTGGTGTCCATGCACCGCGAGCCGCATCGCCGCGACCGGCGGGGCGGAACGGCAACGGCCTCGCCGGCCTCTGGCAACGCGCCGAGCTGGCATTCCGGCTGCCCGCCTGAACCTTACCACCCCTCAGATCCACCTCACCACGCACTCCGGTGCAGAAGGAGCCCGCTATGGCAAAAGGCCAGAAACACGGCAATCGCGAAGCCAAAAAGCCCAAGCAGCTGAAGCTTGTCCCCAAGGCTGCGCCGGGAGGCGGGCTGCTCGAGCGGGCGGTGCCCGGCGGATCGCCAGGAACCCGGAAGACGACTTAGGGGGCCTTGTTTCAAAGCCCCGACACGACGACCCAGTTCAGCTCAGGAGACGACCATGACCATGGAACTTGCATCCGTCAGGGTGGTCCGCAAACCCTGGGGCAAAACCGATCTGCGCCCGTGGAGCGAGTTCGGCCACGATGGCGCCGCGATCGGCGAACTGTGGTTCCAGCGCGCTGATAAGCTGGCGCCCGAGCCCAAGCTGCTGCTGAAGCTGCTGTTCACCGATGAGCCGCTATCGGTGCAGGTGCACCCGGACAACACCTTTGCCCGCGCCATCGGCCTGCCGCACGGCAAGACCGAGGCCTGGTACGTGCTCGCGGCCGACAAGGACGCGAAGGTGGCGTTGGGCCTCAGGCGCGAGCTGACGCGGCCGCAGCTGCGCGCCGCCATCGAAGACGGCTCGATCGTCGAGCTCATCCACTGGCAGGACGTCACGGTTGGAGAGGGGCTGCTGGTGCCGGCGGGCACCATCCACGCCATTGGCGGCGGGCTGGTGCTGGCTGAGATCCAGCAGCGCAGCGACGCGACCTTCCGGATGTTCGACCACGGCCGCCAGCGTGAGCTGCATCTCGACAGCGCGGTGGGAGCGGCAGTGGCCGGGCCCGCCATCGCCCAGTCCGCGCCGGTGCGGCTGTCGGAGGCCCGCAATGTCATGGCGCAAAGCGCCTATTTCGTCCTCGAAACCATCGAGCTGATGCCCAATTCGCATTGGGAGATCGATGCGAGCAGCGAAACCTGGGTGCTGATCCTCGAAGGCGAGGCGGCCTTCGACCTCACCCAGGTGGCGGCAGGCGAAGCGATGTTCCTCGAGGGGCATCGCGCCACGGTGCGCACCGCAGAACGCGGCGCCAAGGGGTTGATCGCCTACGCAGCCAACGCTCCGCTGCCGAACCTCCTGGTCGGCCGCAACGGCATCCCCATCGAGGTGATGGCCGAGCGCTTTCCCGAACTGGGGCTGGGGCGACAGATGAAAAAGCCGGGCGCGCCGGCGCGGCCATGGGGGATCCGCTCATGAGGCCGATCCACCGCGTCGCCTTTATCGGCAATTCGCTGCCGCGCCGCTGCGGCATCGCCACTTTCACCACCGATCTGCAACGGGCGCTGGCGGGCCGAACCCCTGATATCGAAACCTCGATCATCGCCATTACCGATGCGGGGCTGCACTACGATTATCCGCCGGAAGTCGGCTTCGAGGTGCGCCAGGAGGAGTTTGCCGATTATGCCGCGGCCGCCGATTTCATCAACGCGGGCGGCTTCGACGTCGTTTCGCTGCAGCACGAGTTCGGTATTTTCGGTGGCGAGGCCGGGGGCTACATCCTCACCCTGCTCGAGCGGCTGACCGTACCGGTGGTGACCACCCTCCACACCGTGCTGGCCGAGCCGAGCCCGGCGCAGCGCCGGGTACTCGAGCAGATTCTCGCGCTCTCCGCCCGGGTCGTGGTGATGGCCGACAAGGGGCGCGAACTGCTGATCGGCAGCTATGGCGCGGCGGAAGCGCAGATCGAGGTGATCCCGCACGGCATCCCCGACGTCGCCTTCGTCGAGCCGGACGCTGCCAAGGCGCGGCTCGGCTTTGCCGGCAAGACGGTGATCCTGACGTTTGGCCTGCTCTCCCCCAACAAGGGGATCGAGGTGATGATCGACGCCATGCCGGCGGTGCTCGCGGCGCGGCCCGACGCCGTCTATGTGGTGCTCGGCGCCACCCACCCGACCCTGGTGCGCGAGCAGGGCGAGGCCTATCGCGAGAGCCTCGTCGTCCGCGCTGCGAGCCTCGGGATTGCCGAGCACGTGGTGTTCCTCAACCAGTTTGTCGACCGGCCGGCTTTGCTCGACCACATCTCGATGTGCGACGTCTATGTCACGCCCTACCTCAACGAGGCGCAGATGACCTCGGGCACGCTGGCCTACAGCTTCGGGCTCGGGCGGGCGGTGGTGTCGACGCCCTACTGGCATGCGCTCGAACTGCTCGCCAAGGGCCGCGGCTGCCTGGTGCCGTTCGGTGATGCGGGCGCCATCGGCGCTGAGATCAGCGCATTGCTGAGCGACGAGCCGAGACGCCAGGCGATGCGGCGGCGGGCCTATGCCACCAGCCGCTCGATGACCTGGGAGCGGGTCGCCGATCGCTATGCGGCGAGCTTTGAGGAGATCCGCGAGCCGCAGCCGCGGCGCCAGTCGGTGCGGCTGCACCTCGTCACACCGGCCGATGACAGGCCTCGCCTGCCGTCGCTGGCACTCGGGCACCTCAGGGTGATGACCGACGACACCGGGCTCTACCAGCACGCCATCCACGCGGTGCCGGACCGGGCGCATGGCTATTGCGTCGACGACAATGCCCGCGGCCTGTTGCTGGCGAGCGCGCTCAACCTCAACCAGTCCGCCCGGCTGCCGGAGACGATGACCGCCACCTACGCCTCCTTCGTGCAATATGCCTTCAATCGCGACACCGGGCGCTTCCGCAACTTCATGTCGTTCGACCGGCGCTGGCTCGAAGCGCAGGGCTCGGAGGATAGCCATGGCCGGACGCTGTGGGCGCTGGGCATGGCGGCGCGGGACGATGTCAGCACCTCGCGCCGCAGTTGGGCAGCCGAACTGTTCGCCGCGGCGCTGCCGGTGGTCGAGGGGTTTGCCTCGCCGCGCGCCTGGGCTTTCACCTTGCTCGGCCTCAATGGCTACTGCCAGGTCCGCCCCGACGATGATTTCGCCACGCAGCTGCGGCTGCGCCTCGCCTCCCGGCTGGTCGAATTGCTGCGCCAGGTGGAAACGCCAGGCTGGGTGTGGTTCGAGGAGGGGCTCTCCTACGACAACGCGCGGCTTTGCGAGGCTCTGATCCTCACCGGGCGCGCCACCGGGCTCACCGGCTATGTTGAGGCGGGGCTGCGCACGCTCGCCTGGCTGATGCAGCAGCAGACCAGCCCCTCGGGCCTGTTCAGGCCGGTCGGCACGGCGGGGTTTACCGACGTGCGGCTGCCGCCAAAGCCCTTCGACCAGCAGCCGGTGGAAGCGGCGGCGACCATCGCGGCGTGCTTTGCCGCCTGGTCGCTCACCGGCAGCGCGCTCTGGCAGACGGGAGCGTCGCGGGCCTTTGGCTGGTTCCTCGGCCGCAACGACCTGGGGCTGCCGCTGATCGATGCCGAGACCGGCGCCTGTCGCGACGGCCTCCACCCCGATCGGGTCAACGAGAACCGCGGCGGCGAGTCGGTCGTCTCCTATCTGCTCAGCCTTTCCGACATGCAGCGTTTCGAGCGTGCCGGCACCACCCAACCCCACACGCTGGCGCTATCGGGCGCCAGCCGAGACATGCACAGGTTTTCCCATCAGCAGTTCCGAGGCCGCCTTGTCGCCAGCGACATTCCTAAACCGTCAGGCACTCTACCTGCGCCCTGATCCGGCCCGGGTGATCGTCCGGCCATTCCGGCCGGCCACCGAGCCGAAGGATCTGAAGCCGACCGACAAGACGCGGGCCAACCACATCGTTGACCGCGTGCTGGGGCTCGATGCCGAAACCACCGAACGGCTGTTGGCGGCCGTGCTCGAGAATTTCTCCGGGCGGCACCGCAACCTCCTCGCCACCTTCGAGGCGCGGGCCGACGAGATGGAGGAGGCGCTGGTCGCGCACCTGCCGTTTACGGTGGCGCAGCGGCGCCTCGTCGGCTCCTACTTCGTGCACGAATACTCCTTCGAAGCCTCGGCTTTGTTCAACCCGAGCATCGTGGTGCATCCGGACCAGTCGCTGGCGCCGCCCGGCGGCCTGCGCTTCGTGTTGAGCCTCCGCGCCGTCGGCGAAGGGCACGTCTCGTCGCTGACCTTTCGGGCCGGCAGCATCGCCAGGGATGGCAGCGTCAGTATCGATCCGACCACGCGGCTCGCCGCCATGCCGCGCGCCACCGGGCTCGTCCCCTGGCCAGGTGACGCACCGGTCGAGCTGGTGTTCAAGGCAGACGAGGATATCAGCGAGCGGGTGATCTTTCCGGTCACCGGCTGGCAGTCGAATGGCATCGAGGACGCCCGTTTCGTGCGCTTCGAGGATCGTGGCACGCACACTTACTACGCCACCTACACCGCCTATGACGGCCGGGCCATCCGCTCCGAACTGCTTGAGACCGACGACTTCGTCACCTTCCGCATGCGCCCCCTGGGCGGCAGCGCCGCCCGCAACAAGGGCATGGCGCTGTTCCCGCGCAAGCTCAATGGCCGCTACGCCATGATCGGGCGGCAGGACAATGAGAACCTCTACCTGATCTATTCCGACGACCTCCACACCTGGGACGGCGGCCAACCCATCCTCAGGCCCGAATGGCCCTGGGAGTTCGTGCAGATCGGCAATTGCGGCTCGCCCATCGAGCTCGACCAGGGCTGGCTGCTGTTCACCCATGGCGTCGGCCCGGTCCGCCGCTATGCCATCGGCGCGGCGCTGCTCGATAAGCATGACCCCTCAAAGGTCATCGCCCGCTCGCGCGAGCCGCTGGTGCACCCCGATCCCCAGCAGCGCGAGGGCTATGTGCCCAACGTGGTCTATACTTGCGGCGCCATCCGCCACGGGCCGAGGATCATCCTGCCCTACGCGGTGTCGGACACCTTCTCCAACTTCGCCACCATCGGCATCGATGCGCTGCTGGGGGCGATGGAGGCGCAATGAGATGAGCGCGACCGAACGGATCACCTTCCGGCACCCGTTCATGCTGCCTGGGCTCGAGCGCCCGCACCAGCCCGGCACCTTCGATCTCGTCACCGAGCGCGAGGCGCTGGATGTGTCCTGGCCGGCCTTCCGGCTGAGCATGACGATCCTCCTCACCGAGGCGGGAGGCGTCGAGGCCGTGCCGGTGACCCGCGACGAGCTTGACGCGGCGCTCAAGCGCGACAGCGAGCAGCGATAGTCGGCGCACATAGTCGGCATATGTCCTTAGTTTGGTCGCGCTTTCGAACCGGAAAAGTCTGCAACTTTTCCTGAAAACGCTCCGGCGTATGCATTCGCCCGGACGGGGCCATGCACCCGTGCTAGTCTCGTCCACTTGCGCGCATTCCGCGCGCTCGTCTGACATAGATCGGACACTTCAAATGCAGATCCCGACTTGGTTGAAACCCGGCCTGATGGGCGCGGGTGCAGGCGCCATCGCCCTTGCCATCGTGGGCTTCAGCTGGGGAGGCTGGGTCACCGGCGGAGCGGCCCAGGATATGGCGAAGAAAGCCTCCAACGCCGCCGTCGCCTCCGCTCTCATCCCCTATTGTGTCGATCGAGCCGGCGCCGTCGACGCCGCAACAGTGCTGACCGAACTCAAGGGCGCCACCACCTATGCGCGCAAGGGCATCGTCGAGAAAGCCGGCTGGGCCACCCCGCTTGGCGCCGACAAGCCCAACACCGACCTGGCGCAAGCCTGCCAGCTGAAGCTCGCCGAAGCGTTCTAGGCTTCCCTGCCCTGCCGGGCCTGGGTCCGGCAGGGCAGGCAGCGGCTATCGGTGGCGGTGGCGATGGTGCAGATCCGGGTAGTGCGGATGGGCGTGCCGCAGTTCCCCGTGGCGGTGCCGGTGCGAGTGGGGCTCGGTCGCCGGACCATCGTGAGCATGCTGATGGTGCGCGTCATGGACATGAGCATGCTCATGCTCGAGCAGCTCGTGGATATGCTCGTGCTCATGCCGCTCCGCCAGGTGGAGCCATAGCCCGACCGCCATCAACACCCCGGCGACTGCGAACTGCACCGTCAGGGCCTCCTGAAAAACCATCAGCGAGATCAACGCCCCGATAAAGGGAGCCAGCGAAAAGTAGGCCCCGGTCCGCGCAGTGCCGAGGTGACGCAGCGCCAGCATGAACATGACGAGGCTGACGCCAATGCCGAGGAAACCCGCCAGACCGCCCGCGGCGAGAATGCTCGCAGCAGGCAACTGAGCGCCCAGCAGCAGCGCCAGGGCCAGGTTGGTGGCGCCGGCGGCAAGGCCCTTGATGGTCGCAATCTGGATGGGGTCGGCGGACGAGAGCTTGCGCGTGAGGTTGTTGTCGATACCCCAGGCGAGGCAGGCCCCGGCGATCAGCAGCCCGCCGATGTCGAAGGATGCGTCCCGCCCCTGCCACGACAGCACCACCGCACCCGCGAGGATTGCCGCAGCGCCAAGCAGCAGCCTCCGGTCGACGTTCTCACGGAACACCAGCCACGCAATCCCCATGGTCATCAGACCCTCGAGGTTGAGCAGCAGCGACCCCGATGCCGCCGAGGTAAGCGACAGCCCGAACACCAGCAGCAGCGGCCCCAGCACACCGCCGAACAGGATGACGGCGACCAGCCACGGCAAGTCGGCCCGCCGAAGCGGCGCCTCCCTGCGCCCCAATCCGCTTGCCGCCCGGGCGAAATAAACCAGGCCGAGCCCGAGGCCGGCCCCGAGATAAAGCACCCCGGCGAGCAACCAGGGATCCATCGCCCCGAGCAGCAGCTTGGAAATCGGCGCCGATGCACCAAAGAGGATTGCCGAGCCAAGCGCCAGGGGGACGCCGGGCCAGAGATGCGATGCGGGCTGAGACATGCCCCAACTATGCCCGCACGGCCGGAGCGCCGCAATCGGCCGTCAGGGCTGTAGCGGCAACAGCATGGCCAGCAGCCCGAGGCCGCCGCACACTGCGAGGGTCCAGGTGATGCCGAGCTTGAGGCGGAACAGACAGACGACCGCAACGACGCTCAACGCCACCGCCGCCCAGTTCACCGTCGGCAGATGCGGGATTGCGACCCTGATGGGCCCGGCCTCGAGGCTGCCCACTTCCCGGAACAGCACGTGCAACCCAAACCAGATGGCGAGGTTGAGGATCACCCCGACCACCGCCGCCGTGATGGCGCTGAGCGCGCCCGACAGCTCGCGGTTGGACCTGAGCTTTTCGATATAGGGCGCCCCGAGGAAGATCCACAGGAAGCAGGGCACGAAGGTGACCCACGTCGTGAGCGTGCCGCCGAGCAGCCCGGCCAGCAGCGGGTCGAGCCCGGCGGGATCACGGTAAGCGGCGAGGAACCCGACAAAGCTCAGCACCATGACCAGCGGCCCGGGCGTGGTTTCGGCGAGCGCCAGGCCGTCGACCATCTCGCCGGGTTGCAGCCAGCCGAAATTCTGCACCGCCTCCTGGGCGACATAGGCGAGCACCGCATAGGCGCCGCCGAACGTGACCATCGCCATCTGCGAGAAGAACAGCCAGAGCGTACCGAAGGTGCTGGACCAGCCGAGAGCCGGCACGATCACCAGCAGCGGCGCCAGCCACAGCCCCACCCAGATGGCGAGCGTCCGCAGCGTCGCAGTGAAGGGCGGGCTGGCCTTGGCAAAACCCTCGCCGATGACTGAGGCAAGGTCCGGCGCCAGCATCTTGTGCCTCGCTGGCGAGAACAACGCCGGGTTGAGCCTGACCCCGACGAACCCAACCAGCCCGGCGAGCAGCACCACCACCGGGAAGGGCATGTCGAAGGCGAACAGGGCGGCGAACGCCACGGCCGCGATGGCGAGCATGACGCCGTTCTTCAGCGCCCGGCGGCCAACCCGAATGACCGCCTCCACGACGATGGCGAGCACAGCCGCCTTTAGCCCGAAGAACAGGCTCGCCAGCCACCCCGCCTCATGGAACAGGGCGTAGAGGGCCGAAAGGACGGTGATGACCACGAAGCCCGGGATGACGAACAACGCCCCGGCGATGATCCCGCCTTTGGTCCCGTGCAGCAGCCAGCCGATATAGGTCGCCAGCTGCTGGGCCTCGGGGCCGGGCAGCAGCATGCAGAAGTTGAGGGCGTGGAGGAACCGGCTCTCGGCAATCCAGCGCCGCTCCTCGACCAGTTCCTTGTGCATCAGGGCGATCTGCCCGGCCGGGCCGCCGAAGCTTAAGAGCCCGATCTTCGCCCAGACGACACTCGCCTCCCCCAGCGTCGGGGCGCGCGGGGCGAGGTCGGCCGAGGTTGCGACGTTCATCGGGCGCCCTTGCCTCCGGGCCACGAGTGGGTCTCGTCGGTGGCGTCGCGGGCCCAGCGGTAGAGCGCGTCATAGATGCCGAGGCCCGCCTCGAGCTGCGCAAGGTCATCGGCATGGAGCCGCGACAGCCCCAGCGACACCGCGAGCAGCCCCGCGGCTTCCGGCGCGAGGTCGAGCCGGTCGGTATCGGCGCCTCGGACGATCTTCGCCATGGTCGCCAGCGGCTCGGTCACGAGACCGAACGCCTCGATCATGACGTCGAAGGTGCAGAGCTCGCCCCGGTGGCTCCAGAACACCCCCTCGACATCGAACGGCGTCGCCCCGAAGCGCTCCGCCACCGCCCCGACCTCGGCTGGCGCAACGAACAGGAAAACCGCTTCGGGATCGACGAAGCGCCGGATCAGCCAGGGGCAAGCGATACGGTCGATCTTGGGGCGGGAACGCGTGACCCACACCGTGGCGCCGCTGCTCCCCCGCTTCGGTATGGCGCTGACCGGGACCAGCGGCAGCCCGGCGTCCCGCCACCCTTCGAAGCCGCCTTCGACCACCTCGGCATCGGCGCCGTAATGGCGGAGCCAGGCGGCAGCGCCCTCGGCCAGCTTCTTGCCGCGCTGGCAGCTGACCGCAACCGTGCGTCCGGCATAGGCCGCGGCCCAGGTCTCGGCAGTTTCGTGGGAGAGGCAGAGCGATGTGGGGATCAACCGCGCGTCGGCAGCGAAGGCGTCCGGTTCGCGCACGTCGATAATGACGGGCGCCTTGGGGGTGCCGAGCAGGCGGGCGAGCTTGTCCGGTGAGATGGAAGCGTATGATGGCATGGTTGCGTCCTTTGAGTGTCGTTGGACGCGAACTTCAGCGTGACGCCTCGTGGGGAGGTCGCGATCCCCATGCGGCTAGAGATGCAACCGGGAGCGCGGCCATGTCAACCGCAGGTGTCAGTTTTGACGCCAAGCTGCTGTTGGGGAGGCTGGATCCGGCGGATCGGCTGAACCGTTGACTCCACATATGCATCATCATACATATGCACCATGATGCAACAAAGCATCTTCCAGACCTTGGCCGACCCGACGCGGCTTCGTATCGTCGAGGCGCTGGCCGGCGGCGAGCAGGCGGTGGGCGATCTGGTGCGGGCGGTGGACATCGACCAGTCCGGCGTTTCGCGGCACCTGCGGATCCTCGGCGAAGCCGGCTTCGTCGCGATGCGGCCTGATGGGGCGAGACGGCTCTACTCGCTCAGGCCCGAGCCGTTCCGGGCGATCGACGACTGGGTCGGCACCTATCGCAAGCTTTGGCAGGGCCGGCTCGATCGCTTCGACGCCGCCCTGGCGCGACGGCAGCAACCTGAGGGGCAGAACTGATGGTGGACGCCAGCGCGTTGGGCGCCGATAGCCTCAGGTTCGAGCGGGTCTACAGCGCTTCGATCGAGGACGTCTGGGCGCTGTGGACCACGAAAGAGGGGCTGGCGGAGTGGTTCGCGCCTGAAGGCATGCGTTTCGAGGTATCGACCCTGGAGCCCTGGGTCGGTGGGGCATTCGATCACGTGATGACCGCGGTGGGCGCCGAGCAGGTCGCTTACTTCGCCAACCTCAAGCGGCCGACGACGGCGTGGGTGAGCGGTCGCTTCATCGAGCTGGTGCGCCACCGGCGACTGCGCATCCGCTTCGACATCGACTTCGTCCCCGGCGTCGACTCCTATCCCTACGACATGCTGGTCGAGCTCCACGCCGAGGCCGGGCGGGTGCGGATGATCCTCACCGCCGATCGCCACCCGGATCCCGAGATGACCCGTGGCGCAACCATCGGGCTGACCAGCCAGCTGCAGCGTTTCGAGCTGGCAGTCGCAGCCCGAACAACCAGGGAGCAACGACCCTAATGCGACCCCTCCTCTACTCCATCAACGTGACGCTCGATGGCTGCGTCGACCACAACGCCATACCGCCGGAGGGGCCGCGGCAGGAAGAGGCGCTGCGCGCCATCCACCGCAATGCCACCCAGAGCATCGCCCGGGCCGACGCCCTGCTGTTTGGGCGCGTCACCTACCAGATGATGGAGGGCGCGTGGCGGCTGGCGACGCGGACCTCGACGCCGCCCGAGTGGACCGAACCCTTCGCCCGCACCATCGACGCGATGCAGAAACATGTCGTTTCGAGCACGCTCGACCGGGTCGACTGGAACGCGGAGCTGGTGCGCGGCGACCTGGCCGAGGCCGTCCTGAGGCTCAAGCAGCAGCCGGGCAAGGCGCTGTTCACCGGCGGCGTGAAGCTGCCGATGGCGCTGGCGGAATTGGGCCTGATCGACGAGTACGAGTTCGTGCTGCAGCCCGGCATTGCCGGGCACGGCCCCACCTTGTTCGCCGGCCTCTCCAGATATGTCGAGCTGACGCCCATCGACCGCCGCGAGATCGGTGCCGGCATCGTGGCGCTGCGCTACGCCCCGAGACGCTAGGGCCGTCAGCTCAGCGAGCGCTTGTCCGCGTTGGTGCCATCGAGCTTCAACCCACCAGCTCATGCAGATATCGGTCGACGTGCTGCTTCCACAGCGCCGGCTTGAACATCAGCGCATGCCCCATCGGCGCCGCCACGAACTCTCCCTGCCCCAAGCAGGCGCCGGCTTATGAGGCTGGGAACTCGTTGCCTTACTTGCTGGGGTTGGCGCCGGGCCCGAGGACGAACCACCAATGAGCGATCAGGCCGATGCCCCAGCCGAAAAGCGGCCAGACCACCCAGTAGGGTTCGCCCAGGGTGTAGTTGAGAACGGCGAGAAAAATCATGGTGGCGACGAAGACGAAGGCGTGGATCTGGAATGCCCGCTTCTGGTTCACTGGGCTCGACTGCATCATGGCGACCTCGGGGCTCGATTTGATGCCAGCATGATAGAGCGGCGCGCATCGTCGCTCTTTGCGCTGCTTGCCGCCGATCGGGCCGATATTGCTATGTTTGGCCTGCGGTAGGCCCCCGCTTGTCGGTCTCGAACGGCCGTGCCACTGATTTCGTCGCGGGACCCGGGGGGGGGCGGGCGCCCTGGGGCAGACGGCAGAGGGACCAGCCGATGGCAGCAGAGCTAACGCCGGACGAGACATCGCGCGCGACCGCGCGCGGCTGGTACGCCGTCACCATCCTTTGCCTCGCGCTGCTGGTGTCGTTCACCGATCGGCTGGTGATCAACCTGGTCGTCGATCCGATCCGCGCCGAGCTCGGCCTCACGGACTTCCAGATCAGCCTGCTGCAGGGCGCCGGCTTTGCCGTGATCTTTGCACTGGCGGGCCTCCCCAGTGGCCGGCTCGCCGATCGGGTCAACCGGCGCAACGTCGTCGTCGCGGGGATCTCGCTGTGGTCGGCGGCGACGATCTGCTGCGGGCTGGCCGGCGATTTCTGGAGCTTCTTCATCGCGCGCGTCGGGGTGGGCCTCGGCGAAGCGGCGCTGATCCCGGCGGCCTCGTCGCTGATCATCGACTGCTTTTCCGCCCGTCGGCGCGGTACGGCACTCGGCATCTTCTCGCTCGGGGCAACCTTCGGCACCGGCACGGCGCTGTTCGTCGGCGGAGTGCTGCTGAGCTGGAGTGCCGCCGGCTGGTTCGACGGCGTGCCGTTGATCGGTGGGCTGGCGCCCTGGCGGCAGCTGTTCGTGCTGGTGGGGATCCCCGGTTTTGCGCTGCTGCCGCTGCTGCTGCTGATCCGCGAACCGCGGCGTGGGCACAGTTCGGGGCTGCTGCCGCTTGGGGCGGTGGCGCGCCAGCTCGTGGCCGACAATGGCGCGGTGCTGCGCGTCTGCCTCGTCAAAGGGGCGCTCGGCATCGGCGACTACGCGCTGATTTCCTGGTTGCCGACGCTGCTGCAACGTTCGCATGGCATGACGCCACTCGAGGCCGGCGGGCTCGTCGCGCTGTCGATCACCACTGGCGGCGTCATCGCCTCGGTGGCCGGTGGAGCGCTCTCCGATTGGTTCGCGCGGCGCTGGGGTGTGCCGGCCCGCGTCGTGCTGCTGCTCGGCTGCTACAGCCTGACGCTGGTCGGCGCCGCGGCGATGTTCCTTGCCGGCAGCGGGCAACATGCGGCGCTCGCCTTCGGCATCTGGGCGCTCGGCTCGATCAGCGGCTATGTGATCGGCCATGTGGTGATGCAGGAAGGGGTGCCCAACGAGATGCGCGCCACCACCATCGCCCTGTCGCTGACCATCACCGCGCTGCTCGGCATCGGCCTCGGTCCGACGCTGGTGCCGCTGGTGGCCGGACAGCTCTTTGCCGGCGGGCTGCAGGCGGCGATGGCCAGCGTCGCCCTGGTCGCGGCGCTCTTGGCGCTGCTTATCGTGTGGCCCTCGATCCGGCGGGGGCTGCTATATCTGCGGGCGGAGCGGGCGGCGGCCTGAAGCGAGCGGGGCTTTACCCCGACCCGCCAGCCACCAGCAGCCGGGCCCGCTGCACGTCTCCCGTGCCAAACCCCTCGGTGAAGCGGTCGACCGTTGCGGCGAGTCCGGCCTCGGCGGCGGCGTCGCCGCCATGCAATCGGGTGAGCTTGACGAGGCTGGTGGCGGCGCGGAGTTCCCAGCCGAGCGCGTAGTCCCGCCGCGCCAGCTCGATCGCCTGCCGGTAGAGCTCTGCGGCGCTCTCCCAGCGGTCGGGGGACTGGAAGCGGATGACGTTGCCCTTGATCCTCAGGATTTCGGGGATGCCGACGACCTGGCCGGTATCGCGGCAGATGGCGAGCGCTTCGTCGATGGCGGCGAGGCCGGCTTCGAGGTCGCCTTGCCGGGCCAGCGCCTCGCCGAAATTGGTGAGGTAGTTGGGGTAGCGCATGCGAAAGCCGCCGTCGCGCACTTCGGCGAGCGTATCGCGAAACGCGCCCAGATCGATCGGGCGGCTGGTGTAGAGATCGAGGCGCGCCCCGCCGCCGGCGGCCATGGCTCGCCAGATCGTCAACCCGTGACGCGTCGCGTGATCGATGCCACGCTCGAGAAAGTGCCGCGCCCCGACATAGTCCCGGACATACATTGCGATGATCAGCGAGCCGTGCAGCAATGCCGAGCAGAGCGACACCGCGTAGTTGGAGGCTTCGGCATCGGCGAGCTGCTGCCGCGCCGTTTGAACCGCCTGGTCGGGGAAGCCCTGCAGCCACATCACCGTCGCCAACGCGCCGCGCGCGATGAGCCGCTGGTCGAACTCGAAGCGCATGGCGTCCGGGCGCTGGCCGGCAGCGAAGGGTTTGTGGGCGATGCCCTCGAGGCGGTGGCGCGCCGCCCCGAGCGCCCCGAGCCAGTGCAGCGCCGAGCCGGCCTGGGCGTCGGCATCGCCGGCCGCCGCCTGCTGGCCCTGGCCTTCGATCGCGCGGATGCGTTCCGACACGGCCATGGCGGCGCGGGAATCGCCGGTCCAGAGCTCATATTCGGAGAGCCCGCGCAGGCATTCGAGCTGCAGGCCCGTGTCGCCCAGTTCCTCGGCGAGGCCCAGCGCCCGGCTCAACGCGGCCTTCACCGCGAGCAGTGGTCCGCGCGAGTGCAGCAGCGTCGCGCCCAGCGTCAGGTTGAGCAGCAGCTCGTCGCGCGAGCTGCGATAGGGTGCCAGCCGCGGCTCGAGCGCGCGCTCGACGGCGATGCGGATTTCCTCATTCAGCGACAGCTGCTTGCCGAACGGGATCGCCGCAACGGTCAGCCGCACGCCCAGGCTGCGGGTCGTCGAGCTGTCAAAGGTCCAGCGCAAAGCGGCGCGGATATCGTCCACCTTGCCGGCATAACGGGTGAGCCAATCGGTGCGCGACAGCCGCTCGATATCGGCCTCGGCGGCGCTGAGCAGCACGATGCAGTGTTCGGCGAGGCGGTGGCGCACCACGTCGATCTCGCCGCTCTCGGCGAGCTTTTCGAGCGCATAGGCGCGGGTGGAATCGAGCTGGCGATATGCGATGGCGCTGTCATGCACCTCGGCCGTCACCAGCGACTTGGCGACGAGTCGGCCAAGATCGCGTGTCACCACCGGCCGGTCGACGTCGATGGCGATGCCGCAGGCGGAATTGAGGCTGAAGCTGGCTTGAAACACCGATAGTCGGCGCATCAGCTTTTGCTCGGAAGCCGAGAGCAGGTGATAGCTCCAGTCGATGGTGGCGAGTAGGGTGCGATGCCGTTCGGGGCCGCCGCGCCGCCCCTCCAGCAAGCTGAACCGATCTTCAAGCGCCTGCAGCACGCCGGTGACGCCGAGCGCCTCGACATGCGGCGCGGCGAGTTCGATGGCGAGGGCGAGGCCATCGAGCCGGCGGCAGATTTCGGCGGCGATGGGCGCGTCGCTGTCGGTGAGCGCAAAGGCTTCGTTGCCATCGACGGCGCGATCGACGAACAGCTGGATGGCCGGAAAGTCCAGCGCCTCGGCGGCGGTGAGCGGCGCCGCGGTGGGAGCAGCGAGGCCGGGCAGACGGCGCACCCGCTCACCCTGGACGCGCAAGGGCTCGCGGCTGGTGGCGAGAATGGCAGTACCGACGCTTTCAGCGAGGATGCGATCGGCCACGGCCGCAACGCCATCGACGAGGTGCTCGCAGCTGTCGAGCAGCAGCAGCAGGTCACGCTCGCGCAGATATTGGCACAAGGCTTCGAGCATGTTGGCCGAGTGGGCGCTCAATCCGATGGCGGTGGCGATGGCATTGGGGATGAGCAGCGGGTCGACTAGCGGCGACAGATCAACCAGCCAGACACCGTCACGGTGCCGCGCCAGCTCGCCTTCCCCCACGGCCAGCGCCACCGTGGTTTTGCCGATGCCACCGGGGCCGACCAGCGACACCAGGCGCGCCTCGGCGAGATCGCGATGCGTCGCCTCGATCACCGCGTGGCGCCCGACGATGCGGGTGGTGAGGGTCGGCAGGTTGCTCGTCCGCGTGACGGCGCCGGGCAGCGCGCCGGCATCGGAGGCTGCCTCGGAAACGACGGCAGCGACGAAGCGGTAGCCGCGGCCGATGATGGTGGCGACGTATTGCGCCCCGTCCGGCGCATCGCCCAGGGCGCGGCGCAGCGCGTTCATGTTGACCTTGAGGTTGCTCTCCTCGACGAACAGTGTCGGCCAGACCAGCGCCATCAGCTCGCGCTTGCCGACCACCTCATCCGAGCGCGCGACCAGCACAGCGAGAATATCGAAGGCGCGGCTGCCGATCCGTACCGGCACCCCGTCGCGCAGCAGCAGGCGCCGCTGCGGCAGCAGCCGAAACGGTCCGAACCTGTAAGTCCGGTCAGCCTTGCCTCCTGGACTATCGCCCATCGCGTACCCTTGCCCCCAGGCGCCACCCCCGGACGAACCTGCGTTCGGCGCCGAATTAACCGCGCTTAACTCGCCCACGCGGGGGACATGAGCAAAGTTGCGGCGTTCGTTCAAGCGAGGCAGATCGCGTGCCCATGACATCGTCCCCTGAGACCGCAGCGCCGCCGCCGGGCAGCAACAGGCTCACCGGCATGGCGAGCTGGACGGGGCTGCAGGTCGAGCATCGGCAGATCGGGCCGGGGTCCCATCGCTGCGATCGGCCCGAAATGACCGAACTCGCCTATATCCTTTCGGGCCGCTCGCGCATCCGGCGGCACGCCGATGGGCCGTTGCAGGAAGGGCTGGCGCTGCCCGGCACCAGTTGGCTGACGCCCTCGGGCACCGCGGAAAAGCTGCTCGAATTCGATGGCGAGGTCGAATGCCTGATCCTCTACCTGCCGGCAAAGCTGCTCGAGGATAGTGCGCTGCGTGACCACGACATCGATCCGGGCCAGGCGGAGATCGCCTATGCCGGCGGCTTTGCCGACCCGACGCTGTCGCAGATCGGCCTTGCCCTCCGCAACCTGATCGGGCGGCCGAGCCAGCCGGTCGATCGGCTGTTCGCCGATGGCTTGCGCACCGCGCTCGCCGCCCACCTCGTCGGCAACTACCGGGCCGATCGCTGGCAGCCGGCGGAGCGCCAGCCTGCGCTCGAGCCGCGGCGGTTGAGGCGCGTGCTCGACTATATCGAAGCGCGGCTCAGCGAGGCCATTTCGCTCGACGACCTGGCGGGCGAAGCCTGCCTCAGCCCGTTCCACTTCGCCCGGCTGTTCCGCCAGGCCACGGGCCTGGCGCCGCACCAATACCTGACCGAGCGGCGCATCCGCGGCGCCCAGCAGCTGATCGTCGGCGGCGGCACTTCGCTGGCCGAAGTTGCGCTCGACAGCGGCTTTGGCTCACAGGCCAGTTTCTGCCGGGCGTTTCGCAAGGCGACCGGCGTCAGCCCCACCGCCTATCGCGACCTCCACCGCCGCCGGCCGGTGCTGGAGAGCTGAACGGCAATTTCGGCCAATAGCTCGGCAAGAACCGGAAATATCGGAGGACAGGTCTCTGCTCAGCTGAGGGTGTCGCAGCAAGCGGCAAATCGAAGCCAGGGAGAGTTTCCATGTCGATCAAGACTGCCGTCGCCGCCGCTGCGTTTGGCGCCGCCACCATGGTGCCTGCCGTACACGCGGCCGATAATCTCAGCGTCGTGCTGGTGCACGGCGCCTGGGCCAACGGTTCCAGCTGGTCCGAGGTGGTGCCGCTGCTGCAACAGCGCGGCCTCCACGTCATCGCCGTGCACAACCCTGCCTCCTCGTTCGAGGCCGATGTCGCCGCCACCCGGCGGGTCATCGACGATCAGCCCGGTGAGGTGATCCTTGTCGGCCATTCCTATGGCGGCGCGGTCATCACCGAGGCGGGCAACAGCGACAAGGTGGTCGGGCTGGTCTATGTCGCCGCCTTCGCGCCCGAGGTCGGCCAATCGGTCAACGCCATCGTCAGCGCAGCGCCCGAGCCGCCGCCGTGGCAGGGCGAGATCCATGCCGACGCGCAGGGCTGGCTCACCTGGTCGGCCGCCGGCATGGCCAGGTACTTCGCGCCCGACATCGCCCCCGAAGCCGCGGCGCTGCTCGCCGCTACCCAGGCGCCGCTGTTCTCGGGTGCCTTCGACGGACAGGTGACCGCCGCCGCGTTCAGCAGCAAGCCCAGTTGGTACGTGATCGCCGACAACGACCAGATCATTCCGCCCGGGCTGCAGCAGATGTTCGCCGACACCATGAAGGCGACGAGTGTGCATGTGGCGTCGAGCCATGTGCCGATGCTGTCTCACCCGCAGGTGGTGGCAGACGCCATCCTCGCGGCGGTGGCTGGCGCCCAGTAGCGCGCGGCGTCCCGGCCGGCGATATCGCCCCCCCGGGTATCGCCGGCCATCCTCCACCAGGTCAGGAGCACCAAAGTGTCCGTCATCGATGACGCCGGCCCCGCCATGGCGGTGGCTGCACCCCCTGCCCGCCGCCGCCTGAGCTTGCTGGCGCTGGCGCTCGGCACGTTCTCAATCGGCACCACCGAGTTCGCCAGCATGGGAATGATCCAGCTGTTCTCGGCCGAACTCGGCATCGACATTCCGTTGGCCACTCACGCCATCACTGCCTATGCGGTGGGCGTGGTGATCGGTGCGCCGGCTTTGACGCTGGTGGCAGCCCGTCTCAATCGGCGCACCCTGCTTCTGGCGCTGATCTGCATCTTCGTCATCGGCAACGTGCTCTCGGCAATCGCGAGCAACCTCGAGCTGTTCATCGCCGCCCGCTTCATCACCGGCTTGCCGCAAGGCGCCTATTTCGGCGCCGGGGCGCTTGTCGCCTCCCATGTGGTAGGCGCCGGCCATGCCGGGCGAGCCTTTGCCATCGTCATGGCTGGGTTGACCGTCGCCACCATTTTCGGTTCGCCGATTGCGACCTTTCTCGGCCAGAGCATCGGTTGGCGGCAGACCTATCTCGCCATCGCCGCCCTGGGCGGCGTGTCGCTCCTGTCGCTGTGGCTGCACGTGCCGCGCAGCGCGGCGCTCAACGGCGCTTCGGTGGTGCACGAGCTGCATGGGCTGGCAAAGCCCAAGGTGTGGTTGATGATGGGGGTGGCGGCGCTCGGCATTTCCAGCATTTTTGCCGTCTATACCTTCATCGGTCCGTTCGTCACCGACCTGTTGCTGCTGTCGCCGCAGACCATCCCGCTGGCACTGGGGTTGTTCGGCATCGGCATGATGCTGGGCAACCTTTATGGCGGGCGCCTGGCCGATCGCTACCCCGATCGCGGTATCGTCGCCGGCTACGGCGTCACCCTCGCCGTCCTGGTCGCCATGGGAGTTTTCGGCGGCACCGCCTGGGTGCTGTTCGCTGGCCTGTTCGGCGTCGGCGCGGCGATGATGGCCGCCATCCCGACCATCCAGGTCCGCCTCGTCGCCCTCGCACCGGAATCGCCGACGCTGATGGGCGCGATGAACCTCGCTTCGCTCAACGTGGCCAATGCCCTGGGCGCCTGGGCTGGCGGCATGACCATCGGAGCCGGCTTTGGCCTCTTGTCCACCATCTGGGCCGGCTTCGCCCTCACCGTCACGGGGCTGCTGCTGTTCATCGCGACCATGGTTCGACGAGCCCCACACACCCGACGCCAGTCTCGACTGGGCTAGCGCGCTGAGCCGCGCCTCCGGGATAGCTGATCTCGCCTTCCTTGGGTCTGCCGCCCGAGGTGCATGCCTCGGTCGCAGCCAGCATTTCCTCCAGATGTCCGGGCATGGGGTGGCAGCCGCCATCAGCTACCGTAGCAGCTGCCACCCCGGGCGCGAAAACTGCCGGTCCGCTGCTCGGCCCAAAATCCGCCGTTGCCGCTCGCTTCGAGACGAACTGCTCGTGGCGCATTGCAACCTGCTTCCGAGGACTGCTCCTGGCCCAAAGTGGACGTCATCGTCGCGAGGTGCTCGGCTTGAAAGTGGCGGGCGGTCTGGGAGTCACTGGCGCGACCTGGCATAGGTCGATCGAAGTTTGGTGGCTTCGAACACGTAGTAGCCCCCGATCTCGCTGACCCGACAGCCGCCGAAGATCGCGCCGAGCTTGCTGCGGTACCAGTCGCGTCTCTTCGTGACCATCCACATCGTCCCGCCCAGGACCAACCGGTTGAAGCCCTTCTCGATGAAGTGCTTCGGAACGGAGAAATCGACATGGTAGGGCGGGTTCGAGATGATCTTGGTGAACCCGCTCTCCCGCGTGCCCCTTAAGCCATCCGACAACCCCACCGTCACATTGGGTACGCCATTGGCATCCGCGTTGCGGCGGGCGATCGCCACAGCGGTCGGATCGTTGTCGACCATGAGCACGCGCGCGGGCGAAACGTGGTGGGCCGCCAGGATGCCCACGAGGCCATAGCCGCACCCGAGGTCGAGAACCTTGTCTTTTGGATCGAACGTGATCAGCGAGAGCATCGCCAGTGTACCAGCATCCGCCCATTGCGGAGAAAAGAGGCCAGGTTCCGTCTGCAGTCGCAGCGTCACCGCGCCGATAGTCACTACCAACATCGTCATCCCCTCAAATGGTTTTTGAGTGGGACCAGTGTTTCCGAGGGGAGGCTGTCGGTTCGCGGCCGCGGCTCGCCGCGCCGCCTACAGCGGAACGCAGCGAGGTCGCGGCATTCACGACCCGCCCGTTTGGGGCGTGGCGTGAAAATGCGCTAACGCAGACGCTTGGCCCAAGCCAAGAGAGAGCTCAGCACCTTGCCGAATACCGATCCGTGATCGATGGCAAAGCCCGCGGTTATTGCGATTGAAGCGGCGAGTCCAACCCAGAGAACGATCTGATCCATAGCGGCCTCCGTGCCGAATCCAGGGCGAGCAAAAGCGCTCGCTCGCCTGGCGGCGGAGGGGTGGCTGGGATCAGTAGGCTCTCATTGAGTGCTCCGGATGCGAAGAATTCGCGACGGCAAGATGCTCCGGGCTGAGCCCTGAATCAAGAACGCACGCGACGCTATGCGAGACAGACCCCGCGGGTGGCATGGAGAAACCAAAGGTGTGCTGAACCGGCACTCCAGCCGTTGAGGGCTGGACCTCCGCATGGCGCGAAGCGGTCCTCGGCCGATGTCCGCTTCTGGCCCGAAGCGGACGGTCGACGTTGGCAGCACCAAGATGACTAGAGGTTGTCCTCAACGGGCGTAGCGCGGTCGATTGAGGCGAGGAATGTGCCAATCTCCGCCCGCGACTTCAGCCGGTAAACCTGCTTCGATGCCGCCATGTCACCAACGAGCTGCCTGTACCGCGGCGTCAACGCACGATGGCACCGCAACAGCACGCCATAGCTGCTGCTCATCGTGCTGCGCCACAACGGACTGTTCTGCGGCCACCCCTCCGGCGCGACATAGGGTCCCTTGATCAGGCGCTTGGTCACCCACCAGTAATGCGTGACGAGGGGCAGATCGATGTGGATGAGCGTATCGGCTACGGCGAACCGCTCCCAGGCGGTCTCGACACTGCCGAAGCCATCGATGATCCAGGTATCTCGACGCAGCAACTCAGCGTGTGCCTTGAGGAACGCCTCGTGCGGGACTGCAACACCGCCGGCCCCGTATTGCATCTTATCCAATACGTGCAGCGGTAACCGCGTGATCTCGGCCAGGCGTTTGGCGAGCGTAGACTTTCCCCCACCTGCATTCCCGAATATCGCAACTCTTTTCATGGCTGCCCCGGCCGCACGTCTCCAACGACCATAGTGCGACCGGTAGGAAGCGGGAAGGCGCAGCCCAATGGCCGCCTCTGGCGCGAAGCGGACGCTCGCAGCAAAACCCGGCGGGCCAACGGTGCTGGGGATATCCGCATCTATGGGGACAACCGCAACATCGCGTGGCGGCTGAGAGAGCATTTGCGATGCATCCCCGCGTTCACCGGCGGAGGCCAGTGAATGGCTGGTTCCGACCCCAGCGAACAATATGGCGTCCGCCGTCGCCGCTGTTCAGCTCACCTGGACTGACACCTTCGGCTGGACCCGTGGAGCCAGCAGCAGCACGCCGATCGCGAACGGAATAAGACAGGCGAGCGCGGTGCGCAGGCCCACAAGCCCGGCGATGAAGCCGACGACCGGCGGGCCGATGACGTAGCCGGAAAAGCAGATCAACGACAGCGCGGCGATGTTCATGGCCGAGGAACGGCCGGGCTGCCGCGCTGCCGCCGTCACCGAGATCGGGAAGATCAGGGACGCAGCGAACCCCATCAGCGCAAAGCCCAGCAGCGCCGTCCAGACGTTTGGCGCCGCCCAGATCACCGTCAGCCCGAGCAGGCCGGAAAGCCCGCAGCACCGTGCGAGAAAGACCGGCCCGAAACGATCGATCAGCCGGTCGCCTGTCAGCCGGGTGCCG
>Ga0209902_100548_pt1 | contig 36959 bp, 37 predicted proteins | sample FECB27metaG_FD_188304 | JGI IMG/M metagenome (GOLD analysis project Ga0209902, IMG submission 188304) | Cyanobacterial communities from the Joint Genome Institute, California, USA - FECB-27 (SPAdes) (version 2) | ecosystem: Environmental > Aquatic > Thermal springs > Hot (42-90C) > Microbial mats...
CGGTCGCCCGAACCCGCCATGGACGTGGATACTGACGTCGTGCTCCGCGGCGATGCTTGCGACCAGCCGATCGAGCAGTGCGCGCGCATCGGCTTCGTCGGTGGGAGAGGCCGGGCGGAAATTGACGCGCAGCACCGCATGATCGGGCACGACGTTGTTCGGGCCGCCGCCGTCGATCCTGGCCGGATTGACCTTCAGTGACGGGCCGTGCGCAGCCTTCAGCCGGACGGCAAGGTCTGCCGCCGCGACCAGCGCGTTACGCCCGTCCTCGGGATTGCGGCCGGCATGCGCGCTGCGGCCGGCGACCAGGATCGAGAAATTGCCGCTGCCGGCGCGCGCGCCGGCAAGCGTGCCGTCGGGCAGGGCGGGTTCGTAGGTGAGCGCCGCGAGCTTGCCGCGCGCGAGTTGCGCGATCAAGCCGGCGGAGGCGCCGGAACCGACCTCCTCGTCCGAATTGATCAGAACGTCATAGCCGAATCGTGCCGCTACGGGCGATGCCTCGACTGCCTGCAGCGCGGCGAGCATCAGTGCGATGCCGCCCTTCATATCGGCGACCCCGGGGCCGTTGAGTATGCCCGGCTCCAGCCAGGTCAGCGTCTGGAATGGATGATCGACGGCGAAGACGGTGTCCATATGGCCGGTGAACAGCATCCGCACGGACGCCTCCGGCCGGACGCTCAGATACAGATGCCGGCCATGCGGCGTTTCGGAGACGGTGCCGTCGGCGGCGACGCTTTCCACCGGGGCCGGCGACATCAGCGCGACCTCTCCGGGCAGGGCGGAAAAGGCGTCGGCCAGAAGCCCCGCCATCGTGTCGAGCCCAGCGAGGTTGCGGGAACCGCTGTTCACCGCTGCCCAGCGCTCAACCTGCGGCAACATCGGTGCGGCGCGGGCCGCATCGACTGCGGCTCGTTCTGTGATCGATAGCCTCTCCATCCCGCGCTTCTAGTGAGGGAGCGCGTCGGGGTGAAGGGGGATGATTGCATCGCGCCGCAGGCTGCGGCATAGGCGCTGCGGCGTCCTCTCCCCGGGAAATCGCAACGATGATCGACCGTGTGCCGGTGGCGCGCGCCAACAAGGGTGAGAAGATGACGGACCAGGTTTCGCGTAACGGAATTCGGATCGACCGGCTGCTGCTGGACTTTGTCGAGCGCGAGGCGCTGCCGGCGACCGGCCTCGACGCAGAGGCCTTCTGGGCGGGCTTCGCCGCGCTGCTGGCGGATTTCGCCCCTGAGAATCGCACGCTGCTCGCGACCCGTGACACGCTGCAAAGCCGGATCGATAGCTGGCATCTGGACAGGCGCGGCCGCGCGATCGATCCAGCCGAATACCGGTCTTTCCTTGGCGAGATCGGCTATCTGACCGACGAACCCGCGCCTTTTGCGGTCGGCACGCGCAACGTCGATGCCGAGATCGCGACGATGGCCGGTCCGCAGCTCGTCGTGCCGAGCCTCAACGGCCGTTTCGTGCTGAATGCCGCCAATGCCCGCTGGGGCAGCCTGTACGACGCGCTTTATGGCACCGACGCGCTGCCGGGGGCCGCCCGGCCGGGCGGTTATGATGCCGAGCGGGGCGCGCAGGTCATCGCGGCCGCGCGCGCCTTTCTCGACGAAGCTGTGCCGGGTTGGGCGACGGTGCTCGAGGGCGGCGCGCATCCGAAGCTGGTCGGCACGCGTGGTCAGAGCGGCTTCCTGTTCAGGAACAACGGCCTTCACATCGAACTGGTGATCGATCCTACGCATCCGATCGGCGCGAGCGACCCGCTGGGCATTGCGGATGTCGTGCTGGAATCGGCGCTGACCGCCATTGTCGACCTGGAGGATTCGGTCGCCGCGGTCGACGCCGAGGACAAGGTGGCGGCCTATGCCAATTGGCTCGGGCTGATGCGAGGCGACCTGACCGCCAGCTTCGAAAAGGGCGGACGGACGGTGACCCGCGCGCTGGAGGGCGATCGCGAGTGGAAGGCGCCCGACGGAACCGCCTTCACCCTGCCGGGGCGCAGCCTGTTGTTCGTGCGCAATGTCGGCCATCTGATGACCAATCCCGCGGTACTCCTGGCCGACGGGACGGAAGCGCCCGAAGGCATTCTCGACGCGGTCTTCACCGCGCTGATCGGCATGCACGACATCCGGGGACTGGGCACGCTGCGCAACAGCCGCGCGGGATCGATCTATATCGTGAAGCCCAAGATGCACGGGCCCGACGAAGCCGCGTTCACCGATCGCCTTTTCGACGCGGTCGAGGATCTGCTCGGACTCGACCGGCACACGATCAAGGTCGGCGTGATGGACGAAGAGCGCCGGACATCCGCGAACCTCGCGGCCTGCATCCATGCGGTCAGGGATCGCATCGTCTTCATCAACACGGGTTTCCTGGATCGCACCGGCGACGAGATCCATACGTCGATGCAGGCCGGCGCAATGATCCCGAAGGCGGCGATGAAGGGCAGTGGCTGGATCGCCGCCTATGAAGCGCGCAACGTCCAGATCGGCCTGGCCTGCGGCCTTTCGGGCAAGGCGCAGATCGGCAAGGGCATGTGGGCCGCGCCCGACATGATGGCGGACATGATGGTGCAGAAGATCGGCCATCCCACCGCCGGGGCGAGCACTGCGTGGGTGCCGAGCCCGACCGCGGCAACGCTGCACGCCATGCATTACCACAAGGTCGACGTCTTCGCGCGTCAGGCCGAACTGGCCAGGGGCGAGACCCCGGGGCTCGACGCGTTGCTCACTATTCCGCTCGCTGGCGGCGCAAACTTCTCGGACGAGGAGGTCACGCGCGAGCTCGACAACAATGCCCAGGGGATATTGGGCTATGTGGTACGCTGGATCGACCAGGGGGTCGGTTGCTCGAAAGTTCCCGACATCAACGATATCGGCCTGATGGAAGACCGCGCGACGCTGCGCATCTCGTCCCAGCACATGGCGAACTGGCTGCTGCACGGCGTGTGCACCGCCGAACAGGTCGATGCGGCGCTGCTTCGCATGGCGGCCAAGGTCGACGGCCAGAATGCCGGAGATCCGCTTTACCGGCCGATGGCGAACGATCCGGATGGCAGCATCGCGTTCCGCGCCGCGCGTGCGCTGGTGTTCGACGGCGTGGTGCAGCCCAACGGATATACCGAGCCGCTGCTCCATCGTTTCCGCGCCGAGGCGAAGGCGCGCTGACGCGCCAAGTCACAAAAGCGAAAAAATCGGGAAACCAACCGGGTCGTCGCGCATTGTGCGGGAAGGGATCAACCGAACATAGATCAAGATGACCATACGCGCTCTTATTGTCGAAGATGAAATCCTCGTGGCGCTGGACCTCGAAAGCGCCTTGAACGAGATCGGAATCGAAGTGGTGGGGATTGCCGCGGATCGTGCCACGGCGCTGCGCATGGCCGACGGTATCGATTTCGCGCTGGTCGACGTGAATCTGCGCGACGGACATACCGGCCCGTCGATCGGGCGGACGCTCGCCATGGAATTCGGCGTGAAGGTCATCTTCGTAACCGCCAATCCCGCCCAGCTCGGCGACGGGATAGAGGGGACGATGGGGGTGATGAGCAAGCCGTTTTCGGACGAGTCGATCACGGCTACCGTCGCGTTCCTGACGGCGCCCGGCAGTCAGGGCGAAATCCAGCCGCCGCGCGAACTGAAGCTTTTCCAGACCAATTGAGCCGCGAAAGCGGTGACTTGTCGGGCGGCTCGGTCGAGCCCGCCTTTCATCAATTCGGACGATGGAGCGAATCCAGCGGAATGGTGATCCGCGCATCCAGCCCCTGAGCACGCCATCTTTTGTCGATTTCGCCCTTGAGCTGGGTGACGACACTGAGCGCGATCAGCCTGGATCCGAAGCCGCTGTCCTCGGGGGCTTCGGCAATGGCCGGTCCGCCGCTTTCCCGCCAGTCGAGCCGGCACTGATCGCCATCGCGTGCGATCTCCACCCGGACGCGGCCGTCCGGAGCCGACAGCGCTCCGTACTTCGCCGCATTGGTCGCGAGTTCGTGGAACAGCAAGGCAAGCGGCGTTGCCGCCCGATCGTCGATATCCGTGTCTTCGCCGACGATCGAGATACGCGGCTGGGCCACGTCATAGGGCGCGAAAAGCTGGGCCAGCATGCCATGCAGGCTGGCCTGGCCCAGTTCCGAACGCGAGGCATCGCTGTGCGGGCGCACGAAATCATGCGCCCGACCGAGCGCCATCACCCGGTTGCGCAGGTCGTCCGCGAGCGGCTTGATCTCGGGATGGCTTCGCGCCGAAAGCGCGATCAGGCCGGCGATGACCGCGAAGATGTTCTTGATGCGATGGCTGAGCTCGTGGGCGACCAGTTCGCGCTCCTCCGAGGTCTTCTTGTGCTCGTGGATATCGGTGCACGTGCCGAACCAGCGGGTGATGCGCCCGCCGGCATCGCGCATCGGCAGGGCGCGTCCGAGCGTCCAGCGATATTCGCCGCTATGATGGCGCAACCTGTATTCGATCTCGTAAGGTTCCCCCGTTTCGAGGGAATGGCGCCATCGTTCCCAGGCACGGTCCTGATCGTCGGGATGGAACATGCCGTTCCAGGCCTCGCCGTCGGTCGATCCTTCGGCCATGCCGGTAAAGCGGTACCAGCGCTTGTTGTAATAATCATGATAGCCGTCGGGCAGGGTGGACCAGACCATCTGCGGCATCGTGTCGGCCAGGATCCTGAATTTCTCCACGCTTTCCGCCAGAATCGCGTCGTCGCGCTCCTTGGCGATCAGGCGCCGGCGCGCTTCGAGGAGATTCATGACCTGGGCGGCCAGTACGGCAAGGCCCTGCGCCTGGAGGTCGGTCAGGCCGTCGCGAGGTTCGCGATCGATCACGCACAGCGATCCCAGCGGCACGCCTTCGGGCGACACCAGCGGTTCGCCGGCATAGAAGCGGATATGCGGTTCGTCGGTGACCAGCGCATTGTCGACGAAGCGGGGATCGCGCGTCGCGTCGGGAACGATCATGAGGTCGTCGCCGAGCATGGCGTATCTGCAGAAGGATGTTTCCCGCGAGGTCTGGGATACATCCAGGCCGGCCCTGGCCTTGAACCATTGGCGATCGCCCTCGACCAGGCTGATCAGCGCGATCGGCGTTCCGCAAAGCGCGCCGGCGAACCGGACGATATCGTCGAATGCCGGTTCGGATGCAGTGTCGAGCACGCAATATTCCGCGAACAGGGCGTCACGTCGTGCTTCGTTGAGTTGATCGATGATCCGGGCTTTCGGTTAATGCGGCGAAGACCGTCCGTGACATAACCGCCGTGCACGCACAACGGTTCCTCGATCCGATTTGGTCAGATGCGCCGCAGGTGCGGCGAGAAGATCTCGACGACGCTTTCGTACAGGGCGCGTTTGAACGGCACGATCATCGCGGGGAGCTCGGCCGGATCAGCCCATTTCCAGGCGCGGAACTCGGGATGTTCGGTTTCGATGTCGATATTCCCATCCTCGCCAAGGAAGCGCATCAGGAACCATGTCTGGCGTTGTCCGCGATACCGGCCCTTCCAGACCTTGCCGACCAGATCGGCCGGCAGATCGTAGAACAGGTCCTCGGGGCTCCTTGCGACGATCTCGACCAGTTCGGCGGCGATGCCCGTTTCCTCACCGACCTCGCGGATCGCCGCGGTTTCCGCATCCTCGCCATCGTCGATGCCGCCTTGCGGCATCTGCCACGCCTCCAGACTGTTATCGATGCGCTGGCCGACGAACACCTTGCCCTCGCGATTGACCAGCATGACGCCGGCGCAGGGTCGGTAGGGCAGGGATGCGGGATCTGTCGTCTGCATGTGATTTGCTATCCGTTTTCCTGTCATTCCGGCGAAAGCCGGAATCTCGTGCTCAGGCGTTGATCGTCTGGAACAGGTCTTCCCAGTCCGGGTTCGCCGCTTCGATCAACTCGATTTTCCAGTCGCGATTCCACTCTTTCAATGCTTTTTCGCGCGCAATAGCGTCGATCATCGTCGCGTGATGCTCGGTTAAAACCAGTCGCTTCAGCTTGTAGCGTTGGCAAAATTCGGATCCGTTGCCAGCGCGATGCTGGCTGATTCTGGCCGGTAAGTTAGCTGTGACGCCGATGTAGAGTGTTCCGCGCCTGCGGTTGGTCATGATATAGGTCCAACCACCCATCCGAAATGCTCAGGGTTCTGCGCCGGAGATTCCGGCTTTCGCCGGAATGACGGTGGATTTGACGTTCATGCTCACCCTGCAGCCTGCGCCATCACGCGATTGGCTTCCGCTTCGACGATCATGTCCTTCAATGCCGCAAGCGCGCCGGCGACGTCGCCGCGGGTCGATGGGATGACCTTGGTCAGGTTGACGAAGCCGTGGATGTTGCCGACCGCCTCTCGGAAGGTGACGGGCACGCCCGCGGCGGCAAGCGCGCCGACATAGGCTCGACCCTGATCGCGCAACGGATCGAGGCTGGCGGTGAGGACCAGCGTGGGCGGCATGCCCGCCTGATCGTGGAGCAGGGGATCCGTGCGGGGATGGCCGACCGTCGCCGCATAGGCCGCGGTGAACCAGGTCATGCTGTCCCGCGTCAGCAGGAAGCCGTCGCCGAACCGTGCGAACGAACCATATTTGGCGACCTGATCGACCACTGGATAGATCGGGAACTGCGCGACCACGGGGACGGCCGCGGGCGCATCGCGCAGCGCCATGCTGGTGACCACGGTCAGGTTGCCGCCCGCGCTGTCGCCCGCAAGCACCAGGCTGGTCGCGACGCGGCCCAGATCGGCCGGATTGCCGGCGACCCATCGCGCGGCCGCCTCGCAATCGTCGGGTGCCGCCGGCCAGGGATTTTCGGGCGCCAGCCGATAATCGACCGCGATCACGGGCATGTCGAGCTGCCGCGCCATTTCCGCGCAAAAGGGCTCGTGGGTGTGGAGGTCGCCAAACACGAAGCCGCCGCCGTGGAAATAGAGCAGGACGGGGCCGGGCTCTCGCCCGTCGCGCGCGTCGTACAGGCGTGCCGGGATATCGCCCGCCGACCCGGGGATGGAGAGGTCGCGGATCAGCGCGAGTTCGCCGACGGGGACGTCGGCGACGTCGCGCATCCCGCGCATGACCTCACGCGCGGCATCGGGCGTCATTTCATGCGTCTTGGGCCCGGGCATGTTGTTGAGAAAGTCGAGGAAAGCGCGGGTGTCCGGACGGACGAACGGGGTGTCTGGGGCATCCGGCAACGCAATTCTCCTTCGCTCATTGGCCGCTGACGCAGTCCATCCTAGTTAGGCACTGTGCTTCATGTCGTCCATCATCCCGATTACGTCACACCCGCGGCGCCCGGCGGCCAGTTCCCCTGGGACAAATACGGGCTGGTGATGGATGCGCTGACAGAAAGCGGCGTCGCGCATCGGATCCACACGCCCCAGCCGATGCCGCTCGCGCGGATCGCGGCGGTGCACGATCCGGACTATGTGGCGGAGGTCGCCGAATTGCGCGTGCCCGCGCACAAGGCGCGCCGCATCGGCTTTCCTGTCACCGAGCGCGTGGCGCGGCGGGCGAGGACCACGCCCGGCGGCACCTGGCTCGCTGCGCGGCTGGCGCTGTCGCATGGCTATGCCGCCAATGCGGCGGGCGGCAGCCATCATGCGCTGTACGATACCGGCGCCGGATACTGCATCTTCAACGACCTGGCGGTCGCCGCGCACCGACTGGTCGAGGATGGCGACGCGCACAGGATCCTGATCGTCGACTGCGACGTCCATCAGGGTGACGGCACGGCGTCACTTCTGATCGATCATGCTGAATTCGCGATCTTTTCGATGCATGCAGACAAGAATTTTCCGGCGCGCAAGGCGCGATCGACCGTCGACGTCGCGCTGGCCGACGACACTGGAGATGCCGAATATCTCGATGCGCTTGGCCGGCATCTCCCGCCGCTGATCGATGCCTTCGGGCCGGACCTGATCCTCTATCAGGCGGGTGTCGATCCGCATGCCGACGATCGGCTGGGCCGGCTGGCGCTGAGCGATGCGGGCCTGGACGCCCGCGACCGTTTCGTGGCGGAGGCGGCGCACCGGCGCGGCATTCCGGCCGCGAGCGCGCTTGGCGGCGGCTATGGCGCCGACCGGATGGCGATCGCGCGCCGTCATGCCGCGACGATGATCGCCATGTCGGGAATATTGTCCGCGGATTGACGCGGATATCCGTTCGGATGCTTCTCGCGAAGCCCTGATTGCCCGTGCCGCCAGTATTTCTACTTTGCGACAGGGGGGATAGGGGCCTAGAACGGTGTCCGAAGCTCAATAAGAATAAGCAGGACGTTCGCAGATATGGCATCCGCCGCACATGAGGTGACTCCGCGCGAGGCCGCCTCTCATCCCGTACCCGAAGCCGTCGTGGTACGTTTCGCAGGCGACAGCGGAGACGGAATGCAGCTGACCGGCGGTCAGTTCACCCTGTCCACCGCGCTTGCCGGCAACGACCTGGCCACCTTCCCGGATTTTCCCGCCGAGATCCGCGCGCCGCAAGGCACCTTGTTCGGCGTCTCCGCATTCCAGATCAACTTCGGGTCGACCGAGGTGGAGACTGCGGGCGATGCGCCCGACGTGCTGATCGCGATGAACCCGGCCGCGCTCAAGACCAATGTCGGCGTGCTCAAGGAAGGCGGCCTGATCATCGCCGACGAGGGCGAGTTCGGCGCGCGCAATCTGGCCAAGGCCGGCTACGAGGTCAGCCCGCTCGAGGATGACAGCCTGGCGCGCTGGCAGTTGATGAAGCTGAACATCTCGCAGCTCACCCTGGAAGCCGTGAAGCCCTTCGGGCTGGGCAACAAGGAAGCGCTGCGCTGCAAGAACATGTGGACGCTGGGGCTCGCGCTCTGGATGTTCGGGCGCGATCGCAAGCCGATCGTCGACTGGCTGAACAGCAAGTTCGCCAAGGCGCAGACGCTGGCCGACGCCAATATCGCCGCGCTCAATGCCGGCCATGCCTATGGCGAGACCGCGGAGCTCGCCGGCCCGATGCAGCAGCATTTCATCGCGCCCGCGCCCGTGGCGCCGGGGCTCTACCGCACCGTCACCGGCGCCGAGTCGATCTCGCTGGGCCTCGTCGCCGGCGCGCAGCTTGCCGGCCTGCCGATGTTCTTCGGTGGCTATCCGATCACGCCGGCCTCGGCGATCCTGCATCATCTGTCGCGGCTCAAGGAATATGACGTCACGACGTTCCAGGCCGAGGACGAGATCGCCGCGATCGCGTCCGCCATCGGTGCATCCTATGCCGGATCGCTGGGCGTCACTTCGTCCTCCGGACCGGGCATCGCGCTCAAGGGCGAGGCGATGGGCCTGGCGATCATGACCGAACTGCCGCTGGTGGTCGTCAATTCTCAGCGCGGCGGCCCGTCGACCGGCCTGCCCACCAAGACCGAGCAGTCGGATCTCTATCAGGCGGTCTATGGCCGCAACGGCGATGCGCCGATGCCGGTGATCGCGGCGCGCAGCCCTGCCGACGCGTTCGACTGCGCGATCGAAGCGGTGCGGCTGGCCACTCAGTTCATGACTCCGGTGATGCTGCTGACCGACGGCTATATCGCCAACGCGGCGGAGCCCTGGAAAGTGCCGGACATGAGCGGGTACGAACCGTTCCCCGTCGCGTTCCAGGAAGAGGCGCCGGAGGGCAAGCTGCTGCCCTACAGCCGCGACGAGAAGCTGAAGCGCCCCTGGATCAAGCCGGGCACGCCCGGCCTGATGCACCGTATCGGCGGGATCGAGAAGCAAATCGATACGGGCCACATCAATTACGAGGCCGGCAACCACCAGGCGATGACCGACATCCGCCAGAACAAGGTGCTCGGCATCGCGGATCACATCCCGGAACAGGATGTCACGCTGGGCGAAACCAGCGGCAGGCTGGCGATTGTCGGCTGGGGATCGACCTTCGGCCCGATCCATCAGGCCGTCCGCCGGATGCGCGCGCGCGGCCATGACGTGCATCACATCCATATCCGCCACATCTGGCCGCTGCCGCGCAATCTTGGCGATCTTCTAAAGAGTTACGAGAAGATCCTCGTGCCCGAGATGAACACCGGCCAGCTCAAGACGGTGCTGCGGGATCAGTATCTGGTCGACGCGAAACCGCTCAACAAGGTTTCCGGTCAACCCTTCCGCATCGCCGAGATCGAAGCGGCCATCGAAAGCGCGCTCGGCTGAGCGCACGCTCAGGCCGATACGAGGAATCGCCCCATGAACGAGATGACCAAGCTCACCATCAAGGATTTCGAGACCGATCAGGAAGTGCGCTGGTGCCCGGGTTGCGGCGACTATGCGATCCTGAAGGCGGTGCAGCGGACCATGCCCGAACTGGGCGTGCGGCCGGAGAACACCGTGTTCATCTCCGGCATCGGCTGCTCCAGCCGCTTTCCCTATTATATGGAAACCTATGGCTTCCACACCATCCACGGCCGCGCGCCCGCGATCGCGACGGGCGTGAAGCTGGCCAATCCGGAGCTCGATGTCTGGATCATCACCGGTGACGGCGATGCGCTGTCGATCGGCGGCAATCACACCATGCATCTGCTGCGCCGCAACCTCGACTGCCAGATCCTGCTTTTCAACAACGAGATCTATGGCCTTACGAAAGGCCAATATTCTCCGACGAGCCGGATCGGCACGCGCAGCCCGTCAACGCCCTTCGGTTCGGTCGACCGGCCGGCCAGCCCGTGCGGTTTCGCGATCGGATCGGGCGCCCGCTTCGTGGCGCGCGCGATCGACACCAACAAGAACCTGCCCCAGGTGCTGAAGGCGGCGCATGCGCACAAGGGCGCGAGCTTCGTCGAGATCTTCCAGAACTGCATCGTCTATAATGACGACGTGTTCGCGAACTTCACAGAAAAGGCGAATGCGGCGACCAACCAGATCTGGCTGACCCAGGGGGAGCCGATGCTGTTCGCGGGCGGGACCAAGGGCCTGACGCTCGATCATGCTGCGTTGCGCCTCGGCGTGGTCGACGTCGTCGATGGCGATTGGGAAGCGGCGGGCGTCATCGTCCACGATCAGACCAACAAGGGCCTGGCCCAGATGCTGGTCGAGATGACCGTCGAGGATGGTTTCCCCGTCGCGCTCGGCGTGATCTACGATCATCCGCGTCCGACCTTCGAGCGTGCGGTGGTCGCGCAGAATGCCGAGGCCGCCAAGGGCAAGACGGCCGACCTTCAGAAACTGGTCAGCAAGGGCCAGACCTGGCAGGTCGAGAAGGAACCGCACGTCATCTAGGCAAACGCCAGCGCAACCGTTCCGCTTGTCCCGTCGTTGCACTAAGCGTCGACGGGCAGGCGGGGAGGGTATGTGACGAGCATCATCTGGTTTCGGCAGGATCTGCGGTTTTCGGATCAGGCGGCATTGATTGCCGCCGCGGCCGAAGGGCCGGTCGTGCCCGTCTATGTGCTCGACGACGACGGACCGGGCGGCTGGAAAATGGGGGCGGCGCAGCGCTGGTGGCTGCATCATGCCCTGGCGGCGCTCGACACGCATCTGCGCGAAAAGGGATCGCGCCTGATCCTGCGCCGCGGCGCGGCCGCGGAGGAAATCGCGCGCGTGGCGGCGGAGGTCGGCGCGGAGCGTGTCCATGCGATCCGGCATTACGAGCCCTGGTGGGTCGCGGCGGAGGAAGCGCTTTCGAAACGGCTCGACCTGTGCCTTCATGATGGCAATCAGCTAGCGCCGCCGGAAAGCATCACGACGGGCTCCGGTGGCCGCTACAAGGTCTTCTCCGCCTTCTGGAAGGCGCTTTACGAGCGTATGCCGCCGCCCGCGCCGCATCGTGCGCCCGCGCATATCGAAGCGCCCGGCGCCTGGCCCGAAAGCGATGCGCTGGGCGATTGGTCGCTCCTGCCCACCCATCCCGACTGGGCACAGGGCTTTGCCGACTGGAGGCCCGACGAGGCCGGCGCGCGCAGGATGCTGGACGATTTCATCGACGAGGCGGGCGACTATCCGCAAAGGCGCGATCTGCCGTCGATCGAGGGGACGTCGCGCCTGTCGCCCTATCTGCATTTCGGGCAGGTCTCGCCCGCCGCGGTGTGGCACCGGCTGAACCGGCATGGCGCCTTCCTGCGCGAGCTTGCCTGGCGCGATTTTTCGGCTGGCGTGATCGCGGCATCGCCCGATTATGCCGAGCGTAACGGCCGGCCCGCCTTCGACCGGCTCCGCTGGCGGACGGGAAAGGCGGCCGACGCGGACTTTCGGGCATGGACGCGCGGCCGCACCGGCTATCCGATCGTCGATGCCGGCATGCGTCAGCTCTGGGCGACCGGCTGGATGCACAATCGCGTGCGCATGATCACGGCATCCTTCCTGGTGAAGCATCTGCTGATCGACTGGCGGCGGGGCGAGCGCTGGTTCTGGGATACGCTGGTCGACGCCGATTACGGCAACAACGCGGTCAACTGGCAGTGGGTGGCGGGCACGGGCACCGATTCGAACATGTTCGGCCGGATCATGGCGCCGCTCGTCCAGTCGGAGAAGTTCGACGCGGGCGACTATATCCGCGAATGGGTGCCCGAACTGCGCGGCCTGCCCGACGAGACGATCCACGATCCGGAAGCGGCCGGCGTCAGGCCAGCCGATTATCCGGAGAAGATCATTGCCCATCGCGAGGGGCGCGAGCGCGCGCTGGCCGCCGCGGCGAAGATGCGCGATTGAACCATCCCGGATCAGGCGGCGATTGAATTGCCCCTGTATCGGCGTAAAAGCAGCGCGCGATGGACGGGGTGAGGGAATGGAGCGGCGGCGACGCCGCGGGCACGGTCGCGGGCCGGCTGGTGGCGCCATTGTTCCATCGCATGCTCGACCGGATCGACCAGGGGCTGGAGGCCGGCGCGATCGAGGCGTCGCTGCCCGATGGCACCCGCAGGATGTTGGGTGGGCGCGCGCCTGGCCCGGTGGCGATCGTCGAACTTCGGCGCTGGACCGCGCTGTTGCGGCTGGCGCGCTCCGGCTCGGTCGGCTGGTATCAGGCATGGCGCGCCGGCGAATGGGCCAGCCCGGATGCTGTGCCCTTGTTCGATCTGTTCATGCGCAATCGCGTCGCCCTGGGCAGGGTGGCCCGCGCGCAGGGGCTGTCGCGCCTCGTCAAACGGATCGGCCATGCGCTACGGCGCAACGACCGCAAGGGCGCACGCCGCAATATCGAGTTCCACTACGATCTCGGCAATGATTTCTACCGTTTGTGGCTCGATCCCAGCATGACCTATTCGAGCGCGATCTTCGCCGAGCCGATCGATGCGTCCGAACCGCTCGAACTCGCCCAGGTCCGCAAGATCGAGGCATTGCTCGCGCGGCTCGATCTGAGCCCGGGCGATCGGTTGTTCGAGATCGGATCCGGCTGGGGCGGGCTGGTCGAGGTTGCCGCGCGCGATCATGGGCTCGATGTCACCGGCATCACGCTGTCGCCCAGCCAGAAGGCCTTTGCCGACGATCGGATGACTGCGGCCGGCCTTTCGGGTCACGCCCGGTTCGAACTTGTCGATTATCGCGATGCGCGCGGGCAATATGACGGGGTCGCCAGCGTCGAGATGGTCGAGGCGGTGGGTCGCGAATATTGGGCGGACTATCTGGCGGCGATCCACCGGCTGCTGAAGCCCGGCGGGCGTGCGGCCATCCAGTATATCATGATCGCCGACGATATCTTCGACGCATATGCCGACAGCGTCGATTTCATCCAGCGCTACATCTTCCCGGGCGGGCTGCTGCTGTCCGAAAGCGGATTCCGCGACATCGCCGAACGAACGGGGTTCGAGTGGCGGGATCGCAGCGGGTTTGGTCTGCATTATGCGGAAACTCTGCGGCGCTGGCGGGACCGTTTTGACGCAGTCGTCGCATCGGGCGCCTTGCCGAAGAAATTCGACAGCGAATTTATAGGCTTGTGGCGATATTATCTCATGTATTGCGAAGGGGGTTTCCGCGGCGGCGGGATCGATGTCGCGCAGGTGACGCTGATCAAGGCGTGACCGTCTGGAGGGGGAAGCGGGCATGAGGATGGGAGGATTGCGCGCGGTCATGTCGATCGCGCTGCTGGCCGGCGCGACCGCGGCGACAGAGCCACCCGTGAAACTGACCGCGGAGACCGCCGGTCGCCTGCGGCAGGCGGGCGCGGAGATCCTGTTCTGGAATCAGGCGGAACGCGACGAACGCTTTCCCGGCATGGAGAGGCTGTTCCCGGGCGACATCGCGCAGCGATCCGAAACCCCATATCCGTTGCCTGACGGCAAGCCGATCGACCTCGGCCCGGGCGACCCCGCAGGCGCCTATATGGCGGCGAACAATGTCGCGGGGCTGATCGTGGTCCAGGACGGCAAGGTGCGCCTGGAACGCTATGCGCGCGGATTTTCGCGCGCCGGTCGCTACACCAGCTTTTCGGTCGCAAAGTCGCTGACGTCGACGCTGGTCGGCGCCGCGGTCGCCGATGGGCATATCGAGTCGGTCGACGACCCCGTGACCCGCTACATCCCCGAGCTTGCCGGAAGCGGTTATGACGGCGTGACCGTGCGCCAGGTGCTGACGATGACGTCGGGGGTCCGCTGGAACGAGGATTATACCGATCCCAATTCCGACGTCGCGTCGATGTACAAGGTGCCGCCGGGTCCGGGCGAGGACGCGACGGTTGCCTATCTGCGTACCTTGCCGCGCGATGCCGCTCCGGGCAGCAAATGGGTCTACAAGACGGGCGAGACCAATCTGATCGGCGTGCTGGTCAGCAGGGCGACGGGAAAGACGCTTGCCCGTTATGCGGAAGAGAAGATCTGGCGCCCGTTCGGGATGGAGCAGGATCTGTTCTGGATGATCGATGCGGGTGGCCAGGATATAGGCGGCTGCTGCATCTCGGTATCGCTGCGCGATTATGCGCGGATCGGCCAGTTCGTTCTCGGCGATGGAATGGCGGGCGGAAAACGGGTCGTGCCGAATGGCTGGTTCGGCGATGCGACCGTGGCGCAGGTGGGCACCGGTCAGCCGGGTGCCGGCTATGGCTATCAATGGTGGACCAACGCCGATGGCAGTTTTCAGGCGCGGGGCATTTTCGGCCAGCTCATCCACATCGATCCGGCGCGCAAGCTGGTGATCGCGATGTCGAGCGCCTGGCCAAAGGCGACCGATCCTGCGCTGAGCGCGGCGCGAAGCGCGTTTGTCGAGGCGGTGACGGCGGCGGCCGGCCGGTAGTGATCAGCGCGCCTTGTGGCGCGATACGATCAGGTCGAGCACAGCCTGGTTGAGCAGGTTCGCGAAGGCGCAGCCGATCTGCGGCCCGCGACGCCAGACCACTTCCGCTTGCTGGCTGCCCAGGCCGGGCAGGGTGAGCCAGCACAGGGTTCCCGGGCGCAGTCCGTTGAACGTCTCGCATGCGAAGCCCGAGATCGACAGATTGGTCACGGTGACCTGAAAGGCGCTCGATCCGGACGGCCGCAGCATCGACGGGATATTGACGGCGGCGCGGGGCGCGCAGCGGTCTTCCTGCGACGCAAATGCATATTGGCCGATGGTGTCCGATTTGGAGTTCATCGCAAGTATCCCCCCTTGCTTAACAAGCTCGGGAGAATCGCATGCAAGTCCTTTTATCGGATTGAAAAATTCAGTTAATTCTTTCCCACTTGCCGGTCTCGAAATCCTCGCCGACCAGCGCCGTGATGCGATCCGCGACCACCGTCGGGGATTTGAGTGTCGCGGGATCCTCACCCGGAAATGCCTGCGCGCGCATCGCGGTTGCCGTCGCGCCCGGATCGACGATCGCCACGCGGATCGGCGACAGGTTCTTCACTTCCTCGCCATAGGCGCCGACCAGCGTCTCCAGCGCCGCCTTGGACGCGCCATAGGCGCCCCAGAAAGCGCGCGGATTGCGGCCGACGCTGGACGTCACGGCGATCACGCGGCCCGCGGTGCTGCGCTTGAGCAGGGGATCGAAATTCGCGAGCAGAGCCTGGGACGCGAGCAGGTTGAGCGTCAACAGCTTGTTGAACTCCTTTGCGTCCATCGTCGTCACCGGCCCCAGCGATCCCAGCATGGCGGCATTGATGACCAGGATGTCGAGCGCTTCCCAGCGGCTCGAGATCGCGGCGGCAAGGCGGGCGATGCTGTCGCTTTCGGCCAGGTCGAGCGGCGCGATGGTCGCACTGCCACCGGCGGCATGAATGCGTTCCTCCACGGCCTCCAGTGCGTCGGCGGTGCGGGCAGTCAGCACGACGTGCGCGCCGCGCGCCGCCAGGGCCTCGGCAGTCGCTGCGCCGATGCCGCGGCTGGCACCGGTCACAATGGCCAGTTTTCCGGTGAGGTCCGAGGTAGAGCCAGTCATCTTGGAATCCGTTTCTGTCGAGCGAAGTCGAGACAGGTCGGCGCGGACGTCCCTCGACTTCGCTCGGGACGAACGGGCCTTTGGTTTGGGCTAGTTGACCCGTTCGGCGAGCAACGAGAACTGATCCTCGGGTGCGAGATCGTCCTGGTCGGTCAGCGTCGTGGGATAGTCGCCGGTGAAGCAGGCGTCGCAATATTGCGGCCTGATATCGGCGCGCTGCGCTTCGCCCAAGGCCCGATACAGGCCGTCGATCGAAACGAAGGCCAGGCTGTCGGCATGGATGAAATCGGTCATGCCCGGAACGTCGAGCTGCGCGGCGAGCAGCTTGGCGCGCTCGGGCGTGTCGACGCCGTAGAAGCAGCTATGCCGCGTCGGCGGGCTGGCGATGCGCATATGCACTTCCTTGGCGCCCGCATCGCGCATCATCTGCACGATCTTCAGGCTGGTGGTGCCGCGCACGATCGAATCGTCGATCAGCACGATACGCTTGCCGTCGATCAGCGCGCGATTGGCGTTGTGCTTCAGCTTGACGCCCAGGTGGCGGACCTTGTCGCCGGGCTGGATGAAGGTGCGGCCGACATAATGGGAACGGATGATGCCGAGCTCGAACGGGATCCCCGATTCCTGTGCATAGCCGATGGCGGCGGGAACGCCGGAATCGGGCACGGGAATGACCAGATCGGCATCGACCGGCGCTTCGATCGCAAGCTGGGCGCCGATCGCCTTGCGCACCGAATAGACCGACGAACCGTCGACGATCGAATCGGGCCGCGAGAAATAGACATGCTCGAAGATGCACGGGCGCGCCGCGCGCTTGCCGAACGGGTGGACCGATTCGATTTCACCCTCGCGCACGAGAACCAGTTCGCCGGGCTCGATGCTGCGGATATAATCGGCGCCGACCACGTCGAGCGCCACGGTTTCCGACGCGAAGATGAACGAATTGCCGAGCTTGCCCATGACGAGCGGGCGGATGCCGAGAGGATCGCGGCATGCGATCATGCCCTCCGGCGTCATGCAGATCAGCGAATAGGCGCCTTCGAGCTGCTTGAGCGCGTCGATGAACTTGTCGAGCAGCGTCCGGTAGGTCGAGGTGGCGACCAGATGGATGATGACTTCGGTGTCGGACGTCGACTGGAAGATCGAACCACGGCGGACCAGGTCGCGCTTCAGCTTCATCGCGTTGGAGATGTTGCCGTTGTGCGCGACGGCAAACCCGCCCGAGGCGAGGTCCGCATAGAGCGGCTGGACATTGCGAAGCGCGGTTTCGCCCGTCGTGGAGTAGCGGACATGGCCGCAGGCATTGTGGCCGGGCAGGCCACGGATCACTTCGTCGCGGTCGAAATTGCCGGCGACATGGCCCATCGCGCGATGCGTGTGGAACTGATCGCCGTCGAAACTGGTGATGCCCGCAGCTTCCTGGCCGCGATGCTGCAGCGCGTGAAGACCGAGCGCGACCATCGCGGAAGCGGTTTCGGCACCAGCGATGCCGAAGATGCCGCATTCTTCGCGGAGTTTGTCGTCGTCGAAAGGATTCGTGGTGAGCATCGATTCGCCTGTGCGGTGACCGGTCGAGCGCATATAGGGTGGCGAACCCGCTTTGTCGCCCTTTGACGCAATATTGCGTGGAGCCGATCCGCAAGTCGCGCGTTTGTCGGGGTATGACGAAGGATCGTTCCCCCTCTTCAGAGACCGAATTGCTACTGGAAGCGCTGATTTCGCAGGGCTGCTCGGTCGAGAAGGCGCAGCGCATCGTCGAGGCCGAAAAGGCCGCGGGCAGGCGGCTGATGTCCTGGGGCGCCGGCAAGCGGGCGGACTTCGTCTCGAAACATTGAACGTGTCGCCGGCTTTGAATTTGCGCGCGGTTCCGCCTAGATCGGCGGCATGACCGATCAACGCGAGAGCGGCACGACGCTCGACCCCAAATATGACGTCAACGGCCTCGTGACGGCGGTTGTGACCGCGCGCGACGGCGGATTGCTGATGGTGGCGCATATGGACGCCGAGGCGCTGGAGCTGACCCAGTCCACGAACGTGGCGCATTTCTGGTCGCGCAGCCGGGCACGGATCTGGAAGAAGGGCGAGACGTCCGGCCATGTGCTGAACGTCGTCGAGATGCGGATCGATTGCGATCAGGACGCGATCTGGATCGTCGCCGATCCCGCGGGACCGGCATGCCATACCGGCGAGCCGAGCTGCTTCTATCGCCGGATCGTCGATGGGCGGCTGGAGCGCGTGGATTGAGGATAGCTTTCGCGATCTGCCTGCTGCTTGCCGCCTGTACGCCGGACCGGCCCGCGGCGAACGATAGCGAAAGCGACCTGGAAAGCGCCGCGATCGCGGCGGGCGCCATCCCCGATCCGGATACCGCGCCGCTCGAGGGGCTGTATGAGCGCAGCGGCGATGGCGGGCCGGACCGCGTATGCCTGTTGCGCGAACAGGGCGAATCCTATCGCATCGGCATCGACGTGATGTTCGGCGACGAAACCGAATGCATCGCCCGCGGCCGCGCCGCGCGTGCCGGCGAGCGAGTGACGATCGAACTCGAGGGCAAGGGCGAATGCCGGATCGATGCCCGCTTCGACGGGCGGGAGATCGCGTTGCCCGGATCGGTTCCGCCGGACTGCGCGCGCTATTGCACGAAGCGCGGTTCGCTTGCAGGATTCGCTCTCGGTCAATCGAGCGCGTCGCGCGCCGATGCGGCCTCTGTGGTGGCGCGCGACGGCGCTCTGCTCTGCGATGCACCCACTTGACGTTAACGTGAACGTAAAATAGCATTCGTTGCATGGCTTATGCTTCGACTCATGCAACGCTCGACACGCCGGACGTCCGCGACCGGCATGTCTACAGCATCTCGGATCTGTCCGAAGAATTCGACGTCACCGCGCGCGCGCTCCGCTTCTACGAGGATGAAGGGCTGATCGCCCCGATGCGTCGCGGCACGACGCGGATCTACACGAAGCGCGATCGCGCGCGGCTTGCCTGGATCCTGCGCGCGAAGCGGGTGGGGTTCAGCCTGTCGGAGATCCGCGAGATGATCGATCTCTACGATCTGGGTGACGGGCGGCATATCCAGCGGCGCGTGACCGTGGAAAAGTGCAATGATCGTATCGCGCTGCTCAAGCGGCAGCGCGTCGATATCGACGCGCAGATCGACGAACTGACCCGGTTCGTCGCCATGGTCGAGAAAGCGGACGCGAAAAGCGAAGCCAAGGCCTGAATTCAGGCACGACATAATTCGGGAGAGTTTCGATGCCGACCTATACCGCGCCCGTGCGCGACACGCGTTTCGTTCTGGATTCGGTGATCGGCCTGGATCGCCACGCCAATCTGCCCGGTTTCGAGAATGCCGGCGCCGACATGGTGGAGGCGGTGCTGGGCGAGGGTGCGAAGTTCGTCGAGGAAGTGTTGTTCCCGCTGAACCAGTCGGGCGATGCCGAGGGCTGCACCCGCCATGCCGACGGGTCGGTGACGACGCCCAAGGGCTTCAAGGAGGCCTATGACCAGTTCGTCGCCGGCGGCTGGACGACGTTGTCGGCGCCCGAGGAGTTCGGCGGACAGGCGCTGCCGCACGTGGTTTCGACCGCATTCGAGGAATATCTGATCAGCGCCAACATGGCCTTCGCCATGTATAATGGCCTCACCATGGGCGCGGTCTCGGCGATCCTGGTCAAGGGTTCGCCCGAGCAGAAGGCGAAATACCTCCCAAAGATGGTCGGCGGCCAATGGGGCGGCACGATGAACCTGACCGAGCCGCAATGCGGCACCGATCTGGGCCTGATCCGCACCCGCGCCGAACCCCAGGCCGACGGCAGCTATGCGATCACGGGCACCAAGATCTTCATCTCGTCGGGCGAGCACGACCTGACCGAGAACATCATCCACCTGGTGCTCGCCAAGACGCCCGGCGCGCCGGAAAGCAGCAAGGGCATCAGCCTGTTCATCGTGCCCAAGTTCCTGGTGAACGAGGATGGATCGCTCGGCGCGCGCAATGGCGTCACCTGCGGCTCGATCGAGCACAAGATGGGCATCCACGCGAATTCGACCTGCGTCATGAACTATGACGGCGCGACCGGCTGGCTGATCGGCGAGGAGAATAAGGGGCTCGCCGCCATGTTCATCATGATGAACGCGGCGCGGCTGGGCGTCGGCCTGCAGGGGCTGTCGCAGGGCGAGGTCGCCTATCAGAATGCCGTGCAATATGCGCATGACCGGCGCCAGGGCCGCGCGCTGACCGGTCCGGCCGAACCGAACGAGAAAGCGGACACGCTGTTCGTCCACCCCGACGTCCGCCGCATGCTGATGGAGGGCAAGGCGCTGACGGAGGGCCTGCGCGCATTGTGCCTCTGGGGCGCGCTCCAGGTCGATCTGGCGCACAAGGCGGCGACCGAAGAGGAGCGCCAGGCTGCCGACGACCTGATCTCGCTGCTGACCCCGGTGATCAAGGGCTATGGCACCGACAAGGGTTACGAGATCGCGACCAACAGCCAGCAGGTCTATGGTGGCCATGGCTACATCGCCGAATGGGGCATGGAGCAATATGTCCGCGATGCCCGGATCGCGATGATCTACGAAGGCACCAATGGCGTGCAGGCGATGGACCTGGTCGGCCGCAAGCTCGCGCAGAATGGCGGCCGCGGGGTGCAACTCTTCTTCAAGATCGTCGGCGAGGAAATCGCGGTTGCCAAGGGCAATGCCAAGCTCGCCGATTTTGCCGGTGCGCTCGAAAAGGCGCTGGGCCAGTTGCAGGCGGCGACGATGTGGCTGGTGCAGAACGGCATGGCCAATCCGAACAATGCGGGCGCCGCGGCGGTCCCCTATCTCCACCTGATGGGGATCGTTGCGGTCGGCATGATGTGGCTGCGCATGGCGACCGCGGCCGACGCCGCGCTGGCCGCCGGAACGGAGGATGCCGCGTTCATGGAAGCGAAGCTGGTCACCGCGCGCTTCTTCGCCGAACGGATCATGCCCGATGCGGGCGCGCTCCGCCGCAAGATCGAGGGCGGCGCGGACAGCCTGATGGCGCTCCCGGTCGAGGCTTTCGCGCGGGGGTAAGCTCGTCTAAAACCGTTCGGGCTGAGCCCGAACGGTTTTTGAACCATGAGCAGTCGCTCCGGCTTTCGCTCGAGCGACGGTTCGGGTCAGTTCCCGCCCGTCTTCCCCGTCCGATATCGATCGAACCAGGCCAGGATCGCCGAAGCCTTGGCGGCGGCCTGGGAGGGGCGCGCGGCGATGCCGCCATGGCTCGCCTCGGGCACCTTCACCAGCGCGGTCGGCACGCCGCGGAGTTGGAGCGCCGAATAATATTGCTCCGCCTCGCTCACCGGGGTTCGATAATCCTGGCTGCCGACGACGACCATCGTCGGCGTCTTGACGTTGCCGACCAGCGACAGCGGCGAACGGCTCCAATAACCCTGCGGATCCTCCCAGGGCAGTTTGCCGAACCAGTATTTGGCGAAATAGGGAGTGTTGTCCGCGGTCAGCACGAAGCTGGCCCAGTCGATCACCGGCTTTTGCGTGACCGCCGCCTTGAAGCGGTCGGTCTTGCCGACGATCCAGGCGGTCAGCACGCCGCCACCCGATCCGCCGGTCACGAACAGATTGTCCGGATCCGCCGCACCCGATGCGATCGCGGCATCGACCGCCGCCATCAGGTCGCCATAATCGTCGGCGGGATAGGTCTTGTCGATCAGCCGCGCGAATTCCTCTCCATAAGAGGTCGAACCGCGCGGGTTGGTATAGAGCACGGCATAGCCGGCCGCGGCATAGAGCTGGACGTCGGTCGAGAAGGCGGGGCCATAGGCGCTGTGCGGTCCGCCATGGATCTCCAGGATCAGCGGCACGCGCTGTCCGGCGACATGGCCGGGCGGCAGCGCCAGCCAGGCGGGGACAGTGCGGCCGTCCGGCGCGGTCACCGCAAGCTCGCGCACCTCGGCCAGCGTCTTGGCGCCCAGCGATTCCTCGTTGAGCCGGGTCAGCCGCCGCGCGCCGCTGCCGCTCGTCACCGACACGTCGGGCGGACGCTGCGTCGTGCCGCTGGTGAATGCGACGGCGCCCGTCTTCGCCACGCTGAAATCGCCGCCGCTATAGGGGCGGTCCAGCCCGGTTCCGGTCAGGCCGGATGCGATCGGCGTCAGCTTGCCGTCCAGCGCGATGCGGGCAACGCGATTGGATCCGCGATCGTCGTACAGCGCGTAGATCGACCGGCCATCGGCCGCCCACAGGATCTTCTCGATGCTGCGATCGAGCTCCGCGGTCAGCGAACGCGCACCGCTACCGTCGCGATTCATCACATAGAGCTGGGTGTTGCGATAACTGTACCCTTTGTCGTAGAAGCCGAGATAGGCGATGCGCGTGCCGTCCGGTGATATGGCGGGCTCTGTATCGGGTCCGTCGCGGGTGGTGAGCGCGCGGATCGCGCCGGTCTCCACGTCGAGAGCCTGCACCTCGCTGTTCACCGAATTGCGTTGCCAGTCGCCGGTGCGGACCGCGCTGAACAGGATGGTGCGCCCGTCGGGCGTCCAGGATAGGGGGCCGCCATCGTGCCAGGGGCCGAAGGTCAACTGCCGCGGCGCACCGCCCTCGGCGGGCACCAGGAAGATATGGTCGAAGCCCGGCTTCACATACCCGCCGCCGTCACGCCGATAGACGACCTTGTCGATCACCTCCAGCGGTGCAGCCCAATTGGCGCCTTCGGGTTTCGCGGGGGCCTTGCCCATTTTCATGCCCTCTTCGGGCACGTTCATGACATAGGCGATGCGGTTGCCATCGGGCGCCCAGGCGATCGACGCCGGCGTGTCGGGCAGTCCGGTGACCCGCGCCGATGCGCCGGTCTCCATCCAGCGCACGAACAGTTGCGCGCCGCCGCCTTCGCCGGTCGAGACATAGGCCAGGCGCTTGCCGTCGGCGGACCAGCGCGGCTGGCTGTGCGCGCCGGGGCCGGCAATGAGCGGGGCCTGCGCGCCCGTGCGTGTGTCGATCAGCCAGATGGTCGGGCGCGTGCGATCGGTCATCACGTCGTTCGATCGGCGGACATAGGCGATCTTCGTTCCGTCCGGGCTGATCTGCGGATCGCTCGCCGCCTCCAGTCCGAACAGGTCGGCGCCTTGCAGGGTGCGATTGGGGCCATCGGCCGGTGCGGCGAGCGCGGCGACCGGCGCGGCCGCAAGGAGAAGGGACAGGCAAAGGGCGCGACGCGGCATCGGGTCTCTCCGGCAAATATGTTGTTTCCCGAACATGCTGCTTTCCCGGAAGAGTGCAAGCGCATCACCGCCCATTATGGAGCTGGCCGATATTGAAAGCGCTTGTCATCATCACGCCGCGCCCCATAATCCCTTCTTGCGGATGCGCGCGTCCGGAGCGGGGGTTTTTCGGCGATGATGTTGCGTTCATATCGATCTTTCGCGGTGCTCGCGGCGCTCGTCGTCCTGGCCGCTTGCGGGCGTGCGGAGAAAAAGGCCGAGGCGGAGGCCAATGCCGCCGCCGCGGCGGCAAAGGGACCGCCGACCGAACTGATCGGCCTGCCCAACGGCGCGACGATCACGGTCGAGCCCGGCTCGGTCGGGCAACAGCTTGCCGTCTATCTCGCCTCGACCGACCCAGCGCCGCGCAGTTTCCAGATCGGTGGCGACCAGTTCGAGGACTGGTCGGCGACCGCGCGGCCGGCTGTACGCGCGATGGTGCCGGGGCTCGTCGAGCTGCTGAAATCCTATCCTGCGGTGCGGCTGCGCATCATCGGCCATACCGACAATGTCGGCACGGCGGAGGCCAACCTGAAGCTGTCGCGCGACCGGGCGGAGACCGCGAAGCGCCATCTGATCGATGCCGGCATATCGGAAGGGCGGATCGAGGTCGAAGGCAAGGGGCTGACCCAGCCGATCGCGGACAACTCCACGCTTGAAGGTCGCGCCAGCAATCGGCGGATCGAACTGGTGGTCATCGCGAAATAAAGCGTGCGGGCGTACTGAGCGCCGCATTTTACCGTCCCCGGTGTCGCTCCGGCTCGAAGCCCGGTTGAAGACGCCTTTGCCGCCTCAGGGAAACGGCAGCGCCATCTCCGTCGCAATTCCACCGCGACGCGGCACACGCCAGATCTGGCCGAACCGGGTGTGCGGGATATTCTGCGGTCCGACCGCGCCCATCCGACGGATCAGGTCGGGTACGGTGTTGCTGTGGCCGACGATCAGCACAACGCCGCGCGCGCGCTTCACCCGGTCGATCAACCTGTCGGGATCGCCGGCGTCGTAGGTTTCCAGGGGAACGCCCAGCCGCCGTGCGATCGGCGTCGCCGTCTCCATCGCGCGACGCGCCGTACTGGCGAAGATCGCGCGGGGGCGGTCGCGCTGGAACCAGGCCGCCAGGCGGTCGGCCTGTCGCTTCGCCGCCGGGGTGAGGCCGGGGTCGTCTCCCACCGCCTCCTGCTGCAGGTGGCGCATGATATAGACGTCATCCGCCGATTGCGCCGCAGCGCTGCCCGGCAGCACCGCGATCGCGGCCAACAATAGCAGCGATGCGGTGCGCCGGAGCATCGTCAGGCTTTCGCTTCCGATTTCGCCTTGCCGCCCTTTTTGGGCTTTTTCGGCGCGGCCGGGGTCACTTCGAAGGCCAGCGCGTCATCCTTCAGATGGACGCTGACCTCACCGCCATGGACGAGCTTGCCGAACAGCAGTTCCTCGGCGAGCGGCTGCTTGATCTTCTCCTGGATCAGGCGTCCCATCGGGCGTGCGCCGTACAGCTTGTCGTAGCCGCGGGCGGTCAGCCATTTCTTGGCCTCGTCGTCCAGCGTGATGTGCACATTGCGGTCGGCGAGCTGGAGTTCGAGCTGAAGCACGAACTTTTCGACGACGCGGCTCACCACTTCGGTGGGGAGGTAGCCGAAGGGCACGATCGCATCGAGGCGGTTGCGGAACTCGGGGGTGAACATGCGCTTCACCGCTTCCTCGCTCGCATCCTCACGGCTGACATTGCCGAAGCCGATGCCTTCGCTCGCCATGTCCGACGCGCCCGCATTGGTCGTCATGATCAGCACGACGTTGCGGAAATCGACGGTCTTGCCGTGATGATCGGTCAGCCGGCCGTTATCCATCACCTGCAGAAGGATACCGAACAGGTCGGGATGCGCCTTCTCGATCTCGTCGAGCAGCAGCACGCAATGCGGCTGCTGGTCGATCGCATCGGTCAGCAGGCCGCCCTGATCATAGCCGACATAGCCCGGGGGCGCACCGATCAGACGCGAGACGCTGTGACGCTCCATATATTCCGACATGTCGAAGCGCTGGAGCGGGATGCCCATGATGCTCGCAAGCTGGCGGGCAACCTCGGTCTTGCCGACGCCGGTCGGGCCGGAGAACAGATAATTGCCGATCGGCTTGTCCGGATCGCGCAGGCCCGCACGGCTCAGCTTGATCGCGGAGGACAGCTTCTCGATCGCCATATTCTGTCCGAACACGACGCGCTTCAGATCGGTTTCCAGATTGGCGAGCGTTGCCTTGTCGTCGGTCGAGACCGACTTTGGCGGGATGCGCGCCATGGTCGCGACCACGGCCTCGATCTCCTTGGGCGTGATCGTCTTCTTGCGCTTGCTGGGCGGCACCAGCATCTGCATGGCACCGACCTCGTCGATCACGTCGATCGCCTTGTCAGGCAGCTTGCGGTCGTTGATGTAGCGCGCCGACAGGTCGACTGCGGCCTTGATGGCGTCGGGCGTGTATTTGACGTTGTGATGCTCCTCGAACGCGGAGCGCAGCCCTGCCAGGATCTTCACCGTGTCCTCGATCGTCGGCTCGTTCACGTCGATCTTCTGGAACCGGCGCAGCAGCGCGCGATCCTTTTCGAAGTGGTTGCGGAACTCCTTGTAGGTGGTCGACCCGATGCAGCGGATCGAGCCGCCCGAGAGCGCCGGCTTCAACAGGTTCGACGCGTCCATCGCGCCGCCCGAGGTTGCGCCTGCGCCGATCACCGTGTGGATCTCGTCGATGAAGAGGATGGCGTGGGGCAGCTTCTCGAGCTCGTTCACCACCTGCTTCAACCGCTCTTCGAAATCGCCGCGATAGCGGGTGCCGGCAAGCAGCGCACCCATGTCGAGCGAATAGATGATCGCGGGCAGCAGCACTTCGGGCACGTCGCCCTCGACGATCTTGCGCGCCAGGCCTTCCGCGATGGCGGTCTTGCCGACGCCGGGATCGCCCACATAGAGCGGGTTGTTCTTGGAACGGCGGCACAGGATCTGGACGGTGCGGTCGACTTCCGCGGAGCGGCCGATCAGCGGATCGACCTTGCCGCTCTTCGCCTTTTCGTTGAGGTCGACGCAGAACTGCTTGAGCGCGCTTTCGCCCTTCTGCTTGCCGTCCGCCTTCTGGCTCTTCTCTTCGTCGGCGCCCTTCACCTCGCGCGGTTCGGGCGTCGCATTGCCCTTGCCGACGCCGTGGCTGATGAAGCTGACCGCGTCGAGGCGGCTCATATCCTGCTGCTGCAGGAAATAGACCGCATAGCTTTCGCGTTCGGAGAACAGCGCGACCAGCACGTTGGCTCCGGTCACTTCGTCGCGGCCGGAGGACTGGACGTGCAGGATGGCGCGCTGGACGACGCGCTGGAATCCGCTGGTGGGGGAGGGGTCGGTCTCACCCTCGACCTTCAGCGCCTCCAGCTCGTTGTCGAGATAGGTGGAAACGGCGTCGCGCAGCTCGCCGATGTCGACGCCGCACGCGTTCATGACCTGGCTGGCATGTTCGTCGTCGATCAGCGCGAGCAGGAGATGCTCGAGCGTCGCATATTCGTGGCGTCGGTTCGACGCGGCCTCGAGCGCCTTGTGAAGCGTCTTCTCAAGCGCGCTGGCGAAGGATGGCATGGTGTTTCACTCCGATGCGGGGCGAGGGAACGCCGCCCCGGTAGAACCCTATGTCGGGATTGCGGCCGGCTTCATCAAGAATGGCCGCGCCACTCATCGCTTGAACAGCGATTCCGCGCTGGCCCGGTGAGCGGATGCGCTGGCGCGCTTGGCCTCGACGCGCGCGATCTCGCGTTTCAGTGCCTCGACGCGTTGGTCGAGTTCCTCGACCGAGAACGGATCGAGGTCCTGTTTCGCGAGCAGGGTCAGCGGATCGCCAGGCCGCTTCGAAAAAACTTCGTCGAGGTCCATGCCCCAAGCGTTGACCGAAACCGCCCGACTGTCAATAAAGCGCGCACTTTTCATGGTAAAGACGCCGCGACCCAGGGGATCAAATGGCCGCTCTGCCCGAAACGATGATCGCGATAGACCCCGCCGAACCCGGCGGGCCGGAGGTTCTTCAGCCAGTCCGGCGCCCGGTGCCGACGCCGGGACCCGGCGAAGTGCTGATCCGCGTCCATGCGGCGGGCGTGAACCGTCCGGACGTGGTTCAGCGGCTGGGCAATTATCCGCCACCCAAGGGCGCGCCGTCCATTCCGGGGCTAGAAGTGGCGGGCAAGGTGGTCGCGGTCGGCGACGCCACCGGCGCCGACATGATCGGCCAGTCGGTCTGTGCGCTGCTCGCCGGCGGGGGCTATGCCGAATATGCGCTGGCGCCGGTCGGTCAGTGCCTGCCCATCCCGTCGGCGCTGACGATGATCGAGGCCGCGGCGATCCCCGAAACCCTGTTCACCGTTTGGACCAACCTGTTCGAGCGGGCCTATGCGGTCGAGGGCGATACCGTCCTCGTCCATGGCGGCACCAGCGGGATCGGCACGATGGCGATCGCGCTCGGCAAGCTGTTCGGGCTGCGGATGATCGTCACCTGCGGATCCGACGAGAAATGCGATGCGGCCCGGGCGCTCGGCGCAGATTTCGCGATCAACTACAAGACCGAGGATTATGTCGCCAGGGTGCGCGACATCACCGAGGGGAGCGGCTGCAACGCAGTGCTCGACATGGTCGGAGGCGATTATCTGCCGCGCAACCTGAAATGCCTGGCGGAGGATGGCCGGCACGTCTCGATCGCCACGCTCGGCGGCGCGACGGCCGAAGTGCCGATCATGCATGTGATGCTCAAGCGACTGACGCTCACCGGATCGACGCTGCGCGGGCGTTCGGTGGAGTTCAAGAGTCTGGTCGCCGACGAATTGTCGCGCAGCGTCTGGCCGCAAGTCGCCGAGGGGCGCCTGAAGCCGGTGATCGACACGACCTTTCCGCTCGCCGAAGCGGCGAAGGCGCATGAGCGGATGGAATCCGGCGATCATGTCGGCAAGATCGTGCTGCTGACCGGGGCCTGACTATGCGGTTCGGGGGGATGATGCTGACGGTCGCGATGGTGCTCGCCGTCTCGACTCCCGCGGACGCGCGGCGCTCGGCCATGTCCAACACGCCGGAGGTTGCGCTGGTTGCCGACCTGCCCGACGATTCGCGATTCGAGGCCTATGGTCCGGACGGCCGGACGGTGACGATCGATCTCGGCTGGTCCTATCGCGAGTTCAGCGCGCTGTGGATGCCCTTCGCCGCGTGGAAGGAAGAGGGGCTGGTCTTCTATTCGCGCGGAACGGACGGTCAGATGAATCTCGCGCCGGCCACCCGTCGCGAACTCGCGGCCATCAAGGCGCTGACCGGCGTGGATTATGAAGCGGACTATGCCTTTCCCTATTGGCAATATTATTGGGGCTGGATCCCGCTCTCGCTGGTGATCGCCTTCGTCGTGCGGCGCCGCCGCCAGGAACAGAAGCGCAAGGATGCCGAAGGGATCATGTGACGATGGACGATAAGCTGATCCTCCACGAATATGCGCAGTCGGCCAATTGCTACAAGATCAGGCTGACTGCCGCGCATCTCGGCCTCCGGCTTGAGCGGGTGGAATACGACATTCTGAAGGGCGAGACGCGCACGCCCGAATTCCTGACCAACATCAATCCGGTCGGCCGCATCCCGGTGCTCCAGGTCGGCCGGCGTTTTCTGCCGGAAAGCAATGCCGCCTGCTTCTATCTGGCGGATGGCTCGGCGCTCGTCCCGGAGGATAGGTTCCTGCGCGCCGACATGCTGCGCTGGATGTTCTTCGAACAATATCACCACGAACCCAACGTCGCGACGGTGCGCTACTGGATCATGTTCATCGGCAACGATGCGCTCAGCGAGGTGCAGCGTGCGCAGCTTCCCGCGAAGCGCCTGGCGGGCGATGCCGCGCTCCAGCGGATGGACGATCACCTGGCGCTCAGCAACTGGTTCGTCGGCGAGGAACCGACGCTCGCCGACATCAGCCTCTACGCCTATACCCATGTCGCCGGGCAGGGCGGTTTCGATCTGTCGCTCTATCCCCATGTCGGCGAATGGCTGGATCGGATGGCGCGATTGCCGCGTCATATTGTCATGGAAGCGTAATCGCCGCGGCGTTCAAACTGTAACAGAAAATCGCGATGGCTCCCAGGCAGGATCAATGTCTGGGGAAGATCAGATGGATGCGATCGTGTGCCTTGGCGTCGACGGCGAAGTATTCGATTTTCATCGATCGGAGCCGACCATCCCGGAACCTTGCCAGAGCCGGACGCGACAACGCTTTCGCACGATCTGGATTTCGGACATCCATCTGGGGACGCGCGGCTGCAATGCCGACATGCTGATCGATTTCCTCGACAGCACCGACAGCGACACCATGTATCTGGTGGGCGACATCATCGACGGCTGGCGACTGAAGAAGCGGCTCTACTGGCCGGCCGCGCACAACGACATCGTCTGGCGGATCCTGAAGCGCGCGAAGCGCGGCACGCGGATCATCTATATCCCCGGAAATCACGATGAGGTCCTGCGCCCCTATGCGGGCCTGAATTTCGGCGGCGTCGAGATCCGTCGCAACGCGATCCACGAGACGGCAGACGGCCGCAAGCTGCTGGTGCTCCACGGCGACGAATTCGACACGATCATGCTGGCGCACCGCTGGCTCGCCCATGTCGGCGACTTTGCCTATGAAGTGATGATGAAGCTCAACTATGTCGTGAACCGTGTGCGCACGGGGCTCGGCCTTCCTTACTGGTCGCTTTCCAAGATGGCCAAGCACAAGGTGAAGAACGCGGTCGAGTTCATCTCGAAGTTCGAGGAGATCGTGGCTCATGAAGCCGGCCAGCGCGGCGTGAACGGCGTCGTGTGCGGTCATATCCACACTGCGGACATCCGCGACATCGCGGGCGTCGAATATTATAATGACGGCGACTGGGTGGAGGGGTGCACCGCATTGGTCGAACATTTCGACGGCCGGATGGAGGTGCTCCACTGGGCCGACGAGATCACCGCGCGCAACAGCCGCGACGTCGCGCGGATCGCGGCGTGACCGGGCGCGGCCCGATGCGGATCGCCATCGTCACCGACGCCTGGGAACCGCAGGTCAACGGCGTCGTCCGCACACTGAAGGCGGTGCGCGCCGAGCTGGAGGGGCAGGGCCACGAAGTGCGCGTGATCTCTCCGGATCTGTTCTATTCGTTGCCATGCCCGACCTATCCGGAGATCCGCCTGGCCGTGGCGCGGACGGTGACGGTCGGTACGATGATCGCCGATTTCGCGCCCGACGCGATCCATCTGGCGACCGAGGGGCCGCTGTGCGTCGCCGCGCGGCGCTGGTGCCTGCGACGGAACATCCCGTTCACCACCGCCTATCACACGCAGTTCCCGGACTATGCCGCGAAGCGGACGGGCATGCCGGCCGAGTGGTTCTGGCGGTACATCCGCTGGTTCCACGCGCCGTCCAGTGCGGTGCTGGTCTCGACCGCGTCGGTCCGCGCGATCCTGCGCGGCCAGGGCATCGACAGGCTGCGGCATTGGGGCCGCGGCGTCGACCTGTCCTGTTTCACGCCGGACGCGCCGTTGCCGCCGAGCTTTGCAGCATTGCCCCGCCCGATCCAGCTCTATGTCGGCCGCGTCGCGGTTGAAAAGAACATCGAGGCATTTCTGGGCAGCGATGAGCCGGGAACGAAGGTGGTGGTCGGCGACGGGCCCGCGCGCGCCGCGCTGGAGGCCGCGCATCCGGATACGCTGTTCCTGGGCGCGCTTTCGGGCGCCGCGCTGGCCGGCGCCTATGCCGGCGCGGACGTCTTCGTCTTTCCCAGCCGGACCGATACGTTCGGGCTGGTCATGATCGAGGCGCTGGCATGCGGAACCCCGGTCGCCGCCTATCCGGTGACCGGACCGATCGACGTGATCGACGAGCGGGTGGGCGCGCTGGACGACGATCTCGACGCGGCGATCCGCCGCGCCCTGACACGCGATGGCGCCGACTGCGCCGTGCATGGCGCGCGTTTCACCTGGGCGGCGAGCGCAGGCGAGTTTCGCGACGCGCTGGTGCCGATCGTCCGCGAGGAGCTGGCGAAAGCCGCCTGATCCGCGCACGGCATCACAATCTTGCCCGCTTTTCGGGTTAGCGCCGGTTCATGGACGCCGCTCACTCCATCCTTGCCTTCACCGTTGCGGCCATCGTGCTGACGATCACGCCCGGCATCGATTCCGTCATGGTGCTACGGAGCACTGCGATCGGCGGCGCGCGACAGGGGATCCATGCCAGCATCGGGATCGGGCTGGGTTGCCTGGTCTGGGGCGCCGCCGCGGCGCTCGGGCTGGGCGCGGTGCTGGAGGCGTCGGAACTCGCCTTCACGATCCTGAAGCTGGCAGGTGCCGCCTATCTGGTCTGGCTGGGCGCGCGGCTGATCCTGTCGCCGCGCGATCGGCTGGACATGAACGACGGTGTGGCGGACGCGGACATGCGGCACGCGCTGAAGCGCGGGTTTCTGACCAATCTGCTCAATCCCAAGGTCGGCATATTCTATATCACCTTCCTGCCGCAGTTCGTGCCGGCGGGCGCGAATGTCGTGACCTTTTCGTTCCTGCTCGCCTGCATCCACGTGCTGTTGAGCATCGTATGGCTCGGCATGCTGATCGCGGCGGCGGTGCCGTTCGGACGGTTCCTCGCGCGGGGGGCGGTGGTGCGTACGCTCGATCGCATCACCGGGGGCATATTCGTCGCCTTCGGCCTGCGGCTCGCCCTGGCTCGGCAGCACTGATCCGGCCGTCTCTCCGGCATCTGCCGATGAAACTTGCCCTTGATCGCGTTCGGCACTAGATCGTTCATATGTTTCCGGCCGCTCCTGAAAGGGGCGGCCCTTATTTTATCTGGAGAATTCCGCCGTGGCCCAGCCGCTCATGCCCCACGCGACCGCATCCTGGCTGGTCGACAACACCTCGCTCAGCTTCGAGCAGATCGCCGAATTCTGCGGGCTCCACATCCTCGAGGTCCAGGCGATCGCGGACGATACCGCCGCCACCAAGCTGACCGGCCGCGACCCCGTGCGCGCGCACGAACTGACGATGGAAGAGATCGAAAAGGGTCAGGCTGACTCCAATTACACGCTGAAGATGCAGAAGGGGCCGGAACAGATCCGCCGGACCAAGGGCCCCCGCTACACGCCCGTCTCCAAGCGCCAGGACAAGCCCGATGGCATCGCGTGGATCATCCGCAACCACCCCGAAATCTCGGACGGCGCGATCGGCAAGCTGATCGGCACCACGCGCACGACGATCCAGGCGATCCGCGAGCGCAGCCACTGGAACATCGCGAACATCGTCCCCAAGGACCCGGTCACGCTGGGGCTTTGCTCGCAGCGCGAACTGGACGCACTGGTTGCGCGCGCCGCCAAGAAGGCCGGGATCGAGGCGCCGACCGACAACCGCATCGACGGCGATCGCGCCGCACTGATCGAGGAGCTCCGTGCCGAGCGCGACGCGGCCGCGCGCGAGGCGGAAGCGGCTCTGAATGCCGAGGAGGCACCGCCGGCGCCCGTCGAGCTGACGCGTGACTCGCTCTTCAAGCGATAACCAGACGCCCGATGCGTCGTTGACGCAGGACGAAAGCTTCGTCGCGACGAGCTATAAGGGATTGAGTTATCCGCTCGGCGATTTCGCGCCGGAGCCGGGGACGCTTCATGCCTTGCCGGGCGGCGTGCGCTGGGCGCGGATCCGGCTTGCCGGATCGCTCGGCCATATCAACTGCTGGGTGATCGATGACGGTGACGGCGTCGCGATCTGCGACACCGGCATGAACCTCAGCCGCTGTCGCGAGGATTGGGACGCGATCTTCGCGGGCCCGCTGGCCGACACCCTGGTCACCCGTATCGTCGGCACCCACCTTCACCCCGATCATGTCGGCCTGGCCGGCTGGATCTCGGATCGTTTCGATGCGCCGGTCTGGATGACCCGGGGCGAATGGCTGACCGTCCAGCTGTTGCGTGCCGACGTGCGCGAACATATCCCGGCGGAAGTGATCGCGATGCGCCGCGCAGCCGGCTGGAGCGGCGCGCAGATCGCCGAATCCGAGAAGGAGGGCTGGGGTCGCATCCAGCAATATATCACGCCGCTGCCGCTGGGGTATCGGCGGATATGCGATGGCGACCGGCTGGATTTCGGGAACGAGACCTGGCGTGTCGTAACCGGATCGGGGCATAGCCCGGAACATGCCTGCCTGCTCAACGAGCGGGCGGGCGTGATGATCTCCGGCGATCAGGTCCTGCCGCGGATCAGCTCCAACGTCTCCTTGAGCGCGACCGAGCCGGAGGCCGATCCGCTGGGCGAATGGCTTGCCTCGATCGACAGGCTGCTCGAACTGCCGGACGATCTTCTGGTCCTGCCCGCGCATGGCGAGCCCTTTCATGGCCTGCATGCCCGGCTGGCGGCGCTGCGCGACGAGCATCACGATCGGCTCGACGAACTGGCCGTCTTCCTCGAGACGCCACGCCGCGCGGTCGACTGCTTCGAAAAGCTGTTCCGCCGCGAGATCGATCAGTCGGTGCTCGGCATGGCGACCGGCGAGGCGCTCTCGCATCTGCGGCATCTGGAGGTGCAGGGGCGCGGCGCGCGCGAGGTCCGCGACGGGGTCTGGTGGTTCCACGCGGCTTGACCACCGGAGCTTGCCGCTTACACTGATGTCAATGAGCGCCGACGCCCCGATCTGGACCACGCATTACGATCACCCTGGCAATTGGGAGCGCACATTCGCGCCGCTTTCGCTGCCTGCCATGCTCGAAGCGAGCGCTGCCCGCTCGCCGGACGCGCCGCTGATCGACTTCATGGGACGGCACTATAGCTATGCCGAGACGCTGGACGGTGCCAATCGCGTCGCCTGCGGCCTGGCGAAGCTGGGCATCGTTCCGGGGGACAGGGTCGGGCTGTTCCTGCCCAACGTCCCGCACTATCTCGCCGCCTATTACGGCGCGCTCAAACTCGGTGCGACCGTGGTCAATTTCTCGCCGCTCTACACCGCCGACGAGCTTGCGCATCAGGTTGAGGATTCGGGCACGAAGCTGCTCTTCACCCTGTCCGCCACGGCATTGCTGCCGACCGCGCTGAAGGTGATGGAGCGATCGGGACTGCAGCATATCGTGGTCGGTTCGGTGGCGGGGGCGCTGCCGACGGGCAAGTCGCTGCTCTATCGGATGTTCCGCCGTGCGGAAGTGGCGGCACGACCGTCCGATCCGCGAATCACCAGCTTTTCCGCATTGATCGCGAATGACGGCGCATGCGACGCTCCTTCGATCGACCCGGTCAAGGACGTCGCGCTGATCCAATATACCGGCGGGACCACCGGCACGCCCAAGGGCGCGATGCTGACGCACCAGAATCTGACGGCCAATGCGCGTCAGGTGAATGCGATCGATCCCTGGCAGGACGGCGAGGACCGGATCGTCGGCGTGCTGCCCTTCTTCCACGTCTTCGCCAATACCTGCGTGCTCAACCGGACCGTGCAACGCGGCGGCATGATCGCGATGCTGCCACGCTTCGATGCCGCGCAGACGCTGGCGCTGATCGAGCGGGTGAAGGCGACCGCGCTGCCCGGCGTGCCGACCATGTACCAGGCTCTGCTCGACCATCCGCATGTCGAAAAGACCGATTTCTCGTCGCTGCGCGTCTGCATCTCGGGCGGCGCGCCGTTGCCGGAGGCGCTCAAGCAGCGTTTCGAGGCGCGCACCGGCGCCCGCGTCGTCGAAGGTTACGGCCTGACCGAGAGCGCGGGCGTGGTTTCGACCAACCCATATGACGGGGCGGGGAAGGCGGGCACGATCGGCCAGCCCATTCCCGGCACTTTCGTCAAGCTGGTCGACAAGGAGAATCCGCGCCGGGCGCCGCCGGCAGGGGAGCCGGGCGAGATCGTCTTCGCCGGACCGCAGGTGATGAAGGGTTATTGGCGGCGACCGGACGCCGATGCCGAGGTGTTCGTCGACGGCTATCTTCGCACCGGCGATGTCGGGGAGATCGACGCCGACGGTTATGTCCGCATCGTCGACCGGCTGAAGGACATGATCGCCGTCGGTGGATTCAAGGTGTTTCCGAGCCAGGTGGAGGACGTGCTCTATCGCCACCCGGCGGTGAAGGAGGCGCTTGTGATCGGAATCCCGGACGAATATCACGGAGAAATGCCTAAGGCTTTCGTAACGCTAAACGGCATGGTGGGTGTGAGTGGAGAGGAACTGAAAGCCTGGCTGAATCCGCAGCTCGGCAAGCATGAGCGGGTCGCCGCCGTCGAGGTCAGAGATACCCTGCCCAAGACGCTGGTCGGCAAGCTCAGCCGCAAGGAGCTGGTGGAGGAGGAACGGGCCAAGGCTTTGGAAAGGGGCTGATTCACGCCTGTGGGGGGCGGATCACCTTGTCGCCCGAGCAATCGGGCTCGAGATTGATCGGGTGAAGCATGACTGTCTACGCCGTTGCGTTGATCACCATTGAAGACCGTATCACATACAAACGTTACCAGCGGAATTTCGGCGCTGTTTTCGACAAGTTCCAGGGCAAGGTTCTGGCGATGCGCGACAAGCCGCGCGTCGTGGAAGGCGAATGGGTCGGCGACAAGGTCGTCATCATGGCGTTTCCCGACGAGGCTGCCTTCGAGCAATGGCGACTCTCGCCCGAATATGCCGAGATCGTCGGCGATCGATTCTCGTCGACCACCGGACCGGTGCTCCTTGTCGACGGTCATCCATGGTCCTGAATGAAGCCGGATAGCGGGCTTCGCTTGACCCCACCCGGCCCACTCCGCCATAGCGGCGGCATGGGCGAAACGAGCACCGATGACCTGGCGGGCCTGACCTTCGAGGACGCGCTGAAGCGGCTGGAGACCATTGTCTCCCGGCTCGAGAGCGGCGACGCGTCGCTGGACGAGTCGATCACTCTCTATGCGGAGGGCGACCGGCTTCGCGCGCAATGCGAAAAGCGGCTTTCCGACGCGCAGGCGCGGATCGAGAAGATCACCCTGGGCGCCGACGGCCGTCCGGCCGGAACGACGCCCTTCGATGCGGGCTGATACCGCAATGGCCGGCGCCGTTTACGACCTGAAGCCGGCGATGGAGCGGGTTGCCGCGGACGTCGATCGCCAGTTCGACCTGTTGCTGCGCGTGCCGGACGATCCGCGCAAGCCGCTGTTCGAAGCGATGCGGCATGCCGCGATCGGCGGCGGCAAGCGCATTCGCCCGCTGCTGACTGTGGCCACGGCAGAACTCTTCAACGTCGATCGTCAGCGTGCGATCCGCACCGCGACGGCGATCGAGTGCATTCATGTCTATTCGCTGGTCCATGACGACCTGCCGGCGATGGACGACGACGACATGCGCCGTGGCAAGCCGACGGTCCACAAGGCCTTTGACGAGGCGACCGCAATCCTGGCTGGTGATTCGCTCCATGCGCTTGCCTTCGAGATATTGGGCGACGAGGCGACCAGCAGCG
>Ga0209902_100550_pt1 | contig 36823 bp, 25 predicted proteins | sample FECB27metaG_FD_188304 | JGI IMG/M metagenome (GOLD analysis project Ga0209902, IMG submission 188304) | Cyanobacterial communities from the Joint Genome Institute, California, USA - FECB-27 (SPAdes) (version 2) | ecosystem: Environmental > Aquatic > Thermal springs > Hot (42-90C) > Microbial mats...
TGCCCCGCCGCCGCCCCGCCGCCGGCCCGCGCAGACGGCGACCAACACGGCGCCCGCCGCACCGCCCGTCGCTACGTCCGCGACGACGTCCACGACCGCGCCGCCGTCCGCGGCGCCGGCGTCCGGGCCGGGCGCCACCGATCAGGCCGGGGCCGCCGTGGAGACACCGGCCGTCGTCGCCGGCGCCGCCCCGGTGCTGCCCCGGCCGGCGCCCGCCCGCGCCACGTCCCCCGCCGGTGCGCCATCGACCCAAGTCTCGCCGGCCCAAGTCGCGCCGGCCGAAGCCTCGCCCACCAACGCCTCGCCCACCAACGCCTCGCCCACCAACGCCTCGCCCACCAACGCCTCGCCCACCGACGCCTCGCCCACCGACGCCTCGCCGACCGACACCGCCGCCGCCGAGCCGGTGGTCCCCGAGACGGCCGCCCCGGCCGAGTCGTCGACGACGCTCGCCTATGCCCCCGCACCGACGGAGGCGCGGCCGTCGCCGCGCTGGACGGCGCGCGACGGCAAGCTGCCGCCGACCGCCCGCGCCCCCGCCACCGCGTCGCCGACGCCCCCCGTCGCGGTGACGCCGCCGCCGACGGCGCCCGGCGCGCCATCGATCGAGACGGCGAAGCCGGGTGAGGCGGACGCACCCGCCACGGCCCGCAAGACCATCGCCCGGCCGACCAGCGCCGACTGCGCGGCGCTGATGGCGCAGGGTCCCGCCGTCGTCGAGACAGCACCCGACCTGCCGCAATCGGGCGCCTGCGGCATCGAGCGGCCGGTGCGGCTGAAGGCCCTGAAGATGCCGGACGGGCGGCTGGTGACGCTGTCGCCGGCGGCGGAGCTGCGCTGCGACATGGCGGCGGCCGCGACGGCCTGGCTGCGCGACGACCTCGTGCCGGCCCTGGAGCGCGGCGGTTCGGCGGTCACGGCGGTGAAGGTCGCCGACGACTATTCCTGCCGGCCGCGCAACCGCGTCCGCGGCGCCCGCATGAGCGAGCACGGCCGCGGCAACGCCATCGACATCGGCGGCTTCAAGCTCGCCGACGGGCGGGTGCTGGAGGTCGCCGGCAACGGGCTGCCGAAGCCATTCCGCGTCACCATGCGGGCGACCGCCTGCGCCCGCTTCAAGACGATCCTCGGCCCCGGCTCCGACGGCTACCACGAGAACCACATCCACGTGGACCTCGCCGCGCGGCGCTCGCAGCGCAGCTACTGCCGCTGGCGCATTCCAGGCACCGACGCCAGCTGAGATCGCCGTCGCCTCGGCGCTCTTGGCCCCGGACGGCGCCGCCGCGCCGTCAGTTCAGCGTGCGCGCCTCGTCGGGGGAATCGAGCGAGAAGGCGGGGATGGCGACGTCGAACTCGGCGCCGCTCTCCCCCTCCATCCGGTAGCTGCCGACCATGATGCCGGACGGCGTCGGCAGCGGGCAGCCGGAGGTGTAGGTGAACGCCTGGCCGGGCTTCAGCAGCGGCTGCTCGCCGACGACGCCGGCGCCGCGCACCTCCTGGGTGCGGCCGGTGGCGTCGGTGATGCGCCAGTGGCGCGTCCTGAGGCGCACGTCCTCGCCACCGAGATTGCGGATCTCGATCTGGTAGGCCCAGAACCAGCGGCCGTCGTCGGGGTGCGATTCCTCGGCGACGAAGCGCGGCTCGACGGTGACCTGAACCCCGTGGGTGACGGTGCGGTACATGGCGTCCTCCGCTCCGCAGTGACTGGATGCCGGAGCTAGCGCGGCGGCGCGGCGCCGTCAACGCCGCCGGCGCCCGGATGGTGGGAACGGCTCAGCCGACGGCGCGCACGCGGGTGCTACGGCCGAGGGCGGCGAGCGCCCCGTCGAGGTCCTCGAGCAGGTCGTCGACGTCCTCGAGGCCGACCGACAGGCGGAGCATGCCGTCGGTGATGCCGAGTTCGGCGCGCGCCTCCGGCGACAGCCGCTGGTGGGTCGTCGTCGAGGGATGGGTGACGAGGCTCTTGGCGTCGCCGAGATTGTTGGAGATCTTCACGAGCCGGAGCGCATCGGCGACCGCGAAGGCTTCCGCCTTGCCGCCCGGCAGCTCGAAGGTGACGAGCGTCGAGCCACCCTTCATCTGCCGCTTCACCACCTCGGCCTGCGGATGATCGGCGCGGCCCGGATAGATGACCCGGCCGACGCCCGGCTGGTCGGCGAGGAAGTCGGCGATGCGGGCCGCACTCGCGGTCTGGCGCTCGACGCGCAGCGGCAGCGTCTCCAGCGCCTTGAGCAACACCCAGGCGTTGAACGGCGACAGGCTCGGCCCGGTCTGGCGCAGGAAGTTGTGCAGGTGCTCGGCGATCCACGCCTTCGACGACAGCACGACGCCGCCGAGGCAGCGGCCCTGGCCGTCGATGTGCTTGGTCGCCGAATAGACGACAACGTCGGCGCCGAGCTCGAGCGGCTTCTGCTGCAGCGGCGTGGCGAAGACGTTGTCGACCACCACGGTCGCGCCCACCGCGTGCGCCACCTCGGCGACCATGGCGATGTCGACCACCTCTAGCGTCGGGTTGGTCGGCGTCTCCAGGAACACCGCGCGGGTGTTCGGCCGGACTGCGGCGCGCCACTGGTCGGCGCTGGCGCCGTCGATCAGCGTCGAGGTGACGCCGTAGCGCGGCAAGAGGTCCTCGACGACGTAGCGACAGGAGCCGAACATCGCCTTCGGCGCCACCACGTGGTCGCCGGCGCGCACCTGGCAGAGCAGCGCGGACGTGACGGCGGCCATGCCCGACGCCGTCGCCCGCGCGTCCTCGGCGCCTTCCAGCAGCGCCATGCGGCTCTCGAACATCGCCACCGTGGGGTTGGAGAAGCGCGAATAGATGAAGCCGGGATCCTCGCCCTTGAAGCGCGCCTCGGCGGCGGCCGAGGTCTCGTAGACGAAGCCCTGGGTGAGGAAGAGCGCCTCCGACGTCTCGCCGAACGGCGAGCGCAGGGTGCCGCCGTGCACGAGCTCGGTTGCGGGGCGGTAGCGTCGCGGCGCGCCGCGGTCGCTCGGGGTCGACATCGAGGAACCTCCGACTTGCGGCACCGCTCACGGCGGCGCCGGGCACAAAAAAACCCGGCCGACGCGCTCGCCGAGACCGGGTGTGCCCTGTCGGGGATCGGGACCCTGATGGGGTGCCCGGGGTCCGCCTGGCGGGAGCCCGACCTTTTAGCGAGTTGTTTAACGTGGCTGCAAGCCGGCCGGCCAAATCACCACGACACCTCCATTCCTTAGCCGCGCCCCGCGGCGGCGTCAACGCGGGCCGCGACGGCTCCGCAAGCCTCGCGCCACCATGGCGCAGGCGGCCGGCGCCGGGGCGGCGCTCACTGCGCACGTCGCGCCGCGCTTGGCGGCGCCGTCGCGATGGGCTAGCTCAGCGGACGGGTGCCCCGACGCGGCGGCACCGAGGAGCGGGGCGGCAGTCGGATGACGAGCGGGATCCTTCCCGACCATGAGCTGGAGCGGCTTTCCGCCGCCGGCGTCATCGTCGCCGACCGGCCGTTCGCCGACGGCCAGGTGCAGCCGGCGAGCCTCGATCTGCGCCTCGGGCCGGTCGCCCACCGCATCCGCGCGAGCTTCCTGCCCGGCCCCGACGCGCGCGTCGAGGAGAAGCTCGGCGCGCTGACGCTGCACACCATCCCGATCGCCGACGGCGCCGTGCTGGAGACGGGCTGCGTCTACCTGGTGCCCTTGCAGGAGAGCCTGACACTGCCGGCCGACATCGCCGCCGCCGCCAACCCGAAGAGCTCCACCGGCCGCCTCGACGTCTTCACCCGCGTCATCGCCGACCACGGCCGCGCCTTCGACACCATTCCCGCGGGCTACCGCGGGCCGCTCTATCTGGAGGTGAGCCCGCGCACCTTCCCGGTGCTGGTGCGCAGCGGCTCGCGGCTGTCGCAGCTCCGGCTCAGGCGTGGCGCGGCGCTCCTCGACGACACGGCCCTGAAGGCCCTGCACGCCACCGACACGCTCGCCGCCCCCGGCGAGCCGGTGATCGATGGCGGCCTCGTGCTGTCGGTCGACCTCACCCCCGCCGCCCCCGGCGCGCCGGTCGGCTACCGGGCGAAGCGGCACACCGGCGTCGTCGACGTCGACCGCATCGGCGGCTACCCGATGGGTGCCTTCTGGGAGCCGATCGCCGCCGATCCCGCCTCCGGCCTCGTGCTCGACCCGGACGAGTTCTACATCCTGGTCTCGCGGGAGGCGGTGCATGTTCCCCCCTCCGTGGCGGCCGAGATGGTGCCGATCGACCCGCTCGTCGGCGAGTTCCGCGTCCACTATGCCGGCTTCTTCGACCCCGGCTTCGGCCATGCCGCAGCCGGTGGCCACGGCGCCCGCGCGGTGCTGGAGGTGAGGAGCCGCGAGGTGCCGTTCATCCTCGAGCATGGCCAGAGCGTCGGCCGCCTCGTCTACGAGCGCCTCGCCGCCGCCCCGTCCCGCCTCTACGGCATGGGCATCGGCTCCAACTACCAGGCCCAGGGCCTGAAGCTCTCGAAGCACTTTCGCGCGGCGTGACCTGCGGCCGCCGGCCCGGCAGCCGTCGCCGCCGGGCCGACCGCCGCAGGGTGGCCTCAGGCCGCCGTGGCGACCCGACCGGCGCGGGTTGCCATGCTCGCCGCCAGCCGGTCGCGCAGGGCCCGCGGCAGCTGGCGGGCCGACTTCACCCGCGGCGCGTCCATCTCGGCGATGACCGGCACGGCGTCGCCATAGAGCGCCTCGTACTCGGCGACATTGTCGAAGCGCCGACGCACGACGGTGTCGAGGAAGGTCTCGGCCGGCACGCCCTCGGCCAGCACGAGATCGTGGTGCTCCGTCTCGACGTGGAAGACCGTGTAGCGCTCGCCGAGCTCGCGCGCCGTCAGGCGGCGCACCGACCGTCCGTCGACCAGCGCACCGGCCTGCACCAGCAGCCCGTCGAGGAGCAGCGCATGGTCCGGCGTCAACCGCAGGGGCCGCGCCGGCAGTCCCGGTCCGAAGCTGTCGGCGGCGATCTCCACGGGGGCCTGCTCCAGCTTCGGCCCGAAGGCGGTGACGACCGTCCGCCACCCCACCCAGCGCACCGGCACGGTGCGCCCGTCGGCCGTCAGCACGAGATCGCCCACCGCCAGCGCCTCCACCGGGCGGCCGCCGGCCGGCGTGGCGATCAGCGTGCCGGTCAGGAAGCACGGCGGCGTGAACGGCTCGGTGCCGGCGGTGAACGGTGTCGGACTGGTCGGCAAGAGTTGGTTGGAGAGGAAGTAGATCGTGTTCCCGTCCTGCGTGACGCCGATCCAACCATCCAGGTGCGACCCGAGATAAGTCAGCCCACCGGCGGGCAGACCCTGACCCGTGATGATCTCTTCAAGTTCGAAGGAACCACCCGCGTCACCGTCACTTGCGATGGTAGTGATGATGAATGCGCTATCAATAGTGTATTGATTCTCTCCGACTTCACTCAACACGTAAGCATGACTGGCGGTAAAAGACGCCATCTGATTTCCCTTCAGAAGCGAACTTACACACCCCCGCACACGCGACGATACACATCTGCAAAGAGCGGTTGTACCCGCCTTTCGGGAAAAGATGGGGCCGGAGCGGTGCCCCGCCGCGTCGGGCCGCAGCGGGGTTCGATGCCGGACGCGGTTCGGGGCGCGATGCGGCAGCCGTGAGGCCGTCGCGCCGCGCGCCCCTCAGGCGGCCGCGGGCTCGGCGCCGGCGGCCAGCCGCGCGCGCAGGGCCTGGGGCAGTTGGCGGGCGGACTTCACCCGCGGCGCGTCGTTGCGGGGCAGCCTCGCGCAGGTTTGGTCTGGTGGCGTTGTGCCGGGCGGCGACCGGGCGTCCGCTGGCGCGGCGGCGCGCTGTGGCGTGGCATCGCACCGGGGCGCAGCGTCGTGACGTGGTGCGGCCGGCCTTGATGCGGAGCCGCGCTTGCGCGTACAACAGCGTCCGGAAGCCGGCCGCGCGCGCGACGGGCTTCCGCGGACCGCTCGGTCCGATGCGGGCGTAGTTCAGTGGTAGAACGTCAGCTTCCCAAGCTGAATGTCGTCGGTTCGATCCCGATCGCCCGCTCCAAGCACCATCCTGCAGGCCGGCGACGATCGCTGCAGCTTCGCGGCGCGACCGAGTGCGACGCCAATCTGAGGCGCCCCTGCGCACGGCCGTTGCGGCCACAGCCCCCGAAGGGCGCGCGCGTGGTGATGTTGGGCGCGATGCGGCGAGATCGCCGCGTGGCGGCTACTGCCGGCTGAGGTCCGCGCAGACGGCCATGCCCTGCTCGCCCGCCGCCCAGCAGTGATGGATGACGCCGTCGGCGTAGCGGGCGACGTTCACGCCGTCGTCGCCGGCAAACACGATGCGATCCCCGTCGATCGCCCCGGCGACCGCCTCGGAGGAGGACGCGCCGTCTTCGGTGTAGGTGATCTCGCCCCGGAACGCCCGGCCCTTCTGCTCGGTGACCACCAGCGTGTAGTCGCCGGCGAGGAAGCCGTGCTCGACGGAGGCGCCCTCATAGGCGCCTTTCCAGGTGCCGGTGAGTTGGGGGATGTCGTCGGCGAGGACGGGCGTCGCGAGCAGCATGGCGGCGGCGAAGAGCGTGGTGGCGAACTTCATGGATGTCGGCTCCCGATACCTGACAGGACGCGCGGCACGACAACCGCCGCGCGCAGACACTGCCAGCGACCGGGTTGTCGGACAAGTCGGCGAACGCGTTTCACATCTGGGCAAGGCCGCCTACTTCTCCAGCGTCTTCAGGTAGGCGAGGAAGTCGGCGATCTGGCCGGTGTCGAGCTGGACCTGCGGCATCGTCGGGTGGCCGGTGACGATGCCCTCCGCCAGGGCCTCCTCGAGGTCGTCGACGGGATAGCGCAGCGACAGCGACCGGAACGGCGGGGCGATGGCGAGCGGGCTGTCGCCGAAGCGGCCCACCGCGTGACACATCGCGCAATTCGCCTCGGCGAACTGGCGACCGCGGTGGATGCGCGGATCCTCCTGCGCCCCGGCGGCGGTCGCGGAGAGGGCGGCGACCATCGCCACCGCGGCGATGGCTGCAGACCGGCGGCAGGGTGGTGCCGGCGTCCGGGTGTGCGTGCTCGTCAGAATCGGCATCGACCGTCTCCCCCCGCTCGCCGCGTTCGCGGGCGCGGCCTGCTGCGCCGGACCTTCATCCGACGAAGACGGGCGCGCATTGAGGGAGATCAGACGGGGGAGGATCACACCCGGCTCGACCGCGCGGCCGAAACGCCACGGGGCCGCCTCGTGGAGGCGGCCCCGTGGAGTCCGTTGCGCGGGACTTTCTGACGCGGTCTTCGCGGCCGCAGCCGCGGAGATGATCAGCGCAGGCCGAAGAAGCTCAAGATCACCAGCACGATTACCACTGCGCCCACGAGCCAAATGATGCTGTTCATGTCACCCTCCATGTTGTCGGTCGGCACGGCAACGCCCGAAGCGGCGTCGAGTTCCCACGAACCGCGCCAAATTGCCGGTCGCGTTGTCTCCACCTCGATCGCTGGCCACTGCGGGCTGTTGGGGTGACGGCCGGCGCGGGCGCCGGGCCGCCCCCGATGCAACCTTTTGAACGGGCGCGGGAACGGTCGCGACGCCGCCACGGTTATCGTCTACCTGCTGAGGTGCGTGGGGACGGGGGCGGCGCGTTCGGCGATGCTCGCCAACCTTGCGAATAACGGGAGCCATCAACGCCATGAGCCAGAGAAACATCATCATTCTCGTCGTCGTCGTGATCGTCGTCGTGATCATCGCCTATTCCGGCGGCTTCTTCGGCAGCCGCGCGCCTGCGCCCGTGACGTCGACGACCCCGCCGGCGACCACCACGACGACGACGCCGACCACCACGACGCCGCCGGCCACCACCACCCCGGCGACCCCGACCGCGCCCGCCCAGTAACGAGCTCGAATCCCGGCGGCGGCAGCGCGAGCGCGCCGCACCGGCCGACCGGCGGCGAGGGCCGCGGCCAGACGGGCAAACCGTCGGGCCGCGGCCCTTTCGCATTCTGCGGCGTTTTCGCGGGCCGATGTGCAGCGTTCTGCGGGCAAGCGGCCCGCCGCCGTTCACACTCTTGAACCGAACCTGAACGGCCGTCTCAGACCCCGTTAAGGAAGCGTCAGCTATGGTTCGTTCATCGTCGGCCGAGCAGCCGCAACCCAGGAGAGCGTTTCATGTCGCGTATCGCCGCCCTCGCCCTCGCCGGAAGCCTGGCCTGTGGCCTCGCCTTCGCCGTTCCCGCAACCGTCACGCCGGCCGCCGCCGAAGTCATCGTCAAGGTGAAGCCCGGCCCCTATTACGGCCGCGGCGCCTACGTCGCGCCCTATCCCTATTATCGCCCGCCGGCGGTCGTCGTGCGGCCCGGGCCGGTCTACGTCGCCCCCGGCCCGGTCTACGTGCAGCCGACGCGCGTCAAGCGCTGCACCAATGCCACCAAGAAGGTCGTCGTGGTGAAGCCGAACGGCAACAAGGTCGTCACCTACAAGCCGGTGCAGGACTGCAAGTGGGTCTATCGCTGAGCCACGGTCTGCGTCACGCCGCCTGACGGGCGCACCGTCGGGCGATCGCACCGCCTGAAACGAGAAGGGCCGGCCGAGAATGTCTCGGCCGGCCCATTTTTTTCGTGTCCGTGCGGCGTCGCTGACGGCCCGCCGCGATTACTTCCAGTCGCGGATGTCGACGAAATGGCCGGCGATCGCGGCTGCCGCCGCCATGATCGGCGAGACGAGGTGGGTGCGGCCCTTGAAGCCCTGGCGGCCCTCGAAATTGCGGTTCGAGGTGGAGGCGCAGCGCTCCTGCGGCGCCAGCCGGTCCGGGTTCATGGCGAGGCACATCGAGCAGCCCGGCTCGCGCCACTCGAAGCCGGCGGCGAGGAAGATCTTGTCGAGACCCTCGGCCTCCGCCTGCTCCTTCACGAGGCCGGAGCCCGGAACGACCATGGCGCTGACGTGCGCGGCGACGTGCTTGCCCTCGACGATCTTCGCCGCGGCGCGCAGGTCCTCGATGCGGCCGTTGGTGCACGAGCCGATGAACACCCGGTCGAGCTTGATGTCGGTGATCGGCGTGCCGGCGGTGAGGCCCATATAGTCCAGCGCGCGCTGCTTGGCGGCGCGGTGGTTCTCGTCGGCGAGCAGGGCGGGATCGGGGACGACACCCTCGATCGAGACGACGTCCTCGGGGCTCGTGCCCCAGGTGACGGTCGGCGGCAGCGCCGCCGCGTCGAGGCGGATCTCGGCGTCGAAGTGGGCGCCCTCGTCGCTGACGAGCGTCTCCCAGAAGCGGCGCGCCTCGTCGAAGGCCGCGCCCTTTGGGGCCTTCGGGCGGCCGGCGATGTAGGCGAAGGTCTTCTCGTCGGGCGCGATCAGGCCGGCGCGGGCGCCGCCCTCGATCGACATGTTGCAGACCGTCATGCGGCCTTCCATCGACAGCGCCCGGATCGCCTCGCCGGCATACTCGATGACGTAGCCGGTGCCGCCGGCGGTGCCGATCTTGCCGATGATGGCGAGGATGATGTCCTTGGCGCCGACGCCCTCCGGCAGCACGCCGTCGACGACGACGCGCATGTTCTTCGCCTTCTTCTGGATCAGCGTCTGCGTGGCGAGCACGTGCTCGACCTCGCTGGTGCCGATGCCGTGGGCGAGCGCGCCGAAGGCGCCGTGGGTGGAGGTGTGGCTGTCGCCGCAGACGATCGTCATGCCCGGCAGGGTGAAGCCCTGCTCCGGCCCGACGATGTGGACGATGCCCTGCCGCTTGTCGAACTCGTCATAGTACTCGACGCCGAACTCGCGGGCGTTCTCGGCGAGTGCGGCGATCTGCGCGGCGCTCTCCGGGTCCTCGTTGGGGATCGAGCGGTCGGTCGTCGGGACGTTGTGGTCGACGACGGCGAGCGTCCGCTGCGGCGCCCGCACGGTGCGGCCGGTGGTGCGCAAGCCCTCGAACGCCTGCGGGCTCGTCACCTCGTGGACGAGGTGGCGGTCGATGTAGAGGAGCGCGGTCCCGTCCGGCTGCACGTCGACGACGTGGTCGTCCCAGATCTTGTCGTAGAGGGTGCGCGGCGCACTCATGGCTTCACTCCAGCGTCGGCCGGTCCCTGTCCGGCCCGGTGTCGCCCGTCGTCGCCGGCACTGTCGGCGTGACGGGTCGAGATTTAACCCGCGTCTTTAGCGCCATCGCCGGGACGATGGAAGCACTGAGCGTCGGCACGATGCGGCGCACGCCCGCCGGTCGCGCATGGCAGGCCTGCAAAAAGCCGGCTTCACGGATCATAAGGGATACATAGTATCTGCTTCTCCCTATGGTCCAGCGAGCCCCGCGGCGATGACGACGACCTCTGCGACACCCCCGAGCGACATCCCCCTCGGCTTCCTGCTGGCCGACGTGCAGCGCTTGCTGCGCCGCCGCTTCGAGCGGGCCGCCGAAGCCGAAGGGCTCGGCCTCAGCGCCAGCGAGGCCCGCACGCTGGCCTACATCGCCGTCTACGAGGGGCGCCGGCAGACGGCGCTCGCCGACATCATGAACGTCGACCCGATGACGCTCGTCGGTTACCTCGACGCCCTCGAGGACAAGGGTCTGGTCGAGCGCTGCCCCGACCCGACCGACCGCCGCGCCAAGCTCGTGCGTCCCTCCGCCACCGCCGCGGCGATGGTGGAGCGCGTCCGCACCCTCGGCCGCCACGTCCGCGAGGGGGCCACCGACGGCCTCGGCGACGCCGACGTCGCCGTGCTCAGGCGCGCGCTCCGCCAGATGATCCAGAACCTCTCCGACACCCCCTCTCCGTGAGGCGGTGCGCCGCCGCTCCGCGAGCCCACCCATGACGATTGCCGTACAGATCGGGACCCCGATGTCCGAAGCCAGCGCCCGTCCCGCCATCAGCGAACGCCGCATCTCCATCGTCGGCGCCGCGCTGGTGGCGCTCGGGCCGATCAGCCTCGCCCTCTACACCCCGGCGATGCAGGAGCTGTCGGTCGCCTTCGGCGCCACCCACGCCCAGGTGCAGCACACGCTGACCGCCTTCTTCGGCGGCTTCGCCGTGGCGCAGCTCGCCTGCGGCCCGCTGTCGGACGCCTTCGGGCGGCGGCCGATCGGCTTCGTCTTCATGGCGATCTATGTGGCCGCCAGCATCGTCGCGGTGTTCGCCCCGACGATCGAGGTGCTGACGGTGGCGCGCCTTTTCCAGGGCGTCGGCGCCGCCGCCGGCATCGCCTTGTCGCGGGCGATGGTGCGCGACCTGTTCACCGGCCAGGCCTCGACCCGCATCATGACGACCATCGGCATCATGCTGGCGATCGGCCCGGCGGTGTCGCCGACGCTCGGCGGCCTGGTGCTCGAGGTCGCCGGCTGGCCCTGGCTGTTCGTGCTGATGCTCGCCTACGGCGTCGTGCTCGTCGCCGTGCTGGTGTTCGCCATCCCCGAGACGCTGGAGCGGCCGGACATCGGGCTTATCCACCCCGGCCGGCTCGCCCTGAGCTATGGTCGCCTGCTGATGGCGCGCGGCTTCATGCGCGCGAGCCTCGTCATCGGCCTGTCGGTCGGCGGGCTCTACGCCCTCGCCATCATGATGCCGTTCGTGATGATGGGGCAGCTCGGGCTGACGCCGACGCACTACGGGCTGGTGATGATCTGCCAGACGATGTCCTACATGCTCGGCGGCTTCGTCACCCAGCGGCTGATGCGGCGCGTCGCGGCGCCCAAGCTGGTGCCGATCGGCCTCGGCATCGTCGGCGTCAGCGCCGTCGTCTTCGCCCTCGGCCTGCGCCTGTTCGAGCCGTCGATCGTCAGCGTCATCCTGCCGGTGCAGTTCTGGGCCTTCGGCATCGCGCTGATCCTGCCGGCGACGCAGACCGCCGCACTCGCCGACTACCCGCACATGGCCGGCGCGGCCTCCGCGCTGATGGGCTTCCTGCAGATGGCGACCGGCTTCGTCGCCGGGCTGACGGTGGCGCTGTTCGCCGACCCGATCATCGCGCTCGCCACCGTCATGCCGGCGATGGGCGTCGCCGCCGTGATCGCCCACATCCTGCTGGCCCCCCGACGGCGCGTCGCGGCCGGCTGAGGCACCCCGGACCGCCGGAAAGAACCATCGAGGCCCGCCCCGCGCCGCGGGCGGCACCGTCGGCATCGTGCAGACGGAGGGCGGCGGCGAGGCCGGGATTGGCGAGTGCAGACGCTCGACGCCAAATCGGCCGGCCACTTCGCTTGACAGCGCGCCGGCCGCCGCCGTAAATCCCGCAGCCTTCGGGCCGGGGCCGTAGCTCAGATGGGAGAGCGCTGCAATCGCACTGCAGAGGTCAGGGGTTCGATTCCCCTCGGCTCCACCAAGTCCCCGAGGCAAGTAGCTGAAATTTCTTCGCCCTTTTGTCACGGCTGTCGCGGCACCCCAGCCGGTACCCCAGCGCGCGACTTGGATTGCGGCGAACAGCCCTGATCGAGAGCGGACATCGAATGTCCCGCTCCGACAAGGGCTGTTACTCGCCCCGCGACATCTGAACTCCCGCCTTGACGCCGTCCCGACGAATTACCCGAGGACGACGGCAACCGCGTGCGCCCCGCCGTCATCGACGAGGCGGAGACGCAGCGGCCGCTCCTCGACGGACACACCATCGAGCGTGGCGGTGCGAACGCCCTTCCCAGCAGCATCGGGGTTGTCGACCACGATACGATAGCGCGCAGAGCCGTGCCGGACGGTTATCTCGAAGCCCGGCCAGGTCTTCGGAATACACGGGGCGAGGTGCAGCACATCGCCCTCGAGGCGCAGGCCGAGGATCGCCTCAGTGCCGGCCCGCTGCATCCAGCCGGCCGAGCCGGTGTACCAGGTCCAGCCGCCACGCCCGACGTGCGGGCCGGCGGAATAGACGTCGGCGGCGACGACATAGGGCTCCACCTTGTAGCGGAAGACGTCGGCCCGCCGGCGGGCATGGTTGATCGGGTTGAGGAGCGAGAACAGCCCCGCCGCCCGGTCGCCGTCGCCGAGCGCGGCGAACGCCATCACCGACCAGGTGGCGGCATGGGTGTACTGACCGCCGTTCTCGCGCACGCCGGGCGGATAGCCCTTGATGTAGCCGGGATCGAGCGCCGTCTTGTCGAACGGCGGCGTAAACAGGAGCGCCAGTCCGTCCTGGTGGCGGATCAGCTCGCGGTCGAGCGAGGCGATGGCGATCTCCGCCCGGGCGGGGTCCGCCGCCCCCGACAGCACCGCCCACGACTGGGCGATCGAATCGATGCGGCACTCATCGCTCGCCGCCGAGCCGAGCGGCGTGCCGTCGTCGAAGAAGCCGCGGCGATACCAGTCGCCATCCCACGCCTCCCGCTCGATGGCGCTGCGCAGGGAGGCCATGTGCGAGCGCCAGACGGCCGCGCGCTCCGGCTCGCCCCGCGCCTCTGCGAAGGGCGCGAAAGCCTCCAGCGCCGCATGCAGGAACCAGCCGAGCCAGACGCTTTCACCACGACCGGCCTCGCCGACGCGGTTCATGCCATCGTTCCAGTCGCCGGTGCCGATCAGGGGTAGGCCATGCGCGCCGACCGCGAGGCTGTGGTCGAGGGCGCGCGCGCAGTGCTCGTAGAGCGAGGCAGTCTCGTCGGCGATGCTCGGCTGGAAGAAGGCGTCGTGCTCGCCGGATTCGAGCTGCTGGCCCTCCAAGAACGGGACGACCTCGTCGAGGACACCGACGTCGCCGGTGGCTGCGACGTGGTGGGCGACGACGAAGGCGAGCCAGGCGCGGTCGTCGGAGATGCGCGTGCGCACGCCCTGGCCGGAGTGCGGCAGCCACCAGTGCTGCACGTCGCCTTCGACGAACTGGCGGCCGGCGGCGCGCAGGAGATGGGCGCGCGCCATCGCCGGGCGGGTGCCGGCGATCGCCATGCCGTCCTGCAACTGGTCGCGGAAGCCATAGGCGCCGCTTGCCTGGTAGAACGCCGACCGCGCCCAGACGCGACAGGCGATCGTCTGGTAGAGCAGCCAGCCGTTCAGCATGATGTCCATCGGCCGGTCTGGCGTCTTCACCTGCACCGCACCGAGCACGTCGTCCCAGTGGCGGCCGACCTCGGCGAGCACGCCGTCGAGATTGGCCGTCCGGTAGCGCGCGATCAGGCTGCGGGCCTCATCGGCGTCGGCGGCCTCGCCGAGCAGCACGACGATCTCGACACGGCCGTGGGCGGGGATCTCCACCGTGGTGCGCAGAGCGCCACAGGGATCGAGGCCCGCTCCGACGGTACCGGAAAGGCGCGCGCCACTGGAGAGTGCCGCCGGCGCCGCCAGTGTGCCGTTGCGGCCGACGAAGGCGCGGCGGTCGCCCGTCCAGTCCTCCTGCCGCCCCCCGAGGTCGACGAAGGCGACGCGCGACCCGAAGGCGGCGCTCCAAGGATTGCGCGCGAACATCGCACCGGTGGCGGCGTCGATTTCAGTGGTGACGAACGGCAGCGTCGCCGAGCGCGAGGCGCCGAGGACCCACTCGACATAGGACGTCACCGAGAGGCGCCGCGGTCGCGCCGACAGGTTGCGCAGCGTCAGCCGCGAGATCTTCACCGGCGCCTCGAGCGGCACGAACTGCAGGAGGTTTGCCGCGATGCCGTGCCGGGTGTGCTCGAAGCGGCTGTAGCCGCGCCCGTGCCGGGCGACGTAGGTCGCCAGTTCGTCGCGGATCGGCAGCGCCGTCGGCCCCCAGAGATCTCCCGTTTCGTCGTCGTGGAGGTAGAACACCTCGCCGGGACAGTCGGCGACGGGGTCGTTCGACCACGGCGTCAGCTGGTTCTCGCGGCTGTTGACGGACCACGTGTAGCCGCTGCCCTCGGTCGCTACCTGAAAGCCGAAGGCGGGGTTTGCGATGACGTTGATCCAGGGTGCCGGCGTCGACTGGCCGGGGCCGAGGATCGTCACATACTCGCGGCCGTCATCGGCAAAGCCGCCGAGACCGTTGAAGAACTCCAGGACCGGCAGCGGCGTCGCCGGCATTGGCCCGTCGTCCCGGGGGTACTTCGTGACGGCGCTCTTCGCCGGTCCGCTGATCGCGGCGACGCGGTTGATCTGATCGACGAGGCTGCCGCGCTGGGCGACGAGCACCACCCGCGCCACGGCGGCGAGCAGACTGCGCGTCTCGGCGGGGATCAGGTCGGCACGCAACACGACGACGCGGCCGGGCGGCTCGCCGCTCGTGCGCGGCCGCGACTGGCTCGTGCGGACCGCACTTTCGAGCGCGACCTGCAGGTCCTGGACGTAGGACGAGGCGCGCTCATTGAGGATGACGAGGTCGACGGCGAGTTGCTTCATCCGCCAGTATTCGTGCGCCTGCAGCAGCTGGCGCACGAAGGCCAGGCCCTCCATGTCGCTGATGCGCACGAGCACGATCGGCAGGTCGCCGGAGAGCCCCTGCCCCCACAGGCCAGGCTGGGCTCCCGCCCCGCGGAGGATCGTGTCGGAGGACGGGCGCATGGCCGGTGCCGCATAGACGATGTGGCCGGCGAGCGTCTGGAAGAGGCCCGCCTCGCCGGCGTCGATGCCGAGGTGGTGCAACTGCACCTGCGCCTGCGTCCAGGCGAGCGTGCCGGCGCGTCCGAAGGCGGTGGTGTCGCGGTGCTGGTCGACGAGGTCGAGGACCGCGGCTCGGGTCGAGGCGACCACCGTCCAGAAGTCGATCCGCACCGTCGCGCCGGGCGCTACCCGCACCCGGCGCCGCATCGCGAAGATCGGATCGAGGACGGTGCCGACGGTGTTCGACAGCGGCCGGCCGTCGATCACCGCGATCGGCGTGCGGACGCCGTTGCCGCGGCCGAGGAAGCGGGCCCGGTCGGTCTCGATCTCCGGCCGGCCGATCACCTGCCCGTCGACGACGGAGAGGTGGGCGGCCCAGACCTCGGGCTCGGTCGGCGCCCGCCGGCGGCGGGTCGCCAGGACGGCACCGGCGGCCGGCAGGTACTCCGTCTCGACGAAGAGCTTGGAGAAGGCCGGATGGGCGACGTCGGACGCCTGGGGCGCCAGCACGAGCTCGGCATAGGAGGTGACCTCCACCTCGCGCACCCGGCTGCCGGCATTGGTGATCGAGATGCGGCGCACCTCAGCGTCGTCTTCCGACGAGACGATCACCTCCATCGTCGTGTTGAGCGTGCCGTCGTGGCGCGCGTAGACGGCGCGGTCCTCGTTGAAGACGACGGAGTAGCTGTCCGGCTCGACACCGATTGGCTGCGCCCCGGCCGACCAGACGTCGCCACTGCGGACGTCGCGCAGGAAGACGTAGGAGCCGAAGTCGTCGCAGGTGGGGTCTTCGCGCCAGCGGGTGATCGCGAGGTCGCCCCAGCGGCTGAAGCCGGAGCCGGCTGCGGTGACGAGGCTGGTGTAGCGGCCGTTCGACAACAGCAGCGTGGCAGGGGTCGGTTGCGTGGCGTGGGTGAAGCGTCGCTCGCCGGAGGTCTGGGGCTCGTGAACGCGGGCGACCGCGGTGGTCTCCACCTCCCAGGGCTGGGCCACCGAGACGTCGCGCGGCGGGCGCTCCTGCAGGAGGAGTTCCGTCGCTTGGATCGCCGGCTCGGAATGGAAGCGCGAGCGCATGCGGCCGCCGAAGATCGCATCGGCGATGGCAACGATGCTCATCCCTTGATGGTGGGCCATGAAGGAGCGGACGATGGCCACGGCTTCGCCGTCCGGCACGCGGCCCGGCGTGTAGTCAAGTGCTTCGTAGAAGCCGTAGCGGCCACATGCGCCGGCGTCGGAGAGCCGGCCGAAGTTGGCGACGGCCGCACGCGGATCGACCATCGCGGCGAGGGCCGAGGCGTAAGGCGCGATCACCCGGTTCTCGCCGAGGCCGCGCTTCAGTCCCAACCCGGGCACACCGAAGTTCGAGTACTGATAGGTATATTCGAGGTCCCGGGCGTTGTAGGCGGATTCCGAGATGCCCCAGGGAAGCTTCAGCGACGCGGCGTAATCGATCTGGCGGCGAACGATCAGCCGGCTGGTCTGCTCGAGCAGGCTGCCGGCCGGGGCGCGCATGACGAGCGACGGCATCAGGTACTCGAACATCGAGCCCGACCAGGAGACCAGCGCGGCACCATGCGCCGCCGGTGTCACGCTGCGACCGAGGCGGAACCAGTGGCGGGCGGGAACGTCGCCCTTGGCGATCGCGAGGAAACTCGCGAGCCGCGCCTCGGAGGCGAGCAGGTCGTAGCAGTTCGCATCCAGCATCGCCTCGGGGACGAGGTAGCCGATCGACAGGAGATGACGGTCGGGATCGAGCAGGAAGGCGAACTCCGTCGCCAGCGCCATGGCGCGGGCTGTCGCCTCGAGGTCGGCGAGACGGGCCTCAAATGCGGACCTCTCACCCGCCGGCATGGCGATGTCGCGGCGCTGGGATTCGATCGAGGCGAGAACCGCCCGCGCCCAGAACAGCATGTCGGCACCACTGTCGTCGCCCCGCTCGATGGCGAGGGCATTGGCGATGTCCACCACCGTCTCCGCCTCGCCGGAGAGCGCCGCGAGACGCGACGCGACAAGGACCGCGTCCCGGTCCGGCACCGCTGCGACGGCGCTGGCGAGAGCAGCGAGGGCCGTTTCGAACTGCGGCAGCGTCACAGTCTGTGTGCGTCGCCCGTCCTGCAGCGCGATCGCCTGCAGACGTGTCAAGTCCAGGGCGTCGACGATGCCGGCGAGGGTCGTGGTCGGGGCGGCGTCGATGCGCCATTGCCGCAGCGCATTGGCGAGCGCGATGAGGTGCCCGGCGAGATTGCCGCTGTCGACGGAGGAGACGTAGCGCGGATCGAGCGGACGCAGGTCACGCGTGTCGTACCAGTTGTAGAGGTGGCCCCTGAAGTGCTCCATCCCGGCGATGGTGGCGAGGGTCCGTTCCAGGCGCTCGGCCGCATCAGCTCTGCCGATCCAGCCGAAGTCGTTCGCGCTCACCACGGACAAGAGGTAGAGGCCGATGTTGGTCGGTGAGGTCCTGTGCGCGATGACTGGCGCCGGGGTCTCCTGGAAATTGTCGGGCGGCAGGAAGCGATCGTCGGCCGTGACGAAGGTCTCGAAGAAGCGCCAGGTGCGGCGGGCCGTCAGCCGCAGCGCCGTCTCGTCCGCGTCGGAAACGGCCACCTGCCCGGCGGCGTGCGGGGCCCGGCTGACCCAGACCGCCACGGCCGGCGACAGCGCCCACAGCCCCGCCAGCGGCACCGCCAGCACCCACGTCCCCTGCCCCGAGACCCAGGCGACCAGCAGAGCGGCGGCGGCGATGACCAGTGCGCCCGCCATCCGGCGATAGGTGCCGGCCAGCCCGAGGCCCGGACCGCTCGCCGCCTGCGCCGCCGGCACCCATTCGAGCAGGTGGCGGCGGCTGACGAACAGCCGCCACAAGGTGCGGACGATGGCGTCGCCCATCAGCCAGGCCTGGTGGGCCAGGAAGGTGATGATCAGCGCCGACAGGCTGAGCGCCAGCCCGAGATCGCCGGAGAAGGCGCGCGTGTGGCTGGCGATGGTGATGCCGGAACGGCGCGGCACGATGGCGGCGACGAGCGGGATGAGCGTCGGCAGCACGATGGTCGAGAGCACGAAGACGGTCCACACCACCGCGGCGCCGAGCGGCAGCAGCAGGCCGGCGAGCAGGGCCGCGACGGCAGCCGGTGCGGAGACGGTACGCCGCAGATTGTCGAGCATCTTCCAGCGGCCGATCCGCGGCACCTCGCTGCGTGCCGTGTCCGACCCGGGCATCTTCGGGCCACGGCCGAGGATCCAGGGCAGCAACTGCCAGTCGCCCCGCGCCCAGCGATGGTGGCGCAGGGCGCCGACGTCGTAGCGGGCCGGAAACTCCTCGACCACCTCGACGTCCGAGGCGAGGCCGGCGCGGGCGAACGCCCCCTCGAAGAGGTCGTGGCTGAGCAGCGTGCCATCCGGCACGCGTCCGGCGAGCGAGGCCTCGAAGGCGTCGACGTCGTAGATCCCCTTGCCGGCATAGGAGCCCTCGCCGAACAGGTCCTGGTAGACGTCGGAGACGGCGGAAGCATAGGGGTCGATGCCGCTGAGGCTCGAGAAGATGCGCTGGAACAGCGATCCTTCCCGCCCGACCGGCAGGGACGGCGTCACCCGCGGCTGCAGCACCGCATAGCCTTCCACCACCCGGCCGGCGGGCGCGTCGAAGCGCGGCCGGTTGAGCGGGTGGGCCATCTTGCCGATCAGCCGGCGGACGGTGTCGCGCGGCAGCCGCGTGTCGCTGTCCAGCGTGACGACGTAGCGAATGCCCGTCGGCGCCGACGGCGGCGTGCCGTCGATGTCCACGAAGGTCGTCGCAACGGTCCCGCGAAGCAAGCGGTTCAGCTCGTGCAGCTTGCCGCGCTTGCGCTCCCAGCCGATCCAGCGACTTTCGCTCTCGCTCCAGACGCGACGGCGATGGAAGATGAGGAAGCGGGCACCGCCCGCCGCCGCGCCATGACGCCTGTTGAGCCGGGCAATGCCTTCGGCAGCGGCTGCCAGCAGGGCCTCGTCGCCGGCGACGTGCTCGGTCGCGGCGTCGGTGAAATCGGACAGCAGCGCGAAGTGGAGGTCGCCTTCCGGGCTCGCGAGATAGTGCACCTCCAGCCGCTCGATCTGCTCGTCGATGGCAGCCGGCGTCGTCAGCATCGTCGGCACCGCCACCAGCGTGCGCATCGTGGCGGGGATGCCATCACGCAGCTCGAGGGCGGGCAGCGGCTTCGCGCCGAAGCCGAGGGCGACGAACCGGTTGGCGAGTGCCACGGCAGCGTCGATGGCCGGCACGGCGCCGAGAAGGGCGAGGAGAACAAGCAGTCCCAGCGGCGCGCCCGCGGAGATCAGCACGATCACCGGGATCGCAAGAAGCATCGCCGCGAGGATTCCGCTGGCAGCGACATAGCCGCCGATGCCGAACGCGCGGTTGACGCTGACCGGCCAGCGCCCCAGCGGCCGGCGATAGCCGACCGACCTCGCGAACGCCTCGTAGCCGCCGGCAATGAGGTGGTAGCCCGGGTCGCTGCGGCGCGGGTCCGCTGGCGCGTCGCCTTCGCCCCGGTGGTCCTGGCCGGTCGTGACGGCTGCGCGCGCGATCTCGAGTTCGCTCCGGCCCGAGCCGCGGGCGAGCTCTTCGATGGCGCTGCGGTAGAGGTTGCGCGTCGGGAAATCCATCTCGCCGAAGGCACTGCCGGAGGCGAGCTCGGCATCGACGAGGCTGATGCCCTCGAAGTGCAGTGTCCAGTCGACCTCGGCGATCATCCGGATGCTGGTGATGATGTTGCGCACCGTGACGTTCGAGGCGCCCTGGCGACGATGGACGTCGCGCACCGCGCTGTCGGCGGTCGCGCCCTGCTCGTCGAGGCGCCGGTCGAGCCAGGTGAGCGCGGGTGTGATGCGCGGATCCTGGTCGCGCAGCCGGTGCAGCAACTGCACCGCGAACGGCTCTGACAAGGTCCCGCTCTCATGGCCGGCAAGGACGGCCGAAACCGGCTCGGCAACGTGACCGCCGACGCCGAGCAGACGGTCGGCGAGAAGATCGGCGTGCTGGCGGGCGGCGCGGTTGTCGACGATCTGCTGGGCGAGCCGGCGAAGGTTTTCGACGAGGACGATCCGCAAGGTGATGGAGAGCGCCCACAGCTCGCCGATCGTCAGCGGCTGGACCTCCTGGTAGGCCCGCATGTAGCGCAGCAGCATGTCGCCGTCGTAGCGGCTGTCGGTGTGCGCCACGAACGCCCAGGCGATGCCGAAGACGCGCGGATAGCCGACGAACGGGCCTTCGGCGAGCTTCGGCAGTTCCCGGTAATAGCCGGACGGCAGGTCGGAGCGGATCTCGCGGACCTGCCGTTCGATCAGATGGTAGTTGTCGATCAGCCACTCGGCCGCCGGCGTGATGGCGCGGCCCTCGTCGATCGCCTTGATGATCGTCCTGTAGGCGGAAAGGAGCACGACGCCGTTGTCGGCGAGCCGTCCGGCGAGCGGCCTGCCCGCATCCGGCCGCGGCCGGACCGGCTGCGCGCGCGCCAGGCTGCGGGCGTGATCTTCGAGGCGCTCGGCGCTGAACAGCTCCTCTCGGATCGCCTCATCATCGCTCCACGGCGGCGGCGCCGCCGTGCCGAAGAGTTGCCGCATGAGAGCTGCCAAAACACGACCTTTCCGCGGACGTCCTCGTCCGGATTGATTGCGATGACGTGCGGGAGCGACGATTGCGTGCCGGATGCAAGGCGCAGCTCCAGACAGTCTCGCGGCAAACTGAGAGCCCGCTCCCATCCGCGGCTGCTGGTCGCGCTGACGCAGATCGAGACATCTACAGTAGGCTGGCGGTTTTACCACGCGGAGGCGCCTACTATGACTCCAGCATGCGCCCTCACACGACAAATTGCAACGATATTTGATTGCACTCAACGTCTGAGTAATTGCAGTTAATACTTACGATATCACATTCTTTAGTTTATAATTACTAATTTAATCTTTGCACCCCAATCGTCTGGCCGTTCCGGACCGTCATCGCCGATGAAGCCGTGCCATCGCCGATACGCCTTCTCTAGGTTGTCGTGTGCCCCCTTTGGGCGATTGCCAGACTGTAGAGCTGGACCACGCAACGGCTTTCGCGATCTCGGTGCCCGCTACGCTGGTACGCCGGCGGCAGCCACCAGCGGGTCGAACGATCCCGGCGCGGCGAGGGAACGGTGACCTTCCACCCGACCCGCTGGGAGGACATGCCGACCCAGGCGCACGTCGTCGAGGCGCTGAGGGCGCTGCCCGTCCTCGCCTGGCGCGGCGCCACCGTCAGCGAGACCCGCGGTGGCAAGGACCTGTCGGACCAGCGCCGGCTCGGCTGAGACGCCCCAGGACATCCGGCCGACGAAGTTCGGCCGAAGGAAGGACGTGCATGCTCCATCAGTCCCGCCGCATCGTCACGGTCAACGACGACGCCGGCAAATCCCGGATCCTGTCGGACGGCCCCTCCCCGCACGTCGCCCAGTCCGGGCCGGCGCGCGGGCTGATCAACCTGTGGGCGACCGACGCCGGTGGACCGGACCTCGCCGTCGCCGACGGCGCCGACCGGCCGGTGCGCCTCGAGCCGCCGGCGGGCGGCACCGTCTTCCGCTTCTTCCAGATCGCACCGCGCGCCGCGACACCGCCCTCACCCGAAGAAGCGGAGCGCGCCGCAGCGGCGGCCTTCGAGGCAATGGGCGCGCCGCACTTGCGCGTCGACACCACCCGCCACCCGGCCATGCACAAGTCCGAGACGCTCGACTACATCATGCTGCTGAAGGGTCGCGTCCGGCTGCTGCTCGATGAGGCCGAGACCGACCTCGAGCCGTTCGACGTGGTGATCCAGAAGGGCACCAACCACGCCTGGATCAACCTGACAGACGAGCCGGCGCTCTTGATGGGCGTGCTGATCGACGCCGGTTCGGCGGCGCGGAAGGGCGAAGGCGCGTGAGGCCCGCCCCGTCGGGTGACGACGGGGCGAACTGATGTCGATGCGGCGGCCGTCGAGGTCCCGCCGGTCGCCCTCAGGGCAGGCGGATGGCCGGGTCGAGCAGGTCGTTGGTGAACGACGCGTCGACCGTCGGGATCTCGATGCCGAAGATCGAGCCGATCGTCTTGGCGTCCGCCTCGACGTGCTTCGGGTCGAAGGCGCCGAGGGCGACCGTGCGGTTGGTGTCGGACTCCATCAGCGTCTCGACGCGGCGCCAGTTCTTGAGCACGTCCTCCGGCTTCTGGCTGGTCGCCTCGGCGAGCGCGCGGGTGCACGGCTCGGGCTCCTTGAAGCAGGCGAGGAAGGCCTTCTGCGACACCTGCACGAAGGCCTTCGCCACCTCCGGCTTCTCCTTCAGGAACGCCGGGTTGGCGATGATCGACAGGCCGTAGGGGTTGAACTTGGTGTCCTTCAGGAGGACGAAGCCGAGGTCGTCGCCGAAGGTGGTCTCGTAGACGTCGTGGACGGAATACATGTGCTGGGTGAAGTCGATGACGCCCGACTGCAGCGACGCGACCTTCGCCTCCGGGGCGATGTTGACCCACGTCACGCTGTCGGCGGGAACGCCGATGGCGTCGGCGATCGCCGGCCAGATCTGGCGGACGGCGTCGCCGGGCGGGCTGCCGATCTTCTTGCCGGCGAGGTCGGCCGGCGAGGCGATGCCGGCGCTCTTCTTCCAGTAGAGGCCGAAGGCGGTGTTCGAGTAGATCGCCATCACGCCGGTGACGTCGACCTCCTTGGCGCGCGCCTGCAGTACGTTGGTGAAGTCGGCGATGCCGACCTGGTTCTGGCCGACTGCCACCTTCTGGATGGCCACCGCCGTGCCGCGGCCGCTCTCGATCTCCAAGTCGATGCCGGCCTCAGCGTACCAGCCGAGCGACTTCGCGTAGTAGTAGGGGCTGTGGTCGCCCTGGGCGACCCAGTTCAGCACGAAGTTGACCTTCTCGGCCGCGCTCGCGCCGCCCGTGGGCAGCACGGTCGCGGCGGTGAAGAGGGCGGTCGCGAGCCCGGCGGCGAACGTCCCGGTCTTGGCCTTCGATGTCGGCTTCATCATCTCATCCTCCCTGACGTCGTTTATTGGAACCGTGATCCTTGATCCGTGATCATGGTTTGGGTGCCGGTCGTTACCGTCGTCGCCGGTCACTCCACCGCCATCGCCCGTGCCGTCGCTGACGGTTCCGCCATCGCGGGAGCGTCGGGGATGGTCACCGGAACGGCGGTGCCGAAGCCGGCGGCGGTGTTGACGGTGGCGAGCGAGACGGTGCCGCCGGTGATGTGCAAACGGCCGCCGGCGTAGAGATCGCCGTGGGCGCTGGCGAAGGCGTCGCGCTCCGCCGTCGGCAGCCGGGCGAGCCCGGGGCCGTAGTGGTGGCCGTTGCGCTCGCTGTCTTCGAGCCCGAGGAACGACCACAGCGCCAGGTTCTGGTGCAGCGCATGGCCCGCCTGGGCGCTGAGGTCCTCGGCCGAGAGCAGGAAGCCCCCTGCCCCGTGCGCCTCCGCGGTCCAGTCCTCCGCACGGGCGGCGTTGACGAGGGACTTGTAGAAGCCCTTGCAGGTCTTCACGGAAACGCCGCGGTAGCCGCAGCGGCGCGTCTCGATCGCGGCACCGTAGCCGTCGTCTGACTCGTCGATGATGATCGGTTTTACCGCCGACAGCGCCGCCACATCACCGGCAAGCGCGCGGTGGCGCGGCAGCGGCTGCTCGACATAGTCCACCGACGCCCACAGCCGCCGCAGCCGCGGCTCGGCTTCGACGGCGGCGTAGAACTCGGCGAGCGCTTTGGCGTCGCCGAACTGCTCGTTGGCGTCGAGCGTCGCGCCGTAGGCCGGGAGCGCGGCGTCGAGCAGGTCCGCCACCGCCGTCAGGCGCGCGATGTCGGCGGCGACGGTGCCGCAGAGCTTGATCTTGAACCGGCGGACGCCGTCTTCGGCGATCACCTCCGACAGCGCCACCGGCCACCCGTCGTCCGGCCGCCCGCCGGGGCGGACGTCGGCCGTGCGCAGCGGATCGTCGAAGCCGACGGTGTGGCGGATCGCGGTGCGGTCCAGAGGCGTGCGCGCGGCGAGCCAGCGGCCGGCATCGACAGCGGCGAGGTCTGGGGCGAAGAGGGAGAAGTCGAGCCCGACGGCGTTGGCGCGCAGCACCTCGGCCAGCGGCCGTCCCTCGAGCCGGCAGAGCGCGTCGACGACGGCGCGGTCGACGAGGGAGACGCCGAAGGCATCGACGAGGCCGTTGCCAGTCGGACGGCGACGGTGGCGGACATGGTCGCTCGCCACGGCCACGGACAGCCGCGCCGGCGTCATCGCCTCGCCGATCTCCACGGCCGAGCGCGCGGCGGCGTCGGTGGCGTCGCGCAGCTGGTCGAAGTTGTCGGCGTGGCTGAGCGCCGGATCCTTGTCGAACCACTTCGGCGCCGCAAGCTCGGCCGAAAAGCCCTCGCCGCTGCGGCCGTCAGCGGTCTCTACGACGACCCGCAGCACGATCTCCGGCGCCGCCTCCAGCACCACGCTGCCGTAGTGGAACGGCAGGCGGAAGCGCACCGGGCGCTCGAACGCCTCGGCCTCCCGCACAGTGATGGCAAGCGCGGACACTGGCGGCCCTCAGTGCATGCCGAGCAGCGCGTAGATGCGCCGCGTGTAGGTTCCGAAGGCGTCGTGGGTCTTCATGTCGAGGGTGCGCGGATAGGGCAGCTCGACCTCGAAGCGGTCGGCCATCCGCGCCGGACCCGCCGTCAGCACGGCGACGCGCGAGCCGACGAAGACGGCCTCCTGGATGCCGTGGGTGACGAAGATGATCGTCTTGCCGCTCTCCTTCCAGATGCGGAGAAGCTCCAAATTCATCTTCTCGCGGGTGAGCGCGTCGAGCGCCCCGAACGGCTCGTCCATCAGCACGAGCTTCGGATCGTGGACGAGGGCGCGGGCGATGGCGGCGCGCTGCTGCATGCCGCCGGAGAGCTCGTAGGGATACTTCTGCTCGAAGCCGGCGAGCCCGACCATCGCCAGCAGGTCACGCGCCCGGTCGCGGGCCGGCTTCATCGGCAGGCCGAGGATTTCCGCCGGCAGCAGCACGTTGTCGAGGATGCGCCGCCACTTCAGGAGCAGCGCCTGCTGGAAGACCATGCCGACGTCGCGCTTCGGGTCGAAGGGAAAGGCGGCGTTGCCGATCCTCACCGTGCCGGCGTCGTAGGAGTGCAGGCCGGCGAGGATCTTCAGCAACGTCGTCTTGCCGCAGCCGGACGGCCCGACCAGCGAGACGAGCTCGCCCGGCAGGATGTCCATCGTCACGTCCGAGACGGCGAGGAAGTCGCCGGCGCGGGTCTCGTAGACCTTGCGGACGCCGTCGAGGTGGATGAAGGGCTCGCCCATCACGCGTCCTCCGCGCGGGCGTCGCCGACGACGCAGAACGCCTCCAGCGCCAGCACCGCGCCGTAGAGCGCCATGCCGATCAGCGTGATGAGGATCAGCGCCATGAACATCGCGGCGGTGTCGAGGCTCGCCTGGACGCTGAGGAGCAGGTAGCCGAGGCCCTTCTCCGAGCCGATGAACTCGCCGACGACGGCACCGGCAACCGCCAGGATGGCGGCGACCTTCATGCCGGAGAAGACGTAAGGAAGCGCGCTCGGCAGCTGGATCTTGACGAACACCTGCCAGCGCGTGCCGTGCAGGGAACGGACGAGGTCGAGGAGGTCGGGCTCGACCTCCTTCAGGCCACGGACGGTGGTCAGCACGATCGGGAAGAAGCAGATGGTGAAGGCGATCACCATGTTCGGCACGATGCCGTAGCTCAGCCAGACGACGAACAGCGGCGCCATCGCCACCTTCGGGATCATGTTGAGGGTGACCAGCAGCGGCATCAGCAGGCTGCGCAGCGGCCGCGACCACGAGAAGGCGAGCGCCAGCGCGATGCCGACCGCGACTGCGAGAACGTAGCCGCCGAACACCTCGGCCGACGTGGTGCCGATGTGCATGCCCCAGTTGTAGCTCGGCTGCGACAGCGTCTCGAGCACCGCCAGAGGCGAGGGCAGGATGTAGGCCGGCAGCCGCATGCTCGCGACCTGCCAGAGGGCGAGCAGCGCGAGGTGCGAGAGCACCGCCGGCAGCGCGCGGACGAACCACGCGCCGACCGCGCCGGCATCGACGCCGCGCCGCTCCGGGGCTGTGCCGGCAGTGTTGCCGGCGTCGAGGGTGGTGGGCGACATGGGCGGCGGGGCCTCCGCGTCGATCGTGCGGTTCGGGTGGTCGGGGAGAGCGAGCAGGAGTTGGTCGAACGAGCCCCCCGGCTCAGAAGACGCCGGAGCGGACCTCGAACTTGCTCGGCTTGCCGTAGGCGTCCTTGCCGCTCTTCACCCACTCGGCGACCCAGCGAACCATGGTGTTGATCGGCACCACCGGGTTGCCGAGCAGGTCGGCTGCCGCATCGCAGTTGACGTAGAGGCAGTCGGCCTGCTCCTCGCCGACGAAGGTCGGCTCGATGCCGAAGTGCTCGCCGAAGGCGGTGGCGATGCGGCGGACGCTGACGCACTCCGGCCCGCCGATGTTGATCGGCGAAGACGGCACCTCGCAGTGGAGAAGCAGGCGGGCGATCTGGGCGGCGGCGTCGCCCTGCCAGATGACGTTGACGTGGCCGGTGGCGAGCGGCACCGGCTTGCGGTTCAGGACCCAGCCGGCGATCTCCTGGAAGACGCCGTAGCGCATGTCGATCGCGTAGACGAGGCGGGCGATGCGGCCGGGGGTGTCGGTCAGGCGCGAGTAGTGCTGGAAGACGCGCTCGCGGCCGACCACCGAGTTGGCGTACTCGCCGGGCCGCGCGAACGGCGGCGAGGCCTCGGTGACGCCGCCGTGCAGCGGGTTCGCCCACGGATAGACGTGGATGGTCGAGAAGGCGACGATGCGCGAGCCGGCGAAGTGCTTCGCGACGATCGCAGGCGCCAGCACGTTCATCGCCCAGAGCAGATCCTCGCGGCCTTTGTAGTCGAACTTCAGGCCGGCCATGTAGATGACGTTCTTCAGCTTCGGCAGCTCGCCGACGGCCTTCTCATCCAGGAGATCGCAGCGGATCGGCTCGACGCCGGCGCGCTCGAGGTTCTCGGCGAGGCCGGCCTCGGAGAAGCGGGCGACGCCGACGACGCGCTTGTCGGGGGCGGCACGCTTGATCATCCGGGCGAGGCAGATGCCGATCTTGCCGGCGACGCCGAGGATGATGACGTCGCCGTCGATGCGGGCGAGGTCCGCGACCAGGGCGGCCGTCGGCGTCGACATGAAGTCCTCGAGGTGGGCGACGTCCTCGAAGTGCGTCGGGAACATCGCGGGGTCGAGGGTGACCGGGGTCGCGGGTCGGTCGAGCATGGGGTCCTCCCGGGCGTCTTGTTGGTCGAAAAGGGTGCGTCAGGCGACGCGCGGCAGGGCGGCGTCGCGGTCGGACAGCCAGCGGTCGCGGTGTGCCGCGACAAAGGCGTCGTCGTTCATCTCGGGGTACTGGGCGTAGACGCGGTCGATCGCCGCCTCCTGCCCCGGGCTCATCGTCTCGGCCGGGTCGAGGCACCAGGTGCCGGCAACGAGGCCCTGCCGGCGCAGCACCTCGAGGCAGCCGGGGATGCAGCCCTTGAGGTCGTGGTGGGCGTCGTAGATGGCGCCGTTGCAGTCAGTGACGATGGAATCGAGCGCCAGCAAATCGGCCGGCACGTCGGCGTCGTCGGCGAGCGCGTGGATGCGATCGAGCATCGCCACAGCCGACTTCGTCCAGACGCTCCAGTGGCCGAGCAGGCCGCCGCGGATGCGCACGCGGCGCTCGCCGCCCTTGCCGTCGCGCACCACGAACGGTGCGAGGAGGTCGAGGACGATGTGGTCGTCGTTGCCGGTGTAGAGGGTGACGCGGTCGTCGGCGCCGGCATCCGCGACAGCGCGGACCACGTCGATCGTCCGGTAGCGGTCGAACGGCGCCATCTTGATGGCGACCGCATTGTCGATCGCCGCGAAGCCGCGCCAGAAGTCATAGGACAGGTGGATGCCGCCGACGGCCGGCAGCAGCGCGAAACCGATGATCGGCATGATGCCGGCGATGGCGCGACAGTGCGCGAGGATCTCGTCCTCGCCGGCGCCGCGGAAGGCGGCGACGTTGACCAGCGCCGCGTGGTAGCCGAGGCCGCGCGCCACCTCCGCCTCGCCGAGCGCCTGCTCCGTCCGTCCGGTCACGCCGGCGACGAGGACGGCCTTGCCGCCGCTCCAGTCGGTCGCCGTTTCGGCTGCAAGCGCCAGCACCGGCTCATAGAGGCCGGCCTTGCGGATGGCGAACTGGGTGGTGTGGACGCCGACGGCGACACCGTGCGCGCCGGTGTCGATGTAGTAGCGGGTGAGCGCGCGCTGGCGGACGCGGTCGAGCCGGCGGCCGGCGTCGAGCGCCAGCGGATGGGCGGGCAGCACCGCGCCCCGGCGGATCGAATCCAGGATCGGCGCCGGGATGTCGCTGATGGTTCGGATCATGGGCGGCCTCCCAAGGGGTGCGTGCAAAACTGGTCTATGAAGCGGACCAGCCGGTCAGACGGCGGTGGCGAGCGGCGCGGCGGGGGCGGTGAACAGCGCCGGGTCCATCACCGGCAGCGGGTCGAGGATGCGGACGGGCGCGTACTCCATGCGGTCGAGCACGTGCGTGCGGACGTCCACCCCGGGGGCGATCTCGGTGAGCACGAGGCCGTCTTCGGCGACTTCGAACACCGCCCGCTCGGTGACGATCATCGCCTGCTGGCTGCGGTTCCGCACCCCGTCGCGGACGCGGTAGGTGATGCTCTCGGCGGTCTTGACGAACTTCGAAACCTTGCCGTCGCGGACGATCTTGAGCCGGCCGTCCTCGATGACGGTCTCGAGCCCGGCGGTGGTGAAGGTGCCGGTGAAGACCAGGCGGGCGGCGTTCTGGGCGATGTCGGTGAAGCCGCCGGCGCCGGGGTTGGCGGTGCCGAAGCGGCTGACGTTGACGACGCCGTCGCCGTCGAATTGCGCGAAGGCGAGCGCTGCGAACCGGCAGAGGCCGCCGTCGATGACGTCGAACTGGTAGAGCCCGTCGAGGATCGCGTCCGGGTTGATGTTGGCGGAAAACTGCCAGCCCGACATGACGACGCCGCCGAACGAGCCGTGCTCGGTGGTGAACCAGTAGTCCGAGAGGCGGCCATCGTCGAACAGGCCCTGCTCGGCCATGACGAGGGGGATGTCGGCGGCGGCGCCGAAGCCGAAGATCGACAGTTCCCGCGGCCGCACCTCGCGCGCCGCCCGAGCCGCGATCAGCCGATCGGGACCCGCCTCCGGCCGCGGCAGCGCGTGCAGCGGGCGGCGCTGGCCGGAGAAATAGGCCGGGTCGAACGGCGTGCCGGTGGTCATCATCATGCCGGCGTCGACGACGATCTCATCGACCAGCATGCCGGGGATGCGCACGTCCGGCGCCGGCCGCGCCCCGGCCTCGACGATGCGGCGCACCTGCGCGATCACCCGGCCGCCGGACGCCTTGGCGGCAAGCGCGAGGCCGATGTTGGAGGAGACCAGCGCCTCGTCCTCGAAGGAAAGGTTGCCGTGCTCGTCGGCGCTGGAGGCGCGGATGATGGCGACGTCGATCGGCCAGGTCGGGTAGTAGAGGAACTCCTCGCCCTCGAAGCGGACCTTGCGGACGAGGTCGTCGCGGGCGCGCTCGGTGAAGCGGCCGCCGCCGTGGTCGGGGTCGATGTAGGTGCCGAGGCCGACGCGGGTGAGGTAGCCCGGCCCGCGGCGCGCCACCTCGCGCAGCCAGTGCATGGAGGCGCCGATCGGCCAGGAATAGGCCTCGATGCGGTTCTCGCGGATGAGCCGCATCAGCTCCGGCCGGCGCCCGGTGACGGGGTCGACGGGGTTGATGTAGGAGCCGGAGACGATCCGCTTCATCAGCCCTTCGCGGGCGACGTGGTCCATGCCGCGGATGCCCTGGGCGTCGCCGGTGCCGCACGGGAAGTAGAAGGTGAGATCGCGCGGCGCGGCGGTGGCGGCGAAGCGGTCGCCGAGGGCCTTCAGGACGCGGTCCGGCGTGATCCAGCCGATGACGCCGACGGAGGCGACGGTGGCGCCGTCCGGGATGCCGGCGACGGCCGCCTCGGCGGTGACCACCTTGGCGCTGCGGCCGGGGGCGCGGGGGGAAACGTGCGTGTTCATGCCTTCACCGTGAAGCGGGCGAGCGTCGTGCGGGCTTCTTCGCTGGCACAATCGGCGACGAAGCGGCGGCCGGCATCACGGTCGAGCCGCTCGCCCTCGGCGGCCACCAGCGGCTCGAAGAAGCGCTTGGTCGAGACGGCGGCCGCGCGCGGCAGCGCCGCCAGCCGCTCGGCGAGCGCCATCGCGCGGGCGAGCGCCTCGCCCTTCGGCGCCAGCACGTCGGCGACGCCGAGACGGTGGGCTTCGGTGCCGTCGATCGGCTCCGCCCCCCAGACGAGGGCGCGGGCGCGGACCGGGCCGACGCGGGCGGCGAGCGCGCCGAGGCCCCACGGCGGCAGCCAGCCGTTGACCACCTCCGGCAGGTGCCAGCGGGTGTCGGCGGCGGTGACGACGAGATCGCAGGAGATCGCCAGGATGAAGCCGCCGCCGAGGGCGTAGCCTTCCACCGCAGCCACCACAGGCACGTCGAGCGCGCCGATCGAGCGGGCGACGGCGGCGGTCTCCGCCTCGTGGCGGCCCATGCCGGCGACGTCGAGGCGGCCGAGCTCCTTCAGGTCGCTGCCGGCGCAGAAGGCCGGCGGCGCGCCGGTGAGCACGACGGCGCCGACGTCCGGGTCGGCGTCGGCGGCGGCCAGCGCGTCGGCGAGGCGGGCCATCAGCTCGGTGCCGAGCGCATTGCGACGCTCGCTCCGGTCGATGGTGAGCCGCATCACGCCGCCCTGTCGTTCGCTCAGGATCATGTTGAGGCTCTCATCAGTCGAGGCGGGCGCCGTCGCGGTTGAGGAGGAGGCGGAGGTCGGCGCCGTCGATCGCCCGCGGGGCGACGCGGTCGCGCACGGCGATCGCCGCCGCATGGCCGACGGCATGGCCGTAGCCGAAGCACTGGGCGGTGACTCGCGCCGAGGCGACCGCCTCGTGCTCGGCCGACAGGCAGCGGCCGGCGGCGATGAGCCCTTCGCCCTGGGCGGGAACGAAGCAGCCATAGGGCACCTCGTAGACGTCCTCGATCAGCCACTCGACCTTCGGCTTGGCGCCGGCGTGCAGTTCGATCGGCCAGGGCGAGCGGGCGATGCCGTCGCGAAATTTTGTCCCGGCGACGACGTCGGCGTTGGTGAGCTTGGCGACGCCCTCGATCTGCCGGGTCTGGCGGACGCCGACCTGCACGCCGGTGTCCTCGACGAAGGCCTCCTCGCAGCCGGCGAGGTGGTCGCGGAAGAAGCGCGCGTACTCGCGCACCTGCCGGCGGCCCTCGATCTCGGCCTCGGTGAAGTCGTCGCGGTTGAGCGGGTTGAGTTCGCGGCCGTCGGCGCCGATCACCCGCGTGCAGTTGCACAGGAGCTCGCCGGGGCGCGTCGTCGTGAACAGCCAGATTTTTGCCCGCGGCAGCCGGTAGCGGTTGCCGGCGCCGGCCTCCTGGATGAGCGCGGTGACCTCCGCCGGCATGATGGTGTCGGTGCCGTAGCGGGCGAGGAAGCGGGCGGTGTCGACGCCGAGCAGGCGGAAGATCATCGTCGGGTTCTGCACCCGGCCGTGGTCGCCGACGAAGGCGGGCAGGCCGGCCATGGCGACGACGTCGGCGTCGCCGCTCGCGTCGATGGTGACGGCGGCGCGCAGGTCGAGCGGGCCCTGCTTGGTCCACACCTCGAGGCCGTCGACCCGGTCGCCGTCGAGATGGACGCCGGTCGCCACCGCGTGGAAGACGACCTTGACGCCCGCTTCGGCCAAAAGCGCGTCGGCCGCTTCGCGCCAGACCAGCGGATCGTGGACGCGGGTGTAGGTCTTGCCGTAGCGGACCGGCGGCGCGAGGCCGCCCATCGCCTCGAGGCGGTCGGCGAAGGTGGCGGCGAAGCCGAAGACGACCTGGCGCGGTGGGGCGCCGGCGTCCTCGCTCGCCTCGTAGAGGCCGCAGATGGTGCCGGAATGGCCGGCCACCGCACCGCCGCCGCAGAAGCCGTAGCGCTCGACGAGGGCGACGGAGAGCCCCTGCCCGGCCGCGGTCACAGCCGCCGCGACGCCGGCCGCACCGCCGCCGAGAACGGCGACGTCGACAGAGAGGCGCTCGCGGGGGCGGCGATCGATCACGGCGTTTCCTCGACCCGAAGCGGCGGCGCTTGTGGTCGCGCCGCTCTTGCTATGCAACTGACATATCAGTTGTGCCGATTGATGGTCAAGTCGTATGTTGCGGGCGTCGCACCCCGTGCAGCAGGTCGCCCGATGCCGGTTTCCAGCCAACTCCCGATACCGCCCGGCCCCGACGCGGCACCGGAATCGCTCGCGGAATTCGCCTATCGGCGCATCGAGGAGATGATCGTCACCCGCGCCCTGCCGCCGGGCTCGATGATCTCGGAGAACGGCCTCGCCGAAGAGCTGAAGTGCGGGCGGACGCCGGTGCGCGAGGCGCTGCAGCGGCTGCGCAACGAGGGCTTCGTCGAGATCCACCCGCGCCGCGGCGCGCTGGTGAGCTCCATTGACGTGATGCGCCAGATCGAGCTCCTGGAGGTGCGGCGCTCGCTCGAGGACCTCGTCGTCCGCCTCGCCGCCGAGCGCGCCAACGCCGCCGAGCGGGCGGAGATGCTGCGCCTCGCCGACGCCATCGTGGCGGCCGCCGCGGCCGCCGACCAGGCGGGCTATCTCGCCGCCAACCGGTCGATCCACGAGATCGAGGCGCGGGCGGCGCGCAACGCCGTGCTGGCGAAGACGATCGGCGTCATCCACGGCCTGTCGCGGCGGTTCTGGTACGCCTACATCGAGGACACCGGCACCTTCGACACCGGCGCCCGCCTGCACGCCGCGACGCTGCGGGCGATCGCGGCGGGCGACGCGGCAGCCGCTGCCGAAGGCGCCGCTCGTCTGCTGGATTTCCTCAACGACCTCACCCAGCGGGCGCTCCGCCGCCAGCTCTGACCGGCCCCACGGCGGCGGCCCCGGCCAGCGACCGCGCCGGAGAGCATCCGACGAAGACGTGATCCGTTGCCGCCCGAACCGCGTAAGGAAGCGAATGTTCTGCGTTCGTGGTCCGCATGCTGCCCAACTGGTACTTTCCGCTCCTCCTCGGTCTCGTCCTCAGCGCCATCGTCGCCTCGCTGGCGATCTACGGCCTCGGCCTCGGCCAGTAACGGGGCGCCGGGCGCGGCGGCGCCGACGAGTGACAAGGCGCGCCAGGTGCCCGCGCGGCGCAGCTTCATCATCTTCTTCTGAGACATCTTTTTCTTCTTCAACCGGAACATCCGGCTGATCCGCCAATTAGGCGGCCATCTTCTGTTGGTGCTGCTGCCGCAGCGCCACCGGCTCCTTCCCCGGAGCCGCGCCAGCGGATGGAGAAAGCGTGAATTCCTTCCTGATCACCGGCGGCGCCGGCTTCATCGGACGTCACCTCTGCCGCCAGCTCCTGGCGGCGGGAGCACGCGTGCGCGTGCTCGATTCCCTCGTTCCGCAGGTGCACGAGGAGGGCGACGGGTCGCCACCCGAGGGTGTCGAGTTCATCCACGGCGACGTCCGCGACGCCGACGCGGTGCGGCGCGCGCTCGACGGCGTCGACGGCCTCTTCCACCTCGCCGCCGAAGTCGGCGTCGGCCAGAGCATGTACGAGGTCAGCCGCTATGTCGGCGCGAACGAGCTCGGCACGGCGGTGTTGCTCGAAGAGTTGGCACGCGCGCCGTCGGTGCGCCGCATCGTCGTCGCCTCGTCGATGAGCGTCTACGGCGAGGGCCGCTACCGCACCGCCGACGGAGCCGATTGCGACGACGTCCGGCGCACCGCCGGCTCCGCCGCCGGCGGCTGGGACCCCGTCGGCCCCGACGGCGCGCCGCTGGTGCCGGTGCCGACCGACGAGACGAAGCCCGTCGAACTCGCCTCGATCTACGCCCTGTCGAAGTTCGCCCAGGAGACCGCCTGCCTCGTCGTCGGCCGTGCCTACGGCCGCGAGGCGGTGGCGCTCCGGCTGTTCAACGTCTTCGGCCCGGGCCAGGCGCTCTCCAACCCCTACACCGGCGTGCTGGCGATCTTCGGCGCGCGCATCGCCAACGGCAACCGCCCGCAGGTGTTCGAGGACGGCCGCCAGAAGCGCGACTTCGTGCACGTCAAGGACGTCGCCCGCGCCTTCCGCCTGGCCATGCAGACGCCGGCGGCGAACGGCCACGTCATCAACATCGGCAGCGGCCGCGCCTATACGGTGGAGGGCGTCGCCGCGATGCTCGCCGAGGCGCTGGGCCGGCCGGAGCTCAGGCCGCTGCTCCTCGACAAGGCCCGGGCGGGGGACATCCGCCACTGCTTCGCCGACATCGGCAAGGCGCGCGACCTCATCGGCTACACGCCGCAACACACGCTGGAATCCTCCCTCGACGAGATCACCGCGTGGATTCGTACCTCCGTCGCCGTCGATCGCGGCGAAGAGGCCCGGGCCGAGCTCGAAGCACGAGGGCTGGTGGCATGAGCGGCAACGCCGCCGTCCCATCAAGCGGCAACGCCGCCGTCCCATCGAGCGGCGTCGCCGCCGCCCCCTCCCCGGCCTTCGGTTTCGTCGAGTGGTTCCGGCCCGGCGAGCACCGCCGCGCCGAGGCGGCGATCAACGGCATGGCGGCGCTCGGCGCGCGCCACCTGCGCACCCATCTGTCGTGGGCCGAGTATCACGCGCCCGGCGGCCAGGAATGGTTCGACTGGCTGATCCCGACGCTCGGCCGGCAGATCGACCTGCTGCCCTGCATCCACTACACGCCGCCGTCGCTGTCGCGCACCGGCCGCGCCTCCGGTCCGCCGCAGCGGCTCAAGGACTATGCCGACTTCGTCGACCACGTGCTGACCCGCTACGGCGACCACTTCCGCGCCGTCGAGCTGTGGAACGAGCCGAACAACCTCCTCGACTGGGACTGGCGCTGCGATCCCGACTGGCAGCTGTTCTGCGAGATGGTCGGCGGCGCCGCCTACTGGGTGGAGCACCGCGGCTGGAAGGCCGTGCTCGGCGGGCCGTCGCCGTTCGACCCCCACTGGCTCGACCTGATGGGCCAGCGCGGCGTGCTGTCGGTCGTCTCGGCCGTCGGCTTCCACGGCTTTCCCGGCACCTGGGACAGCGAGGTCGACCTGTGGGACGGCTGGGACGCCCATCTCGCCGACATGCGGGCGGTGCTCGACCGGCACGCGGCGGGCACCGAGATCTGGATCACGGAGGCCGGCTACGCGACCTGGCGCCATGACGAGGCCGAGCAGGTCGAGCGCTTCCAAAAGGCCCTCGCCGCCCCCGCGGACCGGCTCTACTGGTACGGCTGGCAGGACATCCCCCGCACCGTGCCGGTGCAGGAGGGGCTCTACTTCGACCCCCGCCACTACCATCTCGGCGTCCACGATGCGGCCGGCCGGCCGAAACTGCTCGCCCGCCTGCTCGGCAAGGGCGGCGGCACGCTGCCGCTGGCGGCGCCGGCGATCGGTGCGCGCCGGACGGGGCGGCAGCCGATCGTCGTCACCGGCGGCGCCGGCTTCATCGGCAGCAACCTCGCCGATGCCCTGCTGGCCCACGGCGAAGACGTCGTCGTCGTCGACAGCCTGGCCCGGCCGGGCGTCGAGCGGAACCTCGACTGGCTGAAGGCGCGCCACGGCCCGGCGCTCGTGCCGGTCCTGGCCGACATTCGCGACGAGCACGCGGTGAACGCGGCGGTGCTGGGCGCCAAGGCGGTCTTCCACCTCGCCGCCCAGGTGGCGGTGACGACCAGCCTCGACGACCCGCGCGACGACTTCGCCGTCAACGCCGCCGGCACCCTCAACGTGCTCGAAGCGGTGCGGCGCGCCGGCGGCGACGCGCCGGTGATCTTTGCCAGCACCAACAAGGTCTACGGCAACCTCGCCGACGTGCCGCTTGCGGAGCGCGACGGCCGCCACCTGCCCGCCGATTCCGCCCTGCGCGCCGCCGGCATCGACGAGACCCGGCCGCTGTCGCTGTGCACGCCCTATGGCTGCTCGAAGGGGGCGGCCGACCAGTACGTGCTCGACTATGCCCACAGCTACGGCCTGCGCACCGCCGTGCTTCGTATGAGCTGCGTCTACGGCCCCCGCCAGTTCGGCACCGAGGACCAGGGCTGGGTCGCCCACTTCATGATCCGGGCGCTGGCCGGCGAGCCGGTGACGATCTACGGCGACGGCCACCAGGTCCGCGATGTCCTGCACGTCGCCGATGCCGTCGCCGCCTATCGCCGGCTCCTCGCCGACATCAACACCTTCAGCGGCCGGGCCTTCAACCTCGGCGGCGGCCCGCGCAACGCCGTCAGCCTGCACGACGTGCTGGCGGAGA
>Ga0209902_100551_pt1 | contig 36802 bp, 35 predicted proteins | sample FECB27metaG_FD_188304 | JGI IMG/M metagenome (GOLD analysis project Ga0209902, IMG submission 188304) | Cyanobacterial communities from the Joint Genome Institute, California, USA - FECB-27 (SPAdes) (version 2) | ecosystem: Environmental > Aquatic > Thermal springs > Hot (42-90C) > Microbial mats...
GGCCGCCTTCGCGCTGGCCGCGGCCGGCCTGCTGCCGTCCCTGGCCGCCGCGCAGGCGGCCTTCCCGAGCAAGCCGGTGCGCATCATCACGCCGTTCCCGGTCGGCGGCGGTCCCGACGGCGTGGCGCGGCTGGTGGCCGACAAGCTGTCGCGCGCCTGGGGCCAGCCGGTGGTGGTCGAGAACCGACCCGGCGGCAACGGCTTCATCGCGATCGATGCCTTCAAGCGCGGCGCGAAGGACGGCCACGACATCATCGTGCTCGACAACGTGCACCTGGCCGCCTACCCGGCGCTGTTCAAGAAGCTGCCCTACGACACGGCCAAGGACTTCGACGCGCTGCTGCCGCTGTTCAAGACCTACTTCTTCTTCACCGTTGCCACCAACAGCAAGTACAAGACCGTGGGCGACCTGATCGCCGACGCCAAGGCCAACCCCGGCAAGCTCGACTACGGCTCGTGGTCGGTCGGCAACCCGGTGCATCTGGGCTCGGAGCTGTTCGAGTCGGCCACCGGCACGCAGATGGAGCACGTGATCTACAAGGAAACGACCCAGCTCTACACCTCGGTCGCCACCGGCGAGCTGGCCTTCGCGCTGGGCAGCAGCGCCACCGCCGGCCCGCTGCAGCGCGCCGGCAAGCTGCGCTTCCTGGCGGCCGCGGCGCCGCAGCGCGTGGCGGCCTTCCCCGACGTGCCCACCGTGAGCGAGTCGGGCGGCCCCAAGGGCTTCGAGGTGATCGGCTGGAACGCGATCGCCGTGCCCAAGGGCCTGCCGGCCGCGGTCACCGACAAGATCAAGCGCGACATCGAGAAGGGCCTGGCCGAACCCGACGTGCTCGAGAAGTTCAAGAGCTTCGGCTACGAGCCCTTCCCGACCACGCGCGAGCAGTTCAATGGCTTCGTCGCGGCCGAAACCACCCGTTTCACGGATGTCATTCGGAAAGCGAACGTATCGCTCGACTGAGCCTGCGTGACGCTGCGTACGCCCCTGGCGTACGCAGCGTGGGAGCGATTGGATTCACCGGATGAAGGCTTTACGGTCTCTTACCGAACAACGAAGTCTTTTGACTATTTCCTGAGCGCGTCCTACAGCGTGGTTCCGGGGGCGGGCGATATGGTTGCGGCCAATAACCAATCGCTCCTTTTTCCTCGATCTTGAGAAAAAACCACCACCACCACGCTGTCACACACCCCGCGCGCTCCAACCCTCCCGCCACCTTCTTCCCCTCCACCTTCAGGTTCTCCGCCGCGGCGCTTCTCGTCGCCGTGGCGTGGGCGGGTGCGAGCACGCAGGTCAGGGCGCAGGTCGAGCGGCCCGGGGCCGTGGCACCCGCCGCCCCCTCCGGGGCCGACAGACCGGCCGGCTATGACACTGCCGCGCACGACGCGCTCGTCGAACGCATCCGCGCCGGCAAGGCGACGCCGCGCGAGGCGCTCGATGCGCTGCAGGCCTGGTTCCCGCGCGCCGCGACCGCGGCCCAGCGCGAGCGCATCGCGTCCGACGGCGTGGTGTGGGCACTGCAGGCCGACAGCCCACGGGAATCCGTGGGATGGGCGCGCGCCGTGCCGCTGGATCGGCTCGCGAACTACGCCTTCGAGTCCGCGTTCATCGCCGCGCGCCGCGTCGACGACCGCATCCTGCAACTGCAGCTCACCGCGTTGCAGCCCACGCAGCGCATCGTGCGGCGCGAGAACGCCTTCGCGCTCGAGGACCAGGGCTCGCTGACCGAGGCCCTGGCGCAGGCCGAGGCCGCCGAGCGCGCCACGCCCGGCAGCTTCAGTGCCTTCGAGCTCGCGAGCCTGCGCCAGCAGGCGCTGGGCCAGCGCTTGCGCTGGGCCATCGCGGAGCGCGACCAGCGCGGCGGCGAGGGCCCCGAGCGTTTCGAGGCCATCGATGCGCTGCTGCCGCTCTATCCGAACGAGCTGCAGGGCGCTTCCGATGCGGTGCAGCGCGCCACGCAGGCCAACGAAGCCGACGACCTCGAACGCTGGAAGGCGCTGTACCTGCGCCTCTATGCCGACCATCTGCTCGCGGTCTCCGCGCGCGGCCGCTTCCCCGAAGTGACCGCGGCCTACGAGCGCTGGCAGGCCGAGCATCCGCAGCAGCCGCTGCCCTACTACGCGCTGTCCGACGTGGCGGGCGCCTACCAGCAGCAGCGCCGCTCCGACCTCGCCGTGCCGCTCTACGAGGAAGCGCTGCGCCGCGGCGGCGACGCCATCCCCGTGCCCAGCGACACCCACACCGGCCTGGTCTATGCCTACCTCGACACCGCGCGCTTCGAGGACGCCGAGGCCCTGCTGCGGAAGCTCGAGCAGGCCACGCCGCCGATGCTGCGGCTCACGCCCGAACAGGGCCGGCCCAATCCCGAGTACGCCGAGGTGCGCAACCTGCGCGCGCTCTACCAGCTCTACACCGAGCGGCCCTGGCAGGCCGAGACCAGCTTCCGCGGCCTGACCTCGCTCGCGCCGCTCAACGCGGGCTTCCGCTCGGGCCTGGCCGAGACCATGAAGCTGCGCGACAAGCCCGACGAGGCACTGGGCCGCTACCGCGAGACGCTGGTCGACCATCCGTGGGACGTGGCCGCGCGTGCCGGCTACGCGGGCGCGCTGTTCGATGCCGGCGAGATGCGCGCGGGCCGCGAACTGACCGAGAGCCTGCAGGCCGAGGCGCCCGAATCGATCGCCGTGCGCAATGCCGTCACGCAGCGCGACACGCTCTATGCGGCGCGGCTCGATGTCGAGGCCGACTACGGCCAGGGCCACGGCAGCAGCGTGCTGGCCGACCGCGACTGGCGCGTCGACTCCAAGCTCTCGTCGCCGCTGTGGGACGATCGCTGGCGCCTGTTCTTCCGCCAGGTGTTCGCGCGCGGCGACACCTCGCTGGGCAACATCGACCTGTCGCGCACCGGCGTCGGTGTCGAATACCTGCAGGGCCGCTGGCGCGCCAGCGCCGAACTGCACCAGGCCGACAAGGGCCGCTACCGCACCGGCCTCGCGCTCGGCGTGGACTGGCGTGCCAGCGACAGTTGGCGTTTCTCGGCGCGCTTCGACTCGAACAGCCTCGACACGCCCTGGAAGGCGCGGCTGGCGAACGTCGGCGCGCATTCGGCCGAGCTCGGCGCCACCTACGTGGTCAACGAGTCGCGCGCCTTCGAGGCCCGCTACCAGCGCATGGACTTCAGCGACGGCAACGCGCGCGACGGCTTCGGCCTGCGCTGGCGCGAACGCCTCGTGAGCGGCCCGCGTTTCCAGCTCGAAGGCACGTTGAGCGGCGAGACCGGGCGCTACGACCGCCAGGACGCCGCCTACTTCGCGCCGCGCAGCGAGAGCGCGCTGCAGGTCGGCCTGACCGGCAAGTACCTGGGCTGGAAGCGCGACGACCGCCGCTTCTCGCATGTGTTCGGCCTCGAGGCCGGCAGCTACCGCCAGCAGGGCTTCGGCGGCGGCGCGCTGTGGTCGCTGCGCTATGGCCACGAATGGGTGTTCGGCCGCTCGGCCACCCTGGCCTACGGCCTGGGCATCGCGAGCCATCCCTACGACGGCGTGCGCGAGCGCCGCCGCTTCGTCTATCTCAATCTGTCGGTGCCGTTCCAATGAAGAAGATGTTCATGACGACCAGCCTGGTCCCGCGGATGGCCGCGCTGCTGCTCGCCACGCTGCTCGCCGGCGCCGCGCTGGCCCAGGGCCTGCCGCGCGCCACCGCGCTGCCGGGGCCCGATGCCGACGACGGCAAGAGCTTCCGCGCCATCGCGCTGCACGACGTGCGCCACAACGTGCGCGAGAGCTTCGTCGACGAGCCCGAACCCACCGCGCTCGACGAGCGCACCGTGGCCGACTTCTTCGCCTGGCTGCGCAGCTCGGGCCACCACCCGGTGAGCCTGCAGCAGATCGTCGACGCGCGCGCCGGCGGCCGGGCGCTGCCCTCGAAGGCCGTGCTGCTGACCTTCGACGACGGCTACGAGAGCTTCTATACCAAGGTCTATCCGCTGCTCAGGCAATTCGGTTATCCGGCCGTGATGGCACTCGTCACGGGCTGGCTCGAGGTGCCGCCGGGCCAGGTGGTCGCGGGCTACGGCGCGCGCAACCCGTTGAAGCGCGAGGCCTTCATCACCTGGAGCCAGGCGCGCGAGATGGGCGCCTCGGGCCTGGTCGAGTTCGCGAGCCATGGCGACGCGATCCACACCGGCGTGCCCGGCAATCCGCAGGGCAACCTGCAGCCCGCGGCCGTCACGCACCGCTACGACAGCGCCACCGGCCGCTACGAGGACGACGCGGCCTGGATCGCGCGCGTCGAGGCCGACCTGCGCCGCAGCCGCGGCCTGATCGAGGCGCAGACCGGCACCCGCGTGCGCGCCATGGTGTGGCCTTACGGCGCCTACAACAAGCAGACGCTGCGCGCGGCCGACCGCGCCGGCATGCCGATCACCCTGACGCTCGACGAGGGCGCGAACACGCCCGAGGTGCCGCTGCAGACCATCCGCCGCGGCCTCGCCACCTACGACATGTCCGTGCCCGACTTCAGCCTGCTACGCGCGCCCGCGCGGCCCGATCCGCGCGCGCTGCACCGCGCCATGCACATCGACCTCGACCACATCTACGACCCCGACCCGGCGCAGCAGGAGGTCAACCTCTCGCGCCTGCTCGATCGGGTGCAGGCCGTCGGCCCCTCGGCCGTCTACCTGCAGGCCTTCGCCGATCCCGACGGCGACGGCGCGGCCGATGCGCTGTACTTCCCGAACCGCCACCTGCCGATGCGCGCCGACCTGTTCAACCGCGTCGCCTGGCAGCTGCGCACGCGCACCGGGGTCGAGGTCTATGCCTGGATGCCGGTGCTCGCGTTCCAGCTGCCCGCGAACCACCCGCTGGCCGACGTGCGCGTGACGCACCTCGCGCCCACGTCGGACGCGGCGCGCGACCAGACGCGCTACCACCGGCTCTCGCCGGCCGATGCGCGCGTGCGCGCCCTGATCGGCGACATCTACGAGGACCTCGCGAAGAACACGCCGATCGCGGGCCTGCTGTTCCACGACGACGCGACCTACAGCGACGACGAGGACGCCAGCCCCGGGGCGCTGCGCGAACTCGCCGCGCAGGGGCTGCCGGCCGACCTCGCCGCGGTGCGCGCCGATCCCGCGCTGCGCGCGCGCTGGACCGCGTGGAAGACGCGCCAGCTCACCGACTTCACGCTCGAGCTCGCGCAGCGCGCGCGCGACTGGCAGCCGCGCCTGCTCACCGCGCGCAACCTCTATGCGCGCCCGGTGCTCGAGCCGGCCGCGCAGGAGTGGTTCGCGCAGGACCTCGCGCAGTCGCTGCAGGCCTACGACTACACCGCCGTGATGGCGATGCCCTTCATGGAGCAGGCGGCCGATCCGCAGGCCTGGCTGGCGGCGCTGTTCCACCAGGTGGCGGCGCAGCCGCAGGGCCTGGCGCGCACCGTGTTCGAGCTGCAGGCGCGCGACTGGCGCAGCGGCCGCATGGTCGACAAGGACACGCTGGCCGCGCAGTGGACGCTGCTGCACCGGCTGGGCGCGCGCCATGTCGCGCTCTATCCCGACGACTTCCTCGCGGGCGAGCCGCCGCTGGTGACGGTGCGCGACATCCTCTCGGTGCGCGCCAACCTCGCGGGCGGCAAGGTCGACGGCCTCGAGACGCCGCCGGCGCTCGCGCCCGCCAAGCCGGCCGCGGCCTCCGCGCCGACCGCACCGGGAGCCGCGCGATGAACCCCGAATTCTTCGGTTCCGACGTGGTGCGCGCGCTGCTCAACTACGTCTTCTACTACCCCTTCCTCGCGGCCTATGTCTGGATGGCCGGCGGTCTCGCGCATGCGCTGGTGTTCGAGCGCGGCCGCCACCGGCGGATCGATCCGCTGCCGCTGCTGCCCGAGCGGCCGCTGGTCAGCGTGATCGTGCCCTGCTTCAACGAGGGCGAGCGCGTGCAGGAGGTGATCGAGCAGCTGATGCGCAGCCACTACCCGAACTACGAGGTCATCGCGGTCAACGACGGCAGCAGCGACGACACCGGCGCCATCCTCGATGCGCTGGCCACGCGCTACGGCCAGCTGCGCGTGGTGCACCACGCCACGAACCAGGGCAAGGCGGTGGCGCTCAACACCGCGGCGGTGCTGGCCAATGGCGAGTACATCCTCGGCGTGGACGGCGATGCGCTGGTCGACCCCGATGCCATCGCCTGGATGCTGACCCACATGCTGCATTCGGAGCGCGTGGGTGCCGTCACCGGCAACCCGCGCATCCGCGGCCGCACCACCCTGCTCGGGCGCATGCAGGTGGGCGAGTTCTCCTCCAACATCGGCCTCATCAAGCGCACCCAGCAGCTGGCCGGGCGGCTGTTCACGGTCTCGGGCGTGCTCTCGATGTTCCGCCGCAACGCGCTGCTCGACGTCGACTTCTGGAGTCCCGACGTCATGACCGAGGACATCGACATCAGCTGGAAGCTGCAGCTCAAGGACTGGCGCGTGCGCTACGAGCCGCGCGCGCTGTGCTGGATCCTGATGCCCGAGACCGTGCGCGGCCTCTACCGCCAGCGCCAGCGCTGGGCCACCGGCGGCATCCAGACCCTGCTGCGCTACACGGGCCAGGTGATCAAGCCGCGCAACTTCATGATGTGGCCGGTGTTCCTCGAGTACCTGGCCAGCGTGGTCTGGGCCTACGCCATGTTCGCGGTGCTGGTGCTCGCGCTGGTGCGGCGCTTCCTGCCGCCCGAGTGGCAGTACGTCGGCTTCTGGCCCGAGTGGCACGGGATGCTGCTGGGCATCACCTGCATGCTGCAGATGGGCGTGAGCCTGTGGATCGACCGCCACTACGACCGCGACATCCTGCGTTACCTGGTCTGGACCATCTGGTATCCGCTTGCCTTCTGGATGATCAACATGTTCACCACGGTCGTGGCCCTGCCGGCCACGATCCTGCGGCGCAAGGGCAAGCGCGCCCGGTGGACCAGCCCCGACAGAGGAGTGATAGCGAATGAACGATCGACTGCATCCGTCCGTGCCATCGAGCATGAATGAAGACCTGGGCCTGGACCTGGGCGCGGTGCCGCCCCGGCCCAACGGCAAGGCGCCGCCGCGCGAGCGCGAATGGGCCGAGCCGCAGGGCGAGGTGCCGGTGCTCGATGCCGCGCGCATGCCGCTGAGCGCCTTCATGCGCCACAAGACGCCGCAGGGCGCGCTGTTCATGTTCGTGTGGCTGCGCATCGCGCGGCCGCTGCTGCTGGCCGCGTTCTGGGTCGGCGTGGCGTTCTACGCCTGGCGCCACTTCTTCCAGGTCTGGCGGCCGGTGGAGGGCGCGAACCTGCTCACGCTCTATGCCCTGTCGGTGCTCGCCATCTTCGCGTTGATGCTGCTGCTCGCACCGGTGCGCCGGCGCGCCATCGCCGACGAGGAGACGCGCGGCCGCTCGCCCGACAGCACCGTGGCCCAGCTGGCCGAATACACTTCGCTGGCGCCGCAGCGCCTCACGCTGTGGCAGCGCGCGCGGCGCCTGCTGGTGCAGCACGACCGCGACGGCCGGGTGACCGACGCGGCCGACCTCGACACCGAACCCGCGATGCTCACGCCTTCGGGCACGGCGGTGCGAAAGCGCCGCGCCTGATGCCGCATCGATCCACCCCGGGACACGGACCTTTCGAATCCGGCCACCCGGCCGCTGCGTACGCATGCCCATGAAAAAGACAGAAGTGATGGCGACGGCGATGGAGATGGCGCGAAAGGGGCTGGGCTTCGCGCCGGCGCTCGCGATCGAGCAGATCGCCGAATTGATCGCGCAGGAGGACCCGGCGGACGAGCTCTACGACAGCAAGGTCGAGCGGCTGCTCAAGCTGGCGGCCTGCATCTGGAGCCTGCGGCGGGATGTGGTGACGCCGCCGGGCGAGAGCGGGCGCGTGTTCTAGCAACCCTTCTCAGGATGCACGCGCCTGCGCCGTACGCCACCGCGCGGGCGTGGTCCCCTCCCACCCGCGGAACGCGCGCGTGAATGAATTCAGCTCCTCGAAGCCCAGCACGAAGGCGATCTCGCCGGCTTCGAGCTGCGTGTCCTCGAGCAGTTGCCGCGCGGCCTGGTGCCGCACCTCGTCGAGCAGCCGCTGGTAGCTGGTGCCGGCCTCCTCGAGCCGGCGCTGCAGCGTGCGCGTGCTCACGCAGAGTTCGGCCGCCACGGTCTGGATGCTCGGGCGCTCGCCGCGCAGGCTGCGGCCCAGCACGGCGCGCGCCTGGTCGAGCAGGGAGCCGGCCGGGGTCTGCGCGGCCAGTGCGGCTTCGAGACCGGGCAGCAGCACCGCGAGCAGGTCCTGGTTGTGGGTGACGAAGGGCTGCGCGAGCAGCGCCTCGTCGAACACGATGACGTCGGCCGCGGCACCGAAGCGCGGCGCGCAGCCGAAGTGCGCGCCCAGCATCGCGGCCTGCGCGCTCGTGTGCGCGCGCACCAACTCGACCCGGCGCGGCACCACGCGGGTGCCGGTGCCGCGTCGCGCGAGCTCGAGCACCGACGCGAAGGTGCCGTCGGTCAGCAGCTGCGGCGAATGGCCCTCGACGAGGAACCAGTGGAAGCGCACGCGGACCTCGCCGTCGCCGCGCTCGATGCGGATCACCTCGGGGCAGGTCAGCCGCTTGAAGCGCGACAGCCGCTGCAGCGCCTCGCCGAAGTTGGGCGAGTGCAGCGCCGCGATCGAGGCGATGTCGTAGTGCTCGGTCGCGCCCTCGGCGCCGATGCGCAGGCCCAGCGCGGGATCGGGGTTCATCGCGGCCAGCGCGTCCCACACGGCGAACATCTGCCGCGTCGTGATGCGCGCCTTGCCGCTCGCGAACAGGTCGGCCGGCAGGCCCGCGCGGCGCAGCATCGACTGCGTGTCGAAGCCCAGCAGCCGCAGCCGTTGCTGCATCACGGCGGGCACGACGATCAGGTCGGGCGGGCGCTGGGTCATCGCCGGTCGTCGCCCGCCGCGAGGTGGATCGCCGCGCGGATGCGCGGATAGGTGCCGCAGCGGCAGATGTTGCCGCTCATCGCGGCGTCGATGTCTGCGTCGCTGGGCTTCGGCGTGTGGCGCAGCAGCGCGCAGGCCGACATCAGCTGGCCGCTCTGGCAGTAGCCGCACTGCACCACGTCGAGCGTGGTCCAGGCGCGGCGCAGCGCGTCGATCTCGGGGCCCTTCACGCCCTCGATGGTCGACACCGCGCGGCCCTGCACGGCCGACAGCGGCGTGGCGCAGGAGCGCACCGCCTCGCCGTCGAGCATCACGGTGCAGGCGCCGCACAGCGCCTTGCCGCAGCCGAACTTGGTGCCGTTCATGTGCAACTCGCCGCGCAGCACCCACAGGAGGGGCGTGTCGTCCTCGGCCGTCACCGCGACGGGGCGGCCGTTGATCTGGAGCGTGGTGGTCATGGGGTTCCTTTCTTTTCTCTCGTGCCGTGCGTTCAGGCCAGGCGCAGCGGCAGCGAACGCAGCCGCTGGCCGGTGAGCGCGAACACCGCGTTGGCCACGGCCGGCGCCACCGGCGGCGTGCCCGGCTCGCCCACGCCCGTGGGCGGCGCGCTGCTCGGCACGATCGCGATCTCGATCTGCGGGCATTCGTTCATGCGCAGCGGCGCGTAGTCGTGGAAGTTGCTCTGCTGCACCTGGCCGCGCTCGATGGTGATCTCGCCGTGCAGCGCGGCCGAGAGGCCGAACACGATCGCGCTCTCCATCTGCTGGCGCACCAGGTTCGGGTTCACGGCCAGCCCGCAGTCGACCGCGCAGTACATGCGCCGCACGCGGATCTGCCGCTCGGGCGTCAGCGAGACCTCGGCCACCTGCGCCACCACGCTGCCGAAGCTGCGGTGCAGCGCGAGGCCGCGCGCGCGGCGCGTGCCGTCGGCCTCGGGCGCCAGCGGCGTGCCCCAGCCCGACATCGCCGCCACGCGTTGCAGCACGCCCAGGTGCCGCGCCTCGGCCGGGCTGCCCGCCAGCAGCGCGCGGCGAAAGGCCACCGGGTCCTGGCCCGCGGCATGCGCGCATTCGTCGACGAAGCTCTCGGTGAAGAAGCCGTTCTGCGAATGGTTGACCGAGCGCCAGATGCCGACCGTGACCGCCGACTCCATCGTGCGGTGCGCCACGCGCGCATTGGCGAAGCGGTAGGCGGTGGTGGCCGTGCCCTCGGCCGCCGCGCTCAGGAAGGCCGGCGAGCCCAGGCTCGAGCCCGCGGTGTCGACGCGCCAGGCCACCAGCCGGCCCTGCGCATCGAAGCCGGCCTTGCTGCGCGCCACATAGGCCGGGCGGTAGTAGTCGTGCGCCATGTCCTGCTCGCGCGACCACATCAGCTGCACCGGCATGCCGTCCGTTTCGCGCGCCAGCGCCGCCGCCTGCATCACGAAGTCGCCGAGGTAGCGGCGCCCGAAGCCGCCGCCGAGGTAGGCCAGCCGGATGTCGACCTTCGCGGCTTCGATGCCCAGCACCTTGGCGATGCCGCCGCGCAGCATGCCCGGCCCCTGCACGCCGACCCAGACGGTGGCCGCGCCGTCCTTGAACTGCACGGTGCAGTTCATCGGCTCCATGGTGGCGTGCGCGATGAAGGGCACGCGGTACTCGGCCTCGATGGTGCGCTCGGCGCTCTTCATCGCCGCGTCGGCGTCGCCGGTCTCGAGGTGCACGTCGGCCTGGTCCGGCGCATCGAGGCTCTGCGCGAGCTGGTCGATCAGCGCGCGGCTCGACAGGCTGGCGGCCGCGCCGTGGTCCCAGTCGATCGCGACCTTGTCGAGCGCGCGCATCGCATGCCAGGGCGTGTCGGCGATCACCGCCACCGCGCCCGAGGTCATGCCGCCCGAGCCCAGGCCGCCGCCCACCGGCGCGAGCGCCACCACCTTGCGCACGCCGGGCATCGCGCGCGCGGCCGTGTCGTCGAAGCGCGCCACGCGGCCGCCCAGCGTGGGGCACATCGCGAGCGTGGCGTAGAGCAAGCCGTCGGGCGGCAGCGCGTCGAGCCCGTAGCGCGCCGAGCCGTCGAGCTTGGGGGCGCTGTCGAGGCGGTGCACCGGCCGGCCGATCAGCGTGTAGCGCGAGGGATCCTTGAGCGTCGGCTGCGCGGGCAATGGCAGCGTCGCCGCGCGCGCCGCCAGCTCTCCGAAGCTCGCGCTGCGTTGCGAGGCCGGGTGCGACACCCGGCCGGCCGCCACCTCGCATTCGGCCGCCGGCACGCCCCAGGCGGCCGCCGCGGCGCCCACCAGCATCGCGCGTGCCGAGGCGCCGGCCTCGCGCAGCGGCGTCCACTGGTCGACGATGCCCGACGATCCGCCGCTGCCCCAGAGCCCGGGCACCTCGCGCAGCAGCTTGCTGACCACGTGGCGGGTGCCGCGCTTGAGCGCGCCGTCGTCGTCGGGCTTGAACATCGGCAGGTTGTCGAGCAGCGCCGCCTGGTTGTTGTAGATCGGGTCGTAGCCGGCCTGCTCGAGCCGCAGCTGGGCGAGGTCTGCATCCATCTCCTCGGCCAGCAGCATCGCCAGCCCGGTGTGGATGCCCTGGCCCATCTCGGCCGCGGCCATCATCAGCGTGACCGTGTCGTCGGGCGAGACCTTGACCCAGCCGTTCAGAGCCACTTGGCCGCTGGCCATGGCAGGCAGCGGCTCGGCGGTGGTCAGCCGCTGGCGCGTGGGCGAGGCGGACCAGCCGACGACCAGCGCACCGAGGGTGGCGGCCGTGCCGAGCAGGAAATGGCGGCGTTTGAGGGCGGGCATGGGGCGGACTCCGTGCGGCTTCGAGCGGCCGCGATGGGCGGGAGTGTGCGCGGCGCACCGCGGGCTTGCCAATCCGATTGCGCCAATCGAACGGCGGATCGCGCCAGCCGGCGGGCCCGGCCGGGTCGGGTCCGTGCGTCGACCCGGTGTTTTCGGCCGGCCGGCGGTTTTTTTGAGCCCCCGCTCCGCGGCGCCTGTGAGCTAGGACACATTTGTCACCAGAAAGTTAATGCGGGTTGCTACCGGGATCCGTAGTATTCATTTCGGTTTAAGCATCTCATGCGCAATCCGCATAACGGCCCGTTTTCGAACGTGCAACGGCCGACCTCGCGTCGGCAGTGGAACCACCCCAGCGTGTTGCGGTTCGGCGAACTTACCTAGCGGAGGAAACCAGATGGCCGTACGTGATCGCGTCACCAGCCCCGTGGCGCTTGCCTTGCCGACGCCAAGGCCCGGTCATGTCGTGCGGTCCATCGTCGGGCCCATGGTCGCTCGCCTGCGGGCGGGCTTCGATGGGATCCGGCGCCCGAACTTGGCCGCGCCGCGCCATGCGCCGCCGTTCGCGCCGCGTGGCGGGCCGCGCGAAGGGCCCGTGGCGCAGTTCCCCGTTCCGTCGGCGCTCCTGCCGTCCGGCACCGGCGCGCCGGTGCGGGCCTGCGCCTTCGTCTTCATCGCGAACCTGCCGCAGCTCATGGAGGTCTACGGCGCCGAGTTCGCGCTGCACGCCAGCATCGAGATCAAGTACCGCCTGCTGACGAGCTTCGTGAGCGTGGCCGACGCCGACCTCGCCATGTTGCGGCACGACTGCTTCCTGCTGTGGAGCAACCCGGCGTTTCCGGTCGAGGACGCGCAGGCGCGGCAGGGCGCCTCGGCCCGGCTCGAGAGCCTGCTCACGGGCCTCGGCGGCATGCCGGTGCAGCTGCGCGACACGCGCGCGCTGGTGCAGCTGCACGTGGGCTGGAGCGACGCGCCCAGCCCCGGGCGCATGAGCCAGGCCGAGGTCGAGCTGCGGCTGTGGGCCGCGCAGCCGGCGCCCGACTTCCAGCTCGCGCAGACCGAGGGCTGGCAGCGGCTCTACCGCGAGGACATGGAAGTCGCGCTGCAGGTCAGCGACGCGCTGCATGCGCGGCGCCTCGCGATCGAATGGCATCCGGTGGTGGGGGCGCCGGCGCAGGCCGCCGCCTTCGCGGCGCCGCTCTATCACGAGGCGCGCTTCCATACCGAGGGCGAGCCGCATGCCGCCGCCGCGCTGCGCTCCGAGCTCTTCATGCCCTGCCTGCAGCGGTTGGGCCTGGTGCGCACCTTCGACCACCTCGCGGCCGGCCGCGTGGTGCGGCAGCTGCGCCTGGGCGGCACCGTGCGCCTGGGCCTGAGCATCTCGGCGCAGAGCGCGCGGCGCGACCACTGGTGGGCCTCGCTGATGGTGCTGCTGCGGCGCGAGCCCGAGCTGGCGGCGCGCCTGGTGGTCGAGATCGCCGGCGAGCCCACGCTGCCCGATCTCGAATCGGTGCGCGACTTCTGCCTGCAGCTCCAGCTCTGCGGCTGCCGCGTCGCCATCAAGCATTTCGGCGGCGACTCCGGCAACCTCGCCGCGGCCAAGGTCTGTCGGCCCGACATCATCAAGCTCGACCCGGTCTTCATCCGGCGCGCGCGCGAGGACCGCTTCGGCCGCGAGCTGCTCGAGGAGATGCTCGCGCTGTGCGGCAGCTTCGCGCCCTCGATCGTGGTCGACGGCATCGAGCGCGAGGAGGACATCCGCATGGCGCTCGACGCCGGCGCCGAGTGGCTGCAGGGCTGCGGCATTCCCGCCGGCGCGCCGCTGCACGAAGGCACGCTTGCGCGCGGCCCCGGGGGGCGCGCGTGAATCCCTCGCCCGACTTCCATCTGCAGCTCGCGCGGCTGGGCGCGCAGATCGACGTGCTGCAGCACACGCTGCAGGAGGTCATGCGCCACGGCGTCCTGCTGCAGGGCGAGCGCGCGCGCGAGAAGCTGCTGGCGCGCGACCAGTACCTGGCGCTCGAGGCCGCGATCCGCGAGCAGGAGCTGCGCGATTCGCCCGCGCTGCGCGCCGTGCGTTCGGTGTGCGCGGCGTGCGCCACGGGCGCGCGGGCGCAGGCCGACGGCGCGCTGCCCGATGGCGCGAGAAGCACGGAGGACGCGGAGGGCTCCGATGACTCGGATGGCGCCGACCGCGCGCGAGCTCGTGGCGTGCCGGACTCCTTCGCCTAGCGCCGGCATCCGTCCGTGGCGCGGTGCGCCCCCTCCGTCGCCCGCGCACACGGCCGCCATTTCGGCCGCGCCATTCCCCCTGCCTCCCGCTCGGGCCACCCTGCATGTCCCGCCCCGGGGAAGCGAATCGGATGGAGCCTGTTTCCGACCATGTATCTGCATTCCCTTTTTCGAAACGTCCCGGCGGCGGAGCGCGTGGCGCTGGTCGCGCGCAGCGAATTGCGGTCCTTCCGGCGCAACGAGACCGTGCTGCGGATGGACGAGTGGACCGACAAGGTCTACTTCGTCGCCTCGGGACTGCTGCGCGTGGTGGTCGGCGGCAACGGCGGCAGCGCGGCCGTGACCACCGACTTCGTGCGCCCGCGCGACCTGTTCCTGAGTCCCACGCTCGACGAGGCGCGCTACCAGTCGATGGCCAACCTCGTGGCCGCGCTGCCGAGTTCGGTCTACCTCATTCCCGCCTCGGCCCTGCACGACATCTGCGCCCGGCATCCGTCGGTGGCGCTCGAGTTGCTCGAGCTCACCGTCAAGCGCATGACCATCATCCGCAGCCAGTTGCGCCGCATCTCCTCGCTCACCTCCGAGACCCTGGTCGCGCGCGTGCTCTACGAACTGACCCAGCTCGCGCCGGCCGACACCGGCGGCTTCGACAAGCGCATCTCGCAGGCCGTGATCGCGTCGTATGCGGGGCTGTCGCGCGAGGTCGTCAACAAGACCATGCGCGAAATGGAAAACCGCGGCCTGCTGTGGAAGGACGAGCACGGCATCCACGTGGTGGCCGATTTCGCATCGACCGACCATGGCAGTTTCGAGTCGCTCGAGCCGCACTCGGCGGCCGACGAGCGCGAGGGCGACACGCCTTTCATCGCACCCGACGAACTCGATCTGCTGCGGACCGCGGGCGAGCGCGGACCGGGTGCGAAGTGAGGCGATGCGCGCACCGTGCGTGGCCGTTGTTTTAAGCCCGCCTGTTTGGGGCGAGCTGTGAACCGCCACACAGTTGCGATGCGATCGCGCGTGCGTCGCGAGGGCTCGATTCCTAGCATCGAAACCATGCGGCGATCCGTGCGATTCGAGCCCTCGCCGCGATCACGGATTGCGCACCTCTCGAGGCTTTCATGAGTTCCATCTTCTCCGCTTGCAACTGCAGCATCCACTACCTCGGCCGCGTCCAGCGTTCGGGCTGGATGCGGTTCTTTCCCTGGATGCGGCTGTACCAGTGCGCGAACTGCAAGAAATTGCAGTTGCTGCCGCAGAGGGAGGTGGATCGGGCGAAGGCGGCGTATGGGAGCCGGGTGACGTACAGAAAGGGTGAGCGGGAGGCAGCGGGCTAGGGCCCGATGGGACGAGCCTGCGTCTCAGAGGCTGTATTCGATGGTGCCCATGTAGTGCAGCGTTCCATCGCGAGTTTCCACCGAGCGCGGTGCCTCGATCTGCGCCTCGTCGATGAACACGAAGAAGTTGATGCCGCGCAGGCCCGCGGCTTCGGCGCGGCGGGACAGTTCCGCGGCCCATTGCTCGCTGTACGAATAGCCGGCAACCAGTTCCGCGAGCGTCGGCGCGATGCCCCAGCCGTATTCGAGGAAGTCGTGGTCGTACCAGGTCTCGCCCTGGTCGCGCGCGAATGGCGACACCGGGTCGTCGTCGCCACGCTCATCGCTGTAGTCCTCGGCAAAGTAGGAGGCTGCGAAATCCTCGGGGATGGTGCCCACCCAGAAATGGCAGGTCTGAGTCTGGTGCATGGCGTGCGCTTTCCTTGCGAGGCGGATGGATGTTTCGATGCGAAGCGAACGATCGATTTTCCGCTTTCACCGTCTGCCGACCTCCCACTAGCAGAACCGGCGCCACTCGGCTGGCGCGCTCCCCGGCAACCTGCGCGCGTCCGGGGGATGTCATCGATTCGCCTTACAGGAGGACTACCGTGATTCAGGGTTTCCCCTAGAAGAAAACCCTGTCCAAACAACTCCTCTGACATCCAACCGACATGAAGACCTCTTACCAACTCGCCCTCGCGGCCGCTTTCGCCGTGATGGCCGTGGCCTCCGTCCAGGCCCAGACCACGGGCGGCCGCAGCCGCGAAGCCGTCGAAGCCGAAGCCATTGCCACGGCTCACGCGCCCGACCAGAACGTGACCCGCGGCTCGCGCGGCCCCGAAACGGTGAAGCCGATGGCCGACGCCGATGCGATGTACCAGCAGGCCGTGGCCACCGCCCACGCGGCCGACCAGAACGTGACCCGTGGCTCGCGCGGCCCCGAAACGGTGAAGCCGATGGCCGATCCCGCGAAGGTCTACAACGAAGCCGTGGCAGCCGCTTCGGCGCCCGACCAGAACGTGGTGAGCGGTTCGCGCGTGAACAGCAAGGTGATCTCGACGATGCAGAACCCGGCGCTGACCGCGGCGCAGGGCAAGTAAGAAACGGGGGACGACTGGGCCGAGAGCCCGGTGTTTCCTCAGGCGAAGGAGGTGCGCGGCGGCGTGCCCGAGGCCATGCGCCGCAGCATGGCGTTCTGCCGCGCCTCCTCGGCGTCGCGCAGGCTCTTGGCGGCGCGCGCCGCGACATAGCTCACGTACAGCGTCTCGATGGCGCGGCCCCAGTCGTGGGCCTTCTGCGAAACGCCCTCGGCCTTCACCGGCGAGCCCGTGACGACGTGCGTCGACAGGTCGTCCTCGGGGCGCGCGGGCACGTCGATGCCGGCCTTGCCGAGGATGGCGGCTTTCTGAACGATGGTGAGCATGCGTGGGTCTCCCTGTGTGCAATGCCAGATTAACGGCCGTTCGCGCGGGGCGCCATCCGTCGCTTGACGTATGCGCGCGCCATCGCGAGGCGCCGACTGGCCATAAGCACTAGGCGTGCCATGCAGTCATAGGTCTACAGCGAGCCTGCGGCCGACGACTGCCACACCAGCGTGGCGGCGGTCAGGTCCTCGAGCGCGCTGCCGACGGCCTTGAAGACCGTGCGCTCGTCGCTGTCGGGTCGCGTGCGTCCGCCGCATTCGCCGCGGCACAGCGCGGCCAGCGTGCCCTGCACCGCCTCGGCGCGCAGGGTGCCGGCCGCGATCGCGTCGAGCAGGTCACCGGCCTTCGTCAGCGCCTCGGGCGTGTCGATGAAGGTGCGCGCGTGCGCGAAGCACTGCGCATCTGCCTCGCGCATGGCGGGCGTGAAGCTGCCGATCAGGTCGAGGTGCGAGCCCGGCGCGAGCCATTCGCCGCGCACCAGCGGCGCGGTGGCCAGCGTGGCGCAACTGACGATGTCGGCCTGCCGCACGGCGGCCTCGAGACCCTCGGAGCCCGGCGCGGCCGCGCGCGCACCGGCCCAGCCCTGCGCGCGCCAGTGCGCGGCCAGCGCCTCGGCGCTTTCGGCGCGGTGGTTCCACACCGTCACTTCCTCGATGGGGCGCACGCTCGCATGGGCCGCGGGCAGCATGCGCGCGATGCGGCCGGTGCCCAGCACCAGCAGCCGCCGCGCATCGCCGTGCGCGAGGAACGAGGCGCCGAGGGCAGAGGCGGCCGCCGTGCGGTGGGCCGTGAGCTCGTCGCCATCCATCAGCGCCAACGGCACGCCGGTGCGCGCGTCGTACAGCACGTAGGTGGCATGCAGGCCGGGCAGGCCGCGCGCGCCGTTGCCCGGAAAGATGTTGATGGTCTTGATGCCGAGAAAGCCGGCCTCGCTCCAGGCCGGCATGATCAGCACGGTGCCCTTGTCGCCGCTCGCGTTGTCGATGGCGTGCACGTGGCGCGGCGGCACCTGGGCCTCGGCCGCGAAGGCGGCGCGCAGCGCGGGCACGAGGCGCTCGAAGCCCAGCGGGGCGCGGGTGGCGGTGGCGTCGAAGTGCTTCATCGGGCAGGTGGGGTGGGTGCGATGGGGGCGGTCGCCAGCGCGGCTTCGAAGAACTCGGCGAGCGCGCGCTGGTAGGTGGTGCCGAAGCGGGCCTCGCTCATCGGCTCGAGATGGCCGGCGCCGGGCACCTCGATCAGCCGCTTGGGCTCGCGCGCATCGGCCAGCAGGCGCCGCGAGTGGTCGACGGGGATCACGGCATCGGCCGTGCCGTGGATCAGCAGCAGCGGGATCGGCGAGAGGGCGGCCACGTACTTCGAGGCGGCGTAGCGATCGCCCACGAGCAGGCCGGCGCCCGAGACCTTGTCGTTGGCGATCGACGAGTAGGAATAGAAGGTCGACTCGATCGCCACCGCGCGCACGCCGGCGCGGTTGCCCGCGCCCACGGCCGCGATCGCATTGGTGCCGCCGAGGCTCTGGCCGAACACGAGCAAGCGCGCGGGATCGACGTCGGCGCGCGAGCGCACGTGGTCGATGGCGCTGCCCGAGTCCTCGAACACGCCGCCGGGCTCGGGCTTGCCTTCGGAGTCGCCGTAGCCGCGGTAGTCGAACACGAAGACGTTGAAGTCCTGCTTCGGCAGCCAGGCGACGAAGCGCCAGTGCGAGGACATGTTCTGCGCATTGCCGTGGAAATGGATCACCGTGCCCTTGGCCTCGCGCGGATCGGCGCGTCCCGCGGCCGGAATGAACCAGCCGCTGAGCGCGGTGCCGTCGGTGCTCTGGAAGCGCACGCGCTCGTAACGCAGGCCCAGTGCGTCGGGCGTTTCGTAGCGCACGCGGTCGGGGTAATAGAACATCGACTCGACGCAGCCGCCGAGCAGCAGCAGCGGCAGCGCGAGCAGTGCGCGGCCGGCCAGGCGCGCGAGACGGCGTGGAACGCTCATGACGCGGCGGCGCGGCTTTCCGCCAGCATGTTGCAGAACAGCGCGCCCTGCTCGATGGCATCGTCGAGCGCCACGTGGGTGTGCGGCAGGCCGGGGTCGAACCAGCGCCGCGGCATCGCGCGCTTGGTGCTGTCGCGGTAGTCGGTCTTCAGCAGGGCCATGGCGAAGGACTTGACGTCGAGCGCCGAATGGCTGAACGGGCTCTCGCCCGCGAAGCGCATCAGGTACCAGTAGACGAACAGGAAGTCGAAGCCCGCCGGGTAGGCCACGAAGACCGGCCGCGCTTTCATGCCCTTGAGCCAGGCCACGTAGTTCTTCATCGCATGCGCGGGCTCCTGCAGGTCGCTGCGGCAGGCGGCCCAGGCTTCGGGCTGCGTCCGCCACCACGCGGCGGTCTTCGGGTCGGCCTCGGCGCCGGGCAGGGTGTGCAGGTTGGCGCTGAAGGTGGACACCAGCTTCTTGTCGGCCGTGTAGGCGGCCGAGCCGAAGCTCAGCATCGAATGCGGGCCGGGGATGGGGCCGTCGGATTCGACGTCGGTGCTGATGTAGATCTCGGTCATGGGATTCGATCGGTATGAGGCGCGGTTTGCGCGAGGCCGGGCAGACGGAAGACATGCAGGTCCTTCCAGTGTCCCGTCGAGTTCTCGATCAGCGCGACCTGCGTGCATTCCGCGCGAATGGCGCCCGAAGCCAGCAGCCGCGCCTGCAGTTCGCCAGCGGCGGCATCCGCATCGCTCGCGCTTCCGTGGGCCACCGTGAGATGAGGCACCACGCCCTGATGCTCGCCGCCATAGGGCCGGAAGTCCGGAAAGGTCTCGACCAGCGCCAATGTCATCGAGATGAAGGGCGCCGCGGGTTCGGGCGCGAGGTAGGCCGTCGTCGGAAAGCGCCCGACCTTGCCGAGCACGAACGAGAACGCGCGGGTGCCGTCGAGCGCCTGCTGTGCGCGTGCCAGGACCTGCGCCGTGATCAGCGCGGGGTCCATGAAGGGCACGAGCAGCGTGATGTGCGCCGGCACGCCGAGCGCGACCGTTGCGTCGTAGTGACGCCGCAGGTCCTCGACCATCGGCTCGGCGGCGGGGACCTTGACGGCGAATGCGGAGATGGGCATCGGGCGGAGGATAGCCGCTCAGGTGCCCGCAGCGAGGCCCCATTCGAGCCCGAACTTCGCAAGATACTTGCGCAACCGATCCGCATCGTTCACCACGCTGCGCTGCGCCCGCGAGGCCTGGAACAGCTGCCTTCCGGCCTCCGACAGGCTGCGCGACTTCCGGCACACGCGCAGCACGGCCTCGAGCTGCAGCCGGTCGAACAGGTCGAGCGAAGCGGCACGCGCCTCGCCGAGCAGCGCGTCGAGGTCGACGACCTGCGACTCGCCCGCGAACAGCGCTGGCTGCGCGCGCTTCCACAGCCAGCGCAGCCGCGCGATCTCGGCCTCGACCAGCGCGACCGGGATGCGTCCGCCATCGGCCAGCGTGGCCAGCCGCGTGACGCTGGCCGAGAGGTCGCGGAAGTTGCCGCTCCACAGCGCCTCGGGGCTCTGGGCGAAGCGCAGGTAGGCGGCGCGCGCCTCGGCGTTGAAGCGCACCACGCGGTGGTTCTCGGCCGCATGCAGCGCCAGCAGGTGGTCGACGTTGGGCTCGATGTCCTCGGGGCGTTGCGCGAGGCCCGGCAGGTCGTAGGTCCAGAGGTTGATGCGCGCGAACAGGTCTTCGCGAAAGCGCCCCTCGGCCACGTCGCTGCGCAGGTCGCGGTTGGTGCCGGCGATGAGCTGGAAATCGCTCTCGACCTCCTTGTCGGCCCCGACGGGGAAGAAGCGCTTCTCCTCGATCGCCTTGAGCAGCATGGCCTGCTCGTCGAGGCCCAGCTCGCCGATCTCGTCGAGGAAGAGCACGCCCTGGTGCGCCGTGCGCAGCAGGCCGGCGCGCTCGCTCGCGGCGCCGGTGAACGAGCCCTTCTTGTGGCCGAACAGGGTGGAGGCGGCGCCGTCGCCGCGCAGGGTGGCGCAGTTGACCTCGACGAAGGCGCCCGTGGCCTGGTGGCGCGACTGCTTGAGCTCGAACATGCGTCGTGCGAGGAAGGACTTGCCCGCGCCCGTCGGCCCCACCAGCAGGATCGGCGCGCGCGAGCGCACCGCCACGCGCTCGATCTCGTCGATGAGTGCGTTGAAGCGCGCATTGCGCGTGGCGATGCCGCTCTTGAGGAAGGCGACCGCGTCGCGCTGCTCGGCATCGAAGCGGCGCGCGATGACGTCGTAGCGCGAGAGATCGAGGTCGATCAGCACGTACTTGCCGGCTTCGCCCTCGCGCTGGCGCCGCGGCGGCGAGGTCTGCGCCAGCACGCCGGGGATGGTGCGCGATTCGGACAGCAGGAACATGCAGATCTGCGCGACGTGGGTGCCGGTGGTGATGTGCGACCAGTACTGCTCGCGCTCGGTGTCGAAGGGGTAGGCGCGTGCCCAGTCGTACAGGCGCGAGTAGACCTCGCCGAAGTCCCACGGGTCGGCCAGGTCCATCGGCACCAGGTTGACCGTGGTCTCGGGCGACACGGCCGCGATGTCGGCCTTGACGAGCTCGGCCAGCGCCTTGTGCTTGAGCGTGTAGAGCAGCTCCATGCGCGCCACCACCATGTCCTCGTGCTGGGCGAGCGAGACGGTGGGGCGCCACTTGCTCCAGCGGCCGGCGCCCTGGCCGGCGTCGAGCTGGGTGCCGAGGAAGCCGATGACGACGATGGGTTTCATGGATAAGAAACTAGCTGAATTTATAAATTCTCTCGAATGCTAGCCGCAGGGGCGTCGCGGTGTCAAAGGAGGGCAAAAATTTTTCCCCAGGAATATCAACAACTTGCGCGCTTCCGACCGCGCCGCGACACGGATTGCCGCGACCTGGCACGCGGCCTGCAATGAAGAACCCGTCCGGATGCAGTTCATCCGCTCGCAGGTACCGCATGAAAGCGGTCCGGTGCCGCAGGCCAGACCTGTCTTGGGTCGGCGGTATGCCGCTGTTGAACTGCCTGGCGACTGGACTCGATCCAGTTTGCTCATGGTTGAGCACCGTGTGGATCACATGGCGTTGCGGGTTCGATTCCCGCGAAAAACCCGGCGGTGCGTGCACCGCCATCCGATGGGGCGAAAGCCCCCCGCCCCGGCACACCGGAGCGATGGCGCAGAGCCCCGGCCCTGCGGCGCGCGACACCGTGCCAAGCGCAGGCGGCTTGCGCACCGTGCGTGCGTCAGGGAATTGCGTGCGGCCATCGACGGCGAGGACGGTGAGGAGGGCGTTGCGATCACGACGACAGGAGGCACCACCAAACCGCGCGAGCGCCGCGCTGCAGCCCCTGGCGACCGCGAGGCCCGCCGCCTGCCCTTTCGAGGGTCTGGATTCATTGCCAAGAACGAAACGACGAAACGAACGAAAAGAGAAGAAGGAGAGAAGAAATGTTGGGCTTCCACCAGATCACCATCAAGAAGAACGAGCGCGCACTGTTGCTGCGCAACGGCGACTTCGAGCAACTGCTCGGCCCGGGAAAGCATCGCGTGTTCGCGGGCTTCGACAGCGTGAAGCTGGAGCGCTTCGCGCTCGGCGAGCCGGTGTTCGAGCACGAGCTGGCCGACTACTTCCTGGCGCGCGAGCCCGAACTGGTGGCACGCGAGTTCGTGCAGGTCGCGCTGGGCGAGACCCAGGTGGGCCTGCGCCATGAGGACGGTGTGCTGGTGCAGATCCTGCCGCCCGCAACGCGCAAGCTGTACTGGCGCGGCCTGCGCGAGCAGCGCGTCGACGTGGTCGACGTGGCGGTCGATGCGCGTCTGCCGGCCGATCTGCTGTCGAAGCTGCAGAGCGTGGCGCTGCGTCCGCGTGCGGTGCAGGGTCTCGAAGGCGTGCTGCTGGTGCAGGTGCCCGAGTTCCACGTCGGCGTGCTGACGCTCGAGGGCCAGATGCAGGCGCTGCTGCCGGCGGGCAACCACGGCTTCTGGCGCTTCAACCGCCAGGTGGCGGTGAGCTGCATCGACCTGCGTTCGCAGATCGCGGAAGTGAGCGGCCAGGAGATCCTGACCCGCGACAAGGTGGGGCTGCGGCTGAACCTGTCGGCGGTGTGGCGCTTCGCCGACGTGCGGCAGGCCCTGGCCCAGATGCCGAAGCCGGCCGAGCATGTCTATCGCGAATTGCAGTTCGGTCTGCGCGCCGCGGTGGGCGAACAGACGCTCGATGCGCTGCTGGAGAACAAGGCGGCCATCGACCAGACGGTGCTGGCGCAGGTGCGCGAACGGCTCGAGGGTTCGGGTGTCGTGCTCGAGAGCGTGGGCGTGAAGGACATCATCCTGCCGGGCGAGATGAAGACCATCCTCGCGCAGGTGGTGGAGGCCGAGAAATCGGCCCAGGCCAACGTGATCCGCCGCCGCGAGGAAACCGCGGCCACGCGCTCGCTGCTGAACACCGCGAAGGTGATGGAGGGCAACCCCGTCGCATTGCGGATGAAGGAACTCGAGACGCTGGAACGCGTGGCCGAGCGGATCGACAAGATCTCGGTGATCGGCGGCCTGGACCAGGTGCTCAACGGCCTCGTGACGTTGCGGCCGAACGGGGCTTGAACGGCCGGAAAGGGAAGATACGGGCACGCAGGCATGGAAGGGAGCGCCACTGCCAAAAATGTTGATGTTGCCGGCAGCCTGGGTAAGACCAGGTACGGCGGGCAAGTCGGTCGACGAGCAAGGTTGAGGATGCAGGTGCTGGCTCCGATGACGGGTCTGTCACTGGCGCGCGTTTCCAATCGTCGACTGGGCCGCTGGATTCAAGCACCGCGGTCGCCGTATTGATGCGGGTTCGACTCCCGCCGTGTCCACCATCAGAGGAAAAAAACTGGAGAAAAGCATGGAAGAGAAAAACGAAAAACAGAGCGTGAAGATCAAGCAGCCCCCGGTGCTGTTCAACAAGACGCAGGGCGTGATCGGCCAGCTCGCACGGCTGCTCGGCGGGCCCGTGGTGACCTACTGGAACAACCCGCGCGGCTCGGTGTGCCATTCGGACGTCGTCGCACTCTATGAAGTGCTCCAGAACGTCGGCCAGCACGAGACGATCTACCTGTTCCTGAAGTCCGGCGGCGGGAGCGGCCAGGTGTCGTTGCGGCTGATCAACCTGCTGCGCCAGCATTGCCGCGAATTGGTGGCGCTGGTGCCGCTGGAGTGCGCCTCGGCCGCGACCATGGTCGCGCTCGGAGCGGATCGCATCCTGATGGGACCCACGGCCTACCTGACGGCGGTGGACACCTCGCTCAACCACGCTCTGTCGCCCCTGGACCGGGACAACGACCGCGTGAGCGTGAGCCTGGACGAGCTCCAGCGCGTGATCCGCCTGTGGCGCGAACAGCAGGGCGACAGCACCGACAACGCCTACAAGTCCCTGTTCCAGTACGTGCATCCCCTGGTGGTGGGCGCGCTCGATCGTGCGGAATCGCTGTCGATCATGCTGTGCAAGGAGCTGCTGAGCTATCACATCGCGGAGAGCGAAGTCACGGAACGCGTCGCCGCGACGCTCAACTCGAAGTATCCGTCGCACAACTATCCGATCCTGATGGACGAGGCTGTGAAGATCGGGCTGAAGGCCGAGCGTCTCCCCGACGAGATCAATCGCCTGCTGCTGCAACTGAACGGCCAGTACAGCGAAATGGGCCAGAAGGCCACCACGGACTTCGACGAGTTCCACGCCCATGGCAACGAGATCGTGAACATCTGGGAGAGCAGCGACATCCAGGTGTACTACCAGCAGGAGCGCGACTGGTTCTACCGTGCCGAGGAACGTCGCTGGATCACCATGAACGACAACAGCAGCTGGCGCCGCATCGACCGCCAGAAGGGAAAAATCCGAAAGGGCGTGCTGCACGTGGCGTGAGCACCCGCAGAGAGAACAAGGGGTAGATGAAATGCAAGAGAAGAACTACAAGCTGCACGAAGTGACCGACGGCGTGCCTGTGAAGATGTGGACCCGCGGCGTGCCCGTGGAAGACGAAGCGCAAAAGCAACTCGAGAACGCGGCCCGCCTGCCGATCGTGTTCAAGCACATCGCGGCTATGCCCGACGTGCACTACGGCATCGGCGCGACCGTGGGTTCGGTGATCCCGACCTTCAAGGCCATCATCCCGGCCGCGGTGGGCGTGGACATCGGCTGCGGAATGATGGCGTGCAAGACCACGCTCAACGCACGCGACCTGCCCGACAACCTGGGCCCGCTGCGCTCGGCGATCGAGAAGGCCGTGCCGCACGGCTCGAACCCCAAGCGCATGGGCCGCGACAAGGGCTCGTGGGAAACGCCGCCCGACGAAACCGACGCTGCCTGGGCCAAGCTGGTGGATGAGTTCGATGCGATCTGCGAGGACTACCCGCACATCAAGAACACGAACAACCACAAGCACCTGGGAACGCTGGGGACCGGCAACCACTTCATCGAGGTCTGCCTCGATGAGGCGGGCGCCGTGTGGTTCATGCTGCACTCGGGTTCGCGTGGCGTGGGCAACGCGATCGGCACGCACTTCATCGAACTCGCGAAGAAGGACGCGCAGCTGCACCAGCGCAACCTGCCCGACCAGGACCTGGCGTACTTCGAGGAAGGCGCCCGGTACTTCGGCGACTACGTGCGCGCGGTGGGCTGGGCCCAGAAGTTCGCACGTGCGAACCGCGAGGTGATGATGCAGCGCGTGGTCGCGGCCGCGCGCAAGGTCATCACGAAGCCCTTCGAGGCACACGTGGAAGCGGTGAACTGCCACCACAACTACGTGAGCCGCGAAACGCACTTCGGCGAGGACGTGCTCGTGACCCGCAAGGGCGCGGTGAGCGCGAAGGCCGGCGAGCTCGGGATCATCCCCGGCAGCATGGGCGCCAAGAGCTACATCGTGCGCGGCAAGGGCAACCCCGAGAGCTTCATGAGCTGCAGCCACGGCGCCGGTCGAAAGATGAGCCGTACCAAGGCGAAGAAGCTGTTCACGATCGCCGACCAGATCGCCGCGACCGAGGGCGTGGAATGCCGCAAGGACGCCGACGTGATCGACGAGATCCCGATGGCCTACAAGGACATCGACGCGGTGATGGAGGCGCAGAAGGACCTGGTGGAGGTGGTCTACACGCTCAAGCAGGTGGTGTGCGTGAAGGGATAGGCAGGACGCCGCCCATCGAGGCCGGCGCGGGAGGGCCACGATGACGATCGACGAAAGATGCATTCGGCAGACAGAAGCGGAGATAGCGCGTCTCGAGAAAGCCTTGGAAGAGGCTTTCGAGCGGCGCGGCGCATCCCGCTCGGCCTGGGAGGCCTGGAAGGCGGCCGCGGAACGCTTTCGTTGCTATCGGAGTCCCGTGTTCGAGCTCTGGAGCGATGAGGCACGCGTGGCCATCCTGCAAGGCAAGGGCGCGTGGCGCGAGAGCGCCATGCTCTACCTTGCGCTGAGTCCCCGTTTCCTGCGGTCCGGCTACTTGCGCGATCGCCTCTGTCACCTGCTCAAGCAGTGCGACCTGAGCATGTGTGAGCGCAGCGAGCTTCGGGCCATCTTGCTCGAGACCCTGGTGCGCAGGCCATCGACGGGGCGATTTCGCCATGATTGCCGGCTGGCGGCGCGATGGGCCGACGATGAATTCACGGCCCGGGTTCGCGAGCTGTCGACGCGCAAGGATGGATGGGTTCGTGGACGCGCGCGCCGGATGCTGGATGTCATCGAACAGAACGAGAAGTTGTGGAGCAGCAAGCCATGAAGAGCAACAAGCAACGCCGCGCCGAGATCCGCGGCCGCCGCCTCGAGCGCGCGGCGCGCATCGAGGCGCAACTGCGCCTGCCCGACCAGCGGCACCTGCTGTCGCGGCGCGCGCCGGGCCTCGAGCCCGCCGACGTGGCGGTGCTGGCACGCCACAACAACACCTATGGCGCGCTGCCCACCTATTACGTCGACCGCGCCTTCACCTGCCGCGACTGCGGTGCCGAGCAGGTGTGGACGGCGAAGCAGCAGAAGTGGTGGTACGAGACGATGCACGGCAACATCGACAGCCGCGCGGTGCGCTGCCTGCCATGCCGGCGGGCGTTGCGCGCGGCGCGGTCCGCCTCGCGCGACGGCGAGGGCGCGAACCTGCTGGGCGAGATGTCGCAACGGCTGCGTGCGTTCGCCGATGCACCCGCAACGCCCGCGGCGCGCGCCGAGGTCGATGCCGCGCTCGAGAGCAAGTGGTGGGGCCTGCGCACGCTGGCGGTCGAGGCGCTTGGCCATTGGGGTTCGGCGGCCGATCTCGCACGCCTGCGCGCGCTGGTCGATGCCTGGCAACCCTCATGGAACAGCTGGGAGCGACCGGGCGCGCAGGTGGCGGCCGAGGCCTTGGCCGCGAAGCTGCGCCATCCGGCCGACGACGACTGGGCACTCGAAGCCTGCCTGCGCGGCCATGCGAGCCCGTGGAACTGGCGCGCCTTCCTGGCCGCCATTCCGCCGCCGCGCCTCGCGGCATGCGGCGAAGCGGAGTTCGCGCGGCGCAGCGAAGGGCATCATCGGCTGTTGCGATGGTTGGCGATGGCGCATTGCCTGGGTCTCGCGCCCGGGCCGGCGCAGGTCGCGGCATTGAACGCCCATGCGGACAAGGAGGTCCGCCAGTGGGCCCAACGATTCGGGAGAAAGCCGGAATGAGCGCATCGAAGGACGAGGTCGTGCCGATGGCATCGGGGGAGGCGGCGGCGCACGACGCGCTGCGCGCCACGCTGCAGCGCGTGGGCGTGGTGTTCGAGTTCAGCGTCTGCCGCGTGGCCGGCGAGGCACCGGCCGTGGGTGAAGCGCATCACCGCGCGGTGCTGCGGCGGCTGGGCGAGGAAACGATGGCACGGGCCGAACGCCACTGGCGCGAGGCCATGGAAAAGAACCCGTCCCTGCAGCCGGCCAGCTTCGATGCGCAACGGGCCTTCGACGTGGCGAGCGCACGCGCGACGCGGCTCGACGCGGCGGCGGTGGTCGCGGCCGACAGCTATCCATCGAAGCATCGAATCGCGCACACGCGCGACCTCGACGAGGTGGACTGGTTCGAGTGGCTCTGCCAGGCTTTCGGCGATCCGCCCTATCCGCTGACCGTGGCCGATGAAGCCGAGCGGGCCGCGCTGTTCCCGCGCTTCTGCGAGGCCATCGGGCTGCTGCCGGACGAAGGCCTCGTGCTGCTCGACTGGGTCGGCGATCCGGAGCGCGAGCCCGAGCGCAGCACGTGGAGCGCGTATTTCGAGGACGGCAAGGAGTGGTGGGGCATCTGGTGCTTCACCGTGTGGAATCCGCGCCGTGGCACGCTGGCCGCGGTGATGGCGAGCACGACGGACTGAATGACGAACGACAGGGGAAGGACAACGATGGAACCGCAACGACATGAAGAAGAAGAACGCATCCGCTCGGCCCACCCGGTCGAGCCCGCCATGCGCGCGCAGATCATGGAAGAACTCGCCGCCATCGAGGCGCGGCACGAGGTCACGGTGCTGTTCGCCTGCGAATCGGGCAGCCGCGGCTGGGGCTTCGCCTCGCCCGACAGCGACTACGACGTGCGCTTCATCTACGTGAACCGCCTGCCGTGGTATCTCACGGTGACGCCGCGGCGCGATGTGATCGAACTGCCGATCAGCGGCGAGCTCGACATCAACGGCTGGGACCTGCGCAAGGCGCTGGGACTGATGCGCGAATCGAACCCGACGCTGCTCGAGTGGCTGCGCTCGCCGATCGTCTACCGCGAGGACGGGCAGGCGATGCCGCGCTTTCGCGCGCTGTCGGAGGCGGTGTTCTCCAATGCGCGCGGCTGGCACCACTACGCCTCGATGGCGAAGAAGAACTTCCGCGAGCACCTGCAGGCCGAGACGGTGCGCTACAAGAAGTACCTCTACGTGCTGCGCCCGCTGCTGGCCGCGCGCTGGATCCGCATGCGGCCCGGCGTGCCGCCGATGCGTTTCGCCGACCTCGCGCAGCACACGCTCGATGCGGTGCGCGACGCCGCGCTGATCGACGAGATCAACGCGCTGCTCGAGGTGAAGATGCGCGCCGGCGAGGCCGCGACCAGTCCGCGTTGGCCGGGCATCCATGCCTTCATCGAGGCGGAGCTGGCCGCGCATGCGGCCGAGCCCGTGACGGCGCTGCCGCCGGCCGATGCGTCGGGGCTCGATGCCTTCCTGAGCGACACGGTGCTGCGTTTCGGGGGCGGCGATGCGAAGAGCGCGGTGCGCCACGAGTCGCAGGGTTGCGGCTGAAGGCGTCGCAAGGACAAACGGGGAACAGGGGCGCGCGATGACCGCGCCCACGACAAGAAGAACAGCCATGAAAGAAGAAATCCAGCGAGAACAGGCGCATGCGGCGCCGTTGCAGGCCGTCGTGCTCGACGGCTCCCAAGGCGAGGGCGGCGGCCAGATCCTGCGCACCAGCCTCGCGCTGTCGATGGCCACGGGCCGGCCCATGGCCATCGAGAAGATTCGCGCCGGCCGTGCCAAGCCGGGCCTGATGCGCCAGCACCTCGCGTGCGTGAACGCGGCCGCCGCGATCAGTGGCGCGGCCGTCGAGGGTGCCGAGCTCGGTTCGCAGTCGCTGCGCTTCGCGCCGGGCCCGGTGCGCGCGGGCGAGTACCGCTTCGCGATCTCGGGCGCGGGCAGCTGCATGCTGGTGCTGCAGACCGTGCTGCCGCCGCTGCTGCTGGCGGGTGCTGCGAGCCGGCTGCACCTGAGCGGCGGCACGCACAACCCGATGGCGCCGCCGTTCCATTTCCTCGAGCGCGCCTTCGCGCCGCTGGTGCGCCGGCTCGGCGCCGACCTGCGACTGCAGCTGCGCCGCCATGGCTTCTATCCGGCCGGCGGCGGCGAGGTCGAGGCGGACATCGTGCCGGCGGCCGGCGCGCTGCAGCCCTTCGACCTGCTCTCGCGCGGCGAGGCGCTGGAACGCCATGCCGAGTGCCTGGCGCCGGGCATCGCGCGCCATGTGATGACGCGCGAGCTCGAGACCCTGGGCGCGGCGATGGGCTGGACCGGCGAGCAGCTGCGCTACGGCGCCACGCGGCAGAACGAGGGCCCGGGCAATGCGCTGATCGCGACGCTGGCGCATGCCGAGGTGACCGAGGTGTTCACGGCCTTCGGCGAGAAGACGCTGAGTGCCGAGCAGGTGGCGCATGCGCTGGTGAAGGAACTGCGCGACTTCCTCAAGAGCGAGGCGGCGGTCGGTCCTCACCTGGCCGACCAGCTCGCGCTGCTGCTGGCGCTGGCGACCTGGCAGAGCGGCCGCGGCGCGGCGTTCACCTGCAGCGAGGTGACCGAGCACACGCGCACCAACTGCGCGGTGATCGAGCGCTTCCTGCCGGTGCGCTTCGCGATCGCGCAGGCGCGCGCGGCATCGACGGTGCGCGTCGAGCCAGCCTGAGCCGGCGCCTCAGGCCAGCGGCGTCGCGTTCGCGTACAGCCGCAGCAGCATCGCGCGCAAGGTCTTGACCTCGGCCGGGCTGAAGTCGGAGATCGCGACCGCCTCGTAGTGCTGCGCGAGCGGGATCAGCTCGAGCGTGAGCGCGAGCCCGCGCTCGGTCAGCGCGATGCGCACCGCGCGCTTGTCGGTGTCGCACTTCTCCCGCATCACCAGCTCGTTAGCCGCCAGGCGGTCGACGATGCGCGACAGCGCCGACAGGTCGGTCGAGGCATGCGTCGCCAGCTCCGAGAGCGTCTGGCGCGGCGTGTGCTGCAGCGAGGCGCACACGCGCCACTCGCTGAGGCTCAGCCCATAGGGCTTGAGGGCCTTGGCGAAGGCATTGCCCATGCGCGCGCCGGCGCGTGCCAGCAGGAAGGGGATGGCCTTTTCGAGGTCGTGTTCTGACGTTGGGGTTTTCATCTAGACATGCTTGATTGTTCAAGTATATAGTCCGCCCACTTATTTGAATAATCAAGTAAATGGAGACAAGAAGATGAGCCTCGGACACTCTCGCAGGCACGCCGTGGCGGCCCTGCTGGCCCTTGCCTCGGCGCTGCCGGCGGCGCAGGCGCAGACGGCCACGAAATGGCCGGCCCAGGCCGTGCGCTTCATCGTGCCGTTCCCGGCCGGCTCGGCGCCCGATGTGCTGATCCGCCTCGTGGGCGCGAAGCTCGGCGAGAAGTGGGGCCAGGGCGTGATCGTCGACAACCGGCCCGGCGGCAGCGGCGTGATCGGCATGAACAGCATCCTCGCCGCGCCCGCCGACGGCTACAGCTTCGGCTTCGTGCAGGGCTCGGCGATCTCGGTGGCGCCGAGCACGATCAAGGGCGTGAGCTACGACTTCAACCGCGACTTCGTGCCGGTCACGCTCGCGGCGGTCGCGCCCTTCATGCTCGCGGTGCCCGGCAACTCGCCGCACAAGACGCTGGCCGACTTCATCGCGGCCGCGCGCGCCAGGCCGCAGGGCGTCGAGGTGGCCGACAACGGCCGCGGCACGGCGCCGCACCTGGCCTCGGCGCTGCTCGGGCTGCAGTCGGGCGCGCAGTTCCTCGAGGTGCACTACCCGGGCGGCGCGCAGGCGATGCAGGCCACGCTCGGCGGCCAGACCCAGATGATGGTCGAGACCTACAACGTGGTCGCGGGCAACGTGCAGGGCGGCCGCATGCGCATCCTGGCCAGCATGGGCGACCGCGTGGAGCCCGGCCTCGAGGCCTTCCCGCTCGCGAGCAAGACCGTGCCCGGCGCGGTGGCGCACGGCTGGTTCGCGGTGATCGCGAAGAAGGGCGTCGACGCGCAGGTGCTCGCGAAGCTCAACAAGGACATGAACGAGGCGCTGCTGCTGCCCGAGGTGGTCGCCAAGTCGCGCGAGCTCGGCACCTATCCGCGCCCCGGCACGCCCGAACAACTGGCGCGCTACATCGCCGAGGACCGCAAGACCTGGCAGGACGTGCTCGACAAGCTGAACATCAAACCGGAGTGAACACCCCATGAAAGACAAGATTGCGCTCGAAGAGCATTTCGCGATCGACCTGACGATCGCCGACTCCCAGGTCTATGCACGGCCCGAGGTGTGGCAGACGCTCAGGAGCAACCTGCTCGACTTCGAGCAGCAGCGCCTCGAGCAGATGGACCAGTGGGGCACGGCCTTCTCGATCCTCTCGCTGAACTCGCCCGCGGTGCAGGGCATTCCCGACGCGAAGCGCGCGGTGGACGTCGCGAAGCGCGCCAACGACGTGCTGGCCGAGCAGGTGCGCCGCCATCCCGCGCGCTTCGGCGGCTTCGCGGCGCTGCCTCTGCAGGACCCCGAGGCCGCGGCGCGCGAACTCGAGCGCTGCGTGAAGGAACTGGGCTTCCACGGTTTCCTGGTCAACGGCTTCTCGCAGGTGGGCGACGAGCAGACGGTCGTCTACTACGACGATCCGCGCTTCGCCGATTTCTGGCGCGCCGCCGCGGCGCTCGGCAAGCCCTTCTACATGCATCCGCGCGACCCGCTGCTGCCGCGCGAGCCGATCTACGAAGGCGCGCACTGGCTCACCGGCCCGACCTGGGCCTTCGCGGTGGAGACCGGCATCCATGCGCTGCGCCTGCTGTCGAGCGGCCTGTTCGACCGCCATCCCGAGCTGCAGATGATCCTCGGCCACTTCGGCGAAGGCATCCCGTTCAACATCTGGCGCGTCGACCACATCCTGCGCAAGGGCCGCCGCGGCATGCCCTGCGACAGGGAGATCGGCGACTACCTGCGCAGCAACGTGCACATCACGACCAGCGGCAACTTCCGCACGCCCACGCTGCTGTCGACGATGCTCGAGGTGGGATCGGACCGCATCATGTATTCGGTCGACTATCCGTTCGAGAAGCACGAGGACGCGGCGCGCTGGTTCGACCGCTGCGAGATCAGCGAGAACGACCGCCGCAAGATCGGCCGCGACAACGCGCGCCGGCTGTTCGGGCTGAACTGAGATGGTCGCGGCAAGAGACACGCGGCCGGTGCTGGTGGCCGGCGGCGGCATCGGCGGACTGGCGGCGGCGCTCGCGCTGGTGCGCGAGGGTTATTGCGTCAAGGTGATCGAGCAGGCCGGACAGATCGGCGAGATCGGTGCCGGCATCCAGCTGAGCCCGAATGCCTTCGCGGCCTGCGATGCGCTCGGCGTGGGCGCGCAGCTGCGCGCCAAGGCGGTCTACACCGACGAGATGGTGATGTTCGACGCGCTCGATGCGCGGCGCGTGGCGGGCATCTCGCTGGCCGATGCCTTCCGCGAACGCTTCGGCAATCCCTATGCGGTGATCCACCGCGCCGACATCCATGGCGCGCTGCTCGACGGCGTGCAGTCGGCGCGCGACGGCCAAATCGAGTTCCTGACCTCGACCAGGGGCGTGAAGATCGAACAGGACGCCGAGGGCGTGACCTTGATCGACGCACAGGGCGGGCGCCACGAAGGCCAGGCGCTGATCGGCTGCGACGGCGTGCGCTCGGTGGTGCGGCAGCAGTACGTGGGCGACGGCATCCGGGTGTCGGGCCATGTGGTGTTCCGCGCGGTGGTCGACACGGCCGAGTTCCCCGAGGCGCTGCGCTTCACCGCGCCATGCATCTGGGTCGGCCCCAACTGCCACCTGGTGCACTACCCGCTCAAGGGCGGCGACAAGTTCAACCTGGCCGCCACCTTCCACAGCGACCGGCCCGAGGAATGGGGCTCGATGGACGGCGACCCGGCCGAGCTGCTGCGCTTCTTCGCCGGCACCTGCGAGCGGGTGCGGCAGATCCTGCGCGTGCCCAGGGCCTGGAAGCGCTACTCGACCGCCGACCGCAACCCGATCGAGCAATGGACCTTCGGCCGCGCCACCCTGCTGGGCGATGCCGCGCACCCCATGGTGCAGTACCTCGCGCAGGGCGCCTGCACGGCCTGCGAGGACGCGGTCACGCTCGGCCTCGCGCTGCGCCGCGAACAGGGCGACTGGCCGCGCGCGCTCGCGCTGTACGAGCGTTCGCGCGTGGCGCGCACCGCGCGCGTGGTGCTGTCGGCGCGCGAGATGGGGCGCATCTATCACGCCAAGGGCGTGGAGCGGCAGGTGCGCAACAGCATGTGGAAGGGCCGGCCGCAGGAGCGCTTCTACGATGCGCTCGAATGGCTCTACGGCTGGAGCGCCGAGCACTGCCTGGATCCCGACGAGGCGGTCGCGTGAGAGCCATCGCCGAATCCGCGGGCACGGGCGGCGCCGCCGAAGTGCGCGCGCCGATCGACATCCCCGCGCTGATCGACAGCCATCCGGTCAGCAGCTTCCAGCGCTGGATCCTGGTGCTGGTGGGCTGTGCGGTGGTGATGGACGGCTTCGACGTGCAGGCGATGGGCTTCGTGGCGCCCGCGATCGTGCACGAATGGGGCATCGAGAAGGCCGCGCTGGGCCCGGTGTTCGGCGCCGGCCTGCTGGGCATGCTGGTCGGCTCGCTGGTGCTGAGCATCTGCGCCGACCGCTTCGGCCGCCGGCCGGTGCTGATCGCGGCCACGGTGTTCTTCGCGCTGTGCATGCTTGCTACCACGCTGGTCCACACGCTGGGCCAGCTGCTCGCGATGCGCTTCGTCACCGGCATCGGGCTGGGCGGCATCATGGCCAACGCCAGCGCGCTGGCCAGCGAGTACAGCCCGCACCGGCGGCGCGTGACGCTGATGATGTGGGTCTCGTGCGGCTTCACGGGCGGCGCGGTGCTAGGCGGCGCGATCAGCGCGTTGCTGCTGCCGCTGGGCGGCTGGCGCGCGGTGTTCGTGTTCGGCGGCGTGGTGCCGCTGGTGATCGCCGCGCTGATGCTGCGCTACATGCCCGAGTCGATGCAGTTCCTGGTGCTGCGCGGGCGCCGGCTCGACCGGGTGCAGCAGTGGCTGCGCCATATCGCGCCCGGCGTGCCGGTGGATGCCGCCAGCCGCTACGTGGTGCACGAGGCGAAGCAGGACGGCGCGCCGGTGGCCGAACTCTTCCGCGGCGGCCGCGCGCGCGCCACGCTGCTGCTGTGGGGCATCAACTTCCTCAACCTGCTGAACCTGTTCTTCCTCGCCAACTGGCTGCCCACGCTGGCGGTGGACGCGGGCTACAGCGCGAACGTGGCGGTGGCCGCCGGCACGCTGCTGCAGGTGGGCGGCGTGGTGGGCACGGTGGCGATGGGGCCGCTGATCGACCGCGTGGGCTTCTATCGCGTGCTGGTGCCGGTGTTCGCGCTCGCGGTGCTGACCATCGCGCTGATCGGCCAGCCCGCGCTGCCGCTCGCGGCCATGCTGGCGGCGGTGGTGGTCAGCGGCTTCTGCATCGTCGGCGCGCAGCCGGCGCTGATCGCGCTGGCCTCGAGCGTCTACCCGACCACGGTGCGCGCCACCGGCATGGGCTGGAGCCTCGGCATCGGCCGCGCGGGGTCGATCGCGGGGCCGCTGGTGGCGGGCTGGCTGATCGGGATGCACTGGTCGAACGGCGCGCTGTTCGTGGCGGCGGCGCTGCCCGCGCTGCTGTCGTGCGCGATGGTGTTCTGCATGGGGCGCACGGGATTCGGCAAAGGCCACAACAACGGCAACAACGGCGCGGCGACGCGCGAAGGAGAAAAGACATGACGACGGCAACGGTGGGCGCGCGCGAGGGCGATGCGGCGGTGGTGGCGGCCCGCGTGCTGATGGCCGCGATCTTCCTGGTCGCGGGCACGCGCAAGCTCATGACCTATGGCGCCACGCTTGGCTATTTCGCCAAGCTCGGCATCCCGCTGCCCGACGTGGTGCTGCCGCTGACCATCGCGCTCGAGATCGGCGGCGGCCTGCTGCTCGTGGCCGGCTGGCGCGTGAAGTGGGTGGCGAGCGCGCTCGCGCTCTTCACCCTCGCCACCGCCTTCGCGGCCCATGCCTTCTGGTCGGCCGACGCGGCGCAGTTCAATGCGCAGCTCAACAACTTCCTCAAGAACGTGGCGATGGTGGGCGGCTTCCTGCTGCTGATCGTGCACGCCCGCGCCACGGGCACTGTGCGCTGAGCGGAAAACTGCTTTCCGTTCGCGGCATGGAAACGCGCGCGAGCGCGCGGGAGACTCGCGGCGGGCGCCTCGCGCCCTGAAAAAAGAAAGCCCGACGCATGACCATTTCTTCCTTCGTCTACAACAGCGCGCCCCAGCGCGTGGTCTTCGGTGCCGGCGCGCTGCAGCACCTGGCGCGCGAGATCGAGGCGCTCGGCGCGCGCCGCGCGCTGGTGCTGTCCACCCCCGAGCAGCGGCCGCAGGCCGAGCGCATCGCCGCCCTGCTCGGCGACCATGCGGCCGGCGTGTTCGACCGCGCCGTGATGCACGTGCCGATCGAAACGGCGCGCGAGGCGCGCGAGGTGGCGCGACGGCTCGATGCCGATTGCGCCGTGGCCATCGGCGGCGGCTCGACCACCGGCCTGGGCAAGGCGATCGCGCTCGATTCGGGGCTGCCGATCCTCGCCATTCCCACCACCTACGCGGGCTCCGAGATGACGCCGATCTACGGCATCACCGAGGCCGGCATGAAGAAGACCGGCAAGGACGCGCGCGTGCTGCCGCGCACCGTGATCTACGACCCCGAACTCACGCTGAGCCTGCCGGTGGCGATGAGCGTGACCAGCGGCATCAACGCGATCGCGCATGCAGCCGAGGGCCTCTATGCGGTCGATGCCAATCCGATCATGGACCTGATGGCGGTGGAGGGCATCGCCGCGCTGGGCCGCGCGCTGCCCGTGCTGCGTACGTCGGCCCAGGACGTGGCGGCGCGCGGCGACGCGCTGTACGGCGCATGGCTGTGCGGCACCGTGCTCGGCAACGTCGGCATGGCGCTGCACCACAAGCTCTGCCACACGCTCGGCGGCAGCTTCAACCTGCCGCATGCCGAGACCCACACCATCGTGCTGCCGCATGCGCTGGCCTACAACGCCGCGGCTGCGCCGCGCGCCATGGAGCGCATCGCCGGCGCGCTCGGCGGCCGCAGCGCGGCGCAGGCCGTGTACGAGCTCGCGCGCGACAACGGCGCGCCGGTGGCGCTGCGCGACATCGGCATGAAGGAAGCCGACCTCGACGTGGCCTGCGCGCAGGCGCTGCAGAACCAGTATCCGAATCCGCGCCCGCTGGAGCGCGATGCGATCCGCGCGCTGCTGCAGAACGCCTGGGAAGGCGCGCGGCCCTGAGCGGCTGCTTCTCTCCTTTACCCAAAAAGAAGAAGGGCGCGAAGGGCCCGCCGTGCTGGCGG
>Ga0209902_100552_pt1 | contig 36743 bp, 30 predicted proteins | sample FECB27metaG_FD_188304 | JGI IMG/M metagenome (GOLD analysis project Ga0209902, IMG submission 188304) | Cyanobacterial communities from the Joint Genome Institute, California, USA - FECB-27 (SPAdes) (version 2) | ecosystem: Environmental > Aquatic > Thermal springs > Hot (42-90C) > Microbial mats...
GCCGGCGCACCCGGTGGCGCGCGTCATCCGCGGCGGCGTCAACGGCGCCCGCCCGGCGACGGCGACGGCGGCGGCCGCCGGGGCCGGGCGGCTGCGCGGGCCGACGGCGGCGCTGCCGCACGCGACCGGCCTGCCGAAAGGCATCGCCGCCCAGCTCGCCGACCGCTTCGCCTACAAGGCGCGCGGCCAGACGGTGGAGACCACCGTCGCCGACTTCATCGCGAGCCTCGCCGACAGCCGCGAGCCCGGCGTGACGCGCGCCGCCATGACCGGCTTCGTCGCCTCCGGCCACGGCTTGCTGTTGTGCCTGCTGCACCGCCTGGCGGAGGCGGGCTCGCTGCCGGTCGACGATCGCCTCGCCCCGGACCTCGCGATGACGGCGGTGCGCGTCTACACCAACAACAACGCCGCCGAGACCGCCTATCGCATCGCCCGCGCCCTGCGCGATGGGCCGCTCCACGCGCAACTGCCGGAGGGCGAGCAGCGCCGGCTCGCCAACCTGATCGCCCGGGCCGCGCTGCGCTCCGGCCGCGTCGACGAGGCTGCCCGCCTCTATCGCGAGACCTTCCTGCTCCACCCCAACGGGGCGGACGCCATCGTCAACTACTTCACCTCGATCTTCGGCGCCGAGCCCGATGCCGCCGTGTCGATCGGCAAGGCGATCCTGGCGAACGGCACCCCGGTGGCGCTGAACGACCTCGTCTTCGTCGGCGACGTGCTGCTCTCGCGCGGCGCCGTCGACGAGGCGGAAGCGGCGTTCCTGCGCGTGCTGCGCGACGAGCCGAGCTATGCCGACGGCTTCCTCGGCCTCGCCAACGTGGCGGCGGTGCGCGGCCGGCCGGCGCTGTGGTGGGCGGCGCTGCAGCGCTTCGGAGCGCTCTCCGGCCTGCGCGTCGACGGCAACGACGGCGCCGCCGGCATCGGCCACCCGTTCGCGCTCGCCGCCACCACCGAGCCGCGCCGCGACGGCCCGCTCGTCACCGTGGTGACGACCTGCTTCAACGCCGCCGAGACGCTGGAGGCCTCCGTCGCGAGCGTGCTCGCCCAGGGCGCCGGCAATCTCGAGCTGTTCATCGTCGACGACGTCTCGACCGACGGCTCGCGCGCCCTGATCGAGGCGCTGGTGTCGCGCGACGACCGCGTCAAGGCGATCTTCAACGACCGCAACATGGGCACCTACGCCTCGAAGAACCAGGCGATCGCCGCCGCCAGCGGCACCTTCGTCACCTTCCACGATTCCGACGACTGGATGCACCCCGACCGCATCGCGACCCATGTGGCGGCGATGCAGGGCGGTGTCGCCTGCACGGCGTCGCAGTGGATCCGCATGGACCTTTCCGGCCGCTCGATCGTCCGGCGCGGCGGGCCGTACGTGCACCTCAACCCGGCCTCGACCTTCATCCGAAGGGAGGTGTTCGAGGCGATCGGGCCGTTCGACACGGTGCGGACCGGGGCGGACTCGGAGATCCTGTCGCGCATCCGCAACCACTTCGGCCGCGACTCGGCGCCGACGCTCGCCGGCTGCCTCGGCGTCGGCCTCCACTCGGAGACCTCGCTGACCCAGTCCGGCGCCACCGCCTTCGACGAGTACCGGTACTCGCCCGTCCGCCTCGCCTACACGGAAGCCTGGCTCGACTGGCACCTCGAACGCCTGGAGAAGGGCCTGCCGATCGCCCTGAAGGAGGGCGGCCGGCGGCCGTTCAAGGTGCCGGAGGTGATCCGGTCGTGAGGGGGGCTGCGCAGCTCCCGTGCGGACCGCGACATGTTGGGTAGTGTCTGCAGTATGGTAGTGGCATCAAGTTTTCCAAGGGTCAGCTGAATAAATCAGCCAAAGATCACCAGGGGTTTTGCATGTCAGCCGAAGCAGATGGTCCCGCCTTTTTCTTCTGTATTCCACTTCAGCCTAAGGCAAATGCCAAGAACTGGGAAAGAGTCTGCGCGGTCCTCAATCAAACTCTCAGGTCTATTCAGAATCAGATAAACCAGTCATTCACTGTGTTTATTGCGGGTCAAGACGAGCCGGACATCGAAGCAGACATTGCAATCAAAATAAACTGGCTCGAAGCTAACTGGATCGTGCAGGACTTAAATAATGAAAAACTCCGCGACAAGCGAAGAAAGCGGATACTGCTACTGCGGGCGGTCAGGCAAGCTGGGGGCGGCTATGTGATGATGCTTGATGCTGACGACCTCGTCAGTAACAAGCTGGTTGATTATGTTCTGACGGATCGCAATCCGAATGGCTATATCATCGAGAAGGGCTATGCATACGACTGGGGGAATGGCTGCATAGCACCGATTCCCGGGGCCTGGTCGAAGACCTTTGATTCTGTCTGCGGCAGTTGCTCGGTCATCAAGTTCGGACTGCAGGATTTGCCACTGCCACGAGGTGCGGAGGCGGACGGAGATGCACCCAATCTGGCCGCGCAACTCAAGCAGCATTCCCACTGGAAGCACGTCATGAGCGACCTCGGCCGGCCGCTGGCGGTGGTTCCGTTTCCAGCCGCCGTCTATGTCCTGAACCACAGCAACAACCTGCACTACTCGATCAAGGCCATGCGCCAGGAGGAGGTGCCGTTGCGGATAGCCAAACGGAAGCTGCCGGTCACGCCGGAACTCAGCCGGGAGTTTTCACTGCCCGACGCGCCGGTGGTAGGCGCCTGATGGCAGCGCAACTTCACGTGGACGCCGTCTTCCGCGACACTGCAACCCTGTCGTCGGGCGTGCTTCTCATAGGGGGTGCCCGATGATAATCGTGATCGATGTCGTTTCGCTTGGCTCTATGAATAGCGGGTGACTCGCGATTTGTGAAGCGCAGGGCAGCTTTACTCGTGCCGGTGGCGCTAAAAGTATGGTACTATGAAATGACGATGCAGAATATATCTGACTTGGTGTCACTTTTCATTGAAGCTAGCAAGCTTGACGAGAATGTTTTGAAGATTTGGATATATAGAGAAAGATGTGTTGTTGTTGATTTTAGATTCAAAGAAGTGAAATTTTCGTTCGATATCACGCCATCGTTAGATGGCTTAGTATCAATGGACATTGTGCAGAAAAGCCAAGACGCTGCATTTCGTATCATTGGTGACGGAGAAAGGAAGCAGACGCTGGCGCGCGATGTACCCCTTCGGCAGGCGTTGGAGCTTCTGCGTACTTCGGCGAACAACGCCTTTGCCGCCATTGAGGCGGGGGTACCAATCGGCATCCCGTCATCGACCGCTGAGGCGACGTCGGCGCCAGCCATGACGCTGAACGAGCGCCTCAAGCCGATGAAAGTTGGTGTGCTGACCCTGCCCTTCAATGCGAACATTGGCGGTAATCTGCAGGGCTACGCCCTTGTCGAGGTGTTGCGGCAGATGGGGCACCAGCCGGTTTTGATCAATCGGCGGCGTGCTCCCAAGGGGGTGCGGGTCGATGATGCCCTCACGAAGACGGACACCGTAGCGCCGTTGGTGTCCGGCACTATTGCCTTGAGTCACGCCCCCAACCGCGCTTTCATTGAGAAAAATATTACCCCGATCTCGCGGGAATTCTATTCGACGACCCATCTTGGAAACAATGTCGATCAGTATGGATTCGATGCCATTGTCGTCGGTAGCGACCAGGTCTGGCGGCCGAAATATGCGAAGTCAATTTTGTTTGATTTCTTCATGAAGTTCCTTCCAGAAGAGAACACGAAGGTCAGGCGGATAAGCTATGCGGCGTCATTCGGGACTGACGAATGGGAGTATGACCCTGATCAGACGGCAGAGGTGTCGTCTCTGATCAAGCGGTTCAGTGCCATTTCAGTTCGTGAAGATAGTGGTGTTGCCCTGTGTCGCGACCATCTCGGGGTCGAGGCCCGCCATGTCCTTGATCCGACGTTGCTGCTGACACCGGAGCACTACGCGCGTCTCTTCTCGCCTGCGCAGCGCCAGCAACAAGCAGGACAGCTTCTGGCCTACATCCTGGATCGCAACGAGGACAAGACGCGGGTCGTGGAAGAGCTCTCCAGCCGGCTTTCCATCAGCGCCTACTCGACGACTGGTCTCCCATTCGGCCCTCCGATTTCGCCCGAAGGTGACGAGGGTGACGCGTCGGTCGAAGGATGGCTCGCGGCGATCCATCAGTCCGCCTTTGTCGTGACGGACAGCTTCCACGGCGCGGTGTTTTCGATTCTCTTCAACAAGCCCTTCATCGCCTATGGCAACCCGAAGCGGGGAATGGCCCGTTTCGTCTCCTTGATGAGAATGCTGGGGTTGGAGCATCGACTCGTCGTCCAGCGCGGCGAAATCGATGTCGACCTGATGCTGCAGCCGATCGATTGGGCTGCCGTCAATCAGCGTCTCGAGAGGCTCCGCGGCGAGTCGCAGCGGTTTCTCACTGCGGCGCTTACGGGCTCGGCCGCCACTGAACCGGTCGGGCCGCAGGCCAGAGCGAAGCTCGACACCTCTCCGGTCTCTCAGCCCGCCTTCGCGTCGAACTGCGATGCCTGGCATGTTAGGGGTCTCGAGAACTCGGTTGAACTGAAAGTCGGACAGGGAGGAGCCGTCCGTGGGAATTTTGTCTGGTGCGAATTACCCCGTGCGCTGGAAAAGCAGGTACCGTACAGGCTTACGATTAAATGGGCGCTGCGCACGAAGAAGCGCTCTGTAAATCTCTACGTCAGAAACGGGGCAACCAGTAGGTTCCACCAGATTGGGTCAGTCTCTGTTGCGGTTGATTCAACAGAGTTGCACCGAACCGATCAGATCGAGTTCATGGTACCCGAGCGCGGCTACTCGCAGTTCATGCTCAGCGCTCTCAATTTCGTTGGAGAGCAAGCTGGCGCAGAAATATTCACGCTGACGATTCGAAAGCTGCAAGAGACAGGCAATAATGCAACGGGTGAGGACTCCGAGCGCAAAGCCAAATCGAGCTTTGCCAGAAACTCGGAAAGGTTGGCACTTCAGGACAACGAGAGGTTTGTGAACTCTTATGTCGAGGGTTCTGGGAGTAGTAGTGGAGCCAGAGCGCGGCTGATGTGGCTCGCTCATGCGGTCGAGAAAGGGCTTAGCCACGCCGACTTTCGCGCCGGGTTCGGCAAGGCTGCAATCCAGAAACTTGCGAATGAAATGGAGTCATGGCTTGTGGCCGGGCGCCCTCCGAATGATCAGTTTTTTCGAGCGGCGGCGTCGGTGATGCATTTCTATTTTACACGACACGAGGGTCTGGGGATCGACGTGTCAGACGTGAGGGACTTCTTCAGTGCCTCGGTCAAGGGTTTGATCGATAAGATTGGTGTCAACTATGGCGGCGTCCTGGCCGCGTCCTCGGTGCGCGAGGCTAGGGCGCACAGTGGCCGCGAGCGCAGTTTTCTTGATGTTGTCTACGGCAGGCGCAGCGTTCGTGAGTTCACGTCTGAGCCTGTAGAGGACGACAGCATCAGAGTTGCGGTCCAGATCGCCCAGCAGGCGCCGTCCGTTTGTAACAGGCAGGCGCCGCGCGTTCATCGCTTCACGGATCCTGCGACAATTCGGGCGGCTGTTGATCTGCAGCGTGGCTTCCGCGGTTATAAGATGCCACCAAACCTGCTATTGGTTACTAGCGATTTAACTGCGATGTTGTCTCCCAATGAGCGCAATCAAGCGTTTATTGACGGCGGTTTGTTCATGATGTCACTCTTGCTGGGGTTGGAGCAGGTTGGGCTTGGTTCGTGCTGTCTCAACACCGCGATGAACTCCGAGAGAGAGAACGCAATTCGCGAAATCGTGAATATCCCCGAAACTGAGGTTTTCATTTCATTTATTGCCGTCGGCCACTTCGTGCCAACAGTTTTGACTCCCGTGTCTGTTCGGTATCCGGTGGACGAAGTGCTGGCTCACCACGTTGGCTCTGCGGCCCACTGACGGAGACTGAACCTGACGCTTTTGGTCGGGAGCTAAACGGGGAGGCGCCATCTCACTGGTTGGCGGTGCGTGCGGTCAGGTTTGCCGCTCGCGGCGGTGAATCACTTGAGCCGATTACCTCTGAAGCTGCTTTCATCGCCCGAAGGCGCACGCGCAAACCGAACAGCAGTAAGTGCTAGATCCGTAAAATGCAGCACGCTGAGATTTGGCTGGTGCTGCGAGAGAGGATTGAACTCTCGACCTCTCCCTTACCAAGGGAGTGCTCTACCACTGAGCTACCGCAGCGTCCGACGGGCGCCCGCGCGGGGCGGGCTCGTCGCGGGGCCTTGTGCCATAGCGGCCCGGGGGGCGCAAGCGTTACGCCGCCGACTCCCTGCGCGACGACGATTCCCCCGGCTCGACGCGGGATGGGGCACCGCGATCACGATGAATTGTGCCGAGCTGCGGTCCGGTGCTGCCCGGAGCGGCGGGCTTGAGTGCGCTGTGGCGGGAAGGGCCTGATGGCCGCCGTCGGGTACCGAGGCTCGCAGGCGCCATACTTCGGCTCGGCGGCCGCAGTCGGGCTCCAGGCCCGTGACGCCGTGCCCTCGGTATGGCGGTGGGCTGGGAGAGCCGGGGGTGGTCGCCCGCGAGAGCCGTCAGCAGTGGCCTTGAAACAGCCGTGGCTGACGCCGCGTCACGCTCAGCCGGTCCGGGACGGGCGGGCCGGCCGACGTCGGCTTGCGCGCAGCATCCGCCCCGGCGGGAATTGAACGCGGCGGGCGGCCGCGCGGCACCTCGCGCGGCGCGTGGCGGGGCGAGAGGCGCCGCTTTTGCGATCCGCTTGGCAGGGGCGGGGTGGCGTCGCATAAGTCCGCCTGGTCGGGATGTGCGGAGAGGCGGACGGTGGACGGACGGGTGACCGGTGGCGGTGAGGACGCGCGCAAGCGGCGTCTCGCTGCCGCGCTGCGCGAGAATCTCCGGCGTCGGAAGGCCCAGTCGCGCGGCCGCGCCGCTGGCGACGGCGGGGACGTCGACCCCGGTTCGATCGACCCGGCCTCTGCACGAATCAGCCGCCCCCCCACCCCTGCAGCCGGGGTGCTCGCTGCGGCCGTGGGCGAAGACCTCGTGGTGCAATCCCCGACGTCCCAATCCCCGACGTCCCAATTTCCGACGTCCCGAGCCCCGACGTCCGAAGCTCCGACGTCCCAGGCCCCGACGTCCCAAGCTCCGCTCGCGCACGGTCTCGCGACCGACGACCGCATGTCCGATGACGTCACGTCCGACGATCCTGCTGTCGACGAGATGGACCCCGACATCACCTGGCGTGTGCGCCTCGTTGCGGCGGAGCTCGAGGCGGAGCGTATCGCGGCGTTGATCGAGCGCGCCGTCGAGGCCGACGGGTGGCCGGTGACGCGCTATGAGCTGCCACCCGCCGTGGTCACCGGGTCGACGACCGGGCCTGCCATCGTCGCGCCCGCCACAACCGCGCCCGCCACCATCGCGCCCACCACCGCCGCGCCCGCGATCGCCGGAGCGGCCGCCGGCGGTTCCGAATCCGGTGCGGCGAAGACGAATGGCGCAGTGGCCCGAAGCCGGCCGCTCGCGGAGCGCTCCGTGGCGGTCGAGGCGGGCGCCGGAGCGCCGGCGTTTGCGGCGCGGCTCCTGCGGGACGAGGAGTGGCCGTGGGCCGTCGAGGTGCTGGTGTTCGGCGGCACCGCGGCGGAGGCGCGGGCGCGCATCCTGGATGCCGTCGGCGGCGACGGTTTCGGATCCTTGATCACGGTCGAGCCGCTGGAGGCGGAGGACTGGGTGGCCAAAAGCCTCGAGGGGCTGCCGCCGGTGCGCGAGGGGCGCTTCGTCGTGCGCGGCCGCCATGCGCGCGGCGGCGAGCCGGCCGGGACGGTGGCGATCGACATCGACGCCGGCCTCGCCTTCGGCACCGGCCATCACGCCACCACCGTCGGCTGCCTCGCCGCCATGGAGCGGTCGCTCGCCCGCCGGCGGCCGCGGCGGCCGCTCGACCTCGGCACCGGCACCGGCGTGCTGGCGATCGCCATCGCCCGCCTCGCCAAGGTGTCCGTGGTGGCGAGCGACATCGATCCGGTGGCGGTCAGGGTGGCGGCGGGCAATGCGCGGGCGAACGGCGTCGGCCCGTGGGTGCGGCCGTTCGTGGCCACCGGCATGGCCGACCGGCGGCTCGCCGTGGGCCGCTTCGATCTGGTGGTGGCGAACATCCTGGCGCGGCCGCTCGAGCGGCTGGCGCCGGCGATCGGGCGGGCGCTGTCGCCGCGCGCCGTGGTCATCCTGTCGGGCCTGCGCGTGCCCGACGGGCGGCGCGTCGAGGCTGCCTACCGCCGCCAGGGCCTCGTGCTCACCCGCCGCGACGCCCGCGACGGCTGGCTGACGCTGACGTTCGAGCGCGGCTGAGGTCTTCGAGCGGCTGAGCCTTCGGGCGCAACTGAGACCTGCGCGCGCGGCCGACCGGCGGCGGGCGCCGCCGTTCTTCAGGCGCGCCGGACGGCGCGGCCGCGGCTATCGCTAGACCTCAGATGGGCGCCCCGGGTGACGGCCAGTCCTCAGAGCGGTGCACGGGCGTAGGCGCCGGCGCGCAGCAGCGCGGCCCGGTCGTGGCCGAGCTCGGCGAGCGACTGGTCGTCGAGCGTCAGCAGGTAGCCGTTGACGACGCGCTGCGCCTCCCGCATGCGGGCGTCGACGAGACGGTCGAGGGCGCGCGAGAACAGGCCCTTGCGGGTGGTGCGGGTGGTGCCGATCGAAAGGTCGGCGGAAGCGGATACATAGGCCATCGGTTTGATCCTCGTGCGGCGGCGGGACCGCTGTGTGGGTCGGTGCGGCGGGGGCGCCGCGTCGTGTCGGATATCGGGGCGGCGGAGCGGGCCGGTCAGGCCGGCCGGTGCAGGGCGGCCATGCGCCGGCGGCAGGCCGGCCCGGCCCGAACCGCTCGGCGCCGGCCGCCGTGTCTCAGCACGCCCGGCGGGTGGCGGCGATGTCGTACTCCGCCAGCAGGCGGCGACGGTCGCCCGGGCAGGTCAGGTCGAGCACCTCGGCGAGCGCACGCCGTTCCTCCGCCGCAAGGCGACGGGCGGCGAAGGCGGTGCGGGCCTGGGTGATCAGGCGTGTGATTATTCCGGTCCGGGCGACGGGGAGGGAAGCCACGAGACCGGAGGACGAGACATTGGCCATGAACGATTTCCTTCCGTTCGGTCCGTCTTCGTCCTCCCTAGACGGTGTGAAACTAGGCACCGGCGCCGCTCGGAGGTAGCGGGGGCGCCGCATGCCGGCCCTGCAGTTTTTGCATGTGCTCAGTGAATTGCTGCGGCGCGGTATAAAGACGGCGTTAACCCCTGCGCCGGCGCCCCCCGTTGCGGGGCGCCGGCCGCGCCACTAGAACCGAGCGATGTTCCAGAGCTTCGACGATGCGTCCGAACCCGCCGCCGGCCCCGCCCGGCTCGCCCGCCTGCGCGCCCGCCTGGCGGCGGACGGCCTCGATGGCTTCCTGGTGCCGCGCGCCGACGAGCACCAGGGCGAATATGTGCCGAAGGCGGCCGAGCGGCTCGCCTGGCTGACCGGCTTCACCGGCTCGGCCGGCACCTGCGTGGTGCTCGGCGACGAGGCCGCGGTGTTCGTCGACGGCCGCTACACCCTGCAGGTGCGCGAGCAGACCGACGGCCGGGCCTTCGAGCGCTGCCACCTCGTCGACATGCCGCCGTCGAAGTGGCTGGCGGGCCGGCTGAAGCCGGGCCAGCGCCTCGGCTACGACCCGATGCTGCACACGGTGGCGCAGGTGCGCCGGCTCGAGAAGGTCTGCACGGAGGCCGGTGCCGAGCTCGTCGCGTTGGCGGACAATCCCGTCGACGCGGTGTGGGACGGCCGGCCGGCGCTACCGGTCGGCGCCGTCCGCCTGCAGCCGGGCGACCTCGCCGGCGTACCAGCGGCCGACAAGATCGCCGCCCTGGACGCGGCGCTCGCGAAGGCCGGCGTCGACGCGGCGGTGCTGACGCAGCCGGATTCGATCGCCTGGCTGTTCAACGTCCGCGGCAGCGACGTCGCCCACAACCCGGTGCCGCTCGCCTTCGCCATCCTGCGCAAGGGGGCGCCGCCGCAGCTCTTCATCGACGGCCGCAAGCTCTCGAACGCAGTGCGCTCGACCGTTGCCGACGTCGCCGAGATCGCCGAGCCCGCGGGGCTCGCGCCGGCGCTGGCGGCGCTCGGGGCGAAGGCGGCGCGCGTCCTCGTCGATCCGGAGCTCACCGCCGACGCCATCGCCCGCCGCATCACCGCGGCCGGCGGCGTCCTCGTCGAGGGCCAGGACCCGGTGCTGCTGCCGAAGGCGGTGAAGAACGCCGCCGAGATCGCCGGCACGCGGCGCGCCCACCTGCGCGACGGGGCGGCGGTGACGCGCTTCCTGCACTGGCTGGAGACGACGGCGCCGGAGGGCCGCCTCGACGAGATCGCGGTGGCCGAAGCGCTCGAGCGTTTCCGCGCCGAGACCGGGGCGCTGAAGGACATTTCCTTCGACACCATCTCGGGCGCCGGCGGCCACGCGGCGCTGCCGCACTACCGGGTTACGCGCGCCTCGAACCGGCCTCTCAAGCCCGGCGAGATCTACCTGATCGATTCCGGCGGCCAGTACGAGGACGGCACCACCGACATCACCCGCACGGTGATCGTCAGCGAGCCGACGGCGGAGATGCGCGACCGCTTCACCCGCGTGCTCGCCGGCATGATCGCAATCTCCACCGCCCGCTTTCCCGTCGGCACCAGCGGCGCGCAGCTCGACCCGTTCGCGCGGATGGCGCTGTGGAAGGCCGGGCTCGACTTCGACCACGGCACCGGCCACGGCGTCGGCGTCTATCTCTCGGTGCACGAGGGGCCGCAGCGGATCTCGAAGCTCGGCACGACGCCGTTCGAGGCGGGGATGATCCTGTCCAACGAGCCCGGCTACTACAAGGCGGGCGAGTACGGCATTCGCATCGAGAACCTGCTGCTCGTCACGCCGGCCGAGCCGGTCGAGGGCGGCGAGCGGCCGATGCACGGCTTCGAGACACTGACCTTCGCGCCGATCGACCGCCGGCTGATCGAGCCGGCGCTGCTGTCGCCGGCCGACCGCGCCTGGCTCGACGGCTACCATGCCGAGGTGATGGCCCGCATCGGCCCGCTCGTCGACGGCGAGACGCGGGCCTGGCTCGCGGCGGCGACGGCGCCGCTCTGAGCGACGCCCGCATCGGCGCCACGGCGCCTGTCGGCCGAGCGGCGTCGCGCCCGCCGGAACCTCCCTCGTCGTGCCGCGTTCTCGACCGTGACGACCTCACGTGTGGAGAAGCGACATGAAGGGCATTCTGCTGTGGCTGATCGGCATCCCGATCCCGATCATCATCCTGATCTACCTGCTGTTCTGATCCACCGAGGTTCTGAGTCCCCGAGGTGTTGCGGCGGCATCTCGCCGACGGGGCGGCGGTTGCCATGACGACATTTCCGACCGGCTGTCGTCACCTAAGCCTTTGAATTTCCCCATCCTCTGATCTGGCACACGACGTGCGGAACCTCCGAACAGGTGCGGACCTCGTCCGCCGCTGTTAGGAGGTCTCGTCATGGGCATGATTTCCCCCGTCGCCATCGGCCGCGTCTATGTCGGCGAGGAGCCGGACGACGACGACATCGAGGTGCTGTCCGCCGACGGCTTCCGCTCCATCGTCTGCGTGACGCGCACCGTGGCCGGACTTCCCTGCGCTGTCGGCGAGTCTCGGCGAGGCGAAGACCGCGAACGCGCAGCGGCGGAGGCGGCCGGACTGGCCTTCCTGCGCCTCGCATGGCCGGGAGCAGTGACCGCGGAGACGGTGCGCGCCTTCCGGGAGCTGGTGCGGGTGTTGCCGCGGCCGATCTACGTGCATTGCGGGTTTGGCCAGGGGGCGGCAGCGCTGGCGCTGGTCGCGGAGGGAGATCGGCTCGACGACCCCGCCGCGACCATCGACGTGCTGGCCGCCCGCGGCATCCGGCTGCCGCCGAGCCTCGTCGCCGAGGTCGCCAGGCTTCGCGCGGCAGGTGTGGGCGCGGCAGGTGTCGGCGCGGCAGGTGTGGGCGCGGCGAGTGTGGCCGCGGCGAGTGTGGCCGCGGCAGGTCTGTGACGGGCGGCGCGGCGATGCAGCCGCGCCACCGCCGTGACGGGTCCTGGCGGCGCGGGAGAACGGAATTTCGTCCAGCGCCGTCGCAGCGCAAGCCGGCATCTCGCCATCGCCGCTGAATCACGATAAAAACACTCGTCTTTATCGTGAAATGGAGTGGCCCGTGCGAGATGCCTATTTCCCCCAGACGCTCGCGCCGCCGGACCGTGCGCCGCGCGTCCTTTCCCTCGATGCGACCGGCGGGCGCGCCCACCCGCAGACGGTGCGGGCAACCGCCATGGTCTTCGAGGATCCGGTCTCGAAGGATCTCGAGGCGCAGCTCGCGCGTCTGGCGCCGAGCGACGCCAGCGTGCTCGTCATCGGCGAGACGGGGACCGGCAAGGAACTGGTGGCGCGCCGCCTCCACCAGCTCTCTGCCCGCAGCAGCGGCCCGTTCGTGGCGGTGAACTGCGGCGCGCTCGCCGACGGGCTGGTCGACGCCGAGCTGTTCGGCCACGAGAAGGGCGCCTTCACCGGGGCACTGCGCACGCAGCCGGGCTGGTTCGAGGCGGCGAACGGCGGCACGCTGCTGCTCGACGAGGTCGGCGACCTGCCGCCGCCGATGCAGGTGAAGCTCTTGCGCGTCCTGCAGGAGCGCGAGGTGGTGCGGGTCGGCTCGCGCACGGCCATCCCCGTCGACGTGCGGGTGGTCTCGGCCACCAACGTCGATCTCGACGGGGCGGTGGCGAGCGGGCGCTTCCGCGAGGACCTGCTCTTTCGTCTCAACGTCGCGACGCTGACGCTGCCACCTTTGCGGGCACGTCCGGGCGACATTCGCCCGCTCGCCGGGCACTTCCTCGATCTCTACCGGCGCCGCCTCGGCCGGCCGGAGCTGGCGTTCTCGCCCGCCGCTCTCGCCGCGCTCACCGCCTATGGCTGGCCGGGCAACATCCGCGAGCTCGAGAACGTCGTCCACAACGCCGTGCTGCTCGCCCGCGGGCCGCGCATCGAGGCGGACGAACTGCGTCTGACGCGCTCGCTGCGCCCAGCGGCGGAGGCGCCCGCCGGGCTCGAGGACGCCTTGCGGGCGCTGTTCGAGCGGGCGCTGGTGGACGGCGAGCCGGAGCTGTTCGACCGGGTGACGCGGCTCCTCGTGCGGTCTGCCTTCGATCTTTCCCAGGCGAACCAGGTCCGCGCCGCCGAACGCCTCGGCCTCAGCCGCAACGCCTTCCGCACGCAACTGGCCCATCTCGGCGTCATCCCGGCCCGCCGGCGGCGCAGCGGCCTCGACGCGACGGAGGCTGGAGACGGGCCCTGTCCGGCGTCTCCGGGCTGACCGGGCGGAGCCTCGCCGATCGCTGTGGGAGGGAGCATCCGCGCACGCTCCGGGGCGTCGCCGCGAGGGCGTCTGCGGTGGCACCGGCGCGTGCCCCGACAGCCTGTGGCCGGGGCGCCGCGAGTGCCCGCCATTCGGCCCGCAACTTGCTTATCCGGTTCAGGGACCTGTGCCGGATATCACGCCGGCACCGGGCAACCCTTCGCCTCCCGCAGCGTTGTCACGTCCGCGTGATGGGTCGAGTGAGGAGTTCCGCGCCATGTTCGATGCCTACGTCGTCGAGATCGAGGAAACGGCCGCCGGGATCCTGATCCGCTCGGGCCGCGCGTTCGTCTTCCACGCCGTCGAGAGCATGTTCTCCGCCCTGGAGGGCGTGACCTTCCCGAGCGCGGCCGCGGCCGAACTCGCCGCCCGGCGCCTGATGCGCGGCAAGAAGCGGGCGGTGGCGTAAGCGTCACCCCGTCATCCAGCGCCGCCACCGGGCGCGCCGACCTCGTCGCGGCGGCAGCCCAATCGGGTGCCGCCGGCACAATTGCTTCCCCGCGCTAAGCCCGCCCGCTCGTGCTACCAGACTCCCAAAGGCGGAACGCACCGCCGAGGGCGTAGGAGAGGCGACGTGACGGGACGGCTTTCGGGAAAGAAGGCGGTGGTGACGGCGGCGGGGCAGGGGATCGGCCGCGCGACGGCGCTGGCGTTCGCGCGCGAAGGCGCGCGGGTGCTGGCGACCGACATCAACGAGGAGGCGCTGGCGACGCTGAAGGCGGAGAACCCGGCGGTGGCCACGGGCTTTCTCGACGTCCTCGACGGCGACGCCATCGCGGCCTTCGCCGAGGAGGTCGGCGCCGTCGACGTGCTGGCCAACATCGCCGGCTTCGTCCACCACGGCTCCATCCTCGATTGCGACGAGAAGGACTACGACTTCTCCATGGAGCTGAACGTGCGCTCCATGTACCGGATGACGCGGGCGTTCCTGCCGGCGATGCTGGCGGCCGGCGGCGGCTCGATCGTCCAGATGGCCTCGGTGGTGGGCAGCCTGAAGGGGTTCCCGAACCGCTTCGCCTACGGCGTCACCAAGGCCGCCGTGGTCGGGCTGACGAAATCCGTCGCCGCCGATTTCGTCGGTCGCGGCATCCGCTGCAACGCCATCTGCCCGGGCACCGTCGAGACGCCGTCCTGGCACGGCCGCGTCGCCGCCTCCGCGGACGCCGAGGCGGCGCGCAAGGCCTTCATCGCCCGCCAGCCGATCGGCCGCATCGGCACGGCCGAGGAGGTGGCCGCCCTCGCCGTCTACCTCGCCTCCGACGAATCCGCCTTCACGACGGGGCAGGCGCTCGTCATCGACGGCGGCATCACGATCTGACCGGCCCGTCCGCCGGCGGATCCGCGCGCGCCGGGACGTCCGCCGGCGGCGGGGCGGCGTCGACCGCGTCGGTCACCGGGCCGTCGGCCGCCGGCACGACCTCGGGCGGTGCGTACTCTGGCGGCAGGTCCTCTCGCGGCCGATCCGGCGCCTGCCCGGTCAGCTCCTCGACCGACGGGTGAGCCGGTCCGAGCTGATCGATCATGCCGCGGGCGATCTCGCGCTCGCCCATGATGACGGTGTTCGCGCCGAGGTCGTTCAGGTACTCGACCTCGGCGTCGGAGTGGGCGCGGGCGATGATCTCGATCCCGGCGCTGGCGGTGCGGGCCTGGCCGACCACCTGGCCCGCCTCGAAGGCGTTCGGGATCGCCACGACGAGGCGGCGGGCGCCGGCGAGGTTGGCCGCGGCCAGCACGTCCGGGCTCGCGGCGTTGCCGACGATCACCTCGACGGCGCTGTCGCGGATGCGCGTCACCGCCTTGTCGGCGTCCTCGATGACGAGGAACGCCGTGCCGCCGTCCTTCAGGGCGGCGCCGACGAGGCTGCCGACGCGGCCGTAGCCGACGAGGATGGTGTGGTCGGCGAGGTCGGTGCGCAGGCGCGGCCCGTCGGCGGCGTCGTTGGCGGCAGCCTCGACCTTGCCGGCGCTGGTGGCCGGCTGCACCGGCGCGGGCGGGCCGCCCTGGGCGGGCACCGGCGCGACGGACGTGGCCGCGGCTGGGGCGTAGCGCTCGACGCGCGGCTCGAGCCGGGGCCGCAGCTTGTCGAGCACGGCGAAGATCAGCGGATTGAGCATGATCGACAGGATCGCGCCGGCGAGGATGAGGTCGCTCGCCTCGTCCGGCAACAGGTCGAGGCGCGTGCCGAGGCTCGCCAGGATGAAGGAGAACTCGCCGATCTGGGCGAGGCTCGCGGCGATCGTCAGCGCCGTGCCGACCGGATGGCGGAAGGCGCGCACGATCAGGTAGGCGACGATCGACTTGCCGACGACGATGATGAACAGCGTCGCCAGCAGCGGCAGCGGGTCGCGGGCGATGCTGAACGGGTCGAACAGCATGCCGACCGAGACGAAGAACAGCACCGCGAAGGCGTCGCGCAGCGGCAGCGATTCCTCCGCCGCGCGGTGGCTGAGCTCGGACTCGCTCAGGACCATCCCGGCGAAGAAGGCGCCGAGCGCCAGCGACACCCCGAACAGCTTCGCCGCGCCGAAGGCGACGCCGAGCGCGATCGCCAGCACGGCGAGGCGGAACAGCTCGCGCGAGCCGGTGTGGGCGACGTAGTGCAGCACCCACGGGATCACCCGCCGGCCGACCAGCAGCATGACAGCGACGAAGGCGGCGACCTTGGCGAGGGTCAGGCCGATCACGCCCGGCAGGCCGAGCCCGAGCTGGGCGGCGATCGGATCGGAGCGGACCATCTCCTCGCCGCCGGTGATCAGGCTCGCGAGCGCCGGCAGCAGCACCAGCGCCAGCACCATCGCCAGATCCTCGACGATCAGCCAGCCGACGGCGATGCGGCCGCGCTCGGTCTCGATCAGCCGGCGCTCCTGCATCGCCCGCAGCAGCACGACGGTGCTCGCCACCGACAAGGCGAGCCCGAACACCAGGCTCGCCGGCACCGTCCAGCCCATCAGCGTGCCGAGGCCGAAGCCCATCGCGGTGGCGGCGGCCATCTGCACGACGGCGCCGGGCACGGCGATCGCCCGCACCGACAACAGGTCCTTCAGCGAGAAGTGCAGCCCGACACCGAACATCAAGAGGATGACGCCGATCTCGGACAACTCCGTCGCGAGGTGCTGGTCGGCGACGAAGCCCGGCGTGAACGGTCCGACGACGACGCCGGCGACGAGGTAGCCGACCAGCGGCGATAGCCGCAGCCGCTGGGCGATCAGGCCGAAGACGAACGCCAGGCCGAGGCCGACGACGATGGTGGCGATGAGGGGGGTGTCGTGCGGCATGAAGCGGGCAGGGCCTCGTCTCGTCGGAGGTCCGGAGAGGGGCTCGCACCCCCGGCTTGTCGATGTTCATATAATATGGTTGATTATGACCACATTGGGCAAGTGCCGAGCACCATGAATCTCCGCCCCGAACAAAGCCGCGCTGCCCGCGGACTGCTCGACTGGAGCCAGTCGGACCTCGCCGAGCGTGCGGGCGTGTCGCGCTCGACGGTGCGTGACTTCGAGGGCGGCCGCCACGAACTGCATCGCGCCAGCGAGGCCCAGATCGTGCGGGCGTTCACCGAGGCGGGCGTGCGCCTGATCGGCACCGACGACGAGGGCCCAGGCGTTCGGCTGGCCCGTCCGCCGGGCTGAGGGCGTCCGACTGGACGAGCCGGGTGCAGCCGGTGCAAGGTCCGGCCGGTCCGGACCAGGAATGCTCTCGATGTTCATCGTCTGCGGCGAAGCGTTGTTCGACCTGTTCGTCGTGGGCGAGAGCGGAGGAGCACTCCGCTTCGACGCCCATGCCGGCGGCTCGCCCTACAACGTCGCCGTCGGTCTCGCCCGCCTCGGCGCCGAGGTGTCGCTGGTCACCGGCATCTCGATCGACTTCCTCGGCGCGAAGCTCCTGAAGCGCCTCGAGGCCGAGGGCGTCGGCACCGGCATGATCGTCCGCAAGGGCGGCCCGACGACGATCAGCCTCGTCGGCGTCGATGCCCACGGCGTGCCGGCCTACGCCTTCCACGGCCACCGCGCCGCCGACCGCTCGATCGAGGCGGCCGACCTACCGAAGCTGCCGCTCGGCTCCCGCGTCATCCACGCCGGCTCGTTCTCGCTGGTCACCGAGCCGACGGGGGCGAGCGAACTCGCGCTGGCGCGCTCCCGCACGCCCGGCGTGGTGGTGTCGGTCGATCCGAACGTGCGGCTGTCGGTGGAGCCGGATCTCGAGGTCTGGCGGAGGCGGCTCGGCGAATGGCTGGCGATCGCCGACCTCGTCAAGGTCAGTCGCGAGGATCTCGGCGTGCTCTATGGCGACGCTGCGATGGCTGATGTCGCCGACGGCTGGCTGAAGGGCGGCGCCAAGCTCGTCGTCGTCACCGACGGCGGCGACGGCGCCCACGCCTTCACGGCCGGCTTGCGCACCCACGTGCCGGCGATGCCGACAACGGTGGTCGACACCGTCGGGGCAGGCGACACCTTCCAGGCGGCGCTGTTGTGGCGGCTCGCCGAGGAGAACGCCATGGCGCCGGCGGCACTCGCCTCGATCGACGAGGCGACGCTCCGGCGGGTGCTGCGCTACGCCGCCGCCGCCGCCGCCATCACCTGCAGCCGCGCCGGTGCCGACCTGCCGACGGCGGCGGAGGTGGACGAGCGGCTGCTGGAGACGGGCCAGTCGTCGACGGAGTGAAGGCGGCCGGCGCCTGAGCCGGGCCGGCCGTCTCGCGGGACTTCAGGCGACGCGTTCCGCCCGCGCCGGGCAAGGCCATCGACCGCCCGGCGCCTGGAGCCTCTGGCCGCCTGGCGCGTCCTTACGCGGCCTGGCGCTTGGCCTGGATCAGCTTGCGGTTGACGAGCACCTCAGCGATCTGCACGGCGTTCAGCGCCGCGCCCTTGCGCAGGTTGTCGGAGACCACCCACATGGCGAGGCCGTTTTCCACCGTCGGGTCCTCGCGGATGCGGCTGATGTAGGTGGCGTCCTCGCCCGTCGCTTCGTGCGGGGTGACGTAGCCGCCGTCCTCGCGCTTGTCGACGACGAGGCAGCCCGGTGCCTCGCGCAGCATCTCCCGGCACTCGTCGGCCGACAGCGGGTTCTCGAGCTCGAGGTGGACGGCTTCGGAGTGCGAGACGAACACCGGCACGCGCACGCAGGTCGCCACCACCTTGATCTTCGGATCGAGAATCTTCTTGGTCTCGACCGTCATCTTCCACTCTTCCTTGGTGAAGCCGTCGTCCAGGAAGACGTCGATGTGGGGGATGACGTTGAAGGCGATGCGCTTGGTGAACTTCCGCGATTCGACCGGGTCGGAGACGAAGATCGCCCGCGTCTGCTCGAACAGCTCGTCCATCGCGTCCTTGCCGGCGCCGGACACCGACTGGTAGGTGGCGACGACGACGCGCTTGATGCCGGCGCGGTCGTGGATCGGCTTCAGCGCCACGACGAGCTGCGCGGTCGAGCAGTTCGGGTTGGCGATGATGTTCTTCTTGCGGAAGCCGGCGATGGCGTCGGCGTTCACCTCCGGCACGATCAGCGGAACGTCGGGGTCCATCCGCCAGGTCGACGAGTTGTCGATGACGACGCAGCCCTTCGCGGCGATCTTCGGCGACCACTCCTTCGAGATCGCGCCGCCGGCCGACATCAGGCAGATGTCGATCTTGGAGAAGTCGACGGTCTCGAGCGCCTTCACCTTCAGCGTGCGGTCGCCGAAGGAGACCTCGGTGCCCTGGCTGCGGCGGGAGGCGACGGCGACGACCTCGTCGGCGGGGAAGCCGCGCTCGTCGAGGATGTCGAGGATCTCGCGACCGACATTGCCGGTCGCGCCGACGACGGCGACGGAAAAGCCCATGGTTCTCAGCTCCTGCCTCCCGATGGCGCCCGGCGTGGCGGCGACCCGCGCGGGCGTCCGTCCCTCCCCGTCCCCGGGGAGTGCGGCGGGGGCGAGGAGAGGATCAGCGCGTCGTCGTGGTCGTTTTCGACGCAGGCCGCCCGGCAGCTCCCGAACGCGAAGCGCCGCCGCCACCGAGGTGGCGGTCGTCACGCGAGGCGAAGGGATGGACAAAGGACATGCGAGGCCGCGTCACGCTGGAACTCGGCGGTGGTGATGACGGAAAACCCCGCGCCCGTCAACGGCATCGGCGGGCGGCCGCGACGAGCACGCCCGCGCGCCGTCGACGACGCGGCGATCCACCGGGGGGAGGGGCGTCGGGAAAGGGCGGCCGGGCGCCGCCCGCGGCCTCAGGCGTTGACGGCGGCGAGCGCGTCTTCGCGGCTGTCGGCCGACTTCAGGATCGACAGGAAGCCGGAGATCTCGAAGACCTCGCGGATGTGCGGCGGCAGCCGGCACAGCACCAGCGCCCCACCCGCCTGCTTCAGCCGCTTGGCGACGACGAGGATGACGCGCAGCCCGGCGCTCGAGATGTAGTCGAGGCCCGAGAAGTCGACGACGATGCGCGTGGTGCCGGCGGTGACGTGGGCGAGGATCTCGCTCTCCACCCCCGCCGCGTTGTTGCTGTCGAGGCGGCCCTGGGGCAGCAGCACCAGCACGTCGCCCGAGCGTTCCGTCGCAATCGTCATGATCGTTCCGTCGGTTGGGTCGCCGCCTCCGCCCGGCCGGGGCACGGGGAGGAGGGCGCGCGCGGCAGGGGTCGCGCGCAAGAACGGATACCGACCCCGCTGCCGCCTGTCCAGCCCGGGCCGGCTGTGGCATGAACGGCGGGGAGATCCGCGCGGCCGGCGGGCCGGTGTCGCGGGTGGTTGGGGTCGTCGCCGATGCGGGCGGCGCCAGAGAGGGCGGGCCCGGTATGGACTTGTCGCGTCTGCTGCTCGCACCCGGACCGCCCCGCCAGCGCCCGCCCGACCTCAGCTACGCCGCCGACGAGCGGCCGCCGCTGGTGGCGCTCCTCAGCCTCGCCACCCAGCACGCCGTGATGGCGCTGTCCCTGTCCGCCTACGTGCTGATCGCCTGCCGCTCGGCCGGCATCGGCGCCGAGGCGACCCGGCTCATCCTGGCCGGCACGGTGATGGCGATGGCGGTGGCGACGCTGCTGCAGGCCGTCGGGCGGCGGACCGGCTCGGGGACGATGATCGTCCACATCCCCGACCCCTTCTACATCGGCATCGTCAGCGGGGCGATGAAGGTGGCGGGCCCGTCGGCGCTGGTGATGATCGGGCTGACGAGCGGCATCGCGCAGCTCGTTGTGGCGCGCGCGATGCCCTACCTGCGTGCGTTCTTCCCCTCCCACGTCGCGGGCGTCGTCGTCCTCGTCGCCGGGCTGTCGCTCGTCGAGTACGCCGTCGAGGGCGGCCTCGGTCTCGACCATGCGACCGCGGTGCAGTTGCCGGAGTTCCTCGTCTTCCTCGCCACGTTCGGGACGATCGCGGCGTTCTCGGTGTGGGGCTCGCGCACCCTGAAGCTGTTCGCCCTGTTCGCCGGGCTGGCGCTCGGCATCGCCACCGCCGCCGTCTTCGGGCTGCTCGAGGGAGGGGCGAGCATCGCCGCCGCCCCGCTGTTCGGACTGCCGGCGCTGCACCTGCCGGCCTTCGACGTCGGCGGTGGCGCCCTCGCCTCGATCGCGCTGCTGGCGGTGATGGTCAGCCTCGATACGCTCGCCTGCGTCGTCATCATGGACAAGATGGACGACAGTGCCTGGCGCCGGCCCGACATGCGCCGCGTCGCCGGCGGCATCACCGCGAACGGCATCGGCGACATCGCCTCCGGCCTGTTCGGCGGCATGCAGGTGGCGCCGTCCTCCGCCAACATCGGCCTCGCCCACGCGAGCCGGGCGACGTCGCGGGTGATCGGGCTCGTCGTCGCGGCGATCCTGGTGATGCTCGCCCTGATGCCGAAGCTGACGGTGGCGCTGACGCTGATGCCCGGGCCGGTGATGGGGGCGGTCGCGCTCTATGCCGCGTCCTTCCTGATCGCCTCGGGCATCGAGCTGGTGGCGACCCGCGCCCTCGACAGCCGCGGCGTCTTTCTGATCGGCGTTTCCGTCAGCCTCGGCCTGATCGGCATCGCCTACGAGGACATGGTCTCGACGGCGCCGCAGATCGTGCGGGCGCTGTTCGAGGACGCGGTGATCGTCACCGGCGTCAGCGCCGTCGGCCTCAACCTTTTGTTCCGCCTCAACGCGCGCGCGAGCGCCACGTTCGTTCCGGCCGACGGCGACGCCTCGGCGGCGGTGACGGCGATGCTCGAGAGGCAGGGCTCGGCGTGGGGCGTGCGCCGCGACGTCCTCAACCATGCCAAGCTCGCCGCCGGCGAAGCGGTGGAGACGCTCGCGCGTGGCGGATCGACGCGGCGCCTCGCGCTGGTGACGGCCCGGTTCGACGAGACGAGCCTGACGGTGGAACTGCTGCACGCCGGCGCGCCCCTCGACATCGCCGCGCGCCCGGCGGTCATGCCCGGGGGAGACGGAGAGGACGACGCCCTGATGGAGGCGGCGTCGGCCGCCATCCTGACGCGGCTGACCGATCGCATCACCACCGGGTCGCGCGACGGTGGCTCCTATCTGCTACTGCACTTCGAGCACTGATCCGGTAGTGTCGCCGCCGTACGCGTGTCGAGCCCGGAGGCCGTCGCGATGCATACCGCTGGGGAGTCGCCTGCCGTGAATCTCACGTTCCTCGAAGAGCTTCTGCTGTTGTGCCTCGACGACGAGACGGGCCTGCTGCGCCCCGCCTTCGCCCCGTGGCTCGATACCGCCGGGGCCGGTGCTCTTCTGATGGACCTCGCCCTGAAGAACCGCGTCGACACCGATCCGAAGCGCCTCGAGATCGTCGACAAGACGCCGACCGGCGAGCCGCTGCTCGACGACGCCCTTGCGATCGTCTCCGAGGTGCCGAGCGGCCAGCCGATCGACGCCTATCTCGCGCAGCTGTCGCGCCACGGCGAGCGCTTCCGCGGCGAGGCCCTCGACCGGCTGGTGGAGCGCGGCGTCCTGACGGTGAAGGACGACCGCTTCCTCTGGGTTTTCAAGACGCGCGCCTATCCGGTCGTCGACGGCCGCGCCGAACGGGAGGTGAAGCGCCGCCTGTTCGCCATCCTGTTCGACGACGAGATCCCCGATCCGCGCGACGTCGTGCTGATCAGCCTGGTGTCGGCGTGCAACCTGTTGCCGATGATGCTGTCGGCCGACGAGTGCGAGCACGTGCGCGACCGGGTCGAGACGATCCGCAAGATGGACCTCATCGGCCAGTCGGTCGGACGGGCGATCCGCGACATCGAGTGGTCGATCGCCCTGACGCAGACGGGCTTCTGACGTGCGCCGACGCTGACAGCCCGCGGCGCAGCCGACCGCCGAGCCGCGTGAGCCGATGCAGACGTTCCAGTATTTTCGCCCGACGCTCTACGCGACCTGCTTCTTCTCGATGCATGTCGCCGTGGCGATGCTCTTGCCGGCATTCGTCGACCTCGCCGACGGCAGCCCGGACTGGATCGTCTTCGTCGGCGTCAGCGTCGCCGTCTTCGTCGTCTCGCTGCTCGGCATCCTGTCACTGCGCCAGCCGCTGCCGCGCTTCACACCACGCTTCGGTTTCCTGGTGACGACGGTGCTGTGGGTGTCGACGTGCCTCGTCGGCGCCCTGCCGTTCTATTTCTCGGCGCTCGGGCTGAGCTTCGCCCAGTCGGTGTTCGAATCGGTGTCGGGCCTCACCACCACGGGCTCGACGGTGATCGCCGGACTCGACCGTGCGCCCCGCGGCATCCTGCTCTGGCGGGCGCTGCTGCAGTTCTTCGGCGGTATCGGCATCGTCGCCATCGGGCTGTTCCTGTTCCCGTTCCTGCGCGTCGGCGGCATGCAGCTGTTCCGCTCGGAATCCTCCGACCGCTCCGACAAGGCGCTGCCGCGGGTCGTGCAACTGACCACCGCGCTCGTCGTCATCTATGTCGGCCTCAACGTGCTGTGCACGCTCGTCTATGCGGCGCTCGGCATGTCCTTCTTCGACGCCGTGACACACGCCATGGGGACGATTTCCACCGGCGGCTACTCGACCCACGACGCCTCGTTCGGCTACTTCGCGAGCCCGGCCATCCATTGGGCCGGCACGATCTTCATGACCCTCGGGGGAATGTCGTTCGTGCTGTTCGTTGATCTTTGCGTCAACGGCCGCCTGACGCTGTTCACCGACCTGCAGACCCGCGTTTATCTCGGCCTCATCGTCGCTGCCTCGCTGGCGCTCGCCCTCTGGCTCGCCGCGCGCGACCAGATGCCGTTCCTCGACGCCCTCACCCATTCCGCCTTCAACGTCGCCTCGGTCGTGACGACCACAGGCTACGCCTCGACCGACTACGCCCTCTGGGGGCCGTTCTCGGTGGCGCTGTTCCTGATGCTCACCTTCGTCGGCGGATGCTCCGGGTCGACCGCCGGTGGCATCAAGGTCTACCGCTTCATCATCGTCTTCGCCGCCCTCAACCGGGCGCTGCACCGTCTCGTCTATCCGAATGCGATCGTACCGCTGCGCTACGGCGACCGCCGGGTCGATTCCGATGTGTTCGAGTCGGTGATGACCTTCCTGATCGCCTTCTTCGCGATCCTCGCGGCCTTCACGGTGCTGTTGTCGCTCGTCTCCGGCCTCGACCTCGTCACCAGCCTGACGGGGACGCTGACGGCGCTCTGCAATGTCGGCCCCGGCCTCGGCGAGATCATCGGCCCCGCCGGCAACTTCTCGACCGTCGACGATGCGGCGGCGTGGATCCTGTCGGCCGCCATGCTGCTCGGCCGGCTGGAGATCATGACGATCCTGGTGCTGCTGTCGCCGGTCTACTGGCGCTCCTGAGGGCGTCTCAGGTCGGGCTGGCGAGGCAGTCGACGAGGCTCTTCGAAAGGTCCGTCATCAGCTCGAAATAGAGCTCCGGCCCAGGCGTGTGCCCCGCCGCCGCGTCGGGGTCGAGCACGCCGGTGCGCACGCCGGTGTCCTCCACCAGACGGGTGACGACGCGCGGCTCGAACTGCGGCTCGGTGAACACGCAGACGGCGCCCCGCTCGGCAAGGATGTCGCGGATCTCCTGGATGCGGGCGGCTCCCGGCGCGCGGTCCGGGCTGACGGTGATCGTCCCCACCGCGTCGAGGTCGTAGCGGGCGTCGAAGTACTGGTAGGCGTCGTGGAAGACGATGAACGGCTTCTCGCGCACCGGCGCGAGCTCGCCCGCCAGGCGTTCGTCGAGAGCCGCGAGCCGGGCCTCGAGCGCCGCGCCGTTCGTGGCGTAACGGTCGGCGTTGGCGGGGTCGGCATCGGAGAGCGTCGCGACGATCGCGCGCGTCATCGCCGCGGCGTTGCGGGGGTCGAGCCAGAGATGCATGTCATGGTCGCCGTCGTGGCCGTGCGCATCCGCGTGCCCGTCGGCATCATGCCCGTCCGCCTCATGCCCGTCCGCATCATGCCCGTGGGCGTCGTGGCCGTGAGCATCGCGCCCGTGGGCGCCAGCCTCGGTGTGCTCGGCGGCGGCGTGATCGTGATCATGATCCGCCGTCGTCTCCTGGTGTTCGGCACCGTCGGCGTGGCCGGTGGCCCCGGCGGGCGTTGCAGTGGCGTGGTCGTGATCCTCGTCGCTCGCCTCAGTTGCTTCCCCGGCGTGCTGGTGGCCGGCTTCCGCTGCGTGGCCTTCGGCTTCGGCGTGATCGTGATCATGATCGCCGCCGGCCGGCTCGGCGTGGTCGGCGTCGGCGGCCGCCTCGTGGCCGTGGTCGTGCGGTGCCCACAGGCCGCCCTCGCGCAGCGGCATCAGTCTCAGGCCGGGCGCGTCCGCCAGATCGACGACGTCGGCCTGGCCCGCCAGTGTCTCGAGCGGGTGGTCGAGGAAGGTCTCGAGCCCCGGCCCGACGCGGAAGACGATCTGCGCGCCGGCCAGCGCGGCGGCATCGGACGGCTTCAGCGTGTAGGTGTGCGGCGACGCGCCGCCCTTCACCAGCAGCACCGGCTCGCCGACGCCCGCCATCACGCCGGCGACCAGCGAGTGGATGGGCGCGATCGAGGCGACGGTGCTCGGCGGCGGCGACGGTGCGTCCGCTGCGGCGTGCAGCGACGGGACGGCGAGCCCGCCGAGGCCGATGGTGCACGCCGCCACAAGCGTAGCGCGTCGATGGGCGGCGATCGTGGGGGTGCGACGCATGGCGGTGACTTCCATTGAAGGCGAAGAGGGCGGCCGGGGACATCGTTGGGAACTGTAACTTTATAACGTTGCGCAGTTCAGGGACAAGCCGCCATATGTGCGCACGAGCCGGCTGGGCCGGGCTTGCGGCGTGCGGATGTGGCGGGATGGCGGACGGCGTGGGTCCTGAAGTCGATGAGCGGGCACTGGGCGCGGCTCTGCCGGTCGGCGTGCGGGCGGCCGCGCCGGCGCTGGCATCTGCGTCGGGGCTCGGCATCCGGCGCGGACAGCGCTGGCTGCTGCGCGACGTCGACCTTGCCGTCCATCCCGGCGAGATCGTCACGGTCATCGGGCCGAACGGCGGTGGCAAGACGACGTTGCTCAAGGCGCTGCTCGGGCTGGTCGCCGCCGACGAGGGCCGTGTCGACCGTCGCCCCGGCCTCGTCGTCGGCTACGTGCCGCAGCGCCTGCAGCTCGAATGGACGATGCCGCTGACCGTCGACCGGCTGATGACGCTGACCGGCCGGCTGCCGCAGGACGCGGTCGGCGACGCCTTGCGGGCGACGGGGGCCGAGCATCTGCGCGCCCGCGCCGTGCAGGCTCTCTCGGGGGGCGAACTGCAGCGGGTGCTGCTCGCCCGCGCGCTCGCCCGCCGTCCCGACCTGCTCGTCCTCGACGAGCCGGTGCAGGGGGTGGATTTTTCCGGCGAGGCGGAGCTCTACGGCCTCATCGGCGACGTGCGCGACCGCACCGGCTGCGGCGTGCTGCTCGTCTCCCACGACCTGCACGTGGTGATGGCCGCCACCGACCGCGTCATCTGCCTCGACGGTGGCGTGCAGTGCAGCGGCCGGCCGCGCGAGATCGCCGCCGACCCGGCGCTGGTGCGCCTGTTCGGGCCACGCTCGGCCGAGGCGAAGCTCGCCGTCTACGCCCACGATCATCACCACGACCATCACCACGACCACGGTCATGCCCTTCCGCACGACCACGGCCACGACCACGACCATCCACACGACCATCCACACGACCATCCACACGACCATCCACACGACCATCCACACGACCATCCACACGACCATCCGCACGACCATCCCTACGACCGTGCGTCGCCCCGGGCGCCGTCGGGCGGGGCCTGAGCCGTGCCGGACGAGTTCCTGGTGCGCGCGGCACTGGCCGGCGTCGGCGTGGCGCTGGTGGCGGGGCCGCTCGGCTGCTTCGTCGTCTGGCGCCGCCTCGCCTATTTCGGCGACACCATGGCCCATTCGGCGCTGCTCGGCGTGGCGCTCGCGCTCGCCTTCGGCTTCTCGACGCAGATCGGCGTCCTCGTCGTCGCGCTCGCCGTGGCGGTGCTGCTGGCGCTTTTGGAGCGGCTGCGCACCATTCCCTCGGACACGCTGCTCGGCATCCTCTCCCACTCGGCGCTGTCGATCGGACTGGTGGCGGTCGGCTTCATGGCGTGGCTGCGCGTCGACCTGCTCGCCTATCTGTTCGGCGACGTGCTGTCGGTGTCGTGGACCGACGTGGCGACGGTGATCGCCGGCGGCGCCGGCGTGCTGGCGATCCTCGCCTGGCTGTGGCGCGACCTCGTGGCGGCAACCGTCAGCCCCGATCTCGCCGCGGCGGAAGGCATCGACGTCCTGCGCGGCCGCATCGTCTTCACGCTTTTGATGGCGGTCGTCATCGCCATCGCGATGAAGATCGTCGGCGTGCTGCTGATCACCTCGCTCCTGATCATCCCGGCCGCCACCGCGCGCCGCTTCGTCGGCTCGCCGGAGGCGATGGCGGTGATCGCGGCGCTGACGGGAGCGGTCGCCGTGCTCGCCGGCCTCGCCTTCTCGCTTTACGCCGACACGCCGTCGGGGCCGTCGATCGTGGTGGCGGCGCTGGCGCTGTTCCTCATGTCGCTGCTGCCGCTGCCAATGCTGGCGGGCCGCCGCTAGTCCCGCGGCGACGACGCCCGGGCAGAGCGAAGCCCGCGCCAGGCGGGGCGCGAATCTGTGATTGTCGGCGAGAGACCCTGCGCGCTATGCTCGCACTACTCCGGCGGGTGGGGCGGGGGATGGCGCACGCGGGGGAGACACGCGGGGGTCGTGGTTGCCACGCCGCGACGCTGGTCGCGGCGGGCGGCTTGGCGTGTCTGCCGGTCGCCGTGATGGCGGGGGCCTGGACGCTGGAGCCCGGCACCGGCCAGATCATCTTCGGCCTCGAGAGCAAGCTCGCCACACACGAGTTCAACGGCGAGGGCGAGCGTGTTCCCCGCGATCGCTACGCCAAGACCGAACTGTCCGCCTATGCCGAGTACGGCCTCGCCGAGGGGCTGACGGTGCTGTTCTCCCCGCGCGTCGAGGACGTCAACGATTCCTCGCGCTGGGGCGGTGCGCGCACCGGCCTCGGCTACACCGAGATCGGCGCGCGGGCGCGCTTCGTGCGCTTCGATGCGGAGAAGCCGGGGGTCTGGCAGGGCTCGGTGGTGTCGATGCAGGGCTCGGTGCGCATCCCCGGCTCGCTCGACGACAACGACCCGCTGCTGGTTGGCAACAACGTCTTCGAGATCGACGGGCGCCTGCTGTTCGGCACGAGCTTCATGCTCGGGCCGTGGTCGAGCTTCATCAATGCCGAGGCCGGCTACCGCTGGCGCGACGGCGACCCGCCGAGCGAACTGCGCGGCGACCTGACCTTCGGCGTGCGGCCACGGGCGGACTGGCTGGCGCTGGCGCAGGTGTTCCAGGTCGCCACCGTCGGCGGCGGCAGCGGCGGCTTCAAGGCCGGCGCCTACACGCGCGTACAACTCTCCGCCGTGCACGATCTCGACGCCCGCTGGTCGGTGCAGGTCGGCGCCAACTCGGTGGTGGCGGGGCGCCGCGCCCTTGCCGAGAACGGCGTCATCCTCGCCGTTTGGCGGCGGTTCTGAAGGCCACGCGGAGGCGACGGCCGCCCCGTCAGCGCCGGGGCTCGAGCGGTCCGGTGTCGTCGGCCTCGGCAGCGAGCAACTCGTCGAGGTATCGCTTCAGCACCGCCCGCTCCGGCACCGTGCCGGCGAGCCGGCCGCTCGCGTCGAGCACCGGCAGCACCCCGGCGACGCCCTCGGCGATCGCCTCGACGTGGTCGGCGACGGCGTCGGCGACGTGGGCGGTCGCCGGCACCGCCTCGACCAGGGCCTCGATCGGCGTCCCGGGGGCGGAGAGCGCCGTCTCGAGCAGGTGGTCGCGGCGCACCAGCCCCAGGAACAGGCCGTCCGCCGCCTCGACGGCGACGACGAGGGCGAAGGTGCCGTGGCTCGCCTCCGCCGCCTCGCCCGCCGGCGTACCCTCAGCGAAGCGCGGTACGTCGGCGAGGGGGACGTCCGCCAGCCTGAGCGCCCTGAGGCGTCCGACGTCGCGCGGCCCGGTGAGGTCGCGGCCGCGCACATGGAAGCGCCAGGTCGAGAACGAGTAGCCGAACCACCGCCGGGTCAGCACGTTCGCCACCACCACCGCGATGGCGACGGAGACGATGCCCGAGTGGATGCCGGTGGTTTCCACCGCGAGGAGAACGATCGCGAGCGGCGTGCCGACGATCGCCGCCGCCACCGCCGACATGCCCGTCACCACCGCGAGACCGCTCGGCTCGGTCGGTCCGAGCAGCGGCGCCACGGCGGCGACGTGCAACAGCGAACCGAAGGCGGCGCCGAGGAACAGCGAGGCGGAGAACAGTCCGCCGCGGAAGCCGGAGCCGATGCAGACGATCGAGGCCGCCGCCTTGGCGATGACGATTGCCGCCAACGCGCCCACCGTGGCGTCGTGGCCGAGGATGTTGTTGATGCCGGCATGACCCGGGCCGGTGACGACCGGCACCATGATCGCGAGCCCGCCGAGCGCCGCACCGCCGATCACCGGCCGGAGCGCCTTCGGTCCCGGCAGGCGCGCCAGCACCGCCTCCACCGTGGTGGTGCCGCGCATCACGACGATGCCGACGAGGGCGCCGGCGATGCCGACGAGCACGGCGAACGGATAGTGCCAGAGCGCCGGCCCGACCACGTGAGCCGCGGGAAACAACGGGTTCGGCCCGATGATGAAGTGGGTGGCGAGCCCGCTCATCGCCGCCGCCACGAGGGTCGGCGCGAGCGCCCGCACGGCGTAGCCGCCGACGACGAGCTCCAGCGCATAGACGGCGCCGGCGAGCGGCGCGCCGAAGATCGCGGCGATGCCGGCCGCCGTGCCGCACGCCACCAGCACGCGCAGCGCCCGCCGCGACACGCCGAGGCGCTGGCCGGCGACGGAGAGCAGGCCGGCGCCGATCTGCGTCATCGCCGCCTCGAAGCCGACCGAGCCGCCGATGGAGATCGACAGGGCGCACAGGCCGACCAGCACCAGGCTGTCGCCGAGCGACATCCGCCCGCCTTCCAGCGCGTTCGCCTCCACCGGATCGACGATCGACAGCCGGTGCAGCCGCCCGGCGAGCCAGAGGGCGAGGCCGAGCACCAGCCCCCCGACGGTGGTGACGGCGAGGATGCGCCACGGCGGCACGCCGCCGGTGCCGACGACGTCGACATCGAAGCCGAACAGCAGCGTCTGGATTTCGCCGACGAGGGTGTGGGTGGCGGCGACGATCACCGCGATCGCGAGCCCGCCCACCGCGGCGAGCGAGAAGACGATCAGACGCTCGCGGTCGGAGGACCCGGCGTCGTCGCGCGGGTTCGTCGCGGGCAGCGCGGCGGGAGCCGGCGCGATCGTCACCCCGGCCCCCGGTCGCCGTTACGGGTTGCGCAGGCCGACGGCGCGGAACGTCACCGTGCAGCTGTCGTCGAAGTTGAACTTGGTCAGCTTGCCGGTGATCGTCACCTGGGTGGTCGAGCCGTCGATCTTCGAGGGCTGGAACTTCATCTCGCTGTAGGTCGACGTCCAGGTCGCGACGCCGTTCCAGCGGTCGACCTGGGTGAGTTCGTAGTCGCCGGCTGTCTTGAACGTCTTGCCGGTCGGGACGATGACCACGGTGCCGTTGGCGTTGGTGAGCACGAAGCCGGGCTTGGCGACCTTGTCGGGCGTCTGCATGCCCCACAGCACGGTCGCGAAGTACATGCTGCGCGTGTCGCCGACCATGTTCTTGCACGCCTTGTTGGCGGCGGTGACGAGGAAGGTGCCGGTGAACAGGTACTGCGTCTGCTGCGCCGCGGCGCCGGTCGCCAAGGTGGCGGCGAGGCCGAGCGCGGCGAGGCCGGCGAGCGGGGCGAGGGCTTTCACGGGGTTCACGAGGCTTGGCTCCAGAAGGGTCGTCCGGCCGCTAGCGGCGCGGGATCAGCAGCCAGAGATCGATGTCGAGGACGACCGCCGGGTCGTAGGCCCCCGTGGCGTCGCGGTCGGGGAAGTCGTGGCACGGCCGGTTCTTGACGGCAACCGTCCTGACCCTGAGTGCGCCGGCGTCCGGCCGCCCTTCGAGCTCCTCGGCGGCCAGCACCTCGGACCAGGCGTAGACGGTGTCGCCGGCGAAGACCGGGGCGACATGGCGGCCGCCATTGATCGCCGCGACGTGGAAGGCATTGGAAAGGCCGTTGAACGTCAGCGAGCGGGCGATCGAGATGACGTGGCCGCCATAGACGAGGCGTCGGCCGAAACGACCAGCGGCCTCGGTGTGCTGGTTGAAGTGCACCCGCGCCGTGTTCTGATAAAGGCGGGTCGCGAGTTGATGCTCGCTCTCCTCGACCGTCGTGCCGTCGACGTGATCGATGCGCTCGCCGACGGCGTAGTCGGCGAAGCGGTGGGGCGAGCCGGAGAGGTCGTCGTCCCAGCCGTCGAGGTCGAGCATCGGGGCGGCGTTGCCGATGACGTCGACGCCGACGGCGGCCGGCACGTTCGGCACGTGGGCGGGCGGCGCCGGGGTGCCGGCATCGCGCTTGTTGACCATCACCCAGCGGACATAGTCGACCACCTCGGTGCCGTCGTCCTTGTAGCCGGTGGAGCGGACGTAGACGACGCCGGTCTTGCCGTTGGAGTTCTCCTTGAGACCGATCACCTCGGAGATCGCCGTCAGCGTCTCGCCCGGATAGACCGGCGCCAGGAAGCGACATCCGGCGTAGCCGAGGTTGGCCACCGCGTTCAGCGAGATGTCCGGCACCGTCTTGCCGAAGACGGTGTGGAAGACCAGCAGGTCGTCGAGCGGCGCCTCAGGGTAGCCGACGTCGCGGGCGAAGCGGTCGGACGACTGCACGGCGAAGCGGCCACCATAGATCGCCTGGTAGAGCGCGGCGTCGCCGACGGTGAGCGTGCGCGGCGTCGCGTGGCGGATGACCTGGCCGAGCCGGAAATCCTCGAAGAAGTTGCCCGCCTTGGTCTTCGTCATGTTCGCCTCGCCCACCGCGGGAGGACGCGACAGTGGCCGATGGTTCCGCCATCGGCAAGCGGGGCGCGGCACGCGAAATCGGCGCACCCCTCGGGGGCGGGGCTGCGTCTCTAAGCCTTCTTTCCAGTTGCCAACCTTCGGGCGCCGGGGCTTTATCGGCGGCACAAAGAGACTGCGCCACGGTCCCGCGGCCGGAAACGGCCGGCTCGCAGCCGAAGGCGTGACCATTCTCGACGGGGCGAAGGGGTCGCCCCCTGCCAGAACACCATCCGAGGAAACACCCATGAAGCGTCGTGAATTTCTGAAGTCTGCCGGTCTCGCCTCGGCCGCCGCGGCGACGACGGCCGCCGCCCTGCCGATGCCGGCGATCGCCCAGGATGCGCCGGAGCTCAACTGGCGCCTGACCTCGAGCTTCCCGAAGTCGCTCGACACCATCTATGGCGGCGCGCAGTACTTCGCCGACCGGGTCGCCGCCCTCACCGGCGGCAAGTTCAAGATCCAGGTGTTCGCGGCGGGTGAGATCGTCCCCGGCCTGCAGGCGCTCGACGCCGTCTCCAACGACACCGTCGAAATGTGCCACACCGTCAGCTACTACTATGTCGGCAAGGATCCGACCTTCTGCCTCGGCGCGGCGATGCCGTTCGGCCTGAACGCCCGCCAGCAGAACGCCTGGCTCTACCAGGGCGGCGGCAACGCCCTGATGAACGAGTTCTACAAGGGCTACAACGCCGTCGGCTTCCCGTGCGGCAACACCGGCGCCCAGATGGGCGGCTGGTTCCGCAAGGAGATCAAGTCGGCCGCCGACCTGCAGGGCCTGAAGATGCGCATCGGCGGCTTCGCCGGTCAGGTGATGGCGAAGGTCGGCGTCGTGCCGCAGCAGATCGCCGGCGGCGACATCTACCCGGCGCTGGAGAAGGGCACGATCGACGCGGCGGAGTGGGTCGGCCCCTACGACGACGAGAAGCTCGGCTTCTACAAGGTCGCCCCCTACTACTACTATCCGGGCTGGTGGGAGGGTGGCCCGACCGTGCACGCCTTCGTCAACCTGGCGAAGTTCGAGGCGCTGCCCGACACCTACAAGGCGGCGATCCAGTCGGCGACGACGGAAGCCAACACCTGGATGCTGGCCAAGTACGACACCGAGAACCCGGCGGCGATCAAGCGGCTCTACGCCCAGGGCGCCAAGGTGACGGCCTTCCCGCTCGACGTGCTGAACGCCTGCTTCGCCGCGGCGCAGGAGGTCTATGCCGAGACGACGGCGAAGAACGAGAACTTCAAGAAGATCTACGACGCGATCACCGCCTATCGCGCCGAGGCCGACCTGTGGTTCCAGTACACCGAAGGCACCTTCGACCAGTACATGTACTACCTGCAGCGCGAGGGGAAGCTGAAGCCCGCCTGATCGCGGCTCGGCGACGCGAGCAACAGGAAAGGGCGCCGGCGACGGCGCCCTTTCTCGTTTGGTCAGTTGGGACAAGACGTCGGCGGCTCCGGGCTCAGCCGCGGCGTGCCGTCGGCCCGTCGCAGGCCCCGCCGGATCTCGCCGGCGACCTGCCGGATCGAAGGCTCATAGCCGCTGTCGGCTTCGATCTGGCCGACGCACCCCCAGCAGTTGCCGCCGCAGTCGGTCGACAGCGCGTCCTGGTCGCTGTCGAGGGGGCGACGGCAGATGTCGCAGACCCGCACGGTCGTCTCCGGTCACGCCGTCTTCAGGAAGGCGAGGTGCTCGGCCACGACCGCGTCGATGTCGGTGTCGGGGCGGAAGCCGAGGGCGTCGGCCCGCGCCGTGCGGATGCCGGCGGGCCAGGAGGCGACGATCTTGGCGATGCGCGCGTCGGGGGCGTGCTCGATCAGCCCGGGATCGGCGCCGACACGGGCGAGGGCGGCGATCATCGCGGCCACCGAGACGGTGATGCCCGGCAGGTTCAGCGTCGCGTCGCCCTGGAAGGCGTCCTGCGGCAGCGCCGCCGCCTGGACGAGGTTGCGGACGACCGTGTCGGGCGAGGAGATCCACAGCCGCAGCGTCTCGGCCACCGGCAGCACGGCGCGCTCGCCGGCGAGCGGCTCGCGCAGGATCGAGCTCGCGAACGAGGAGGCGGCGGCGTTCGGCTTGCCCGGCCGCACCACCACCGTCGGCAGCCGCACCGAGCGACCGTCGACGTCGCCGCGCCGGGTCCGGTCGGCGACGAGGTACTCACCGATCACCTTCTCGGCGCCGTAGGAACTCGCCGGCTTCGGCGTGGTGGCGTCGTCGACGAAGCCGTCGGGGCCGACGCGGCCGAAGGCGGCGACCGAGCTCGCGAAGACGAGGCGCGGGCGCCGGCCACCGGCGGCGAGCGCATCGAGCAGCGTCCGCGTGCCATCGACGTTGACGCGCATGCCGAGCGCAAGGTCGGCCTCCGCCGCGCCCGACACGACCGCCGCCAGGTGGAAGGCGACGTCGACGCCGTCGCCGATCGCGCGGGCGACGGCGGCCGCGTCGCAGAGATCGGCCGTCACGAGACCGACGCGCCCGTCGGCGAAGGGGGCCGGCGGAACCGCGTCGAAGGCGGTGACGGCGGTGACGGGCTCGCCGCCGAGGCCGTCCGCCAGGAGCCGTTCGATCAGGCGCCGGCCGAGGAAGCCGCCGCCACCAGTGACGAGGATGCGCATCTTGGTTCTTGTCCCTCGGCCTCATTGCCGCGCCGCTCGAACGGCGGGCGAGGACATTGGCCGCTCACGCGGGCAGGATCAATGTAGATGGGGTCCGATCGGCAGTGTCGGCAGGCGGGCGCGGCGCGCGAGGGCATGGAGAACGGTATGGCGAAGGAGATCGAGCGCAAGTTCCTGGTGGTGGACGACGGCTGGCGGGGCGAAGTCCGCGACACGGCCCGTCTGCGCCAGGGCTACCTGTTCGCCGACGAGCGCATCGCCATAAGGGTCCGGACGGCCGGCGAAACCGCGTACCTGACGATCAAGGCCGACAACACGGCGGTCACGCGCGACGAGTTCGAGTACGAGATCCCGCTCGCCGACGCCGTGGCGATGCTCGCCTTGTGCCGGGGCGGGCTGGTCGACAAGACCCGTCACACGCTGGACCGCCCGGGCGGCCACTGGACGGTCGACGTCTTCGCCGGCGCCAACGACGGACTGGTGGTCGCCGAGGTGGAGATGGAGACCGCCGACGCCGCGCTCGCCGTTCCCGCCTGGGCCGGCGACGACGTCACCGCCGACCCGCGCTACCGCAACGCCGCCCTGTCGAAACGCCCGTTCACGAACTGGTGAGCGAGCGCGGGGAGGGCGATGCCGCGTGTCACCGGAACTTCCGCCGCTCCGGCGGCACGACCTGCAGGTCATCCGGACCGAACGTGACGTTCTTGTTGATTCCCCACCCGATTTGCCGCCGCCCGGTGACGTAGAGCGTGCCGTCGAAGGTCGGGAAGATGCGCATCTCCCGACGGGCCGGGTAGAACATCGCGTCGAGGCTGTTGTCCTCAATGTCGAATTTCGGAAAGAGGTCAGCCAGCACGAAGAAGGCATCATTGTTGAGGACGCAGACGAGTTCGTAGCCCTTGGATTTTGCCAGATCGGTGATGGCGAGCAGGGAAGACGACTTGTTGATCGTCATGTCCCGTTCCTGAACGAAGAAGACATCGTTCGGGATGGAGGGGTTGAACTCGATCAGCACGACGCGCGGGCGATAGAGGGAGAGGGACTCCCAGACGTGATAGTCGCAACCGTCGATATCGATCGAGATGAAGTCGATATCCTGCGGGCACGCCGTCTCCGACAGGTAGGTGTCGAGGCTGTCGGCCGGCGTGAAGCCGACGAACTTGTTGACGACGTGAATCCGGCTGCCGGCCAAGTTCGTCTCGATCTGGTTGCATCTGGTCGGGTCGGCCTCGATGAGAACGCCCGTCCAACCCAGATTCTTGATCAGATTGTAGGTGTTGGAAAAGTGCATCCCATCCCAGGCGCCGAACTCGCAGCACCATTTGTTCGCGGTGCCGATGATGTCGAGAGTCTTGAGGACGATGCCGTCCTCGCCATTCTGGCTAGTGACCTTGGCCTTGTGCCTGTGCAGCCAGCAGGATGTCCTGTTGCGGCGATCGACGGGTCGGAAATCGAGGCGAAAGCCGGAATCCGTTTCATCGCCAGGCATCGATCGTCCCCGCTTCAAGCCGCTCGGCAGAACGCAACACCGTCGCAGGTTTGGCGCGACCGGGAAACGGAGCGGCGCTTCACCATGCGCGGCAGCTTTCGCCACCGGTCCGCCGCGTCATCCGGGATCGCCGCTCCGCCGTCACTTTCGTCCAAGATCGCGCGGGAGGCGCCGGCTACACACCGCCCATGACTGTACCGCCCGAACCCTCCCCCTGGCACGAGGCCCGTGCCGGCGCCGTCGCCATCCTGCCGGCGACGGTGGCGGTGGTGCCGTTCGCGCTGCTGCTCGGCGCGCTCGCCGCCGAGAAGGGGCTGTCGCCGCTGGAAGTCGCGCTGATGTCCGGGCTCGTCTTCGCCGGCGGCTCGCAGTTCGTCGCGCTCGACCTGTGGACGACACCGGCCGCCTGGCTGGCGCTCGGCTCGGCGGCGCTGCTGGTCAACCTCCGCCACATCCTGATGGGCGCCTCGATCGCGCCGAAGATGGCGGGGTTCCACCCGGTCGCGCGGGTGCTGGCGCTCTTGCTGCTGGCCGACGAGATCTGGGCGATGGCCGAGCGGCGGGCGGCGGCGACCCGGCTGACACCGGCCTACTATGCCGGTCTCGCCGGTCTGCTCTACGTCAACTGGGTGGTGTTCACGACCGCCGGCGCCGTCGTCGGGGCGCGGCTCGGCGACCCCGCCGCCTATGGCTTCGACTTCGCCTTCACGGCGATCTTCATCGGCCTGATCGCCGGCTTCCGCCACACCCGCGGCTTCCTGCCGACGATCGCGGTGGCGGGCGTCGCCGCCGTCGGGGCGCGCCTGCTGCTGCCGGGGCCGGTGTCGATCGCCGTGGGGGCGGCCGCCGGCGTCGCCGTCGCGGCCCTGCTGCCGACCCG